>Ga0065711_1008181_pt1 | contig 23918 bp, 18 predicted proteins | sample Hoacrofraction12_FD_59098 | JGI IMG/M metagenome (GOLD analysis project Ga0065711, IMG submission 59098) | Hoatzin crop microbial communities from Cojedes, Venezuela - Epithelial fraction 12 v2 (version 2) | ecosystem: Host-associated > Birds > Digestive system > Esophagus > Crop | place... | reverse complement strand
CGCCGCTTCCCGCTCGCTTGGCCGGCCCGGCTGAGGGGCGCGGATCGCGCGGCGCTGCCCGGGCGCTGCGGCACCGCCTCGGCCCTCCGTTACCGCCATTTGTGGCGGTGGTGGCGACTCTGCCAGGTTCCCTTTCCTCAGTGGAGGGAGGGGGGCTGGCTGTGGGGGGCGCCTCGGGGGCTCGCAGGAGCGGGAAAGGAGCGCTCTGAGTTGGGGTGCCCTCTGCCACTTCGGGGCACCGGGTCCGTAGCTGGGAGCGAGCAGTTGCAGTTTGTGGGGTCGGCACCCCTGAAGGTTGCGGCTTTCACTTTGGACCCCTGGAGAGAGCACTGAGGTGATACACAGATATCTGAGGAAAGGATTTGGTTTAGGAGGGAGGTGAAAAGCAAAGGGGCTTCGAAACTGAGCAAAACCCCTTATGGCCTGCAGTGTTTGTAGTAAGTCTGTAGTAAGCTGTTTGTTAAAGCAGATACATGAGAAGTCTTTACTTACAGGAGTTGGCAAACATCCCTGTAAGTGTGAATAAATGGTCTGTGTTGCTCCTGCAAACACCTGCCCATCTCCCTCATTCTGTCATCTTGAATATGCATTTTCCCTGTGCTATCAAACAGCACGGAGAGTATGGAAAACACCATTTGATTCCTGTCCAACTTGGAGACATGTTTTACCTTCCTCCTCCCCCCTTTAAAAGTGTGAGAGACCTTTCACTGTTTCTTGGCTGGGGCTTTGAGGGGGATGTCCCAGCTGACAGCCAGCAAGCAGGTGGGTGAGTGGAGAACCATGTAAAGGAGTGTTGTGCCAGGGTTGTCCAGTCTCCGAGAATGACCATGACATCTCCTGTCACTTTGATTTACATTATCAAGCAATTCAAATTAATGGAGCCAGTCAAAGAATAAATGGTGTATAGAGAGCCGGGGCCTGAAGGGCCTGGGAGATTAAATCATGTGTGTAACAAAGACTGCTCAAGGATGGGAATCATAAATCCATATTATTTAGATGGAAGTTGTGTAATCATAGATTGATGATTCCCCACCAGAGGTATGAAAGCCATTTCATACTGGTGTGCGGTGTTTGCAGCTCCTTGGAGCTGATGGAGTGGTGGTTATTCAGTTGGATAAGCACTTAACGGAGGTAATTACTACTTGAATAGGAACAACTTGATAGTACTCCTGACAGATGCCTTCTAATGCCACTACTGATACCCAAGCCTGAGAACTCCTGCTTTAAATTATTAAAAGTGTGCAAAAGCACGGTGGCAAAATTAAACAGCTTTGTTAGGTTTGTTAGTGTGATTTCTAAATTCTAGATTTATTAGTGTGAAGGAAATGGTGGCAAAACTTGGGGATGGGGGAGTGGCAGAAATTGGCAGAAGTGGTGTTGTAGACTTACTCTGAAAAGGAGTGTAGAAGGGGCATTGACAGGTTTCTTGTTTGAAGTTCTGAAACACATCTTCTTCACTGTGTTCACAGACAGTTTTGATTACATGCTCTATATTCTGCCGGTATTGTGAAATGTTTTCTGTTTTAAGTTTGAAGCATTTCTCAGGAATATTTGAAGATTTACAGGTTCTGTGGAAGAAAAATATTTTTTAAATTTCTGATTCAAAGCTGACAGTATGCAGTAATTAAGTAAACCTGAATTGTATTTGCAAAGCACTCTAAAAGATTTTTTTCATAGGTTGCTAATGAGATGCTGGAGTACAAAAGTAGTGTTTATCTCTGTAGGTAAAGGTGATAGCTTTGCTTTGTTATTTTATCACCAGTTTTGGCCTTTATTATAGAGTTTTATAAACTGTTGATTTGGTATTTTACTATTTGTTTCGGTGAATCTAAGATTTGTTTGACGCACAAAATCCTCTCTGTGATATTCTTTTAATGAGATCTTTGCTTTTTAAGGTTGTCCTTAAGCAAAATTAAGAGCTGTGAAACTTATGAACACAAACACATAAAGAAAACATGTCTAATGCCTAGAGTTGGTGCTAAATGAAAAACATTTAAGAGGAGTATTTTTAAAGCTGGTGTATATGATAAATAATTTACAAATAATCTCTGTTCCTGATGTTTCAGAACAAACCTATTAACAACATTAAGGAGTTGGGCCCATACTCCAGTTGTCCAGGTAAACAATTTGCATGTAGGTTAAAAAACATATATCCGATTTGCTTGTGAATGAAAATAAGTGTTGGGTTTTTTAGATAATGGAATAATTTTATTCTGTAAAAATTGACAAATCTGATCATAAGTCAGATTGTCTTTTTCAATTGGAACAGAAACAATCTGAGAAAAAAATATATAGTCTGCAGTTGTATAAAGGAACCATAGCATTATTCTTAGAAACCAAATAATTTAACATAAACATTGTCTGAATCTTCACTCTTACCCACTTTTTCCCTTCTGACATGTCATGGTAATGTAAAGGTTGTTTAAAGTGCTGTCCTACAGGATTTTTTTGGTCATAAGTAATAGGAACCATATTTTAACAGGAGAGAGATTCTCTTTTTGAAGAAGAATTGAGGATACAGACAAGACTTCTAAAAGAAAAAAAAATAGAAATTAAGTACTGGCACTTACAACTAATAAGCTTTCTATTGCTTATTCAGGTGCAATTCTAGTAATTTCAGTCTCACAGTTCCTTGTGCTGCCTTTTGCAGATTAAGAGACTTCACATTTGATCTAAAAATGTTCAACTCTGCAGATGTGGTCTTTTCATCGGATAATTTATTTTATGAAAGACCAGATACAAGACAAAGGTAAATCTTTATTGTTAAATATATAGAACTGTTTTCCAATTTGTTCCACAGTCTGAATCATTTTACAGCAGGTTTGGGGGGGGGGGGGTGTGGTTTGTTTTGTTTTGCTTTTTTTGTTGTTTTTTTTGTAACTCCTTTTTCTGTCTACCAGTAGAAATGTGGGCCTAGAAATTTCCAGGTTCATAACCTGTACTTTGAAATGTTTTTCCAAGTACACTGAAGTTTGAATAATGCAGGTGTATCTTAGGGCTATAAGAAATATGGGTTAGCAGAAGTTTTGCCTCTTAAATTTTCTGTGATAGAAAATCACATGAATTAAAAAATAAGAATTTTTTTTAGCATGAGAAACAGTGATTTTGAGTGATTTTGAGATAGGTGTTGTGGAGGGTTTTTAAAAAATGCTTTTTCCTTATATTTGTGTGTTAAAAATAGGTATCTAGAAAATGAAGAGCCTAAGTTTTGGTGTATTGCACCTGCTCCAGCTATTGCTGACATTCCAGCTGCAGAGGAGTTACAGAGGGAACTTGAAAAAAACACAGCCAACACTCATCTGGGTAAAATATCATAGACTAGAATCACAGAATCATTTATGTTGGAAAAGACCTTTAAGATTGAGTCTCACCATAAAGCTGACACTACCAAGTCTCACTAAATATTTGACGTTCATTTTGAATGGCTTAACAAATAATTAGATAATTCCTCCTCTCTTTTTTAATGCTATGAAATATGAAATATTCTAGGTATGCAAATATAGACAAAGAATGTATTTTAGTTGAAAGTGATGGTCTTACATATGTTTGGAGTAGTAGCAGTCCTCTTTGGGCATATACAGGCTACAAGTTTACTGTGCAGAAGTGGGCAAGGTAAGAAGTATGATCAAAATTTCAGCTACTCCACATTGTTCCATGAAGCATCCTAACACAGTGGGAAGCAGCTGCAAGAGCAGCAACACATGGACCTGATGATCTGTCTCCCAACCAAGGAACAGAGAGAGAGTTTATATGAACCTAACTTTCTTCTTCCCTTTTGTGGTTGGTTTTTTTTTTTTTTCAAATTGCTGTTCAGGAGGCCAAATTTGAATCTGGCCGTTGACTGCTGCTAGGTGGTGTATTTATTCCATCTAGACATTCAGGATCACCTTAAGGAAATTAATTTTAAATAATTTGGTTGCTTTATTTCTGTGAACTAGATTTCTGCATTTCTTAGCTGCTGTGCTGATTTATGATATTCTGTATTTAGGAATTACATTGTTAAGACAGAAGGATTTTTTCTACTTTATGCAAGAGCAATTCTGTTAAGAACTACTCATTTAAATAAGCTTTCTGGTGTTTGTAACTAGAACTGTTGGGGTTACATCACAAACAAGCCATTGTAATTTTAAGTTTTTAGATGGATAAAACTGAAATTAATAGGCTGTGGAATAGAGCTGTTCTGTAATCTTGTTGCATTCAATTGCTTCTTTCTGCTCTTGCCTTTCTTTTGCTGACAGCAAGGCTTGTATGGTCAGCCAGATCAGAACACCGATCCTACTGAGAACTAGCCCTGCAACATGTGATAATTAACCAAGATGGCTATGAAACCAGCCTGTTGCTGGCATCATCACGAATTTTGACTGTTGAGATTGCAGAGTTTCTCTCACAGCTTTTTGTAGTAGGAACTTGAAGCTTGGTCATTGTGTCATTTTTTTAAAAGGCCATCTTTATTCTGGGACAGAGTGAAGAGTTGCTATCTTACAAACTACTGTGTAGTTTTGAGGAATGGTTTTGCTCCATTACTTTGTATAGGAAGCATAGAAAGTGACCCTATTTTTATAACTTTTTAAGTGACAACAGATGCATTGCATTTATCAGCATGAGTCATGAAATATACACTAAAGTCCTTGCAATAAGATAGAAGTATCAGTTCATGTAATGTATGTGAATATGCCTTATTCTGGGTGGAAGATACTTAATAAAATGGCTATGAATAGGAATATGAATATTAATAGAAATAATAATTTGTTGGTTTTGTAGGAGGGAGAAAGCACCAGAAGTTTATACAACAATGTAAGAGTAACACTGAGGAAGTAAATGATAAATCACCAACACCTGTTCATTTTGGAGTAGCCTCTGAAAAAGAAGTGCTCCAATTAAGTGTAGGAGAAAGAGAGAAAAATAGTTTTCAGTGTGAAAGTCTGAAAATGGTTTCATTGTTTCTCTCTTCTGACCAAGAAAAATCTAAAACAGGAACAGGGGTTTCTCCGCAACCTGGTGCAAATTTTTCACAAAATAAAATATTAAGTAATCTTCCAGAAAACAGTGATGATGAGAGTGTCCATTCAACACTGAGAAAAAGGTACGTGTCTAGTCAATTCTGATAATATATCGACTGCCAGAATCCTATGATAGATACATTTGTTAAACACAGAGTTTTGGATCCTTCAGTTGAAGGTACTTCAGCAGGGCTGCAGACACTAATTCTTTTCAGTATAAGGAAAAATGATGTTTCCTTTTGGCCATACTTTAGTACTGTAATTAAATGTGTCCTGAGCTCAGCCTCTTTTATGAGAAAAGTAAGGATAAGCTTTGTTGCTTTAGTTGTAAATAAATTGTTAGACAACAAAGATCTTTCAATAGACTATTCTGAGTTCTTTATCCGCATGGTAACAAGGAAGAATGCTAAGATCACTTGCTTTCCAGAGCAGAGGTCAGCCAGCCAGGAATACCTTGAGCACTTCTCAGCATGATTTCAGTGTTGCCTGAGAGGAGAGGTTTTACAGATAAACTTCTCTTCTATGCCCATGTCCTCTCGTTCCTGAGAACCTGTATATCTCTATTGTTTTTAATTATGCAGAGATTGACGGTTAATCTGCTATTTGGATTCAGAGCCCATCTGGACAGGCAGTTTATTCTTTCAGGTTCTTTCTGGAATGAAAGGAGTTAAAATGTATCTTGAAAGGAGTCTTCTTCAGGTAGAAGACTGTCAGATCAAATAAAGTTAGACACAATCTTCCCTTATGATTGTATCTTAGTAGTTCTGCTTCTAGTAGAAACGAGTGTATTTTTCAAATATTAGAGAAACTGTGTAACACTACAACAAATTAATGAAAATCCTCAATCTTTTGCAGCTTATTTAAAATGTCTGGTTATATGTACAAAAATACAGCATTTAAAGGTAGTTCTGTGGATGTGAAAGAAATTGATACTTCCGTAAATACAAGAGAAAACATGAAAGAAGTGAGAAAAGGTTTATGGAGAAGTAATCATCATGCTGCAGTAACTAAAGACTCAGATTTTACTCTGCATAGGGTAAATAACAGGGACATTGAGTCTAAAAATGGAATTAAAATGAAATCATTGTCTAATGCTTCAGAGATTTTGGATATGACAGGTAATTATTATTACTCTATTTCAAGCAAAATAGTCCACTATCTGTGTTTGGTATGTAATAATGATAATGGATATCCATGATCTGGGGTAGTGTGAAGAAAATATATTCTTAGGGCAAGAGGTTTTTTTAAAAAAATATTTTTTTAACAGCTCATATATTGGTACTCCTAAATATAAGAAAGTGAAAAGTCATGTAAGCCTTTTTGAAAATGCCAGTTCACATCAGTCCTCTAAATTTGAAAAAGAGCAGCCTTGTCCCTTCCTGTGAAACCAGAAATTGAAAATGGAATCCTTATTTGTGAGGTGGTGCATACTCATATTTTGGTAGAAATAGATTTTAAATAGGAAAAATCTGGAAAATGTAGGAAAGTGGTGAGAATTTTGATGAAATGATAAAATACTTGGTTTAGAAATTATTTTTGTTTTTTAATAATTTTTGAATAGGTGTGTTTTATTTCTAAATTTTAAGCTTTTTGGGACAGAGACTCATTGCATCTGTGGAATGTATCTTGTGTACCTGGCTAACTGCTACTGAAATATGGAGTAGAAAAATAGTTCTAACATAAAATTGTAAGGCACAGCTGTGGCTTAGGATGGAATGTGGAGGCCGGTCAGGAGTAGATTTCTGATTGCCTGCTGAGCAATGGTGACTAGATTTGTGGATGAGGAGAGAGCAGTGAATGTCGTTTACTTTGATTTCAGCCAGGCTTGTCATAGAATCGTAGAATGGTTGAGAAACACTGTCTTCCACAATATTCTTGTTAGGACGTTAGAAATGGATGGATAACTGCATGGGTAAAAAAAATTGGTTGGATGGTCAGGCTCAGAGGGTGGTGGTTAATGAGTCACAGTCTGCTCACATCTGCCACAAGTGGAGGTACTGCAGGGGTCTGTCCTGGAGACAGGCTGCCAGGGATCTCATACAGTTCAGCAGGAGTGAATGCGAAGTCCTGCTGCCCCAGGGAAGGAGACTAACCTCTGGGGTTCCCCTGGGATGGACTGACTGGGGGCAGCTCTGCAGAAAAGTGCCTGGGGTCTGGCAAACAGCCCCCTCCATGTGAGTGAGCAGTGTGCCCCAGCAGTAGCGAAGGCCGACAGCATCCTGGGCTTCGTTAACAGGAGCAAAGCCAGGAAGTTGACGGAAGTGATTTATCCCCTCCTTCTCTGCACTTTTGAGACCACATCCAGATACTGGATCAAGTTTTGAGCCTCTGGTACAGGCGAAACGTCCTTAAACTGGAGTAAGTTCAGCAAAGGGCCAACAGGATGGTCCTTTCAAATGATGAGCTTGTGGCCTTCCTGTCCTGTCAGCTCCTTCTATATCACCTGGACCTTGATATAGCCTTGCAGCCTCTCGCAGAACACATAGCTTGGGGTCAGGAAGATACTTTTCATGGTTACTGGTTGAAAACAAGTCTTATTTTATAAATTTACTGCTTTTATTTCTTTAGGAACTGCAGGAAGAAAATTGGAAATTTTGAGGGCTGTTACAGAAATACGTATCCTTATATTTGGTGTATCTGATTTACTGATTTTATTACAATGCTTTTACATTTACAAAATTACAGTGTTTAATTTGTAGCGGTAGGAACTCATGCATTACATTGTAATAGTTTTGATTTGTGACATAATGCTGGGAACCAAATGATGAATAGGTGTTTACCCTCTGGACTTCCAAAGCTAGAATGAAAATAGGACAACTTTAGATCATTCATTGCTAAGAAAATTTATTCTTATTTCAATCATTCAACTTTTATCCTCAAAACTGTTTATTTTTACAATGTAAAATGTAAAATTTTTAGTTTGCGTAATATATATGTCAGGCCAAATTTTATATGCAAAAATACATATACACTTTAAATAAAGGAAAAGTGAATTAGTATTTAGGCTTATTAGAAAGACTGAATTTTACTTTTTGTTCCATTTTATCAGGAAAAATAAACTTCTCGTATTCCATATAGATTTGTATTTATGTTGCAGTGTGCATACAGTATACTTCCATTCTTTAAGCAGATTTTACAATGATTTTCCTCCTTCTTGCCCCTGCCTTGAACCCATAACATAATTAACCATCCATCTATATCTGTCAAGCTTTTTTTTTTTTTTACACTGTCTTTTACATATTTTGTTGCTAGTAACCTGTCAAATGGTAGGTAAATACCAGGAAAAGGAAATGTCTAAATTTAGGCAAATTAAATTCATGTGAATAGCTTTAAGAAGTGTCATAATTTCTAAAATGAGTAAGGACTCAGTTGTTCTGATGTTGCAAATTACAGGTAGTCATTGTTCTGCATTTTGAAAATAGATTACTTATTTAGGGAGGTAATTTTACAGAAGTCTTTTAAAAAAAGAATCCTTATTTTCTTTAGTCTAATATTACTTGCTTGTCTTTACCAATTTTTTAATTTTTATATTAAACTGCTTTTATTTCTTGTTTTACTCCTTTTTCTTTTCCTCTTCGTTTAGTCTTTTAATGTAACATCAATCTGAGGCCTCAACAGTTCATTGTTCTTGTTGGTGTTACGTCTGACTGTGTGTGCATCCTCAGCCTGATTGGATGGTTATCGTTAGTCTGATTGTGTGGCTTCTATGCAAGTCCAGACAAGGATCAACTCACTCATTTGGATTTGTAATATAACAATATTCTTTTTCTTCTTACTCGTATTTTAGATAAGAATGTTGTTGTCTGAAGAATACTAGCAGCTGAAAGTATCTTTAAAACCACTGTCAGCACTAAGAGATCGTAGGTGAATTTCTGTGCTACTGTTATGACTGAACATACAATATTATGCTAATTAATTTGTGTTATAGTACAAATATATGACATTGACAATGACCATTGACACCTTAGATATGCTAACAACAGTGCTTTGCTTGTTCTTGTATCTGGGTTGCAGTGTAGATTAAAGCTTTTGTCCCTTGCAAGTTTCACATTCCATAATTGTATGCCATTCCGTGAAGCCTGCAGGGAGGAGGTTCTTGATTGTTGGTATAATCCTGAGGCTTCTCAAATAGGTAGTGGGTTTTTTTGTGAAGTGGAATATATGGCACACCAAAAATCTAAATAAAGCTACTAAATCATTTGATAGGTTACTTTTTGATAATTTTTACAAGCCTGTATCAGTGGAAGATGTAGAAGATGTTTTCAGTTTGCATTTAAATTATAAGAAAGAGATGCATTTACAGTTCTAAAATAATTTTATAATTTTCACTCAATTGTATTCAATTCCTTAATGCTGTCAAGCGACCCAATTTAGAAGTATTTTTAAGGAGTTCCCATATTTTAACTATGCACAGTCTAAAGCTTTGGATGATGTAAGTATGAAACATTAGCTGCAGCTGCAAGTAGTACTTGGTAGATAAATTTAAATGATACTTTGATATTCAGAACTTAAAAGGGGTTAGAAAATGGTAATGTATCTAGAACCTCTTCCTGGAGTAGTTGAGCAGGGTTATCCTTAGCTGGAAGAAGAGACCAGAAGAACTTTTAAATATGTTTTTCTCAGTTTTAAATACATTTGTGTGAAGATGTGAATTATATATGTATTTATGCATACATATTAGTAATATTTTTAAAATGTTTTTCATAGGAAGACTAAGAAAAACAGAACTTTAGAAATGGTTGTCCTTTTGGAGAAGTGATATTTGTGCATGCCCTTTTTATCAGTTATGCTTTTTAAAACCTGAAACTTATTCTGAAAGCAACCAGTTTGAGAAAGATTGTATTATAGGTGTTGCAGGAGATACAGGTTCCATCAGTCTTCAACAGAGCATTTGGAATTGTTATTCAACACTAGAGGAAGTTCCACTGTCATTCACAAACATTTCTAAGCATGTTTTTTAAGCTACTTTTGATGTTGCAAATGTTTTTGTTTGAATTTCTTATCCACTGAGTAATGTTTTATAAAGAGAAGATTTTAAGAATGGTGCTTATATGAGCAGAATAATCTTGTATTTAAATTATACGGGGAGCTGTATTTTTGCATTTTTTCCTTACATTTTTTGTTTTATTCATAGATTTGGGGTATTTTTCCTTACTTCCAAATTTGTGTTTATTTTCTAGTGAGATTTATACCTGATATTGATCTGTAAAATAATCTTGTGTGACTCTTTGTTCTTAGAACAATGGAGGGCTGCAGCTGTAAGCAAGATTTTCTTTCATGAAAGCTGCAAAAACAGAGTTCTCAGGGGAATAGTTTTTTTTTTAAAAACAATTTTTTTTTAACAACTCATATATTGGTACTCCTAAATATAAACTTGGTTGTAAAGTACCAGGAAGGACAAGGTTTGCGTATCACACTTGTATAAGACATGACATGTTGTTAAAAAAATAAGAGAAATTGGTATATTAAAAAGGTAATGGTCTTGGTTTGGTTGTTTGTTTTTTTTATTGGTTAAGCTTGCAAAATTCAACTTGGTAGCTACTCTCTGGTTCCAAGAAATGAGTTGTAAGCATTTAACTTGGTAGAATTTCTCTGACTGATTCACAGTGAGTGTTAACAAAGCATTATTTAACAAAAACAAGGGAAAATTTCATATTCATACAGCATTCATACTTCATTGATTTTTGTGAGCATTGGAAAACTGGGAACGATAGATGAAGAGCACAGGTAATTCCTGCAACTGTTCAGCAGTATTGTCAGTGTCAGTCATTGCTACAGTTATTTACAAATCAAGTACTAGGTGATTCACATTCATCCTTGTGAGCTCCTAATAGTCATAGAATAGTTTTAGAGCATTAACAGCTAGAAGGAAAGGAAAAAAGAATGAGAATAGTAGAATCCATGAGGAGTTGTGAGGGAAGGAAGGAAATGAAGCTGCGCAGAGCATGCTGCATGGAGGGAGGGTGAGTGAGTGATGCTGTGGAGGAGGGAGGGTAGAGTTAACCTGGTCAGAGGAAAATGAGGGAACCTGGCATGGACATACCTGGCTTCTAAGATGTTGGATGATGGAATGTGGGGGAAGGAAGGAAGCGTAGTCATACAAAACCTACTTTCATCATTATTGAAAACTTAACATTCTTGTAAACAATGGTGGAATTTTGAATGTAGATTGAATTACAGAGGGAAAAAAATGCACTTTGAGCACAAAATATCTCTGTGGTGAGCCTATGGTTGGCTGCAGTTGGACATTGGCAATGATTCTGTATTAATGTCATCTAAGTCTAGATACTGTTTTTTTTGTTTGTCACAGAATGGTAGGCTTCGTTACATAATAACCTTAGATGAGCAGTATCTCATTTACATTTCTGTGGCAGATGTGCAGTAGAAGATGGTCTTTCTTTTGCTGTAACTTAAAGTTCACATCTAATACAAAATTTTTTACAGGACTACATGTATTGATGTTATAATAATTTCCTTGTGTTGTTTTCCCCTAGACAATGCTTTTGGAAGGTATGAATAGGTACAATGGATAGCTGTGTTATATTTACTACTTTGCAATTCTTTCCTAGCTTCTTTATACGGATAGGAACTTTGTGATTTGTGCTCCAACTGGCTCTGGAAAAACAGTAATGTTTGAGCTAGCTATTACCAGATTACTCATGGAAGCCCCACTGCCTTGGTTAAATATTAAAGTTGTTTACAGTAAGTATTATGAGCTTTAAACATTTTAGTGACAGCAGTAGAAAATGTCATTCTGTAAATGTGGAGATCTGGAGTGCTTTAATAATATTGAAATTAAATATGCTAAGAAATTGTGACCTACCTCATTCTTTAAAAAGTTGTTCCTTTTAGGGTTTGTTTATTTGTGATACCATTGCAACTATTATTAGTATTTAACAACATTGTGTAGTTGTAATGTTACGCATTGCCTATACAAATAAAACCAAAAAACTCTTGTAAAGCGTAGGGAAGATGTACACGAAAAGGAAAGAATGAAGCAGAGGAAACGAAAACAAATTCTTTGTGGCACAGCCAGAAATCAAAATCATGCAGTATCTTTCATGTGCCTGTCTGTTGCTCTGAGATTAGGATAAAATTTTCCAATATTAATTTAGCTGTCAAGGTTTCGTGCTAACTGTTGCTTTCTTTGCACTAGTTCAGAGGCAACAAAGCTGTGATCTTCATGAGTTTAATTGATCTATATAGAAACTAATGAAAATACTTGGAGATAGTCACAACAATTTCACAGTTTTTCTTTCTTTCTTTCCTGGACAATTGAGTTCATATCATGTAAATCAGATTAAATTGGTGGTTTTGTCCTGGTTTTAATCAGTTCATACAGTGATGTATTTGGTAGTCTTGCTATTAATGGTTAAGCGTTATATTTACAAAAGTTTCAGCCTAATTATTATCTTTTTTTAAAATTCCAATGTGTTCAAATTCTTAGAATAAAGCTAGTGTTGATTTAGAGTTTACCGTGTACTGTGAACAAATCTTTTATAAAAAGGCATGTATTATAGTTTCTCTGTCAGCAGATCAAGGTGGGCCATTTCAGAGTTCTGTAATGTTTTTGATTGCCTTGGTAGAATTTGTATGAATTGGCTGGTTGGAACTTTCAGTAAGGAAGCAGTTACCTGCTGGTGCAATTAGATCTTCTGACCTTTCCGGGTTCAGCAGTGACTGAGAAGGAGACATGTCAGTGTTATGAATGTTGGAACAGAGGTATTAATCAGATGATGTACTGCCAGAGCGTGCTCTGGTACCTGGTTCGTCAGTGGCCTGATGCATGTGAATTAGCTTGCAGTAGTTGTGTAAATTAGAGTTGTTTCCCAGTAGCTTTAACACATGCTAAGGATTGGTGACTGAAGTTGTGGAAGCAATCACTAGATTTTTGCATTCTTGCACAGTGAAAGATTATTACTTTTGCAATTTTATGGGTTACTTGGTGGTAGCTTAATCAGTTTTCTGGAGCTAGTAATTCGCCCTGCTTTGCAGGTCACTGATATGCTTATGAGATTTTACTCCTCTTTCTGAAGTAGAAACTGACTCTTTGAATCTCTTCATCTTAGGGATCACTTGTGGGCTGATACGCAGAAATGGTTCATAGGTTCTAGGCTCTGACTAGCCTAGAATGTAATCGCTGCAAGATCTATTTTATAACTGCAGTTTTCGGATCACTACTTCTTTCACGTCAATCACTGCATTTTCCATATAGATTATGCATCCAATATAGACTTACATGTGTTGCTAGTATCAGTCCTTGTAGAGAATTACTTCTGATTTCTAGAAATCAGCCTCCATCTGCAAAAGTATAGTGTGTATCCTCAGGAAAAAAAAAATCATGAAGACATTGTTTTAGGAGTCTGTTCATGAGGACCAGCATCAGAACTGCTACCTGTTGTGTTAGCTGCTACCTGCTGCTCAGTATGACCCTGACTACACTTAACTGTATACTTGGTTTAGTTAGATTTTGATTTCTTCTGGTATTCTGTCTCTTGCTCATGGATGGCTTCTCATTTATAATGCCTTTTCTCTCTGAATACAGAGTGCTCAAATCGTTCTGAACTGGAAAAAGGTTGTTATTTGTAGGATCTTGCATTAGAAAAGATGTATTTTGTGTGGTTTCTTCCGTCTGTGAGAAAACCTTTGGTAGCTCAATGAGTGTTTCCATGTGGGACTGAGGAAAAAATCAGGATTAAGAGAGGGCATAAATAACCATAATTACAGGGTTCTGTTTCTGATTGCTGATAGGGAAGAACTGGGGACCAAAGCTCAACATTGATCTGTGGACATGGAATAGGATAATAAGGATAATAATATCAGTTACAAATTTTATGGTTCTGGGAGCAAAGCTGAAAATTAAGGAAATCAAATTCAAGAAAACATCTTAAAAATGTATACATTTAACATCTTTAGCAATACAGTTGAAGATTTTGTTTTCCTGATGTAACTCTGATTATTTTGTGTTATTTTTAGTGGCTCCAATAAAAGCTCTATGCAGTCAGCGTTTTGATGATTGGAAAGAAAAATTTGGACCTATAGGACTCAGCTGCAAGGAACTTACAGGAGATACAGTGATGGATGATTTGTTTGAAATACATCACGCTCACATTATTATCACTACACCTGTAGGTTTCAATCCCAATTCTTACAAAAACCTAGAATAAGCAGATATTAGTAGTCTACTAATTTTATACTACTAAGACTGCTCCTTTTTTTTGTAATGAGTAGTAATTTCATGATCCTTATGCTTGCCTGCACACTGATGTACATACTATTAGTTCATATAAACAATGGTTAGTAATATAGTAATGTGCAAGATGAAACATACATGGCATTAGCTTGAATTAATTTAACTGATTTTCTTTAAAGGTTTATTAAAGTTTAGGCATGTCTGCCTGTACTGTAATTCTGGCATATGTTGGCCTTTAAAACATCTTTCACCTTCTGTTGTCATTTTGTTGTGTTGTTTTTTTCTCCTAGGAAAAATGGGATAGCATGACTAGAAGGTGGAGAGACAACTCTGTAGTCCAGCTTGTACGACTGTTTCTCATTGATGAGGTAAGAAATCAGTGTTTTATATGCATTGTTTTTGTTCTTGAAGATAAAAGGAAATTTAAAAAATATAAAATTTATTGAACACATGTATAGACTGTAACTGGATAAATATGTAGCAAATCTTTTAAAATTTCTGATAGGTGCATGTTATAAAGGATGAAAGCCGTGGCGCAACATTAGAAGTTGTAGTCAGTCGGATGAAGACTGTTCAGTCTTCTCTTTCACGTCTTTTAGAGAATCATGACACTGTTCCTCCCATGAGATTTGTAGCTGTTTCTGCAACAATTCCAAATGCTGAAGATGTAAGTGTTACATTTTAACTATATTTTAATTAATGTAGTTGTATTTTATAAAATTTACCTGGAGTTATAAATTCAGATTGATAACAAAGTTGTCATTTTGAAGCTGTCAGCTGAAGACAGCTGTGAGGTTGATGCTCATGTAACAAATGACCTACAACCATATGTAACAATTGACATACAACCATGTGGAACTATCAGCAAAGTATGGACATGCGTCAGTTTTAGATTTCTGTTCACAATTTTTGTCTCTAAGTACAAATCACAACAGACTTGAGATTTCAGTCTGAGCTATATTGGTCATGTAGAAAGCCAAACTTCACCTGTGATTTTAATGATAAAAGCAACTGTGTTAATAGTTTACATGTGACAAAAGCTAAGTTAATTATTGTGTGATGCAGTTAGAGCAGAGTGTGGTTAAAACCAGAAATTTACAATTTCCATTCTATTTCTTCTTTTTTAAAGATTGCAGAATGGCTTTCAGATAGTAAGATGCCTGCTGTGTGTCTGAAAATAGATGAGGATCAACGACCCGTGAAGCTACGCAAAATTGTTCTGGGTTTTCCTTGCAGTGACAATCAGACAGAATTCAGATTTGACTTAACTCTTAACTACAAGATAGCTAGTATTATACAAACATACTCAGAACAAAAACCAGCACTTGTGGTATAACAGCTTTTTTTTCATCACGTTTGCAATTGTTACTTTCTTAAAGGTATTGATTCAAAAAAATCTGTTCTTATTTATAGTTTTGTGCCACAAGAAAAGGAGTACAGCAGGCTGCTTCTGTTCTTGCAAAAGATGCTAAATTTCTGCTGAGTGTAGAACAGAAACAAAGGTATTTTTATATTTGAGTTGTTAGTAACTGTTTGTGTGTTTTAGTAAACCTGTGACATCTGTGAAGAAAGCTGTTGAGCTAATACAGTTTCTAGCAGAGGAGTGCCTGCAACAAAATAATCATCACAGTTGACATTCTTTTTTGTAAATTGCCACTCTTCGTGGGAAGTTTTACTTGCTTCTCAGATTTTTAGGGTACTTTTCACAAACATTAAATTGTCTCTAGAAAGCTGCTTTCTAAACATAAAAATGTAAATTCCTATTGACCTATAAGGCCTTGTAGTGCAAAGATTAAGTATATGAATAGTTAAATTGGATGTGGTCTTACTAGTGTTTTAAGTTAAGCAATAAGAGCCTTTGCATTATCAGATACCTTTAATAAATATGGCCCTGACACATATTAATTATTATTTACTTCAGGGTTGCCTGGTCAGGGCAGCTGCAGAAGCTGCTTCCTGATTTTGGACCTCAAACGTGGTTGTCTTTGCCTTATGTGAACGACACATCTAGATTGTAGGCTGTGACTTGGAAAGATGACTGGGCTGGAAAAGCTGCAACAGCTGCCCCAGAGAGTCAGTTTGTTCCCTTTGCAAAAATGGGAAAGGTGGTGATTGAAAATATCCAAGGAATGTGTATTTTAAAAGTTATTTTAAGACTATGTCCTTTTGATAGTCTAACATGTAGTTGAAAACAAAGAACATCCTTGAAAAGCACATACACAGTAGAGCTATGGGAAAGCATGTAAAAAATGTACAAGTCAAGGAATGCATCTTACAATCTTCAGTGGAGTCATTGTGTGTCTAGTTAGGTGTGAAGCTTGATTTTTGCATTTTAAAAACAGACTTGCATCTTTGTATATTTCACTTACATTAGTGAATCTGTTTTTTGATTTTGAAGTATTCTTTTTTTGTGTGTGTGTTGCATAGATTACAGAGGTCTGCAAATTCATTGAAAGATTCCAAACTGAGAGGTAAATAGAACCTACTGCTTCTCTGCTGTGTGAATGAAAGCTTGCTTGAGTAAACTTAGGCAAGTGATATAATTATTTCATCATCAGATCTTCTAATATATGGTGTGGCTTATCATCATGCGGGTATGGAGATATCTGACAGAAAAATAATTGAAGGAGCTTTTACTGTAGGAGACTTACCAGTCCTTTGTAAGTAAATTTAACTTTGAAAGTCAAAATGTTGTTAACATATCCTGAGAAGACTGCAGTTTGGAAGTGGTAATACATTAAGATTCTGTAGTTTGTTTAACCTTTGGAATTACTTTTATGAGATCCAGATAAAGGTGTGTTTGTATTTCACATGCACTTTTACCCTGTGAGTATACATATGCACTGTTACTAAAGACTATAGAACTTTTCTTCTCAGCATACACGGAGGTCATCCTCCCTCATATGCCTGTATAGGTCTGGTCATGTCCATTTTCTTTTCATACCACTTAGCCATCCTGTTGAGGTGGAACTCTCTGCTAGTATGTCTTTCCTCAGAGTTCACATGATGTTTTCTTTGTGTCCTTTGCAGCAGTGGCTTCCCAAAAGGTAATCTTTTACGTTTGTGCTTCTTAGATGGGCAAGATACAGTTTTCAAACTCCTGTGCAAGGTGTTTTGACTGATGGGGAGGTTCCTAAGAAATATTCCATCTGCTTTTACCTGAAATGAGAAGGTATCTGTTTGAGACATGATGGTCTCATCTCATCCAGGCTTTCTTTTTCTGTAAAAAAGATTCAGACACTATGGGGAATTGTCTCTGTTGGTTCATGCACAACACTGAAAGATTCATGGATTTTTTTCTTTCCTGTACAGTGGTCATGGCTCATTATGAAAATTTAAGGTAGATACCCTTACTGTGGTCTGGCAACCTTGCTAGAGTTGTAATGTCTGTGGTATTAAAAAGTCTCTGCATCCCTGCAATCTACTGTACTTTGGCTGCCTGGTGCACTCTGCATGGCTTTGCCAACTGCGGTGCCATTTCTGAAATCTCAGGAGGCATTGCTCTTTGCAAAATGAGACCCTGTGCCACAGCTGAGCACAATGTGAATGTGCATATGGACTACCACTGAAAGAATGCAAAGTTGCTTATTGGTACTTAAGTCCTTTGAAATGTATAGTTTGTATGAATATTTCAGAATCATCTGAGATACTAGAATAACATTTCTACAACTGAGGGGAAACTGAGAGAGTATGGGGTATATTCCATTTTATAGGTCTGTGAGCATGATGGGGTAGGGTTTTAACACACCTTTCACGGATACTGCAAAGGGGAAAAATTCTTTGGTCTTGAAATAGAGCGTACGTATACTCAGTGTGTGTATATATATACACACATATACATGGGCTGAAGCTCTAATCACACTGGTATGTAACCTTTTTTTGCAGCTTTCTTATGGTTAGGTCATTTTGTTTTGACAAAGCTCCCGTTTTGCATACCATCACAATATGAAAAGCAATAATATTCTCACAAGATGATATAGGTATGCCTTTAGGTTAGATTCTTCTTTCCTGATGCACCTATAATTACTAATTTTAGTTCTCCTTTCATTTCAAAAAAGAATTGGAAAATTCATTAATACTTTGTTTTCCTAGCGGAGTAGTTATATCAGTTGGCCTGTATAGCTGGCTTTCCATGTTCAGTTCCTGACACCCCATATATTTGATAGACAAAGTGAATTAGAAAACAGGAGTGTGAGAGAATTTGCCATAAACTTGGCTGGTGTTTTGCATGTGAGAGTGTGTATTGGTAAAATATTGTGATAGTATTGGTGGTGATTCTGGTTTGGTACCATGGATATAAACAATGTTAATGACTGATGACTTAAAAAAATCTTAAATATATTGATTACTACAAAGCAATTTGAGTTCATGTCTGTATTCAAATATCTATCCATGAAGAAATAAGCATAGTGTTTCTTTGGGGAGTGTGTGTGTTATATTGAAGATGGATTGGATTCTGGATTATCTCCAGATGTTCAGGAATGGTTTAATAAAAATACCTGGGATATGATTTGTTAAAGAATACTTGGTAATAAATGAATGCTGATGATCAAACACTCAGAAGTCGTTATGCAAATACACGTCTGTAAGCTACGTCTGATTCTTTGTGGTGCAGAATGCCCACTGAGTTTGCTAGAAAATAAGAGCTCTTAGGAATCAAGAGTTAGTCACTTATTTGCTGCTTGTTTCATGTCTGCCAGACATTTCAATGGTGTTCATCTTGCAATCAATATACTTTAATCTGATGTAGTTACTACTAGCACCTTAGCTATGGGAGTCAATCTACCTGCACATCTGGTGGTTATAAAATCCACAATGCACTATGTTGGAGGAGTGTTTCAGGAGTACAGTGAAACTGATATTCTGCAAATGATTGGGAGAGCAGGAAGGCCTCAGGTAAGTTAATGCTATATTATATTGATGCTAGCTATAGGCAGATCAGTAGAAACTGTTCTTGGCAAATAAACTACAATGCCAACATTTTTACTGCAGCATTTGGTTTTTAAAGTGTTGTTATTAATAGTTAAATTACTTCTGGGTAACTTCTTAACTGAGAAGGAAATCTGTTTGATTTTGTATTGTCCACTGAAAAGTACTGCTTCACCTTGCATGGAAAAAGATCTGAAGATGACATCTGGGTTACATAATGAATGGGCATTAGAGAAAAACTAGGAAGCTGGCACACAACTTACAAATTGCACGATAAAAATTGTGGAATATTGAATAGTATAGAGAGCAGTGTGCTTTTGTTCTCATAACATCAGAACAAGAAAACACCTTATTAGGTTAGGAGTGGAGTAGAGGGGGAGGGTCAGAAACACTGCCTTCAAAAAGCTATAATTCATTTTACTTCCACAAGAGGTTGCTGATGCCAAGAATGCTATGTTTTGGAAAGAGTTTAGGCATTGCTTTGGTGGTAGGGAGGGGAGGAGGTGTTTACAAATGGTTATTTTAATTATACCTCTTTAAAGTCTCCAAATCACTTACGTTAAGTCTTATACTTCAAAGTATTTTAATTTTTAGAAATTCAGATAAAGCCTAATACGGGAGGTAGCTTACGCCACATCTGTCTTCAGAGGCTGCTTATATTAGCCACTGTGGTATGTTGCGTACATGACTGTTTTATCTGGACCTAAGTTCTAAACTAGTATGGAAATTCCAATATTCCTAGCTTTCTTCACGGATTGGGTTTTTTTTGCTAGATATTGTAATTCAGTAAGACTTTTAAAGTTGTGACTCGGAATCCTAAGCCGCTTCAACTTACTGAGTCAAGACCTGATATAATTTACCAAGATCTGCCTTTCAGTCAGGAAACTTCGTGTACAAAACCCAGTAAATCAGTCTTGAAGTATTTTTTTCATTACAGAACAAAATAATCTGAGGTTGCATGAGAGTAGATGATGAAGGTTATAAAAAATTACTATAAAAGGCTTGACCATTCAAGACTTTCTGAAGTTTGGGGATTACTAATGAGAATTTATGTCAGTAAATTATTTTCTGTGGTTGTGGTTAGGAATCCTTTCCTTAGCTGTGGACCTTGTAAAGAGGTCAATAACAGTTCACATATGTGTTGTTTCCCGACATGTCTCTATTATGGGTACATTAGCACATATAGGCTGGTGCGCTGACCTGTCTGCCAGCATTGGCTGGAATCTGGAGTCCTGTTTGCTACCCAAATGTGTTAGAACTTGCCTTTAAGTTAGAGAGGCCTTGGCATTCAACAGCCACCTCAACAAGGATTTTAAGAAAACAGATTTAATGGTTTCAATAGATATGTGATGCATGTTCAACTGGAATTTTTTTGCTAAGAGCTAGTGAGCAGTTTTTCTGGGGGGGGTTATTTTTCAGTTTGACACTACAGCTACAGCGGTTATTATGACTCGTTGGAGTACAAGGGAGAAGTATATACAGATGTTAAATGGTGCTGATATAATAGAGAGCAGGTAACTATTTTTTATAACACTATATAGATGGTAGCAATGTTTCACTGTTTCTACAGAATGTTGTTTTTCAGGTGTGTTTTGGGGTGATTTTTCAGACTATTTAAAAGAAATTTAAGAAAAAATTAAGGAAAATCAAGTGAAGCTATTCAGAAATTAACAGTATCTATTTATCAGCTAAAGACATCTTTAGAACATCTTAAACTCAACAAAAAAAAATAGTTCTAGGTTCCTGGTGGAAAACTGAAGAAACTGAAATAGTACATATTGCAAAGATGAAAAGCAATAATTGAAACCAGATCGTGTCTCTGAATTTTTAGATGAGTCTGGAAAATACCAGACTACAGAATTCACTTGATGTACTGGAGTATCTAGAGAAATAGGTAGGAAAGTTAAGACGTTAAAGGTTAAAGGTTAAAACAGGAAGTTTTGCTTATGTAATTTTGTTAAGGTTTAATATTTCAACTATATTCAAAATATCAACACTGTGCTGTAACTTTTAAATGTCTGTAGCTTTGTTTTCTGAATAACTGTGAAACTTTGCAATCAGTGTTGTTTTTTGCTCACTGGACATTAAACCATAATAAACAAATTATATTGATTATTTACATATTCTTTACTGTTTTCTATTTATTTCACTGATTAAAGTGAACAGTTGACAGTAAAAAAAAAGAAAAACAAAAAGAGAACATTGTTGTAGTTTTGGGGAACAGGTTTCGGGACTTTTTTTGTGTTTTGCCCAAAAAACAGTTTTAGCATTTTTTGTACTACTAATTGGTAAATATGCTTACCATTTTTTTTTTTTTTACTAGCTTGCACAGGCATCTTGTCGAGCACTTAAATGCAGAGATAGTGCTACATACTGTCACAGATGTCACTGTAGCTTTGGAATGGATACGATCAACATTCTTGTACATTAGAGCCTTAAAAAATCCAACTCATTATGGTTTGTTGGTGTTTTTTTTTTAATTGATCAAAATAATGTCACTAGGATGTGTTAAATCCATATTACTTGTTTCTTTTGTTTTCTTATGGACTATTATTTTCATAAAGGATTGAAAACAAGATGTGTAATATGGCCTGTAGCATTTTTAGGAACAACAGTTTCAGTTGCTTTAATATAAGTAATAGGAGTTTCAGCATGGTATGACATTTGAAAACTATGAAGCAGCCATTCACAGCTTCATAATGATCTGTTTCTTTTGATCTTAATATCAACTGGACCATGTCTTAATGCAGCATCAAGCCATAATATTCTTCAGCGCTGAATACATAGTCTGCTGTTAAGAAAAAGAATTTGTCTAATAGTTCATAGTTTTTCTAAAACAAAATTTCAATACTTAATGCTGGTGTCTTCAATTTGCATTGTCCAGAACAGCCTTTCGCTCCCCTGCCCTGACCATATCCTTGTTCCTGGCCACTGGCTCTACACCTGATTATGAAGTCACTGGGCACATGCTGGAGACAATTTTTTTTAAGGATTTATAGATGGGACTGGAACATAGTGCATCTAGTACTTAAACGGATGTTGCAGTTTAGGTGGCTTCCTGTATTCTAAAATAGAAAAACTCTACATGTGAAGTTGCTCACTGACATTTCTGCAACTTTTAGGACTCTGATATTTCAGTGGGGAATGTCTGCAGCTTTTACCTTTGCACATCTGATCTAACAGCCACTTGATACTTACACTTACACTATGAAAGGCTTTTGACTTGTTCCTAGTATAATAAATATTTATGAATTTTTCACTTTGGGGTATTTGTCTGGCTTCCAAAAATGAGCAAATCCGTTTTGAATGATAATGATATTGAAGAGGAAGTATATCATTGTATTAGGTTAAAAAGCCTTTTTATTTTTCATGAAGGTTTTTCATCTGGATTGGATAAAATTGGAATTGAAGCAAAATTACAAGGTAAGTGGCTTTTAAGCTTTTTTTCAGTAAAATGTTACATTTTAGGGCAGGTTCATCCATGTTATTTATATCTCTCCATTAATTCCAATAGATCCATTCACAGAACAAATGTAATTTACTATGTTGTTGATGCTATTGCTTTTACTTAATTGTTAATACTTTTGAAATACTATCAGTGTATTTTGACTTGTGGAAAAGTTTTTCTTGTATAGAGGAAAACAATTAAATAAAATTAAATGCCTTTTCCTGTCTAATCTCCATATACATACTTATATGGATCAGAGCACTTTACTTTTGATTGCTTGTCATTCTTCCTAATTTTTCTTTGATTGATCTCATTTGCTTTCATTAATTTCTGTTACTATACTTTCAAAAAAGCCCTTTTCAGAAATTGTCATTTTCCCTTCATCATAAATTTGGCCTTGAAAACAAAGGATGTAAAATATAAACATCTTCACCTTGTTGAAGGTGAACACCTTCACCTTTTAAACTCAAACAGTTTAAAATTGCATGATTATAGCATGTTGGGCAGCAGTAATAAAGAGTATCTAGTATTTGGTGAAAGTCCTCATGTCCATGATAATTCTGTATGCTTGTATAGTAGACCATTTGGAGCTTAAATACCTGGAGGGTGGACTGGTACATGAAAACATAGACTGATATATGCCCTGAAATTTGTAGAGCCAACACCTGGACTCCACTTATCCATTTACTAAATTTTTACACAATTGTGTAGAAAAATTTCTAGCTGATGGTGGGCTTGGTGGAACTATGCTGAGGCTGTTTATTGTGTAAGAGTTTCAAGGACCCATCTCCAGGAATACACCTAGTATATACACTACTGCTTGAAGTCTCCAAGTATGAGAGACATTGACTGTGACTTAGATAGGAAAAGATGAAATACTTGTCAGTAAGAGAAGTTATCTTGTTCATATGCTCTTTCAGTTGTTTTCTACCTTTTCCTGTCTTTTAGATCAGGACATTTCTATTATTGGCGTGTAAGTTGAAAGGAATCATAGAATCATAGAATGGGAAGAGTTGGAAGGGACCTTAAAGATCATCTGGTTCCAACCCCCCTGCCATAAGCAGGGACACCTTCCACTAGATCAGGTTGCTCAGAGCTCCATCCAACCTGGCCCTGAACACTTCCAGGGAGGGGGCATCCACAGCTGCTCTGGGCAACCTGTGCCAGTGTTTCACCACCCTCATGGTGAAGAATTTCTTACTAATATCGAATCTGAATCTGCCCTCTTTTAGTTTACAGCCGTTCCCCCTTGTCCTATCACTACACACCCTTGTGAAAAGTCCCTCTCCATCCTTCCTGTAGGCCCCCTTCAGGTACTGGAAGGCTGCTCTAAGGTCACCCCGGAGCC
>Ga0065711_1034358_pt1 | contig 23919 bp, 14 predicted proteins | sample Hoacrofraction12_FD_59098 | JGI IMG/M metagenome (GOLD analysis project Ga0065711, IMG submission 59098) | Hoatzin crop microbial communities from Cojedes, Venezuela - Epithelial fraction 12 v2 (version 2) | ecosystem: Host-associated > Birds > Digestive system > Esophagus > Crop | place... | reverse complement strand
CTGGGCCCAGTACTGACCCCTGAGGGACACCACTAGTTACCAGCCTCCAACTAGACTCAGCGCCGCTGATGACAACCCTCTGAGTTCTGCCATTCAGCCAGTTCTCAATCCACTTCACCGACCACTCATTCAGCCCACACTTCCTGAGCTTCCCTAGGAGGATATCATGGGAGATTGTGTCGAAAGCTTTGCTGAAGTCGAGGTAGACAACATCCACGGCTCTCCCTTCGTCTACCCAGCCAGTCATATCATCGTAGAAAGCTATTAGATTGGTCAGGCATGATTTCTCCTTGGTGAATCCATGCTGACTACTCCTGATAACCTTCTTTCTTCTTCATTAATTTATGAGGCAAAGGTAACTGAAAAAACTGGTGTTCTCTCACTCATTTTTTCTAATAAGTAAATGAATATTTTTGCTGAAGATTTTTCATTTACATTAGGTAATATGTATAGGAGAGCATTCCTAAGTACTTTAGTCATAAATTAAGTGGTTTGTTCATCATGCCATAGGAAAGCTATTAATGATCCAGGTGTTCAAAAACATCCCTTATCCTCTTAAACAGAAATTCATGGTGTCTGTATATGCTTTAGCATGATGACTTAGTTGTTTGCTTCTGTTTACTCTGCTTTCTTCCTCAAACAGGTTTTTGGCCAACACAACTTTTGACGGTCTCAGTGGCCACATTAAGGTGAAAGGCTCCTCCATTATCAGCTCAGAGAACAACTTCTTCATCTGGAATTTGCAGCACGACCCTGTTGGGAACCCAATGTGGACTCGTCTGGGGAGTTGGCAAGAAGGAAAGATAGTCATGGACTATGGGATATGGCCAGAACAGGCCCAGAGACGTAAAAATCACATGCAACATCCCACCCGGCTGCACCTCAGAGTGGTAACTCTCATTGAGCATCCATTTGTCTTTACAAGAGATGTAGATGAGGAAGGTCTTTGCCCAGCTGGGCAGCTGTGCCTGGATCCTTTGACCAATGATTCAGCCGTGCTGGATAACCTGTTTGAAATCCTTCAAGGAGGCAATGACACCGTTCCCATTGAGCTGAAGAAGTGCTGCTATGGCTACTGCATTGACCTGCTGGAGAAGCTAGCTGAGGATATGAATTTTGAGTTTGACTTGTACATTGTTGGTGATGGAAAATATGGAGCCTGGAAGAACGGCCACTGGACAGGGCTAGTGGGAGACCTTCTTGCTGGCACAGCTCACATGGCAGTGACATCATTTAGCATTAACACTGCCCGCAGCCAGGTGATTGATTTCACCAGCCCTTTTTTTTCCACCAGCTTGGGCATCTTGGTGAGGACCAGAGACACAGCAGCTCCTATTGGAGCCTTTATGTGGCCACTTCACTGGACTATGTGGCTGGGGATATTTGTGGCTCTCCACATCACAGCTATATTCCTCACCTTATATGAATGGAAAAGTCCTTTTGGGATGACCCCCAAGGGAAGGAATAGGAACAAAGTCTTCTCTTTCTCCTCTGCCCTGAATGTCTGCTATGCGATCTTGTTTGGAAGAACAGCTGCCATCAAACCCCCCAAGTGCTGGACTGGAAGGTTTTTAATGAATCTCTGGGCTATTTTCTGTCTGTTTTGTTTGTCGACGTACACAGCTAACCTAGCTGCTGTCATGGTAGGAGAGAAGATCTACGAAGAGCTTTCTGGAATACATGACCCAAAGGTAAAGCATGTCTGTTGTTATTAACTCAGCCTTTTCTTCTTCCCAGTCAAAATTCACTGTTGCATAATTTATGGTTTCTAATAAAATCAAAAAGCAATCTATGTGCAAACAGCAGCTGGACTACAATTAGTTACCACCTGACGGCACTTCAGTAGAAAAGCTCAATGAGAGAGGATCTTGAAATATCCATAGAAGTGTAGGGGAGGGATTTCAAAGGTAGAGGGTGAGGGGGAAGGTGAAGGATTTTGGTGCTGCCCACTGCAGAGAAGGAAAGTGGCTTCTACATGCAGATTAAGGGTTTTATTTCAGTTCTCAAGTCCCTTTGGCTGTAGTTGTTTGGATCAATTGGATGATTTGGGTCATCATGAGGTCTGCTCAAACAAAACAACCACATAGCATGAAGACAAAACCACTGATGTTCTAGGTAGGATTTTGCAAGTATTTCACGGGCCATAATGGTACTTACAGAGGCATTACTGGCAAAATTCCCCATGAATGCTAAATCAAATGGAACAGAACTGAAATCTTTCAAAACATCCTCCCTTCTGCTTCAAAACCATGGAATTCATAAAAGAGGTCAGAAATTTGATTTACAATGTTGTTTCTGCTGGGGAACTATCACGGGAGGAGACACATTAAGTTGTAGACAACCCATCTGCAAATACCTTTTGCTAAGGCAAGGAAAAAGGTAGAAGTGGGACTGCCTTCACCAGCTATCTTCCTCACTCCCAAGGGGGTATGAAGGAATCTTCAGGTGGAATTTAAGTCCAGTAGTTTTATAAGACTATTCTGATTTTATTTACCACTAAGTAATAATCATGAAAATGTGTGCAGAATGGTTTGTAGAGATGCATGGCTGCAGGTGACACAAGAGCAGGCATCCTCTTCATATGACAGTCACTCTAGGGGACAGGGTGGCAACAGCAAATTTCCCTTGTTTGTTTGATACTTTCTTCAGTGAAGGTGTGATTGTATTGTCCACAGTTTTATAATCATGACCATATCTGCTGGTACATAGCTTTGAAACCACCCACCATTAATTTGTCTCAGGTGACTGAATTGATACAACATTGTGCCACTGGAAGAAGTCATTTTAAGAAGTCAAGAACTGAAGATTTATTTTGGTTTCATAAATTGTGTAGATAAAAATTACATATGTCCCTCCAGACAGCAAAGGCCAAACTGCATCTGTTATGTTAGTAAAACCTTGTATTCATACTAATGACCATACAGTTTTGACTTTGTCAGTATGACTTCTGAGTCATTTCCTCCAACGTTACATAGAGTGTTTCTACCAATAATATTTTAAACAAAGAACAATACTTTTATGGCTGGCCTGAGGCGCTCTAAAACTGATTTATGGCTTAAAGCAAATTGTTACTAATAATCTGCCCTTCCCCTCCCAGAAAAAAAACAAAAACATAAATGCTACATCAATAACTTCATCAGTTTAAGCCACAAAAGTCAAGGCATCATGTATTTGTTTTATTCAGAGCATTGTGAATAAGCAAATGAGTGCTTTTGGATTAATTTCCCCAGTTCCAGGCATATCTCGGTTACAGCCATTGTTGTGTGAGACATAATATTGGCTCATAATTCATTGGAAAATGATGCTAGTCCTCTACTTTTTGCATGGGCATCACCTAATCCATCAAATCAAATCATATCACATTACATCCTATTTTTCTGCATCATTATTGTGACACACAGGGAGTTCCTAATACAGGTATTGGAAATTTTTGCAACTGCAAGGAAAAGACATTGTTCTAAAGCTGAACTGTAAAACTTGACTGTGGAGTTGCAAAAATGGAGCGCAGAGTATTGAAGCATGTCAGGTGCTGCAAACACAGGTCTTAGTCCTGAACAGAAACACTGATGACTCATGGTTAGTAACCTCAGTGATCCTATTAAATCAGTGGCATTACTGGACTTTCCTATACAGGCACTTCTCTGCTCATGGACTAGATCTAAGCTTCTGAGGAGTTACCAGTTTCCAATGTGGGAATAAGACAAGGCAGATTTTATGGAAGAGGATTGCCTGCCATTACATGAACTACAAAATAGTTTCATATATTTCATTCGTGCATTTTCTTCCACAGCCTTATCCTGTAAGAGTAGTTGTAATAGAAAATGTACTGGTTTAACCTTTTCTTACACAAAGCCCGAGCTGTGCTCATTCAAAGTTCAGGCTGGCAGTCACAAACAGCAAATCCCATCTGAGACTGCAAACAGTCAGGAAGTAAGGCAAGGTGGGAAAAACTAAAAGTTTTTTTCAAGATTAGAAACCTGGTATCTAAAGTCAGTATTGCCAGGAATATCTGTGCTCTCTCTTCCGGTTAAGAAAAAAAAAAAAAGGCAAGGCTAGATACAGCCTGAAAAAATAGTATCTGCCTTTCTAGAAAAATTCCTATTACGACAGTGATGTTTAATTGACCATGTAGCAGTGTTTTAGCAGTTGCTCATTGCAGCTGAGCAAAGGAAACATGGTCCTCCTGTGTTGCTGAGGTCTCAAAGGTGCAACATTTTCATCAGAAGTCAAAAGAAAATGAGTTGCAGTACAACCACTAATCACAAGGTTAAGTGGAATACAAAATTAGAGATATCTCAGCTGGACCTTTAAAGGCACTAACGATGCAGAAGTAGAAGAAAGGGAATATAGAAATATCATCACACTGCTGAAGGGAGCTGAAAAGCTGCTGACAGGGCAGTGAGGCAAGACAAACCAGAGCAGAAGGCAAGCAATGGGAGGCAGGGTAGTTAAGTTCCAGGAATATGTATTGAATTTTGGAAACTTAGTGTGTATTTTTCATGTAAGAATCTTAAGTGTGGGTCACTAAAGCCAAATATTGGGAGTATTCATCAAAGCTGGCTACTGCCTTTATTAGGTCACATTTCAGGTGGCTTTTTATGGTGGGATCTACAACATAGCCAGTAAGTTGCAGAAATATTAAAGCAACGTCCTGCCACCTTAAAATCTTACTCTTCTAAGAGAATGGACAATTTTGGGCCACAGCTGTCCCCTCTCCCCCAGTATTTTAATCTTACACATTTTGAACCATCATCTCTTGCCAGTGGAAACCGGCAAACACAGCTTTTGGGGAAGAAGCTCACCTGAAGATGTTCAGTCTGCTGTCTGGGCACAAGAGGATAGCTACAGGATGAACGTGCCAGTTACTGGGATGAAAGTTGCAGCAGTGTCCTGATTCCCACTCAAGAAGCTCGCTACAGCACATGGCAAAAAGACATTTAAAAGCTAGTTTACAAATAGAGGAGATAGAGGCAGAAGAAAAGCATTGTTATTTGGACCATTTTATACTGCTTTTATCCCCTCTCTCATTTGAATTGCAGAGGTAGTTTTTGTCCTAATGTCACCTCTCTGGATGCACAAAAAACTACAACATTCCTCTTTGTCAGAGTGCTTGGCGGACCAGGTACACTGTTGTACGAGTTGACTTCTTTACAAGGTTACTTACTTAGCCTACAGGCATGCAAACCGGCAGCCTGCCTTTGGGCTGGTCTGATCATGTTCTACCTACCTGTAATGGCCTGGAGACACCTGGCTTTATTCCTGACATCTCCCAAACCTGCTTATCACCCTGCTGATTGTATAGCTCCTTAGCCCCTTCGTGATGACAGTATACTCAGCTATAGTTGAAAAACCCGCCACTCAAAGTTTTTATCCTTTACTGGGGCCAATGCACATTTTCACAGTGGCAAGACTACGTTGCAACAGGTAACTCCTTAAAACAGAGCTGATTCTAGAGGAACACGTAGGTATGCAGATGGGGACAGGTAAGTGTAGGACAGCTGGCCACTGTCGTCTTTTTGCTGGTTGACAGGAGGTGACTGCATTACAGATCTACAGCAGCAAGCTGAGTACACAGCCTCACAGGCACAGGCTAGGCAGAGAAGAGGAACATTGATAAGCAAGGGGCTCTGGGTACAAAAAAGAGAATTTGTTACCATTCTGCTTCAGAAGCATCTGTCTTTATGGCTGTTGTCGCTTTTAGCTAGTCTTGTGACAAATCCGGATATTTTGTGTTCCAGTTTCCCAGTATGGTTTCCATAAAGCAGTACTATGTGCGTGTAATCTAGGTCTCAGTGCTACAGACAAGCAAAAGAAGAAATTATCTGTGAGTACCTAGCAGTGTCAGTGCCTTCCTTTGCCCAGCAAGCCTGCAACTAAGGCCTGGATCCAGTAAAACTCTTCATTATCAAATCATAAAATAGGGTCTGGTATTACACGATCTCCCCAGGGAGTGGGCTGTTTTAGTGACAAGGGGGCTTGAGCAGGGACTTTGCTTCCAGGCTTCTAATGCAGGAGCACATGTTGGAGATGCACCGTAAAGTCAGGAGCATGTCGAGTAGTTCAGATTGTCTGAGGCAGAATAATTGTGAAAGGCCAGAGGACAGAAGAAACATTTCAAACATGCCAACAAGAAAGCATACAACAGCAGAAGCTGAGGAGCTGGAAAGATTTTCCATAAGGTAGTCCAATATCTGGCCTTTCTTTCTGCTAAAAGTGTCATTCTTTCAACAATGTAATGAGCTTTTCAGGTACTATTGTCACTTCTGTGGCAGCTGTCAGCCTTTCTTTGCCTTCTCTAGGATGCACTTGAAGTAGCTATGCCTTTTAATTTACTATGGTTATATTTTTACTTCTCTCGATCACTTTACCTTCAAAACACCCTTTGACAATGTTCCTTTCCACATTGTATTTTGATAGAAAAATATGAAACCTGTTGAGATTCATTTAACAAAAAGGGCTACACCTGTGAATCTCACCATCAGCAATATCATTGTCTTATCTCACCTAACTTTACATGTCTGCAGTGGAGACATTACATATGATTTACTCAGTCTAATACGCTTTTACAGTTAGTTGGGAGAGTAGGCACATTTGGCTGCTGTTCAAGACACTTACTTCAGGACGAGATCACCCACACCATTCCCTGGAAGTACCTGCTTCTCTCCATCATGCATCACGGTGTACTAGCGTGGCCAGCACTGATGTCTCACAAACACTGTAGAAGCCCCAGGGAATACACTGCAGACACCTACAATCACCCTGAGAGGCCCCATCCAGCAAGTCTTTTCAACAGCCTTGGTGTGCTTTGGGATTAATCCTCAGAAGTCTCTGCTTCTCAGTTAATTTAGAGGCATTATGGCCATTATTACATCAGTTAAACAGTCCAGAAATACCAACTGGCAGTAACTGCAGATGAGCTTTAGCAATACCAAACCATACAAAAGGAAAGGTCCAGCCACTTTACAGACGTTTTTCATCATTAGAGCCATGATTCAAATACCCCTGCATTTAATGGTAATTTCCCTCAAGTTCAGCAAGCTTGAGAGTGAGACCATAACTCTTGTGTGTTTAATGATAAATTTTCTTCCTGAAAAAAAGGAAGTCCTGTAAGAATTACACTGAAGAAAATGCTCTTAAAGACAGCCATGGTCTTTCACAGCAGCAACCTAAGATGAATCATTATAAGGAGTACCACTTGCACTGCTGTGTATTAAATATATAATGAAATAGCATGTATTCAAATATGCATTAAATGCATTAAATTGTATAGCAAAAAAACAAGCAACAAACTCAGTGGAGTTAACAGAAATGTTACTGCTCCCTTGGGCTTTAGTATCTGTACAGGACTGCAGGATTCTTTTCTTTTTACAGTTAAAAGAAGTTGGCTGCAAAAACTATAGAGTGTGTGTTTCTGTGCAGGAAGTCATTGGACACAGGAAGGTCATGACTCACAATATCACAGCGTGCTAATTAATACATGGTGCTTTTCTGAGTATTAACGAGTCAATGAAGGATATGAACTCGAGAGGACTTTTAAGTGTCGCAGAGACCAAAGTGAAAAAATCTCAAAGGAGAAATTAAGTATCAAACTCCAGTCAGAATAAAGAACAGGCGTTGCAGAGCAATCTCATAAAGGATGAAAGACACTTGCAATTTAGAGAGGTGAAATCTTGGCTTCTTTAGCTTCTCAATGCAATTTATGGTGGTGAACACGCGACTTGTTTAGATTCCCCATCACGTCGTTAAACCTTTCTTGTAAATTTACGGCTTTAGAGGCTCAGAATCTGTATAGTTCAGATTTTTATCATTCTGATATCCAGTTTATCAGATCATGCACTGCAGTGTTCTCAAATCAAGTTTCCTTTCCCATCAAGATCTGCTTTTTTATGTCTTCTTGCCAACAGTTATCTTTTTGGTATCTTTGCATATTAACCACTACTGCTCCAGGTCTTCACTGACATAGATTGCCTTGTACTGTCACCTGCTGTCTTGGCCACTCTTTATCTTACCATGCTACTTGTTTGATCCAGAGAATGTAGGGGTAGGGGTGGAAGGGAGGAAGTCCTGCCGCCTTCGTTCCATGTGATGCAGGTCATGAATGTTGTTCTTTCAGCACCAGAAGGAAATAATGTGTTCTAGAATTTTCCCAGCTGTATTCACATCGCTGTCTTACTCTCAAGCTGCAGTATACCTGTATGTCCTGTGGTTTTAAAAAAAAGGCAAGCGAACCCACCACCAGAAATAGCAACTGCATCATAGGTGAGGCTCAGACTCTTGCAAGAAATAATGCAAGCAGAGAAATATAAAGAGAAGATGTTTCTAAAGTAACTGGCAAAGAGGAGCAGAGAACAGTGAAAATGCATAAGGTTGATCTTACTGCCTGGCAGATAGAAGATCATCGCACAACTGACTTAGCAGCACTGAGAATTTTTATTGTTGTTCACAAAAGTCACAGCCATTGTGATCTATAAACAGAGACCTGGATACTAGCTTGGCTCACTGTCCTATTGACAGAAGTCGTCAGTCAGCTCCTGCAATGATCCGCTGGATTTCAGGGATGCCAAGGGGTCAAGCGCTTTAGAAAAAAAGTCGTTTTCACTGAGTACAGTAAGATTTGACTGAACACCAGGTAAAGTCAAATAGTGTTGTCCATATTCCACTGTGCAAGAGGTCAAGGTATCCAAATGAGCCCATCATTTTTCTTTTACACTTCATGCTTAACACATGCCTTGCTGTTCCAAACAGATTCCAAGACAGAAAAATAGAACATTGAATTCGAATGTTGGATCTGTCAGTAACAAAGGGACTCCTTCTGACTTACGTTCATTTGATGCTGTTGAACCAAAAGCCAACAGCAAATGAATGTTTAAGAAATTAGGGCTGCACTGGTAGACAGTTCCACAATCTGCAATTGCAAACCTCTTCGTCCTAGTAACTGGTGACCCATTTGCAACACGAAACCATTGTCTGTTCCTTTCCTGGAAAACAGAGCACTAGCCATGCCTTATGAGTTTAGAGAGTGTCACCACAGAGGACTGTGCTCATGCCTTGTACCTGGGGGTCAATTGCAAGATGGCCAGGGGGCAGGAGGACTGCCAGGGTTGCCCTAATGAACCAGCAACAGACAGAACAGGAGAAATCTGTAAGAAAAAGGATTTGAAAGATGATTGTTTTGAAGACGAGAAGGCTACCTGCACTTTAAGCTACTGTCACAGACAGAGCACTGGAACAGGCTGCCCAGGGAGGTTGTGGAGTCTCCATCTCTGGAGATATTCAAGACCCGCCTGGACAAGGTCCTCTACAACCTACTGTAGGTGACCCTGCTTTGGCAGGAGGGTTGGACTACATGACCCACAGAGGTCACTTCCAACCCCTACCATTCTGTGATTCTGTGATTCCCCCTCCAGCCCTCAGCTGGTGGTAGAGGACTGTGATAACTTTTCATCTGCAGACCTGAGACTCAGGATGGAAGGACAAGAGGGATTATTTAACCAGACATCTCCCATGTCTCTTTGGTAGTTTGAGCATGTATTCAGCCAAACAGTTCTCCTTCCGTCGCCTCTAATTTGAAAAGGACTTCACCTGCCCTAGAGCAGCATTAGCCCTATTTTACAGGTAGGAAACGGAAGAACACCCATCGATGAAGTGACTCAGCCTGGAGCATTTTTACAGCTGCTTTGTGCTGCTGAAGTACAACACTGATCTATTGTCTGTTGGGAATTACATCCTTTTTTTTTCCTCCAATAATTTACGCTTACTATGTTATGTTTCTCAGCTCTCCTGGAGAAAATTCCAGCTCAAAGATCCCTCTGTCCAGAAAACTCCTTAAGTGCTATTAAGAAACAGGGATAAACACACCATTAAGTTCATAATCACCAGAGTTCTGTTCTTATCAAGCTTTTTGTACTAAGACACCATCCAGCAACTCAGTCAGCAGGGCGATTTTCAGAAATTAACTTCCCTACGACAGACTAGAGTCACCAGTGTCATCCCTTAGCTGTACAGCTTCTGCAACAAGACAGAGAAGTAGAGCAGATCTTGTAATTAATTATTAGCACTTACACAAGGAGCACCAATACAGGGGCTTTATATTTTTAAACAGAGACCTAAGTCACAATTTTTTTTCATGTATGCTCTTGTTGCAATGCAAGAGAATAAACTGTCAGTACCGGACTCTGCATTTGTTTCTAAATTCAGTTTAGAAACTTACTGCTTATTGACTTCAATGCAGCTGTAAAGATTTATGCCAACTAATGACCTAGCTGAGCTGGATTCAAAGTGACAGGATTTTAGCAAAATTTGACATTATCCTGGCAAGCCAAGAATCGGCTCCACTGACACTTTTTGCAGCAGAGAAGGGAAATGAGCTTTCAAATGTATTCTGCATACACCATCTCCTGGAGGCCCTGGGAACTTCTCAACTTTCCAAGCCTGAGCACATGGGACAGTTTCTGAACAAAGCCTCCACTTCCAGAAGTTCAGCTGTGAATTTTCATCTGCTAAAATCTGAAATTTATGTGCTTCACTGTGAATAGTTTTCTTTTCTTTCATCTCCCTCTGCACTCCATAAATATTCACTAGTTAGTTTTCAAAAACTCTTGCAAATAAGTAGGGAAAAGCCCATGAACAGTTCTGCATTGTTTGGGTTTGTTAAAATTTTGTTTGTTTTGTTCTTTTCACCCTGAAACTTTGTACTAGCAATTACATTTCTTTTATCAGTGAATCATGAGAAATCTATTAGCAGCTAGACAACCACTTAAATGTTTGAGTGCATAAGGCAAGATGAAATGCTATCACTGCATGCACCTAAGACAGAAGACTCATTGCAGAACAGCAGATCTCTGAAAGCATGTCAGTTCTTCACAGTAGAGCAGTCCACTTAATGCTACACCTCTCCAGTGATTAGCAACTGAAACTGAACAATTTTTCAAGATTCTACAGCAGTTCCCTGGCAGAGCTCATGCTGGCACTGGCAGCAACTCAGCTGTTACACGAGGTGTCCATTAAACACTATGCTTGGTGTTACACCAGGTAACCAGCACTATCATGAGGCAGAGCTACTGAAACCTTTTCATAATAATTTTTCCTCAGAAGTTGTTGGAAAAGTTAAAGTGTTTTCAGCCATGTTCCCCCTTTCTATACCCTATTAAAATTAAAAAGAAGTATTGTAGGTGGTGGTAAAAGCTGAATCCATGCTAATTCTGCATCTGACACTGCACCCCACTGTATGCTGGGTTGCCCTCTTCTGATTTCCCTCAAGGAATAATTCATGGAGTTGAATTTTAGAAATAAGAGGCTAACTGAATGAATGATGAAATCGTTTTAATGATTTGAGATGCCAATTAGAAATTGAGTTCCTGAAGCATTTTTCCTCCAGCCAGCTGTCAAGATGCACAGAACAGTCTTGAATCAGATTCTGTGAGGCAGTTAGTGCACCCCATCGATCAAGTACTGGGAAAGCATTTCCTAGATTTCAGTCACTTATGGGTCCATTGCTTATAGAAAATAGCCAGAATTTCAGTTCCCAGCAGTTGCTCTGTTTAGACCTTCCTTGTCTCTTCACAGCTCCCAGCAAGCTCAAACTCCACAGGATCAGAAGGCAATATTCTGTTGCCTGTTTTTTTGAAGTTGACACCATCTTTTCACTGTATTTATATTCTGAACACCTGGGTTTCCTACACACTGCAAGAATACATGACAACCAAGTGTGATGCAAACCTCAAAATGACAGCACACATAACAACCAGGGCACCAAGGAGGGAGAAGTCTTTGAGCCAAATCTTCTAGCTTTGCAGCGCTGAAAGGTCATACAGAAGCAGAACCTGCTAGAAAGACCTCAGAGCCCAATAGCCCAGCTTTGGAATATGTCAAAGTTGACTGCTGGCAGCATCTCATGCATTTTCAGTTTTAAATCCCAGCTTGCATAGGGTATTTCTATGCCTGAATCTTTTCAAGTCTGAGTCTAGGTGTTCTGAGCCTAGTGAATGGCACTGAATGCAATGGCACTGTATTACATAAACAGGAATGTGCCAAGTAATGCAAAATCCCTGACATTTAGGATTTTATTTTCCTGTTTCTGCTCCTGTGGTTTTTATCACATTGGTATTTTCATGCATAATTGGCACCTCAAGCCACAGATGTATGTTTTTCTCAACATCCTCCCAAATAAAATGAATTTTCCACCTCCCACTCAGCAGATGTTTTAACAACAGAAGACAGAAACCAAGAAGATCCAGAAGTAAGGTGCCAAGCCAAGGGAACTGGTAGCTGCAGTATTTGCTTTTGTCAGTAAGCAGCACAAACATAATTTGCCTGGCAGCACAATGCTATACATGGTACAGAAGACTCTGAGAAGTCCCAAAGCTTTTGCTGGCACTGTCAGAGAAGTTCGATGTTCTGTAGAGCTCTTGACTTTATTTAAACACAACATAACCTCCCTGTCTCAGTGCTAAAGTGACCCAACAACAATTTCACCTCCTCAGCACTTGGAGGCATTCACATTACCCCTTGTTTTCCTACACAGTGTAAGAGAATATTACCCCTTGTGTGTTTTCTTACCAATGGTAAGTTTTCTTAAACAGTGAGTCTTGTTCTTGGAAATACTGGCACAGCCCATGCATCCCACAGTACATATGTCCTTAGAGGTCACAGGGACAGCATTGGTGTCCTGATTCCTGAAAGCATACTCACTTCCAAAGTACTTTAGCCTTTCTCCTGCATCTTCATCTTGCACTTGCCAGCAGCATTTCCTAGTCCTCCCTCCCAAGAGCTCTGTCTTCACAGAAGGTGGGTCACTTTCCTCAACCACATGCCCCTGACCTGTGCAGCAAGGTCCTCTGGTCTTGGGATTCCACAGCCCTGAACCTGTGGAGTCAGAGTATTGATTCAAGATGACAAGTGCTCAGCCCCCTCTGGCACAAAATCCCTCTGCTGTGAGCACTCTCATGACCATCTCTTGAGTTTGCCCCATGTACTAACCCAGATCCAAATGGGAGGTCAGCATGTGTCTCACGACACATGTCGACTTCATGTGCAACAGCTTTCTCACAGGAGACTGGCAAGATGTTTCTAAAAATTTGGGGTGCAGCCAGGTAGTATGGCCATTCATGGTATACACCAGTGCTTCAGATACAAAACTCAGTTTACTAATACCAAATCCCTGATCTCCAGTATTTGAGCTTCAGAAAAGATACTGTTGACTGCTAGAGCTTTCCCCTTTTTCGGGAGAGCCACTGATCAGCTTCACTAGATAGCATTTTAACCCCTGAAGGGCATTGGCTTTTAGCTACTCCATTGATATATTCATATACATTGATATATTCATACTCTTACATTTCCCAGGCCATTGGCACCCCCTTACTTCTCCTACTGGGCAGCTCAGCTGGTGCAGTTTGCAGTTCACTGTGGTGCTGCGGTGGCCTTGCTAGCTAACCTTTGAGGGCTGGTTACTTGCTAAACACTAATGAGTCCCACATGGCAGCAATGCTTGGCTCCCATGTATTGCATGGGAAAGGCTGCTTGGGAGTACAGAGTTAGCCTACTGGCTGTGGAGCAATTGTATTCAGGAGCAATGACCTGTTTAAAAAAATGAGCTATTTCCTTTGCTCCCAGGTCTTGAAAAGGGAGATCTGGTAGTTAAAGAGACAAATAAACAGGGATCTATCATCTGTAACCGTAAATATCGTTACATCTTATTCAGTGAATTGCCAAGACAGGACTTCGTTGTCCCCTGAAAGCCTCTCTCTAGGTTGAGACAAACCTTGTTCTTTCAGTTTCTTACAGCCATAGATGTCTGATTTTAGAGGGACCTCGTAAGGTTATCTAAGCTGAGTGCTATGAAAGCTCATGTCTGGAGATGGATCTGCAGCTATTGAATTCATTTATTTTTAATTGTACTTGAATCAGGGCAAATCTCCAGGTACTCTACGGATAAAAAAGTGTCAACAGTTCCTAGTCCCTGTTACCTTCCACACTGACTGTGCTTTGAATGAAAAAACACAGTGAAGTATACACAGAAGTGTAGTCTTCACTTATGAGAAATGCCTATAATTTGGACAGCTATTTCTTCTCAATAAGATAGCTTTTATATTTGGTATTACTGATAAAAAAGCAAGTAGTTCTCCCCCAAATCACCAGTTAAAAAAAAATAATCCACTCTGGATTCTTCAAACGCTGATTTTTCAGGGTTCATGATTTCTCTGAAGCCCTAGGCATTAGGATTCTGTTATTGGTATAAAGGCAGACTCTTTCAATATAGGACACTTAAAAAAACACAAAAGAAACAGAGCATGAGAAAAAGAAAAAAGAAATATAAAAAGAGATGAATAATAAGACCAGACTCACAGGAAGGCTGTGACATTTACCTATCCTGTTGGGACATAGATATTTGTGGTTTCCATCTTTTCACAGAATCTTCCCAGGAGAGGACTACAGAAAGTAAAAAAGCAGCAGTGACAAGTGATGAGTCTTGTTTCCACCACGAAGTTTTTAATCTTCTGTTGAAGCAAGTAACCTGTAGGAGTCTTAGCAGATTAGCAGTGAAGGTATTGCAGGTAGTCCAGTATCTGCTTTTGGCAGCATTTTGCATTGTTAGTCCACGTTTCATATAGCTGCAAGCAAACCTTTTCCTCATGTGGATAAGCAGCAGTAAGAAGAAAATAGAAGCCCCAAAAGACATAGAGAATTAAAATGCTGTTAAGATTTATCCTTCATAAAAGGAGTCAAGAGTCATCAGATACAAAGTTGCAGACACATAATTATGGTTAAGAAAAAGCATGTATTACCAGAAGCAGGAAGAGCACAGGATGCACAGGATCACTAAATAACTTCCCTACATAGACTTTCCAAGACTTCCCACCAGACGTATGTTGCTAGAGACAGGATATTAAGCCAGATGGACTTTTGATCTAATACATATTCCAATGTTGTCATCATCTATGGTGAAATTTGACAATGTGCCCAACACAAAGCAAAGCACGGACAGTCCTCAATAAAGCGTTTGAGACTGCAAACTGCATGGAGGTGCAGTTAACTCTCTCTTTTGTATTAGCCTTTCTTATAAAAACTTAAATATGTAGCTCGATGTAGACATTGGTGACACTCTGAGTGAGGGATACCTTCCAGTGAAGTCAGGCATCAGTAGTTTTTATCTACAGATCAGATGTTGCACTGCAGTTGGCATCACTAGGTCGGCCACAAATACCACAACATCTAAGCTGACTTAGAAGGTGGCAGTATGGTTCAGTGTTGAGACTCAGTGGTTTCTTTGGTCTCTTCACTGAAACTGTCAACAAATAAACCCTCAAAAATAGTACTGACTGTGGCGACTAGCATCTTGGGACATAGAGTGCATGGAGCCCACTCCAAGCTCATAGTTCAAGCAAGCCATCTTCTACGTCTCAAGACTAGACCTAGATTTGAGTTGACAGCATTGTGCTAGAAGTCTCCATGATGTACTGTCACAGCACCGCTCTGTTATTTATGTCTTCTGGCACTTGAATGCTGCTGCCACACTTCCAGGCAAGAACATTTCCCTCTGTGCCCACAGTCCTTCTGGCAGAGCATGCACTATGGCCAGCTCCGGATGGAGGCACACTCTGCATTGCTTGTCCTGTGATCATCCAGACCAGAACACCTCAAAAAACATGTCAAGACTCCCTCCATGCCCACAGTCTTGCATTTACTCACAGGTCCCATTCCTGGGTTGCAGCCCAGGGACTAGATCAGTAGAGAAAAATGTGGAAAGCACCTACCCACTTTCCAGATAAAAATTACCAGTAATGCAGTATATTCATAGCTTCCAGGAAACCAAAATACCACCCAAAAGACCTTTCCCTGTTCCTTTTCAGACTGAACTAGATGACTGTGCGTTTACAGCCTACCTCTATTATTCTTAAAAAAGCTATGAATATTCTTTTGTCCATGGGATCGTTGAAGAGAAGAGTGGGAAAGGTCTGTTGTGTGGCTTTGTATTGCCCTACACTCTGTTTCTCATAAACGATAATGCAGAGATCCAGATGGACCAGTGGAATGCCTCCTTGCTTGGCCTTTGCAAAGCAGAGCATGGCCCTGGTGAGGTCATCTTTGCAAGCTGCTGTGAAGACCATGAGCTTCCTGGGAAGCAAACAAAGCATGACGACGTCAGCCTTAGCTTATTTGGCTTCCTGCACTCTGAAAGTTTCACCTTTTAGAGGCTGGTGCATTGCTGAAGGTTTTCCAATTAGTATGGTCTTGTCAACGCTTGGCCATCTCAAGGAAGTACTTGGTATAGTAGAGGACACCGCCTGACACCTCCATGGCAGTCTGAGAATTTCCCCACAAGTCGCTATATGCTCCAAAGACAAACAGCGTACTTTAGAAACAGAGCTCTGTGAAACTTGTGAACATCCAGACTGGGCTTTAATACAGAAGGTGGAGCCAGTTGTGAAAAGGAAATGACACAGAACTGCAAAACTTGTCTGTATGTGTACAGCCTGGTAATCAAGCTTACAGCTTGGGCTATGCCAAGGGGTATTCTCACTCCTTCTTGCTGGCAGGGGAGACTTTTTGGTGTCCACGACACTTCAGTCCTTAGTTTCTCTGTGGAGTATAGCAGCAAAGACAGCAGCGGTCTGTGGTATGGTGTCTGGGCTTCTAGAAATGAAATGATGGTGCTGTCCTTCGGCAGAAGACTAAATGACATGCTTAAGGGGTCAGTAAAAGACATTCTGCCAAAACAAATCCAGACTGTGGGTCCTTCACTGGCCACCCAGAGCCCCACAAAGTGGATGCTAGCAAGCCTGGAGGCTTCTCACGACAGTGCCTGAAATGTTGACTGGCTTAAAGGCAAGTAAGACAACTAAACACCTAGATTTGGGGGTTCAGGGTGTCTCAAGGGAAAAGTTTTTCACATTTGGAGAAAATCCTGAGAGTACACCAACAGGCTAATCAGTCACCTTGTAAGTCTTTTCAGACTGTTTCTGTGATGTGGAAATCTGACTGCAGGAAAACATCAGAAGCAGGTCTATGAATGCTGAGAATTTCTGACAAACTGTTGACACATAAGACCAAAATACGAGATGTAAACGAGGCAAACGACTCTGCTAATCTGTAATTTCATCTCCTCAGCTCCACCACCCATCCCAAGGGTTTCGCTTTGGAACCGTGCGAGAAAGCAGCGCAGAAGACTATGTGAGGCAGAGCTTCCCAGAGATGCATGAGTACATGCGACGGTACAATGTCCCCACAACCCCGGATGGAGTAGCGGATCTAAAGTGAGCCTCTGCATGCAACAAAGACCAGAATGCACGGCAGTGAGATGGTGATGGGTTTCTCACTTTCAGTGTCACTTATCCCACAAAACAGTCATTGAAGGCAGCGTGACAGATAGAGAAGAAAGCACGCAATTGCCTGTCGGGCGTGATACTTGGACAGCAAGCGAGCGTAGCAGCAGCTGAAGTGTTTCTTGGGGAAACAGTGCTTCGCACTAACTGCTAGTATGCCATGAAGCATGGGCAACATATAAATCGTGGCAGGTTTCTTTGCTTGGGACCCCTTCGTCAGGCAGTGAGAAACATTCAGAAAAAAACATCACAGTCCAAGCAAAACATGCGAATGAAGTTCCTCAGCTTCTCTAGTGTGCTGTGAGGAGAGAAGTTTCTCAGTGAGAAACCTTAAAGTGTTTATCATTAAAGCAAATAGAAGAAGCATTAAACTGATAAGAAGTAATAAACACCAAGTCTTCTTGCTTTAGAGAATCATGGTATAGCTGTGTTTCAGAGACATTTGTGCCTAACAGGCTGGGGTCACACAATCGATTCACTCTGCCAGGAAACAGGAGAGGTTATAATAAGCCTGAAATCATTAATTCATTTTAGACATAGAAGTCACATAACAGATGGTCTGAGAATTTTTCGACAGAAATTTTTTCCTGTTTACGTAGTTTTCCCAGACCCATCCTAATGATAATTAAGATGCGTCGCAGTTCTGGGTTAAAGTGGAATCAATCCATCGAAATCAATGAAGTAATGTAACTTCATGTCAGAACACTCAGACCTTTTAAAGTGACAAGAGTGGAGGTTGCAGTCCCTGGACTAGATGAGAACAGGCACTGCAGCGGTTCTTTTATATCATTTTATGCAAGTGTGCTATTCATAAATGATTATATTAGTAAAATTCAGTCCTCTGTGTTCATGAAGACTGAACACAGAGAACAGCTGGTCTGGGTGAAGGAAATTAATTTACCTTATATTCAAGGAGAAAGGGGGAGAAACACCTTTGTATGAGCTATCCTCCTGCTTTTTTGCTCTAATGACCATAAGTTTCACATCAAAACAAACCAAGACAGCAGCAGTACTTTAGCAATTTTTGATCTTTTCCAATAAAGCTTTGTGCTACCTTTCAGTTGAGTCAAAGTCTAACATATTGTCATATTTTCCATCTTTCAGATCAGTAGTATTTCTGGGAAGCAAAATAAGTCCTGCGTATTAAGTCCTTCATTGTCCTGCTCTAGATGCACAAAGTTTGTATTTTATGCACAATTCCCTTTTTCAAAATACAAATCAGTTTTACATTTAAAATCGCAGTCCCTGGTCTCTGTTTTCATTCACTAATCTTCCAGACAACTGCGTAGATAAATGTTCAGTGAGCATCACTGAGTCATAGACCGTGAAGTGATTCTGTTTCTGACTTTCATGTTGAATACAGGCATGATCCAGAGAAACTTGATGCCTTCATCATGGATAAAGCACTTTTAGATTATGAAGTGTCAATAGATGCCGACTGCAAGCTTCTAACTGTGGGAAAACCCTTTGCCATTGAAGGTAATATCAGTTTTACAACATACTGCTTTATTTCTCATGTGTTGATTTGCTTTGTTGTGATTTGATATTCTCAATCAAAGTATGCAGGTGAAACTGTGGACCCGTTGAAGATTACATAAAATTTTCAGTGATTAAGCAGAACCAAGGTTTCGCTCTTTTTTGTCGTTTTTGAACTTCCAGATCACTGGAACCATCTGTTGCCGTGCTCCATATAGGAATTATTCAAAGTGCTCAGATGGTCCATCTCCAAACAAGTAGGAAGCACAGTCCATTTTACTGCTCACAAAGAAATAAAGTAGCTCCTGAAATGAGGCTTGGTTTTTGTAGGCTCACTTTTATTACACGTGTTCAAAGCTTAGTGAAATATGTTCAGAATGCTGTTCTACAGTTTCGCTCACATCTGAAGCAGATAAATACTGTTCCCGTTTTAAAGGTCAGCGCAAGATTCCCGGTGAATCTGTAGCTAATTGAAGCTAAAGGGAGCTTACCCTGGTATGCAGCCTCCTGCAGCCCTGGTGTATTAGCAAGGACAGATCGGAGGGCAGCCTAGAAGCCAGGCTTGTCTGAAGCTGCCTCCAGCACGGGTGAACACATTAGCAGCTATTAGACGTCAGGAATCACTTTTGTGATAGATGGCCAATGAAAATGATTGAAGTTCCCTCTTTCCTCCCCTCCAAGGGCAATCACTCTGTCTGCTCCCATCGCACACTAAAACAATCTCCTTCAGAAATGCTCAAACCTGACTGAGGAAGGCAGTATGCTAAATGAAGGCCATAGGACGCAGAGCATTTTAATCATTTCAGCTACAAGTCACCAGCACTAGGCATTTTGTAGAATGCGCCTTTTTGCTATACCTCATCAGCGTCTCCCATTTGAATTCACACCAGAGACCTGAAAGCAATCCATTTTCTTCTCTTCTTTTTGTTATTGGGGAGGATAGATGCACAGAGATCTGTTCAGGCTGTAGCAGGATTTGTGTGTGTGCAGCTGCATGTTTCACCGTCTGCGTGCAACCTGATAAGTCTTCCACTTCAGAAAGGTCAGGTCTGCTGAAGTAAACCATCGGCTTCCACAACTTTGAATCAAGTAAAGCGAATTTCAATACAGAAAAAACAAATAACCCCCAAACTATACATTTTTACATAACTTAATAGTGCCCAGTTGTGAAACACTTCAATGTATGGAAAACGTGGTATTCATGAACCCTAGCTATGCCTTCTCTGAAACCATTCCTCCAATGTTAGCAAATGTATTCAGGTGGAAATACAGCAACAATATGGAAAAATAGCAGCAAGGGAGACTATTGAGTTGTAGTACTCTGCATTACTGAAAAGCAAGATACTGTGATGGCAAATTTACCACTTATACACTTATGGAGGTTTTTTTTTGTTTCTTCTTGTGTGTTTTATTATTTTTTTAAAGGATAGTCTTAAAGTCTGAATTGTGAACTGAAAAACAAAAAATCCACAATGGACTAGAAAGGAATCTCTGCAGACAATTGGCAGGATGTCTCTGCATGCAACTGCATGTCTTCCAGGCATGAATCGTATTTGTTTTTCTAAACTCAAAACCCAGATTCTGCAAATCAGAAGACCATATTTAGAATTACTGAATCCATTTTCACCTACACTAAGTGCTTTACCAGCACTTTAAACTAGTAAAAGATGACACAGTGGCTAAAAACTGTATTTATTACTATCTGAAGGTCCGTGTCACTGCTAGAGCAGAACTGCTCGAATGGGAATTGAACGTCTAGTTTTACATATTACTTTTGTGGCCTTAATAATTTTGAATTTGCATATCCTGTTTGTATTAGGATAGCTTGTTATGCACAGCAAAAAGTGTCATCTCAGCGTTCTCAGTCCATGGTAAACCAGCATCCAGGTTTGAACTGGTTGGCTGAAACAGAATGCCAGCTTGATCACCCATGCCAGTAGTTGATAGCTGAAATGAACATACTTTACCAAAAAGCCAACAAGTAAGAGAGAGATGATTGTACTGGTTTTCCTTCTAGGATATGGTATTGGTCTTCCCCCCAACTCTCCCCTCACCTCAAACATCTCTGAACTGATAAGCCAGTACAAGTCCCACGGTTTCATGGATGTTCTGCACGACAAATGGTACAAGGTTGTTCCATGTGGGAAAAGAAGCTTTGCTGTCACGGAGGTAAGCAACGAACTGAGGTTCATGTAAATGAGGAATTGCTAAAGTTGCCAGTTATTTCCCCTCATTCACAATGTGCGGTAGACATACACATGACAGAGATGGGAAGCAGCTGAAGAGAAGCATTAGGCTTCAAAAGCAAGAGATGCTAAGCCCAGCAGCATTCAGATCAGAACACAAGAAGAACATCAGTAAGACTGTGCTGCTAAGTTAGGCATGGAGTGCATGCATGAGAGAGCACTTCTGGAGACAAACAGGGCATATAACGCAGCATTAAAAGAAGTGATGTGGCACACTGCAGAACAAATCTATCTAATTCCACTCAGTTATGTGTATTACCATCTACAGGATCTGTCAGTGTTTCTGGACCATCTCAAATGGGAGCAATAGCTAAAATAGCTAACACAGAGACCAACAAGAGCAAAAGAAGCAGAGAGAGTAGGAACTTAGCACATCCCAAATTTCTAATAAAACCCTGACTAATTCCTAACACAGGTGGCAGCTACTTGTACCAAAGGTAGGACTTCAGCCTAGAAATGCTCCATTAAGATACTGTCGTGGTTTAACCCCAGCCGACAGCTCAGCCCCACACAGCCGTTTGCTCGCTCCCCCTAGGTGGGATGGGGGAGAGAATCAGAAAGGAGGAAGTGAGAAAAGTGGTGGGTTAAGATAGAGACAGTTTAATAGGTAAAGCAAAAGCCATGCACACAAGCAAAGCAAAACAAGGAATACATTCACCGCTTCCCATCGGCAGGCAGGTGTTCAGCCATCTCCAGAAAAGCCACGCTCCATCACACCTAACGGTGACTTGGGGAGACAAAGGCCATCACTCTGAACATCCCCTCATTCCTCCTTCCCCCAGCTTTATATTGCTAAGCACAACATCATATGGTATGGACTATCCTGTTGTTCAGGTCAGGTCAGCTGTCTCAGCTGTTTTCCCTCCCAACTTCTTGTGCACCTCCAGCCTCCTTACTGGTGGGGTGGGGTGAGAAGCAGAGAAGGCCTTGATACTGTATAAGCACTGCTCAGCAGTAACAAAAACATCCCTGTATTATGCAGTTTCCAGCACAAATCCAAAACATAGCCCCACAGTAGCTACTATAAAGAAAATTAACTCTATCCCAGCCCAAACCAGCAGAGATGTCATGCTAAGAACAGAAGAGAAGCAGGTCTCGTCTAAGTAGAGTTACAGAAAATGGAACTACATCTCCATGGGTTTACGTCCTGGTATCAAATCAGAAGAGTTATGCCAGCTCATGGCAGCTGCAGATATAGACCATTATTTATGAGAAAAAGAATCCTCTTATCAGAATAGGAGTTTTTCATGAAGTTCCCTAGACTGTCAAGTAAAAAAAGCACTGAGGAATCAAAAGATCCAGCATGCCTGAAGCTTAGAGCATACACTTTTAGCTCAAGGTGTTCCAAAAGAGGTAGGTTACATGTTCTCACTGGTACAAAAATCAGAAGTTGGCTATCTCCGCCTCAGAGCATTCGGTCAAATATCAGACCAACCCTACGTGTTCCCCAAGGAAGTGGTAGCATGGCCATTCTCCCCTAAAAGAGAAGCCCAGCACCCCAGGGTTCTCACTCCTGCCCTACAGTGGTCACCTGAGCATCTTCTCTGCAGACCTCTTACTGCTGACTAAATCACTAGAAAACTAGCATTTTTTAGAGATCAGACAAAAAAACCCTCTGACTTCCTTAATACATGGATTATTGGGGTATTTCTGCATGTCTTATTACATTTTTACCTTTTTCATTAAGATTGTATCAATATGAAATAAATTATATTTTAACATCACACATTCACAAATTCAATTTATTTTTATTCAATTTGTTAAATTTTTCCTTTTTTCATGTGATTAATTCAACACAAGAAAGCACATTTAAACAAAAGTGTGTATTCATTGCTATTTCTGATCTGGCTTATCTGAAGATTATATTATCATCTAACAAGACAGGTATCTGGGGAATTTTCTTTTCAGTGTAGATGACATATCTGTTCCTGACAAGCACTTCATTCAATGACCTTTTGCTACTCTACATTTTAACACAATCTTTTGAATTAAACCTTTGGAAAATTACCAGACAGTAACAGTATTAATTACCACAGCTGTCTTAAAAGTGAATACTTTTGTAGCAGAGACAAACTTAACTTCTTAGTAATTCCCCAGTGATGAGACATAAGGAACTTCCTCTGATCATGAGAGTCTTACTCCAGTTGCTGTATTCCTAGAGAAACAGCTAAAACACAGAATCAATTATAAACATCTTCCAGTTAAAAAATATGGGTTTGTTGTGTACTGTTCTTCTCCAAGAATATGTATTTGTTTCTTTAAGCCAGTGGTCTCTAGAGTGGGGTGCATAAAGCCCCTCGGGATGCGTGGGATGATCCACTTCATTGCAGGAAGGAAATACTAGAACTTCAGTAATACATATATATACATAAAAAATAAATTTAAATAAATATACATATATGGGGGTGAATGCTTAAGGAACTTTTTTCTGCTATATCAAATACAGTAATAGAGAAAATAAGCACTGGCTTGGCAAACTGCAAAAAGCATATTATAAAAACAATTGTATTTGTCTTTTTGTGAAGAAAAGCAAACATGAGCAAAGCTAGAATAAACCTTGCATTCAAACTGGAGAGAAAAACATTGATAGGCAGCATGTATTTTTTACAGTTACTCTTCTGAAAGCCCTTTGCAATTTAAACATACGAGGAAAGACCATGCCATTTTCCTGCACAGCTACTGCTAGTGCATCATCTCTGAGGCAGAATCACAGAATCACAGAATCACAGAATCACAGAATGGTAGGGGTTGGAAGGGACCTCTGTGGGTCATCTAGTCCAACCCCCCGGCCGAAGCAGGGTCACCTACAGCAGGCTGCACAGGACCGCGTCCAGGTGGGTCTTGAATATCTCCAGAGAAGGAGACTCCACAACCTC
>Ga0065711_1006691_pt1 | contig 23922 bp, 13 predicted proteins | sample Hoacrofraction12_FD_59098 | JGI IMG/M metagenome (GOLD analysis project Ga0065711, IMG submission 59098) | Hoatzin crop microbial communities from Cojedes, Venezuela - Epithelial fraction 12 v2 (version 2) | ecosystem: Host-associated > Birds > Digestive system > Esophagus > Crop | place... | reverse complement strand
CTGGTTTGGTTCATGTTTTCAAAGGGCTATGATGATGACTGGATGTGACCTGTCTGCTATAACCAAGCCTTGGGAAGTGCAAAGTAAGGTAGGCACTTTTCAAACAGCCAATACTGCATTTGCTATCTGTTTTACTGCCTATTTGGTGCATGATCATTTAAAAAAAATTACTTACTATAATTTTATAGATATTTAAGTATCTACACCCAACCATGTTTCCAGAAAACCTCTATTTTTCTGCCACTGTGAGTGTAGGGGTTCCATGACACCTCTCCCCAACCACTCTACAGTTGTTCCACCATTCTCTGCTTGTCCTTCAGCTAAAACTGGCATCCCTGGTTCTGTCAGCTGTTCTAGCAACCCTTAAATATCACTCACTTATTTTTGTGCTATCCAAATTTCACTGTTTTTCAGGTATTTTTACGGTACAGATTTAACAACAGTATGATTTGAATTAATTGTGTCTATTCTGTAGATCTTGGTGCCATTTCAAATTAGTTTAAACACAGTAAAAATAATTCTGTAATACAGTGTGACACTGCTTTGTACAGAAGTACTTCCAGTACTTCAGTAGTTACTGACCATCACGCTGAAACTCATCACTTAGCCTTACAGGAATAGGTTTTAACAACACATAATCAAAATACAACTGCCAGATGCTTGTGGAGCCCTCTAAGTAATACACATTACAGGTATTAGGAGATTCTGTTATGTTGCTAATGTTGCCATATTCCTGTTGACAATAATCAGCATTTACTCAGCATGCTCCAGAATATTGGTAGAGATGATTTGCTTGAAAAAGCCCTAAGCACACCAGAAAGCGGCTGTAATCTTTGAAAGAAGTGCTTGACTATCTCTACAGGGATGAAAGAGTGGAATTCTATTGTCTTTGACCAAAACTCTGTATTTCTGGAGAACTTTTTAAACTTCTCAGGAATAATGCAGCTAGCAATAAATACGTCCTCTCTTTGTCGAAGTTAGTGATAATAGTTAAGTAGTCAACAGTCATATGCCAGTTCTTGATGAATCAACATTTTCACATTTTCAGGCAAGCCTTGTTCTTTTTTTTTATTTATTTAAATTTATTGCTTTATGCTGACACTTCCACTGACTTGTGATTATTCAGGTTGCCCTCATGGTTGCAAACGAATTCTGGGAGCAAGGTGACCTGGAAAGAACTGTGCTACAGCAACAACCAATTGTAAGTACTAAATAATTTAACTGTGTTAAGCAATATTAACTGTTACTAAAACATTGAATAGATCCATGATGCTTACTAGGTAATTATACCAAAAAGCATGATATCTACATAATTGATATTACTGCTATTCTGTTCTAGCCTATGATGGACAGAAATAAAGGAGATGAACTACCTAAGCTCCAAGTTGGCTTCATAGATTTTGTATGCACATTTGTGTATAAGGTAAGAATATATTTTTGTTTTCCCACTGCAGCAGTTCTGATGGCACAATTAGTGACAAAATGTTGCAGTTAAAAAATTCTAGACAGCAGCAGGACTCTTGATCACAGGATAAACAACTATCACAACTGACACAATTTTTCAGTCTTCTGTTACATGGAAGAATTGTTCCCACAAAGCAAATGCCTGAGATGTCAAGCAAATTCATAAAAAATGAAGATCTCAGTGAAACTTGAGGGCAGCTGAGGTTTTGTTACTACCTTGAAATACTGTTAGAAAGCCCAGTCCTATTCTAGAGTCTCATTTAACATAAGTATACAACATGTGCGTGGCTACAGAAAGCAGTTAATGACATAGCAAAGAGAATAGGAAACTTACAATATCCTGGAAATACAGATATTCTACATCTTCTGTAAGGCACTGAAATGCCAACATTATTAATCCCTGTCTAGCTTTTAATATTATCGCAAAATGTCATGCAGAAAAGTGACATGTAGTATTTTAACATCTTCAGATACATTCTCCTCTGCTTGGAATACACTGGAGGATACTAGACTTATTTATTATACCCCAATACTGAAAATCATATGATAAAATACCATCTATCATAGTTACAATTGTACTATATGAATCAGACTATCAGATACGGGATTATGGCAGACACTAAAATGTGTAGCATACAATTCAGATCTTTTCTAACTGACTGTGCACAGTAGGACATTATTATCCTGACACAGTATTTCCAATAATATGCCACCACTGCATGGCCAGGTACATGGATTCAAAAGTGCACCAGCAGGTACTCACACTACTTCTTATAAAATTTTTTCTCTTCTACAGAAAATCCACTACCAGAGATGGAACAAATGCTTGGAAAAAATGTGAAATCAAATGAAATATTGATTAATCTAGCACACATACTGAAAGATTTAATAGAAAAAAGAAACTTACTGTTTTCTCTGCAAAGCAGCAGTATTTCCACAAATTCAGACTTCACAAATTGTCAGTGTTTAAAAATTTCTAATTTGCTAATTTAAATTATCTGTATAGGAATTCTCGAGGTTTCACAAGGAAATTACACCTATGTTTGATGGCCTTCAAAACAACAGGGTTGAATGGAAAACACGAGCTGATGAATATGAAGAGAAGATGAAAGTTATTGAGGAACAAAAGAAAAAGGAAGAAGAGGAGGCTGCCAAAAAAGGTTAGGTAACTTCTAAGGTTTTCATTTATATATATTTGTAAGGCAGTCAACACATTCTCTCGCTCTCAAATTCACACACGCAATGCACTTGTGCAATATTCTATTAAATTTTAAACTAATAGTATGCAAGTTCTGAATTAGCCAAATTAGCTTTATCTTTACCTGGAAGAGGAGTAACCTTTAAAGATTACACAAATCCAGTACACTGACCTCATTTTCTATACTGCAGAATTATAGAAAATATGACCATCACAAAAGTGAAGTGAATGTAAAATTTCTTTTGTCTTAAGACTTAAAACAATGCAATTAAATACTTCTTTGTGAATGCTGCAATCACCTGAAATACTAGAGATGTATCAAAATTCTGTGTGGCATCAGCCCCAAATGTATTCAGGTACTAAAGTTGAAAATGAAAAGTGTGAGGAAAAGAGATGGGAATGGATAGTGTGCATTTGGAAGAACATAAAAAAGCAGTGCAAATCCCCACTTCTTTTCCAAATTTAAGATAAAGCTTTTGGCTCTAGTTCCCTACCATCAGTTTCTTGGCTGAAATGCACTCTCTCGTATTACAAATTTAACACTAATCTTCCTACAACAGCCCAAGTCCTAACAGTGAAAGTATGGCTCTGTGTATGATAACCTGCAAGAGAATCTGATTTTATAGAAACTGAGAACGTGTCACTCAAGTGTAAGAGTGAAATGAGTCAGTCATTTCTATCCTGTATTGCGTGTGGAACAGCAGGCCAACAGCTCTGAAAATCAGCCGAGATAACTGAAAAGGTTCAGAGATTAAAACAAAAACACGATTACTACAGAATTATTGTCAGCTAGTTTCAAGAAGAAAAATTCGTTTACTCTATGTATGTGTTTCACATCTTCAAAATATAAAACAGTACTGAATAATTTATTTGTTAATCAGTGTCTGTGGGAAATAGGTGAGTATTTTTCACACTTCATGCAAAAGAGAGGCTACCCCAGGTAACACATCAAGTTATTGTCAGAGTGTGAAGTGGAACTAGAGAGTTATTAGCTCCTAAAATAAATAATACTAAGCTAAAATAAAAAAAAGTTGTTGCAAAGTGGTTAAAAAAAGTACTGTAAAGCTACATGACTTAATAAAAGCAGACTTTTCAATGAGAAATTTAACAAATTGAGTCAAATATTATTATTGTAATAAAATTACAAGAAATATTTTGGCCTACTCACACTGTGATACCACTTAAACACACTTTCACCAAAATTATGCCCACCCACTGTTTTCCAAATTTATTTTGAAAGACACTTTTTTGCAATTAATCATATAATCTTATTTAAGATCAATTTATTGCTGAGAACTACCTGGTTGTGAGTATGAATAAAGTCCTCTTTCCTTACACTGGAATGTAAGCATCTGAACTTCACAGAAATACCAGCAAAACAAAACAAAACAACCCAGAACCTACACACAGATCTCCTTATACATTTGCTTTCTTGGCAAAATTATAGTTACTACAGTCTGATCCTATGCCCTTAAGCATAAGGTTTTTAAAATAAAAAATAAATTATATATTTAGGAAGACTCCTGTATTTCTACTCCTACTTGAAGTTAGGACATCTTACATCACTGGTATTTTGGAATCACTTAAACACTGACTTAAGGAAAGAAGTATTTTCCTAGAAGGAAGCTTACACAGGCAAACATAGACAGACTGATTTGCAGGAGCTAAGGATCTGACCTTTGCATATCACAGCTGGTATCACTAAATGTAAGTGAATTATTTTGCATCTTTTTAAATGTGCACTGGAATGAGGCCATGCACATCTGTGAAGAACAGATCTGACACTGTCAAATCAAGGCGATGTAAATATACAAGTTTAAGTCAGTTCATACAAAACAATTTGATACATGCTGAACCACGGTGGTTTCTCTAGATCACACTGACCTGGTTATTCATACTTATTCGGTAGGCAGAAAACAAAATAAACATATTTGCTGAACCACTACAGTGGAAAGTTCAGAACAGAAACTAAAACAGAATGCAGTATTAAACTAAGAAAATAAAATACATAGGTAGCAACATAGTGTTAATTATATCCACAAATTACAGAGGGTAGGACACTGATTATGTGACATGTTTCAATGCAGGTGGAAAGGGTCGAAAATGACCTAGTAACATGGTGATCCACAGCTTTCAAATGTAAGTTTTAATTCTAATATTAGTATCTTACCTTAAGTGAACCTGGAAACGCAGTTCATTATATTGAAAGAATCTTAACTATGACCAATGAACATCTGTGGAATCATTTGAGAGAGACAGTAACAGAATCAGTCGTTATAAATAAACTTGGAAAGTGTCTCTCTCTCAATTGGTAACTACAAAGGGATTCATGCAGGGTTTGATAAAGGCTTATACAATTAGGTCAAATTAAAGTTTTTGTATCATCTGCTTCCAAAAGATTCACAGATTATATTGATCCAAGAGTTTGTTTCTTTTGCATGGCTGGCATACCTCAGTTTTGTATGTGTGGGCCAGAGGTATGTGTATTTAACTACTGAAACTTTCCAGTAAGAGTGGTTCAGTGTGTGTTTGGTCCTTTGAGAAATGTTGGTATCAGCTGCTACACTATATACATGTATGTATATATACCATGTGTTACTGCTTCTTATTCCATTTTCCCAGACAAGTAGTTCATGTTCAATTTTCAGAAGGTCAAACACACATTATATGTGTATCACAAAAGCAACACCTTTTTAACAAGACATTAGAGCAGCTACAATTAACAGAAAATACTCACTTTACTTTCCTTCTCTGTTTTTTAGCTGAAAATGCAGCTGGAGGTGGTGGCGGAAGTGGAGAGGATGGAAAATCCAAAACATGTATAATTTTGTAATTCTTTCTCTCAAACACTGCTTCTGCTACAGAAAAGACATCTAGAAGGAACTTCAGTGAGCCCCACTGGATTTCTGCTTCGCATAGAATAGTCTAGAATGATCTCTTAACAATCCTCTTAAACACTTGCCATTCGTTGGAAATAATTTTTAACGGGGTAAAAAAAAGGTACAAATAAAAACTGGAAAATTAAAAGAAAAATAATGGTGCAAAATGAGTTAACTGTGTGCTCTACTCCAGATATTTTTTCACGTCACTCAATTTACATATAGCAATTTTATTAAAATATGTAACTTCTGCATATTGTCCAGAAAAAATATAAATTATTTTGACAGATCTTATATGAAATTACTGAATGGAATCTAACATGTACAATTCAAATGAAAAATTGTGATTTTTCTAACTTACATATTTAGATTTTTATATTATGCGTCTTTCCTTAATCTGGAATTGTCCTCTTCCTTCATTCTCAGTACCATAAAAAGTTCCAGAGTAAACATCTCCTTCACTTTAAGAATACTCAACACAATTCCCTGGCTCATAATTATTAAAAGCAGGTCCACGGTACACAGTATATTTTCTGAACTGCCAAGGATAAATCTGTACATGGTAGCCATAGCTCCGAAAAAACACTCTTTTGCCCATGTGCAAATGGCTCTGCCCACAGTTCCTAAACTGACCACCTTTTATCGTAAAAATCTAAAAAGGCAGACCATAAACATCATACTTTGCATACAAGTTCACCAAGACACCTATACATCGACAGCAGGATCTACATTCAAAGGCATTTTAGAAGGCTCATGTACTCCTAACGCACCTTTTCTAAAATGCAGTAAATGAAAGTATTTGAAAACCAATGAACTGGCACCAACTTAATCTTGGGAGGCAGAGGACAGCAGAAGTAGAGCACACCAGAATTCACATTACCTCCCTTTCTGAAACTAAGCAGAAAGACTGCACATAAATTAGGTCTTCATCAACAACAATCTCCCTAGCAAAACCTTCTGTTCTTGAAGAATGACTCCACTCCATGCCTTCTACTCAGGTCTCATGAAGCCAGCTCCTCCTGCAGATGACGGAAGGAAAACAGCTAGTGCACTACGCACTGGTCTGAGTGTTCGCTAGAACAAGCTCCAAATCTAAGCGGAGATGGATGTTTGTTGCAGGAATTGCATTTGACACGTCTGACATGCAGACTTCATCCTGTCACGTCTCTTCCCCCTTTAAAGAAAGCAGACCCATACTTTTCTTTTTTCCTCTGAAGCACCCTCAGAATCCACAGAGAAACGAGAAGAGTGATTTGCCATATTATATACCTTTCTATGAATGCTCTATGAATACAGATACTGCGTACAGCTATCCCCCCAAATTAAAGGAATCCACAAAAGACATCCCACTTATTACATCCTTACTTACAAACAGGCCACATATTTTAGGCAAACTTAGTTATCACATAAAACTGGGTATCATGTATTCTTTTCTGTATTAAATGCAGGTACTAAACAAAGCTATTTCAAGGTTGTTTAATAATGTAATTTTATTCAAATTGTATTAAATGATGTATTTACTATGTATACTGTACCATTTCATAACAGTACTTTGAAGACCCAAAGAGGAGTTAGTTATCCAGAACATATCATACACAATACTTCAAACAACAAATACAGTGACACATTCGACAAAAGCCCCCTCGGGCAAGTTGCATACATGTAAGCAGATTGCTGCAGATTGGATTTGACTCTCAACCAAGCTTGCAAGTTGACAGAGAATTAACCTTTAAATCCACCTTCTTATCTAAAGAAGCCTTCATGCAAGGCTACATTTATTTCTCACTCAAGGACACCCTAAGTACGTCCTTGTACTGTCATCTATTATGTAAGTACAAACTGTTTCAAATGTAATTATGTTAAGTGATAGTTGTAAATAGAGTTCTCAACTTCTTCATATGAATGCATGTAAAATGTTCATATATACACCGCAACCATCTCTGCTGTTACATTTTCCACATCAAATATTTAGTATAAATACTTTCTATAAATATATCTACAGTGGGAAGTACTTCTCAAAAATATATTTTATACAACGTTAACTTTGCTCAGATTAACATGAACATTTAATTAAAAAAAGTTTGTCCTTTATATCCAAAGTAATTTTCATCCGACAAAGAAAATAGCCACTGTAACTGTTCATGTGACAACTGTTTCTTTGGAAACATAAAATAAAGAATGTTTAAAGTTGTGATGTAATTTGAAGAGGAAGATGAATCCAGTAAGTTTCTCAAGCAATATACATTCCTTACTTATATATTTAGGATTACACTTTAAAGAAGGATTAACATCCAATCAATGTTAAGGAGATCAGAAACCACAGATAACATACAAGTCACATGTACACGTCAAGTAGAAAGCACAGACTTTATTTTTTACATCAAAAATTTCACCAATCAACCAGATTTTTATAAGTGGAATTATCAGTCACATCATATTCTAACTAAAATCTAAAATAAAGTCACAATGAACTAAACTTTTCTAAGGACTAGGGGAGACATTTCGATATGGTTTACTCAATTCAAGCAAAATACATATTTTATAAAAACTGAAATTCTCCAACAGCATTTGAAAATACTTACAGAGACTAATACCCAAATATTAAAGTCTACGTGACCAATACATTTAAGGCTATTAACTCCTTGTTTAATAAATTAGAAATATGAATATATTAAAGTGTATGGCTTTAAACTAATAACAGAATCTTCCAAAATGTCCCTTTTCACAAATCTGACAATAACTGAAGTTTGGGATAAAAGCCAACTTCCTTAATATAATGTCAATGAACTATATTCTTCTCTGTTTACATCCTTCCCGCTTTAAGTTTGGGTGCCATATATCTTTTGCACTGAACTGAAACAATTACTTCTCTTATTTCATGGGTATACAGCCCACCACAAGAAAAAGAAACTTTTTAGACCTGAAGCCTTCTACAAAGATAACCTACTGAGGTGGTCCATATGAGTGACTGCAGAAAAAGTATGCTGGCAGGAAGAGGTCTCCGGTCTCCAATTATGACTGGGTTTCCAGACTTCTATCTTGACAATTCATGAAGAAAATCAGCCTCCATCAATATGAAGTTTCAGAGAAACAAGTCTTGAAAATACTCATCAAACTCCTCCTCCCTGTCAAAAAAACCCCAACACACACAAAAAAGTCAAAGGCAGTTCTGCTTTGGATCTGTACCTAGGAGATAATCTTTGTATGAAAAAGATTCAGCAGACTTCTGATTAGAATTTGTAGCTCGTATAGACCATTTTGACTTAATATATTCCAATAACTTTCACGTTTCCCCCCTTCTGTGCAACGGCAGTGAGCTGACTGTTACGATTTGTCTCTAAGATCGTTAATGGTATGGTAGGGGGTAAGACAGCAGTGGCATGGCTTTACATGTGTTTCTCCCCCAGTCTTGTGTATGTCTCCTCTTTAAAAAAACATACTTAGGTTCACCACATGGAAGGAGATCTGACATAATTCTAAATGTCAGAATATTCAGTAAAACACTCAGGAAAAAACCTCTCCCTTTTCAGTTCTGAATGGACACAGTCTGTTTTACTAGCTACAAGTTCACTAGATCAAACTAACCGTGATTTTTCATCTGCTTCTTGTAGAGGACCTTTCCAAAAGTCAGCATCTGAAGGGCCATCTTGTGCATCGCTGTTATCTGAATCTGTTAAATAAAGTGCTTATGAAATAAATTTTAAAATAATTTATTTTAATTTAGATGGCATAATGCTAGGAGCAATGTTTAATTGTAACCACGAGAATAAAAAGAACACTTTACTTTGCACAAAGTAAAAACAAAATCATTTCTGATATTATTCAATACAGCACCAAAAATACTCTTAGATATCACGAACTAATTTTTTGGCCCAACATAACAACAATCATGTCAAAACACTGATCTTGACACAACAGCAGCAAATTCCTAAAATTCCTAAAATTCAGAGTTTATAATCACAAGTACAGAATTACAACACAGTTTCAATTCATTATATTAAATGAATCAATTATGCTACTTCTATTTGAATGACAACTTTTATCAGTTGTAAATTACCATGTCAGAAAACATGGATTACTGCATAACAGTTTCGTGTAAGTATACGGAAGGGGTGAAAACCAAAAAAAAATGTTGTTACCAGAAATATGCCCTGACCTAAAAAACCCCAATCTTCCAACAGAGCTTTCCTGACAAAACAGAGACTTAGGGCATGGTCTGAGACTGCTTCAGGTCTTCCTGTATTTCGCTGGGAAAACGTAGGTGCTGAGGATATTCCTAAAAACGTACAGCACAGCAGAGCAATCAGTGGAAACACTCAGTCCCTTCTAGACAGTCTGCAGCAAGAATTGGCATGACCAGGAGATGGGGCTTGTTTCATCAAAAAGGAAACTGGGGACTGAGATAGAGAGACAACCAGTGCCTAAGGGCTCACGGAGACTGATTCCACCCACAAGAAGTAGGTCTCCAAGGTACTACAGGTGGTAGCTGGAAAAGACTTCAGTTAAAGCCTAGGATTTACTTAAAATCTATTACTTTTCTGAGTAGAATACATAATAGTATCATCCCCTGAAAGGAAATGGAGTAGTTCTTATATAGCAAAACTACTTTCTTTACACAGCACACGTAACACAGCATATATTTGCATACCTGGACCCATGTAATTATTAACAATGTACGTATTTTTGAACCCTCTACTCTTATATGGAATAACCTGACCCCTTCTTTTTCTGATTATTTCCATTATGTTTTCTGCCCACATTTTTATTCCTTACTTAAAAGATTTCCTTCTAAAAAATCTCTTAAGTTTTTCTCCAAGAATTTGTAAGTAATTATTTTGACCCTTCATATCTCTGCTTGTTTTCACACAGCATTCTTACCGTCTTTTAAAATATCAAAACTGCCAACGAGTAAAACTAAGACCAATCACAAATGACCATGAAATAATATAACTTACTACAAAAACATAAAATACAGAAGATATTCAAATACGTTACCTTTATCAGAACTATCTGACTCTTCTGAAGAAACCTGATCTGGAAAGAAACATCATTTAAAAAATAGTAAACTTATCTTCATTTTATCTGTTATCTTAAAACTGTTTACAAAGCTATTTCTATCACAATATATTACACATAAACATGTGCACATGCACGCACACACCATACATTCACAGAAAGCAAGCAAACACTGAAGTAAGATTTTGTTTGCATGAGTTCAAAGGTCATCAGTTTGAGCTCAAATACGTTATCCCAAAATCTGTGGTGTAAAAAGGTTATCTAACATTTCCAAAAGGCTTTCAACCCCAAAGCCTCAAGGAATTAAATACTTCACAGCCCTTTACGGTATGCAATGTCCAATTCTTGGACAAATTTTCTTTGCAATGCATTTTTCAAAAGGCTCTCCCTCTCTGTAAAATGTAAGAAATTTACCTCCTTTTTTATCCAAATTTATCTTCTCTGTGCACCTAGGAAATTTACGTAAGAAATGTATCTTTTTGACTACCTGAGTTACACAGTCAGGAAAGTTATATACCCATATTTATACATAATTACATATCTATATCTATACATATGTAGCTACAGCAAAACTAAGATTCAATTAACTTACCTGAATATTTAAAAAAATCAAAGGTCTTAAATTTTAATTTACCTTTATGGGTCTTTTTTTTTGACTTCTTTTTTGCTGAACAAGATAATTTTGTCTTCTTCATTTTTGGCTCTTTAGAGTTCGGTACGTCTATGCTTCTTTTCTTGTGTGCTTTGACTTCTTTCCTCCTTTAAGAAAAATGAACGTACACCTTCTCTGTTATACATACTCCTCAAGCAACAGTAAATCTTAAACATTTCAGTCAGTCAAACAGTTCTCATTTTTTCTGAAACCTATCACTAGTTGAAATGAAAAAATGAATTTAGTTAAAATGAAAAGTGTTATAGAAACACTAGAGCTCTACAGCTAAAGACAAAGGACAGGAAACGCTAAAGCTGCTAAAATGACATTGATACAGGCAACAAAATCAATGAATTGGCAATCAAAGATTAAATACAGAAAATAACTTTATAACATGCCAAATTATTATTTATATTGAAATCTTATTTTTTCTTTTAGCAAACAATTCTGTATGTGTGATGAGAAAAACACAGTTAATAAAGGTTTTAAAATACATTTTCATATTTGATAGTGACAAAACCTGAGGTAGAAGAATCTTAAGCCTAAAAACCTGCTGCAGACTAACCACCCATGTATTTCCAACCACCCATGTATTTTCTTTTCAGCATTACTCACAGGTTTATTGTATGAACATAGGCTAACTTTTCCTGTTTCTTTGCACAAAGAAGTCACTAAAATTGTTTCAAAGTAAGTATTATACTGCAGTTGACAAAGAAAAAATGTTTGACCATGATTATTCTGAATTCGAGTGGTTTTACAATTTTAGTTCCAAAAAGAAGCAAGACAAATCAAACTAATCTCACTGAGTTAATACTCCTTCTTAATATGTGCCTACACAGTGCCTTAATGAAACTGAATATGAACTAACTTTTGAAATGGATCAATGAACTATCTTGGATATATCCATCTAGATGCACATTTGATTTGTGTTACTTTAAAAAAGAAATCCTCATTTCCTAGCTCAAAGGTTTCCCTTTCATATGCTTTTCAGGTAATTGTACGGCTTCATCACTGAGCTGTGCAACTAAGTTAATGCCACATCGAGATTCAGAAAATCATAGAAATTTGGTATCTGTAAGATTATAAATAACAATAAAAAAAGAAATAAAAATTCAATGCACAGTCCTTTGGCTCACAGATATAACCACTATTTTTAAGAAAATGAAAAGCATTTCAGCTCTTAAACACAGCAAGAGGGAAAATCAAAAAGACTGTTTTGCATAAACCTTCAGAAAAGAAAAATAATCACTTGGCTGAAATTAAGCAAAGGAAGCTTTTGTGGGGGTGGGGATGGGATTCTTCCAGTTTGAGGGATTTTGTACTTTCATTAGCACAACAATGTCTAACTCTCAACAGTGTCACGCCAGCAACTTTATAGGAACTCCAGAACAGAATCTATTTCAGCATAAATGTAGTTCCTAATCATCTAGCTGAAGTTTTCCCCCTATTTGTTGTTCATCATAACTGTAATCTATCAGTAATTCAGCCCCCATATTTTCAAAATAATTCATTACCGGTGATGAAAGTTTAGTTTGTAGGAACATTCTGGACATAGTCCTGAACAAGAGAGAATGAGAACATTACATCCATGTATTTGATAAGCATAATTAACAAAACTTAGTAATACATACATAAAACTAGGCAGAACACTATATTCCAATTTCAGTAGCTTTTCCTTCATAACAGAAGTTACAGTGTAATTGCAGCCAGGGTTGACAAAAATACCACAATAAAAGTCTTCAGTACAAACCCAGATTGTACTAAACTGGACAGAGATCACAGGTTTAGCACTGGAAATTATTCATAAAAAAGTATCAGTGCTTGTCACTTACAGACATCCCATTTTATAGATCTTTGTGGACAGATCAAACTGTTCTACAATTATACTGAAGAGCTGCAAGTCTCTTGAAGCTTTGCCAGAGACCAAGTGCTGCCAGATTCAGTGCCTTGCGCACAAAAGAAAAAACACTATTAGCTTGTTTTACACCACATAGCTGTGTAAACTGTGATAAGTTTAATTATCTGATGAACATATCAAAATGTACACCACATTAAATAATAAAATCCCACTCAAGAGCCAAGACAGGAAAAGGAAGTGATTAATTAAAGTTAGAATTTTTGAAAGAAAACATAAGCGTTAAAAATAAAATTGGTAGAGCTGGAAGTGTGCAAGAAGTTGCCTGGTCCCAAGCGCTAAGAACTCCTAAGCCACATAACTGATTAAGCAATGGTAATGATGAAACCCTCCTTGCAATGCAGTATTGTCTGTTAAAACTGGACATGCTTGTATAGAAAACAGCTTATGATCAGTTATTCTAATGTTATGACACCACCAATTCTACAGCATGAAGTGCTCACCCTGTAACAACTTTGTCATATATGATAAAAGTCGACCTCTCTAAATCAAGACCATCATACTACCTGTAATTAATTTAGCAAAATTATCTCCTATTCAGCATTTTCCATTTTCCATGACCTAATATCATTATCATTGGGTCTCACTTCATAGCTTTAAAAGCACAAGATACTTCTTCTAAGTGTACGTATCCTTAAACGGCTGACTTACTCAATTTCACAAGTGCATTCCTCTTTTCACCATGTTCAACGTAACCGAAATTCACCTCCCAGCTCTTCAGACCTTCTTTCTCATCACAGTGCTTATTTCCACAGGAAAACTGGCCTTTAAAGAGGTCAAAAACAGAAAACCATGGTTCAATGATTAACAAGCATAGGTCTGGGGTTGTCACCTCCAGTTTTGCTCAGTTTTTGCTATTAGTTTTCCAATTCTTTCAAATAAAAAAGCCCAAATCTAAAAGTAACATCTCGATTAAGGAAACAGTAACAGCTAATGCCAAAGCAATCAACCATACTTTGCATATTTGCAAAGAAAGGACATAACTTGAACTGTGTTTTACAATGTATAGATGCAGGCCTATGTTATGAAATAATAAGCCTAATACTGAACTCTGCATGTCACTAGGATACATTCTACGTCTTAAATGATTACTTATTTAACAGAGGTTGATGGATCAGGAGGTGCAATTTAGACATACATCTGTAATGATATCAAACTATTCAAAGTATCATGTACGTACAAAATTAAGATGCCCATATTCTTATTACCTTAATAGTTTACCTGATATACTGGTCATACAATTTGTATTCGAATGACTTTCCATAAACACTTTTCTTTTAACAAAAGCAAATCCAATTCTATGAGAAACTATATAGCAGCTTTAAAAGCTTCCTTGGGTTTACTATGTTAAAAACAACACTAATTTCAAAACAATTTGCACATAATCAATGTTTATGCGACTGTGTTCCCAGTATTGCAGTAATAAAGATACATATATTCCCTTTGCAGAAGACTGATTTGTATGCAGAGCTGGTGGTAAGGATGTGTATTAACAGGATCACAAGCAGGAGTGCTGGTGAACGATTAACCTCAGAACATTCTGCTTAAGCTGTTAACCAATGGATTGGCAGTGTCCTCAGATACTTCAGTTCTGCAATGTAAAACCACCTGCAGTGCTAACACTTCAACCAAAAAATCCCAGGACTTCCACAAAAAAAAATAAATTACAAATTAAATATGTTTAACCCTATGAAAGTTATGGCTATCAGTACCCTGTGTCATCAGGAATAATTTATAACTGTTACAAAGAAGTAAAAATCTACAAGGAAAAATTTGTACTATATAAAACTTCCTGGAACTTAACCAGACTCTGTTTACTTCACATCTTCTGAAAAAAAATCCCCAAATAAACCCAGAAAAATAGGCAGAGAGAAAGAGAGATACATCAGTTTTATTTATGATTAGCTGCTCTTTACAGTATGTAAAAGCCATTTTGGATATTCTACATTTTGGCTGTGAAGCTGTATGTTCAAAACAAAACATAGCTGGAACAATTTCTTCAAATTGCTAAGGCAATTCTTAGGTAAACCAGATTTTGACTGTGTAAAGCACCATAATTCTGTGCCCTTACACATTTACTCACACTTATGATCACCTCAATATTTGAAATCATGGTGGGTTTTTTTCCAGTAGATCCCTGCTCCATGCCATACACACATATAGACAGCCAGGCTTCTCTCACCCCCCTTTCACACATATTCAAATCCTGACTTGAATACAGAATTCCACTCTTTCTGAGGGCTTTTTTAGTAGTGTTTATCACTCTAGTATACCTAAATGTCATAAAAGCATTAAAAACCATATTTTTGCAAAGTAAGAGATCATTACAATCCCCATCATGTATATTGGGAACCCAAATCAAAGGGAACTATGGACCAGATTACTCAGTACTTGAAACATGACTTTTCCGATAGTTAGATGTCCAAGAAACAAAGACATAGAAACCAGTGTGCTGAGTGGACAGTTACCTAATTTCACCAGCAAGAAAAATCTATGTCCAAAATTCCATTTCTATCTGAAGTCTTGTCACCTTGCTGCAAGCTGCAGGGAAGTTACTGCCTTCATTTTCAGAATTGTAACTCCTATAATCTGGCTGTTAAATGTGTGCTTTCAAAAACCATTAGCACCTTCTGCTTCTTGCAGAAGAGCTGAATAGGCAGAAAGTGTAAGTACTACAAGCTAAACAAAGTACTGAAAATTACTAAGGAAACCTAAAGAGCCGAAAGACAGACTTTAATGCATTTTGATCAGAATTCAGATGTATCAGACTGGTACATGGATACATGGTGCACTACCCAGGTATTGATAATCTACCTATTTTCCATGGAGGAAATTACTTGGAAAAAAATTAATGGAAATGTATTTGGAAGAACATTTGTTTAAATAAGGTAAAGCATATAATACGTCTATTTATGTATATATAAAATAGGCTAAGAAAGATACTACTATGCTAAAACAGTGAAATGTTAGTTCAATGAAACTATGAAAAAAACAGAGACTAGATCGATTTGCAGGTATTAAACTCTATTTTGCCAAATTATGTGTCAGGTTTGAGTATTTTACTACTTAATCTACAAATACAAATAAGTAGAAAACAGCAAATATACCCACACGTTCAGCTTTGCTCTTTCTGCTTATTGCTGAAGAAGTCCTATTTCACCTCTACCCAATGAACTTGCTACCTATTTTCCTACAGAAAACTTTTAGCACTATTGCCTTTTGCCTAGAATACCTTTTATTTTAAAATTTTATCCTATACCTTACTATTCTTGCTTTGAAAGTAGAGAAAAAGTACTTGGGAATGCATGTCAAATGTATTTTTTAAATAGTTTAAAAGATTTTAAGGATTTGTTTTCAGACCAACTAACTCATCTGCCTACTATTCACTGATTTACAAAATTTAAACTAGGGCTTCTACCTAAAGATTTTAATTAAGACAATGACCATGTTGTGGAACCATTTATTGAAACTGGCAACATATTACACCATTTACTGCCATTAAGGTTACACTTTAAATTTAAGAAGATACAACAGCAATCTCCAATACGACCTACTTTCAAAACACCTATGGCAGAAGACTGGAGTGGGAAAGAAAAGAAGAGAAAGGAATAATCCTAGCATTTACAATGAGTAATATAGGCGACACCTCTCCTTTCACTTGTCCTAACCCTTCTTCTCCATGACCTCACAAAGACGGACCTCGAAAACAAAGCACCCAAACGTGAGTAACCCATTCCTATGCTCCCTTCTCAAGATACCCCAAACCACACCACGGTCCAATGGTTCTCGCCATTGCTGTTATTGTCACAGCTAAGATAAGCACACGCTCTCCTTTTTTTCGTGTGAACTATCAGACACATAGGTATTAATGCTTTATTACATTTAATTAAATACTACTGATTTATACTTAAAAGTAGCAAAAGAAAGGCATTAAAGATTCATGCCTTCTTTTAAATGGCTATATGAAACAGTGCTTGAAATGAGCGTCTAATACACGAGAGAAGGCTGAATTCTTGCGCCCCTTAGTGGTGAAAGGTACTATTTCTTAAGTCTTTATTTGTACGCTTTCCATCAGGATTTCACTAAAAAGCTTAAAACATGTAATTCTGCACTTTCTCCCACATTTTTAAATCTGGAGTACCAGATATTAAAATTACAATTATTTTTCCCCATGAAGACATAATTGTTCATAAATTACTCAATTCTCATTTAATTTTAATTTTTTTTAAATATTCCATAAAGCATGTAACAATATAAAGTGTAACTATCCGTTAATATAATCTGTAGTGCTGAATGCAACATATAACTACAACTACCTTCAGGAGCTTTAACCTTTACAGTTCAAAAACCCCCCCATCATTAATGTTCACACCTTCTCCTGTGAAATATAACCTTTTTTTTAAAAAAAAAAAAAAAGTGTATTTCTAACTTCTTGTAATATATTATAATAAATAGAGCCGTTTAAAGAGCTGTTCTGATCAACATATCACTCCATGCAATTTTCTTGAGTGTGCATGCATGACTTCTGAAAACCATACATGTGTAGGAAGATCTACCCACAGGAATAGCAATACACTCACACCATTTTCTCGCTTGTTCAGCTACTTGAAAAAGTCCCTGTGCCTTGGCCATGGAATAGGGACCACTGCGCAAGTCCCAGTATCGCATCAGTAAGAACTCACACACAGCAGCAGCCAGAATAAGGTACGGATTTAGAAACAGGATCGCGAGACATGACAACCATTCCTACTGATTCCCACTGAAGCTTTGAAAAGCTATTTAGCCTAAACCAGACATCAGACATGGAACTTCAATTAAAAAGTTAACATTTTGCAAATAGCATTGGAGAAACTCTCAAGAAAATTGTTCCCTGAGAAGAAGTATTGAAATATTTCAGTTAAAGGTATCAAAGACTAATGAGGTAAATTAGAACTACTGGAGAAAAGCAGCTAAAAGAACATATCCGTGAAATTCTACATTATCAAATGCATTATGTTGGTGGTCATTACAAATCCAATCTTGTGAAAACAAACCACATATTCTCTTAGTTTTCATATATGCAGATCAGTGTGCACTCTAGAGCTATGTGGCATAAAACAGCAAAGTTAGAAGTTAGGTCAATTTATTGTCCATTATTATCTGATCAAGTTATCGGTATTGTTAAATACTGTCTAAGAAAATTATGTCAAAAAGCAGCAAGAAAAGCATTAAGGAGAAACATAATATAAAAAGGAGGAGAGCATTACCTTTTCCTGAAATTACTTCTTTCTCGTGTCGCCATCTAAATCCAAACTGTCAAGATAAGAACCACAATTAAGTTGTGAACAGTCAACGTATTCAGTAATGTAAAGACTAATTTCAGTTGATTGATGTCTTGCACATGGTTCATCCATTCAATTCTGCTTAGTAAATTTAATTTATTTCCCTGTTAATTAAAATATCTCTTAGCCTCTGCCCGCCAGTGGGATTCCAATTTACATATGCAATTCAAATTCCAGTAGATGCTGTTCAGTACTGAGCAGCAACTTCCTAGAAGGCTTCACAGCAGGCAGAAGAACAAATAGGAAATTAAGGCAGACTGACTTTACTACATACTTCATTGCAATTTTGTCCACACTAAAAACTGAGAAGACCACTGGAATACTGAAAAGTCATACTAGCCCGTACCAATGGATCAACTCTTACATCCTAAAGACTAAGACAAAAAAAAACAGTCGAACAACTAAGTTGTATTTCTCTGTACATTGCCTAGAAACTTCACATGTAGATAACCCATGCATTATTTTTGTTTTCCAGTAGAATCTGCTTCATCCTCTCAAAACGGCAAGTAGCCTAGCGAAAAGACTTAAGATGGAAAAGAGTGAGAACAGCCTGGGAAAAACAATTTTATTTTCACTAACAAGTAGAAAGAGGGGATAAAACTCAAGAGGCACACAACTTCTTCAAAAAGGGCTATCATATTTTTATTTAAAATTCATGAACGCAGGACAACAACAAGATAAAATTGCTGCTCTATAAGCAAAGCGCAGAAGAATCTGAACTTCATGTTAGAAGATGTGGAAGGAAGACGGGGAAGAAGGGTTACAAAACCAGAAGGGTATAAAGCCCATCTTTGGCATATGAGTTCCAAAGCACCCTTTGGAATATGAAACTTTTCTTGGTGCACTCACAGACTGAACCCACACAAACACGCATTTTGTAGATGCAGTGGCATAAACTCTGTAATATACCAGACTGATTTTCAATGGTTTTCATCTAATTTTAAACAGTGTACAGAAGTACAGGTATCTGTTGCTGTGCAGGGTCTTTAATGTTGTTGATTTTTTTTTAATAAATCATAATAATTCTTTATCTGAAGGACAACAGCATGGAGTTCTCATACATGAAGTGGTACGTGGTTCAGAGAACATCAGAAAACACAGGGAAACAGAAGTTTTGGCTTTTAAGAATGTGCCATACTCTCATACAAATGCTTTGCATTTTAATAACAAAGCTGAAAAAAATGAGCAGAAAAACATCAGTAGCCAAATGTTTTGTTGGCACTGATTTTCCCCAAGTCAATATATTACATAGAAGATGTCTAAGAAAACAAAAAATTTGTACACCAGCAAAATATTTGCCACTAATTTTCAAACTGGTATTACAACATAAACAATGTTTTCACACCTACTGGTTTCACTGGTTAAAAAAAAAAAAAATCACAGGAGAAGATCAGGTTCTGTTGTCATACTGTGTACGATGACAGTTTGCTAAGGCTGGATCAGGCTGTGTTTGGCCTACTCTAAAAATGTGCAGTGTGGTCTAAAGTACCATTACACCACTCATGCTTCAAACAAAAATTCATCAATTTTAAAAACCAAGAACTGTGCTGAACTGTTCAGTGAAAAGAGAATGTAAAATACATCTGTAAATATAGAATTCATAATGGAAACCAGTGGATCCACAGAGTGATGGTAACTGGTTTTGCTCTTTTAAAGGATATTTGCTGTTTTACAGGGTATTCTGATTCTGAAAAGTTTATGATGCAACTGAAAAATACTGTAAGTTTATGATTAAACTTCAACAGTATTTTGTCACGAATTTTGCAAGTGTCTGCTGCTGGCAATGAAAAGTTAAAAAAAAAAAAAAATCAACCTTGTCTGCATGTATGCTTTTTCATAGTACATCTACTTCACCAATCAGCAAGTTATCTATGCTCGCTTTTGCTGCTGAAGTACACTTTTATACAAATTTTCCCTCACAGTCTGAGCTTGACTCAATAAGATATAAATCAGATTATATCCTTGCAGAGCATTTCTGTAGTGATATCAAGAAAAACAGGCAAAACAAAAGAAAGGAGGGAGGCAGAACCACCTGTAGTACATCTAGGACAAAAGTTGTCCTCATCCACGTTAATTTTTGCCGATCATTCTTCCACCAACTAGTAGTAAATGACAGAGAGCGACCATGGCTAAGGTAAACATAAAATAAAAAGTAAATGTAATTTAATTGCTCTAAGCTAAAATATCAGGAACAGATTAAACTATGTAGGAAAACTAAAAATTAGGGTAGATTCTTCAATAGTCGGCCTGCAATATTACGGAACGCGAAAGCATGGTCAGCAGACAGCATTTATTCTGCCTCACCTTTGTTAAACGAGTTCAACAAGATCCTAAATGAGCTATTTCTACAAGGTAGACCAAGTTCAAGTAGAAGAACTCCAAAACAGGTGCTTTAAAAGAGTATCAAATGGCTAACTTCATAAAAAATTACAGTTTTAAAAATGTGAAATAGTGTTTAATATCCACACACAACGAAATTCCTAAATTAAATACGGACTGTTTGTGTGATACGCACTGGCTGCAGCAACAACTAACATGTCCACAGTCATCTCTCAGAAAAAAAGAAATGTATGAATGTAGACAACACTGTGGAAAAATACCATTAGGTATTTTAAATATTTTTCAGACGAAAGTCTCCATGCTGCAAAACAATGACAAAAGCAAACATTAACATTACCAAGTGGAAGACAAGTTGGCCTAGAAATCTGAAAATTATCTGCAAATAAAAACAAAAGAATAAAATGTATTCTGTTTAATGACCAGGTGTCAGACAGATTTCACTTCTTAGCAAACAGGAGACATTTCCAATCTGTTAAGCTACAAAACAAAGTACAGATAGCAAATACGAACCTTTTTAGGAAAGTAAGAAAACAAAGAGAAGAGAACATTTCTAGTCCAACGTGCATCAAAGTGAAACTCACATGCAGAGCACTCTCCCTTGCTGCATTGCAAAACTGACAACAGAACTCAACTATCTGACAGTACAGACCGTCATTTATCAGCCTCATATCTTGCAAACAAGATGCGCTGAAGGTTCAAAGACAACTTTGACCTAAAAAATTCTCATCTAGGGAAAATGTAAGGAGTAACAGATACATCACAACCAAGAGCTGTCAGTGCACACTCTTCCAGTGTCTCTAAGCAGTCTCATACCAGAGGGTCACCTTGGCATTTCTCATTAAAAGAGACGGAAAAGATTGTATGTCCTAACTACACAAAGAAAAGTGGGACTGTGGGTCACAGGGTCCCATCTGCCTGCAGTGCCAGCAAGCCAGGCGAGTGCAGGTGTGCACGTGAGTGTGTGAGTGCCAGCAAAGACCAAGCCAGCCTAGCCATCAGCTATGTGAAGTGGCCTGGGAGCAAGGACAGTGAGTGGCTCTCCACCAGCCAGCTCCGGGTGGGAGAGCACCTGTGTATCTCCAAGGATGAGAGCACAGGGGGCTCTGCTATGGGACCAGAGGAGTCCCAGACATCTCTGCGTGTGCATATGCGTATATGCATATGCATGCACATCTGTGAGTGAAACAGTCTGGACCAGAAACCGGAGCACAGCTGTGGCTGTGGGGGTTCATATGTCTTGGGGCTTCTTGCTGTTTTCTTTTGAGCTTCAGTCTTCGACGTGTTCCGCTTACTTTTCAGACCTCAGGAGAGCCCCTCCCATGAAACTGGTCCTTATCATTATCCAGTACCTAGCAAAACAGTGTTTCTTCCGAGAAGAAAAGTTATAAATGAGACCTGAGCTACAATCTCTATGCAGAGGTCTTTAGAAGAATTGGTTGGCTAGAAGATTTTGGCTAGCAGCCAAAAAATTACAGTTGTGAAGACAGATGACTATGTATTGCAAGTCTCAATCTATGCTATATGTATATATACACATATATATAAAACCTCACGGAAAACTGATCTCCAACTTTACTTTGATACCACCTAGCAGGATACAGAGCCATAGAATCACAGAATGGTCCAGGTTGGAAGGGACCTCAAAAGATCATCTGGTCCAAACTTTCATGGGAAAGGGAGCCTAGATGAGATGATCTAGCACCCTGTGCAATCGCATCTTGACAACCTCTAGTGATGGGGACTCTACCATGTCACTGGGGAGGTAGTTCCAGCAAATGAATGTTCTCATTGTAAAAAATCTCTTTCTTATATGAAGATAAAGCATCAACAACTATCATATGAAAGGCTGGCCAGCTGAGAAGCTTGTTACCCACCCTACACCTCTCATAGCACCAGCACTGCAAAACAGAAGGCACAAGGGGCTAAAGATACTCAACTTCCAGTTTCTGGAAATGCAGAAAAAGAATCAAGGCAGGAAAAATCTGAAAGCATAGACTGCATGCCATTGGTGTGAATGGGACCAGCAGCCTATTTCTGACTTCCAAGAAAAAAACCTGCTTTGACATCCTTCTGTACCAAGCATGGGCACGGATAAATCAGTAATTGAGAAAAACACCTTTTTTTTCTATTTTTCTAAGAATTTCTAAGAAAGTAGTCTCACATGGTCAGAGTGTATTTGAGAACAGAAAGCATAACCTAATATAAGAGAACAAATTACATGACACAGCAGAGTTATGCTGACATGACAATTCCAAAAATATAGGTAATGACCTGTGAGCATAAACAGGAATGCGGAGTGACCTCAAAGTCAGGACAGCCACGTTTGAAGTCTGACAGGGAAACACTGTTCACACAACACACACACACAAAAAGGAAACTGGGGCAGAACATTTTCCCACAAAAGACAGCAAACATGTGGAAACTTGGCACAGCAGCGAAAGAAACAAAATCTGTAAGCATGCTCAATGGAAAAATTGGTGGGGGGGGGCAGAGGTTGAGGGATATGAAACAGCTATATGAAAATAAAATACAATTTACTCAAAAATAAAAAGAAAGACATCTTCAGCATTTTACTTTTTGTTAATTTTTGCATTTTTCTGTTCCAATTTTTTTTAGAAGATCGTCTTCTTTTCTGCCTAATATTAAGAGTTGAAGCCCAGTCCTTGCAAATATTTACCAGTGAATGTAATTTTCAATACTATAAATAGTCTCAAAGAACTTTATATAGACACTGTTTGCAGGGCTGGGTTGTTACTATGTTCTAACAACACTCAGACACATATGAGTTCAGCAACGCTCTTTGCAAAATCACAATAAAAAATTCACATATTGTTTTGACTAAGAGGTTAGTCAGCCAAAAAATTGGACACGACAAAGGCTGTCCTGGTTAAGAAGAAAAAACAGTGCTAGAATTGGGCTGTTTCTCTTAAGAAATTCTATTTATTTACAAAGAACATACAAATCCTGTTTCTATAAACAGAAAAGAACAACTAGCGAAAGAAGTTGCTTTAGAACAGTCATTTCCAAAACTGTTTCTGCCAGCATTCAAGTACAAAACTCTCTCTTTCTAGACTTGCTGTTTTTTTTTTTTTTAAAAAAAAAAAAAAAGTAACATTTCCAGTGTTTTTTTAGGCTTC
>Ga0065711_1034357_pt1 | contig 23924 bp, 23 predicted proteins | sample Hoacrofraction12_FD_59098 | JGI IMG/M metagenome (GOLD analysis project Ga0065711, IMG submission 59098) | Hoatzin crop microbial communities from Cojedes, Venezuela - Epithelial fraction 12 v2 (version 2) | ecosystem: Host-associated > Birds > Digestive system > Esophagus > Crop | place... | reverse complement strand
GGAGGCCGCTGGCTGCTTCCCGCCTCCGAGGCCGGCCCTTCCTGTCAGGGCCCGCCGCCAGGTGAAGGGGGGACAGGAGCGGCAGCCCGGGGGCCGCTGAGAGGGCGGCTGGAGCGGGCCCTGCCCTCAGCCAGTGCTGTCGGCCCGGGGGCGCCGCGGAGCCTGCCGGGCGGCGGCTCGCTTTGTGTCCCGCTCCCCAACCGTGGGGTGAAGTGGTGTTGGCTTTTGGCGCGGGCGGAGATGATAAGGCTCGGCCTCCCCTGTAGGAAGGGCCGTGCACTCACACTGTCGTTGTGAAGGATGCAAGGAAGTAATTTAGCTTTCATCTTGGAAATGGTGTGGTTAAGTGAGTAAGACTTGAAACACTGCTTTGTCTAGGATGTTCGGATGTGTTGGCCTGAGCTTCCTAGCTGCTTTCCTGGCTCGTAGGGAAGCCTAGGAAATACCTGCTGGAAAACAGGCTTCACGGTGGGTGTCTGCAGATTGTCACCACTAGCTTTGGATTCTGTAGTGACCTTTAGCCCTGGAAAAAATCATGAAGTTCACCATGGCTTCAAAATGCATTTTCGAAAGTTATGAGGCAGGACGTTTCGAAAAACAGCCTCAGACTGTCATGAGTCATAAATAATAATGTGAAACATTGTTTCTGATGACTGACATTGTTGGTCCGCCGTCAAAAGGAGATATATGTTCCTGCTGCTAAAGTCTGAGCTGAAATGAGACTTACCCATCAAATAAGCATTGGTTTGTACTAGAATAATAAGAAAGTAAGCATGTTTGTATTTCTGATATATTTAGTATCATTTTATGCTTTGTGATATTTTCTTTGAAATCATTACATGCATGTATGTATTAACATAAATGAAAAGGTTTTTCTGAACTTTGGAGAGTGTCTGACAGTTTCTTTAGTTCGTGTCCATGAAAATACCGTTATTTAGTGTTTTCCGTCCATAATCGTCACTTTGAAAAAACAGAGGAGGTGCCATTGTCATAGTGCAGAATGAGGTTAAATGCTCTATGTCCTTGTGAAGCATTTTATAGCAGTGAGTAACTGAATCATTGTAGTTGAGCGTTCTGCCTTTGGGAGGTTTGTTACAATCCTCTTTTTACGTCTGTCATGCTGTGTTCTCCCTCTATTTTGCTACCAGCATGGACATTCTGTGCACTTGCAGGATTTGATCCCATACGGAGCAGGCCCTGAGAACTAAAAGTTGCAAGCATAATGGTTCACCTGGTAACACTCAGAACACCGCGTGGTCAACAACACTTTGTGTTTTGTGATAGGAATAATTACTGAAGTCAAAAGCAAATTCGTTAGCTGAGTCTCATTTGCTGTGCCACCTTGGTGCGCCTGGGCTCCCCTCCTACTCCCACTGTCCCCTTCAGCTGACAGAAGGTCGTGTGGAAGATGTGACACAGGATAGCTCGGGCGTGGAAGACTGTTTCAATGTTCCTTTTGTTGAAGCGCTGCCTTCCCTGGCATGTGTACTCCCCTGCTGCCCAGTAAGCTGATATACCTCCGCACTGCACCGTGCCCTGACTTGCAGGCTCAGCACTGATAATAATATGCAACTAAGCACACAATTTGTATCCCTCAGCTTTTGTGGTAGAGAAGCTAATAATGGCTGCGAAGTACAGTGTTGTGTCCCATTCTAAGCTGTGCTCTTTTTAATTGCAGCAGCTGGTAAAATATTTTCATTGCATTGTAATGGATATCCCCTAGTATCGGGCTTAAAAAAATGCGAACCTGATGCCTTTTTGCTGCTTTTCGAGTCTGCATCAACTTGTCCCTTGCAAACACCGCGCTGTAAGGCTGGAATGACCGACTCTGGATTAGAAACTTAGTACCTGCCAGGAGCAGAGCACCAAGAAGCATTTCAGCTGTTAAATCTGAAACAGACTCGGTGGAAACCGTGGAAAATAGCAGCAATGTTTTAAGCCTCGGAAAGCTTAGATCCAGATCTAAAGGCATGTCTCGGTTGACACTTTAAAGGAAGCATTAGTTATGCAGTTCTGCTTGGATTTGCCTCCCACCTCTAGTTTTATTTTTATGCAAAATTCTGAAAATGTGCTGATGCACAGCATTTGTAGTTCTCTGCGAATACATTGCGTTAGCTTTTGTGGTGATGATTGTTGCTGTGTAAAATGTTAGATGCAGGAAAAAAAGTCAGTGTTTCTGTTTTTTCTTTTCCTTTCTCAAATTCAACAATCCTCAATACTGACGCAGAGGACATTTGGCTGAAGAATGGCTTGTGGGCATGGACTGACAGAAGTAACGTGTGTAATGCAAGGAATACATCCAGAATGCCACATTGCACTGTGAGCATCGCATGAGCTCAGCAGACAGCTTTCTACTGCACTGTGCGTCACTGACCTGTGTGACCAACCTTTGGCAAGGCGCAGTGGTTTGAGTGCCTCTGCTCAGGCACAGATTTACCTAGAGGACTCTGAGGACTTTGTCTCCTTCCTCCCCCACGCAAGCAGTGCCCGTCATGGCGTGCAGTGGTGCCTGTCCACCTCTCGTCTCCAGCCTGTAGCTATGACGAGTCTTGCCATGATGCCGTTCCCTGTGCATCTTGGTGCGGTTTATAAAGATTGAGGAGTGAAGAGCTGCTGCATGTAGGGGAAGTGATGCAGCAGCCACTATTCCTGTGGAGAAACCAAAGTGAGTTGGGGGGTGATGCAAGAGTTAGGAGCAGATTTCCATTTACTTCTTCGTACCTATCTCCATTCAGCGACATGAAGGTGATAGCACTGCCAACCGCTTTGACATCTGCAGAGCACAAGCAGAAGAACGCTTCATTTGGTGACCCTTAGGCAGACGCCTGCTTAAGGACGTCGGAGAAGGTGCCCCTAGATGCAGAGCGGTGTGCAGAAGGGTTCTGCGGGAGTGCTTGCTGCCGCATGGGCCCTGGTTCTCTTCAGGAGCTTAACCTTCCTATGGACTTTGGGGTGCTAAGAGTTTGCTGTAATTTGAGACCTCTACAGCCAGAAGGGACAAGTTTTATCATGCCCATTTCTCCACCAGTAATTGCCATCTGAAAGCAGGCAGTGGTGGCAGCAGTGCATAGTGTTTTGTTGAAGTATTACATTTGACACAATGTCAGCTTGAAGCCACCTTAAAAATAATCTTTTAATCATAGAATCGGTATAATAACACTTACGCTAAAATGTAAACAGTAGCGTGATAGGCTGGAGTCCCAGTTCCTGGCTGGTGTGGTATGCTGCTGCTCAGTGTGAAATCTGAAATGAAGCACAGGCTAGTGTAGGGCTGGCACCCTCTGCCTCCCCCGAGGATGCAGCAGCATGTGTTCAAGTTGTGGCGCAGAAGCAGCCGTGCCTGGCTGAGGAGGAGGGTAAAGTACGCACATGGTTTGACGCTACAGCTAATCCGGCCTAGTGACTAGCTGTTGCCAAGGGGGTGGCCATGCTTTACAGTGCTGACTAGTTTCTCTCCCCCTCCCACCCCTGTGCTGCTACTGGTACGTGTGGGACCTGGCAGTGGCCTGATTCGGGGAGCTGAGTGGCAGGAAAGTTTCCCTGCGTTTTGCAGGGCTAATCTAATTTTCTGCTGATTTTGCTTCCTGAACTGTCTCCCGAGACATCAGACAGGTGTTGGTGCTAACACAAGACAGGGCGATGGGAACTTGTAGCAAGTGAGAGGGAGTAGAAATGTCCTTTTATGCAGCAGCTGGCTGTTAGATTGTATTATCTGTACCCTCTGACTGCATCGTGAGTCTTCATAACAGCAAATGTACAAATCCCTACATGGAAATACAGGTGTGATATATACTGCAGTAAGAGATAATTAAATCTGTTTTCTGGTTTTGGTTTCCTTAGGAAAACCAGTTGGAAACATGTTCACGTGTATTTTAATCTAGCAACTGCTAGACTAGAGGATAAATGTAAATCAATTTATGAACCTTAGTGCTGACAAACAGTTGTGAAAGCGTTTTGTCTCTCATGTTCTCAATTTCCCATCTCACGTGGTGAAGACTGTTCATGCTTAGCTAGCATTCAGGCTGGCAAGGCGTGCTGGAGGGGCTGTGTAGCTAGCAGCAAGCTGTGTAAAAGTAGAGAGCAATTTCTTCACAAGACCATTAGCACTTAATGTGAAAGTGCTTTGTTTTAGAAGGACCAGATGTGCTACATTTGACTTCTGATGAACTAGTCACAAAAATAATCTTTCCAGTGGCTTTTGGTCTTTGCTAGGGATAGAGAGAAAAGCTGCTGGAAATTCATTATTTATGCTGAGATGTTCGCTTTTTTCCAGCCACTTCCCAGTACTGGAATACCGTGATGATTTTGCAAGAAGCTATTTCCATTCCAATGAATAAAAATCTTAGTAGGTATTTATTTTAATTTTTATTAAATATGCTAGATCATTTGAACCTACAATCCAAGTTTTGGTGGAACAAGAACGTGTGGTTCATATATATGCTGTATGCCATTATGTTCTTTAATATATGTCATTTCTCAGTAGTCTTTGAGTCCACTTCATGAACTATGTTGTCACCCTGTGTAACTGTCGATATTGTAAAGTCCTAATCCAACAAACACATGTATGGGTGGCTTCATTCCTGTGCAGGGGCTTGTGGAGGAAAGCCAGCCATCTACCTAAGATTTTGAGTGACAGGGACTAAGGTTCATTATGTTTCTCTGACAGTGCGGGATCCATCTTGGCACTTTGTATGACCATACTGCAAATGTGATACGATGAGGATATCAGTACGTAAATATAAAAGAAAATCAGAAATAAAAGATGGCATATCTTTTTCATCATGATACCATCAGAGTAACTACCTAGGGTCACCCACACATTGATGCTATGTGGGTACCTGCTCAAAAGAAGCTTGGCCAACCTGCCTTAAGGGATGTTGATACCAAGAAAGAGCCAAGCATATAAAAAACCAAAATATATCAATATATCAAAAAGTATCACATTTGCACAAACTGGCACCCTGGCTAGGACTCTCAGTATACAGTAAAAGGATGTGACCTGGACTGCAGACAGAACTGCTGTTTCTCTCCTTCACCTTCTATTCCATAAGTTTAGTCCAGAGTTAAAACGTGTTTATTAGCACTGCTGGGATGCTCGCATTAGTGCTTATGCTGGCTTGCATATTGCAAAATTAATTGCATCGAGTAAATAGCACACTTTAACTGCTTCAACATTATTTGAAGTAGATTTGAAACCTGCAAGCTGATGGTCTCGTGACACGAGAGAGCACTCGCCATTTCCACGAGGATGCTGTGTGCACAGTGGAGGGGTAGTTCAGTCTTGATCTATTTGTACCAGAAAAGAAAGAGTTTACTTGCTGGAAAGTGGAGGGCCTGTGTTCTTAATCCAACCCCCTTCAGCTATCATCAAAAATACTGGAAAAAAAAAAGTCAAACAAAATCCCCGATATACTTTATTTTTATTAGAATTTTAACAACATGAGTAAATTGAAATCTGTAAGCAAAGCAATTACATGAGAAGGGTCTAATAAAGTTGTTCAAGCTACAACCTACTTCCATTGTTGAACCAAACTGAATAAAGCAGGCTGCTTTGATGGGTTTTTAGCTTCCACGGACATAGTTGGCAGTGACATCTTCGTTTGCTTTAATGGCAATGGTCTTCTGTGGGCTGGGAGTTTCGTAATCAGCTGAAAGTGGAAAAAAAAAAAAATTTGGTCACTACTACAAGTGTTAAAATTGCTGAACCCAGTACTATCCTCAGTTCAGCTGGTGAAATGTCATCAACTTCAGCAGGATCTGATTATAAAAAAGTTTCTTCCTGACCTGAGCAGAAGAGCAAGTCAAAATCTATGGATCAGATTCTCAGAGGTTCTGTGACTAAAGGTGATTAAGGATCTTCGAAAAGCCCAGCCAGGCAACCCAACTACTGTAAAGGCATTTACAGGTTATTCCCAGAGGACAAATGTTAAGAGTCCGAACTATGTTTCTTCACAAAAGGCACAGTCAGTGAGCCAGATTCTGTCCTCTGTCTTTGGGGGAAACTGGTGTGCTCAGAAAGGGAGCTTCCCCAGGATTACAGCTTTACTATTTGGACTCTATAGTGGGAGGAGGAGGGAAGGCATCATGTAAGACAAGGCAAGAAACAACAACACCGGTGCTTTGCAGCCACTAATGTAGCCCCCAGATGCTGTAGTACTTTTTTAATCTCACCTCTCAGATCTTCAGGGAAGTGAAACTCATAGACCTACTGGTGTATTGCTAAACTTTATCCTTCCATGGCAGTGCTGGAAACTGCTCATGTCCAATACATCAGGAATCTCTGCACAGCTGGATTTGGGGTGTTATTCCCCTTTGGCAGCTTCTCCAAACCTTGCCATCTCCCGCCCAGCCTTACAAAACACGAAAACCACCCTAGTCGTCCTGCTTCCAGCAACCTCACAGCCCCTTCCCAGGGAGCACATGTTCTCCATCTTCATGGCACACTTGCTTTTAATGACAAGTACCTGCTTTGTTCTTCATCCAGAAGGCAGTGGTATGCAGCAATGTCTTTCTCCAGCTGTTGTTTGCTGGTCAGAAGATTTTCACGATCCCGCTGCTGCTGCTCGGTTTCTCCTTTGATTTCTCCCATCTCTGCCTCCAGCTTGGAAATGACAGAGCCTAGGTTCTGCAGTTCGATGTCATGCCAGTGCTTGGCATCGTATAAAGAGTTCTCCAGACCCCTCTTCTGTAAGGGCAGGACAGGAGAGATTAAAACAGTCAGTTTTCGTATGCTTCATAGTGATTTTTATTCAGGTTTGGCCAATGTCTCTATTGAATATGCTTACGTGGAGATGTAAGTACTGTGAAAAATGTGTATTATCATTACAAATGTTGAACTACTTTGGTTACAAGGTGCAGAGATTCTTCACATTGTTGAGTACTACCCACCCAGCAATCTCAGTGAGATTATTACTGAGTATGAAGACACTGAAGATTGAAATTTGGGTCCCGGTTGTCAAATGTGGTATGCTCAGTACACCACGTCAATCAAGAAGAGCCAAGAAATGTCTGGCATCTCTGGAAACAATATCTGCTGGAAAAAGGGATTTATTCTTAAGTCTGCATCCCAAGATGGGAATGTTTTCCTCAGAAGGCAGGTTGAGTTTGCACAGAATATACCCATTGAAAATCCAACATGACTTACCAAGGTTCTCAAAGATTCAGTTTCTGCTTGCAGGCTCTGTATTTTGCAGGCAGTTTCATGGAACTCAGTTCTGAGGCCCTCCACCAGCTCTTCCTCCTGGGTTCGCACGGCAGCCATCGCTTCAGCCTGTTGCTGGTAAAAGGTTGCAGCTGTCATCACAGCCTATTCAAATTATGGTTTAGTTTCCTTACATACCAAACTGACAGTTAATATTTTCACAGTTTGTGGCAATTCTGACCGTAAGTTTAATTCTTGTATATTGAATCCCTCAGTTGAACAATTCTGGATACTTCTTAGTGTCAAATTTATCACATTTTCCATGCATTTACTGTAAAATGGCTTATACGTATAAGTGTATATATTTTATCTATGTCAACAAAAGACCCTCAGCATTCATACTAGTATGTTTAAAATGACCTATAAAAAGAGAAGTTGCTGTGATTCTTTATTTTGTAGCTATACTACAATATTTTTTTTTTAAAGTTAAGTGTTTTCACTTAGTCTATCAGATTTCAGAAGTATTCACACCTCAATTTTTCACGTAGGATTTTATAAGTCGGAGAGCAAATCATACCACAGAAGTCAGAAAAATAATTTCTGTTAATTGAATTAAGATAATTCATATGCAATTTCCTGCTCTTGTTGGTTGTGGGGTTTTATATGTGTTTAGTTCAGGCTCCTTGAAAATAGGTGAAGGAAAAGGTACCTTAGTAAAAATAGAATTTCTATACTTTTTAATGAGGGCTGAAATCAAGGTTTTCAAACCAGAGCTCTGGGCTCTCTAGGCAATACAATTCTTCAGCCAAAACCTACATTTCTTCTGGTTGATGCTAAAGTTAAGCTATGCAAAATACTTCCATTCCACTCTGAAAATTCATCGTGAGCCTGTCTTGCTTCTCTGATTATGCATTCTTTTATTTCAAAAGTAAGATAAATTTTTTAAAAAATCTGGGACCATACACCAGAAATAATTTTGCAATTTTTTTTGGTACCATCATGTGAACCCCATGGCTTGGTCATTGTGAATAAAATAATCTCAGGTGCAAAAGGTCAGCAAAGACAAATGTGTCATTTAGGTACCAGTTAAGTCTCAAACAGAACTTAGGATTTATGAAACCGTGTTGCAGAGGGCTGAATTTCAACCCGAACACCAAAACTGTCCTTTCCAGCAAATTGCACAAAGCCTGTGTTTTCCAGAAATACTTTATAGACACTTGTGCTTCAGAGAGACATAATCCCACCAAGCTAGTCGTGGTGATCCCAGCCTAGTGATCATGGACCTGCCACTCTGGAGTAATTTGTGTCCCCTAAGTTGTGCTGAGAGTGTAGTATGCACTTTGTTGTGGTATGAGGACTATAAGTGCCTCTTTTTAAAGAGATACATAGGGCAGGTAGGGTGCCTTTGCATCTGTATTTGTAGCCTACACCAATTACCTGAAGCCTGGCATCTCTCATTCACAGTTACCCCACTAGTGGCCCAAATGCTACCTATAAATCCGACTTTCCCTTACTACAGGTGATGTTGAAACTCCTCCAGGAGTTACCCTAAGCTGTCACAGTTACCTTACGCTAGTGGTATGTACATATTTTATCAGGCAGATATAACATGCTCTGAATTGGAACTGATTTTACCAGAACAGGCAGATGGAGTAGATGAAGGTGGCCACATCAGGTGCCGAGGATGACACAGCAAAAAAGTGCACACTGAATGAGCTATAAAGCTTTTGGTACACACAAGGTTTCCCCATCCTCCTTACAGGATTACCAGCTGAGTTGCCCCAAGATTCCATGTGGAGGCCTCAGCTTTGGGGTTCTTTCTGTAGAGAAGTGGAGAAGTAGTCTTTGTGCCCTCTTCACTAGGCAATTTGTGTTTTCTGGGGGCTCTGCCCTTCCTATTCCTGAGACGCTTCACAAGGAGAGGCTATACCGAGTTGTGTTGCCTACAAACAACTGGAGTAATGGAGAGAGAGGATGAAGTTGGCTTCCTAAATCTTTATCATTTTGGTGCTGGAGTTTTCTGGGAATGTGTGGATTTCAAGCACATCTGTACAGTTCTGAGCCAGCTGTTGTGCAAGAGTGCAGAATCTCTCATTAGTCTGCTTTTCATGGAATCAAGATAATTAAATGATGATTTGTGATAGAACACCAACATCATGTGTCTGAACAGCATGGTATCTGAAGAAGGAAAGTGGCTTTGATAAGGTCCTGAGAGTTCTGGCAACATGTTAGCAAAGCAGCAGAGAAGGGAGAAACAGTTAACATAATTCACAAGATTTTTCAAAACTTTTTACACGATTTAGCATAGGGGACAACAGAGGAAGCTGTGTAATCATGTGCTTGGGGCAGTGCGTTGCCATGGATCAAAAGCTGGTCAAGAGACAGGATATGAAGAGGAGGATTAAGGTCTAGTTTCATTATGACAGAAGTTTAACAGTATGTTGCCTCAAGGTTTACCGCCTTGTGGATAAATTGTGAACTAGGAGGATTTATGGATGGCAGAAAACAATACAGGTTAGCAATGAGCAGAGGTGGGTGTGCAGAATCAAAGTACATGAATGGACAGCACCACATCATGAAGTAAGGCATTTTTCAGGGGAAAATATCAAACAGCTTTCATGCCTTACAAGGGTTTAAATCACTTGTGGCAATTCAGGGAAAGGTCTTGAGCATTATGGACAAAAAAGTGCAGAGGTCAACCCAATGGACTCAAGCTTTCCTCAGCATCAGGAGAGGAAAGAACTTTTAAAGGGAATGGCTATTATAATTACTTTTCATTTCTAAGTTGATATCCAATTTTCCCACCACTGCCAGAGGAAATAACTTCGAGGAGAAACCCACAAGGATTCTGTAGCTGTATAATTAGTGTAGAGCAACATATTTTACCCTTTTGATTTAAAGACCCCTGCAAATCGTTCAGTGGAGGAAAGACCCTAGTAAGAAGGGTAACGACTGTGGCTTATCCAGCACAGAAGGTATCAGTTGATAAAGTTTGTTTTTCTCAGCCAGCATTTCAGAGCCCTTAGAAGTCTTCCACAGACACCTATGATACCAGCAGGGTCACTTCCACTGCTACTTAACTCTGTGCATCCAAGGAAAGTCACAGATATTTATAGTGTATTTTCCAATGGACTTGGACCAAAATCCTTTAGATTTTTACCATTTTTTTGTTTTAATATAAAAACAAACACTGAGCCCTTGAAGTTACTGCAGAGTATTAGACAGATCTTGTGTTTGCTTTGAATCTCGTAATGTTGGAGTGGGTCACAGAGTGCTTACCTTGGTACGGAGCACAGCACCTGTCTCAGCACGATTCTTTTCAATGTCTCTCTCCCAGTGGATTCTGATTTTTTCCAGTATGTCGTCCAGGCCAGTTCCCAGGGGAACATCAAGGTCTTCCAGCTGAGATCCAGCAAGCTGCTTGTACAACACCTTCACATCCTTGAACAAAAATAAAAGAAGGTGAACTGGGCAACTGAATGGTAACTTTGGAGGGGCTCGACGAAGAGCTCTTTTGGTTCCACAAATGGAGAGAGTAATTAAAAATGGTCCCGAAAGGTGTCTCTACATGAATGATTTAGTGCACTGGAGCGTTTCTTTTTCAGATGTGGATTTGCCTGGCTTTTGCATGGGGAGTCTTGCTGGAGTTCCCCTTGGAAGGAGACTGAAGCCCTGCACCACAGCACTGCCTGGAGGAGCCCTCTCGCAGTGGCAAGTTTCTTCAGCAGTCAGAGCTTGACATACACACACACTGCACGCCCAGGAGCATAACTATATTGCAGCTTGTAATAATATAGACGTGCATCTACGGGGAGATACAACAAGTTGTGCAAAACAGCAAGAGCTCTACAGCCTCACGGCTTGTATGAGCCACGTGTGCTTTTGTGTATCTGCATGTTAAATGAAGAGCACTCTCCTTTCCTGTGACAGCATTCTGTTCCCTCTTTACATACAAGTGCTCCAAAAAGAATGTAAGCAGGAGAGAATTAGTGTGTCTAGAATGGCACGCTTAAAGGTAGCACGTCAGTTATACATTGTGCTCAGGAACACAAGAATAAAAAAGATTTTCACGTGTATCTGAACTCTCTGGTAGCACAATCCTTTTACATCATTCTGTTTATATGTGCTACTGACATCAGCAAAAGAAAGTGGTGTAAAAGCATCTGGGAATTGTATTTGTAGGCAGTAGCCCCTGACAGTGACGCTACTGGAAAAAAAAGGATGGGCAAGTATATGTGAATTATGAACCTGCAAGAATGAAAGTCTCAAAATGTGGCCACTCCAAGTGCACAAAATGTTCGAAAGGGCTTGACATGGATTTCCTAGTGGGGCACTGGAGGAAAGAAAGATTTGAATTAGTTCAGGAAAGTCCTTGGGACTTTATTGTGCAAGAGCTCAGCCGGAATAATTGCAATAGTTTCTTCCAGCCTTTATTCTGTGACTTCTCTTGAACAGCTTCTTCTGGTGCTGCTGCCATGGGAAAACCAGGTCTGGGCTGGGGTGGTTCTGCAAATGCTCGGGTACTCCCAGCAGGTAAAGAAAGATGCATCTTTCCACCCTGCAAGGGCTCCTCGCTGGCTAAATGTAGAGCGAGAGGAGCTGTTGGAAAGCTGTTATTCTCGTTATGCCATATATATGGGCAGAGAACAGCATCAGTGCCAACTTTTCTGGTTTCATAGCAATCACACAGAGGTTTAAAGGGGTCTTGTGTATTTCTATCAATTTTCTGTTTTCCCTCTTATCTAAAACAACTTCCATCTTTCTCATGCTGTGCAGTGGTGTTGAAGCCACTGATATTTTTTCTGCAAAATGCCAGCCTTGGAATTAGACTCATGAAAGAAGGGAGGGGATGAAGCAACCTCATTTTGGCAAGCTAAGTCTGCCTATGCCTGCCAATGTTGCTGAGATCTTGTGGCTGGAGAAATAACCCATAAGAAATGTAAGGCAGGATAGTGCCTTGCTTCCGTGAGCCATCTCAATTCAAGCTCTCTTACTTCTGGAGCATCAGCACAATTGCTTGCCGTCCCTTATGTAGGATTAGCAGTAGCTCCATATTCGAGCCCCCATCAGTAAAGACACTGATTTGGGTCCGATCCTGAAACTCCTGCTGAAGGGTATAAAACACATTCATGCAAATGGTGCTGGTGAATGTAATGAGTAAGTGGGAAAGTATTGCAAAAGTGGGCAGTAATGGACTTCCCTTCCAGCTGTGTGTCCCTATGACTTTATTCAGTGGTGCATTGCTCAGGAGAGACTCGGTTTCGGGAACCGAGCAGCTTGCTAAGCCAGGCACGAGTATTTCAGAAGAGCCTGGTTAATACTCAGTGTTAGCGCAGTAGGACCAGACCTTGTTCCCTGCACAGGCATTTTGTCTTTACATCTCTGGCTGAGAATCAGACCTCACTATTGAGATGTCCATGTGTGTGACTGCAACCCCGTGACCATCGTGTGGTGGTTAGCAAGTAATGAAGTGATGGCATCCCTTCCATCCCATACTTATCAGATGAGGATGAGTTAAAACTTACATGTAAGTGATTTGATCATGCCTCAGAGGTTAGTGCTTTAAGTTAACAGCGAAGAGAGAATTAGGAGCAGGTTTCAGAAGAATCCCCCCACCCAGGCATGGCAGGTGGAGCTTTTTAGTGCTGGCTTTGCACGAGGTGTGTGACACCAGCCAGATGAAACAGGCACACATTGGCTTTGCAGTGTCCCGAGTCTTGACTTACTTCTTCATGTGTCTTTGACAGCAAAGTTAGTTCTTCTTTCATGCTCTCTATCTGACTCTCCAGATCCATTTTAGTTAAATGAGCATCGTCAATCACTTTATATAGGGAATTAATTTCATCTTCCACTGCCTTTCTGAATGGTTGTTCATTTTCATACCTGCAAAGAAAAAAACACCCCAAACCTTAATACAGCACAGCTCAGCAAGAAAAAGCAGCTTTTTTTTAAATGACATCCGTTATGCTAATTAGTTCATGTGTCCCAGACAGAGGCACAGAAACACAGAAGATATACTTTGCTCTCACCTTGTCTTAATATACTTGAATTTAACTGCCTGAAGTACCCTGTCATTATCTCACTGTCTAATAAAAGAGGCCAAGTTAGCAGTCTGTGCTATGGTGGTTATCAGCCTGATAGGATTCCTGAATAAGCACGGAGAGGCACGTGGTCTCTTCCTAGATCTGGTATTTATACACAGTATGACTATGGGTGGCTTTTTGTCTGTTTGCTTGGCTGTAAAATGAGAATAACTGCTTGTTCATCTACAGAAAAACTTTTCAGAGCTACGGTTAAAGACAACAGGCGTGTATCAAGCATTACTTTTACTAACGCACGTGCTGATGGAAGTCTGGTGTATGCTCCAGGGTCCCAGCCCATCCTTAAGACCAAATCCTAGTAGTATCAAAACAAAGAGGCAATTTGAGTGGTTGGTTTGTCAGCTAGAATTGCTGTTGAAGCAAGTGGCTCATTTCTAAACCGTGGCTGCAACAGGAGGGAAAATTGTGGCATGCAGTTGCTAGTCTACAGCACTGCTTGCTGCATCGCTTTTGTTCGTACCTTTTCATTTTAGGCTTTCCATTGAAAATGTGGCAGGGTTGCATGGTGAATCTTCTCAGGTGGGAGGCTTTTGTGTCAAACCCAGCCAGCCTGGGGACTTGGTGGCCAGGGAGGGTAGACAGGGGGTTGGCAGGTGAGACAGGAGCCAGCTTCATAGACAAGTCCTTCACTCTGCCCCTTGAGAGTCACCTGTGTTGCTGGGAATTCAACAGCTTGGGAAAGTGGCAGCTGATCCCAGGGAGAATTAGGAGCTTTTACTATGCAGTGGATTGATTTGACATTGTTTTTGTTATGTAGACTGCTTGTCCAAGTCAGCTGACATTTTAAAAAAGTATTTTTTAAAACTACTTAAAATACGAGTGTAGCTTGCTGGATGTAAAGCCGTAAAATGAGTAGCTCAGTGTTGTACCTTTCTGAAATAAAAGGCAAACCTAAGAACATGTTTAACACACATTTTAATATGATTACATAAAATAATACTAGAGAGAGACAGAAGTTTAAAGGATGATAAAAATTATTAGAAATAAAAATCAATTAATTTGAGATACAGTTTGTGTGTTAGATCTTGCAAAAAGCTACTTGTAAATTAACAAGTCCATTACCAATAAAAGCTAGAGGGATCATCAGGCCTTCTGAGTAAAATTTGAAGAGCTTCATGCACTCATGTACATGAATATTAGGCTTTGCAAACAGAAAGAGGTTAAAAAAGTCAGTTTGTCAGTATTTAAGATCTTCTTTTTCTATTCATTTCTCTCAGAAAAGACAAGGAAAATCAGTGCAGCCCATTTCTGTTTTCATGTCTAATGTTTCCACACTGACGTTTATAGTGGTACAGTTTTTGCTTTTCAGCTGCTGCAGCAGAATGATTTGTACTTCCAAAACCACTTGTGTGGCACTGCAAATTAAAACTAATAATCACATGAATGTTCGCCTTTATAAAATGATAACCTAAATTTGAATGAATACTGATACAGGAGATCAAGGTCAGTATATCAAAGAACAGCTTAAGTAATTTTGCTAGTGCACATTTTCGTTACTATAAATCTTCAATATGATAGCATCGTAATTATTTTGCTGTAACAAAAACCCTCCCAAGTCATGTGGTTGAATATTCAGCTTAAAAGAAAGAGCCCACTCACTAAGCGTTACTCCGCTATAGAGTAAGCATTTGCCTAGGCAACATTTCAGAGAAAGTGGCCAGCTAGGTGCCACCAAAAGACTACCTGTCTTTAAAGTCTTCAGCACAGGCTTGAATGTTCTCAGTGTGCAGCATAAGACGAGCATTTTCAAGGACTGCTTCACCCACCTAGAAGAAAGACAACAGAGCTCAAGCAATGAAAGGCTTCAGCACATTAGCTGCATGCACTATACAGGTACCTTAAGCAGATGTATAGCTTTGATTTTGAAAACAATCCTTTATCCTAGGGCTCTTGAAGTGACTCATACCAGATAATTTAGTCAATTAATTTTGTACGTATAAATTCACAAATTCTCTGCAAATAGGCTGCAATTTATCATCAAACTGCTCACTGTTCCTAAGCATTCATCCTCTAGTGGAAACACATTTATTCTAATTGTCAGCTGGTTGCAAGGCATAAAATTCATTACTGTGTGCAAGGTATGTTCGTCATTTAAGTCCCACTTATATTTTCTAGATACAGTTTAAGTAGCACTTATGCAGTTCCTATTCTACTTCCCATATCAGCAGTCCTCTTCAGGGCTGTCTTCTTCACTGAGCCAAGGTATACTTGCTGATCACGCCGCCTGCGAGCCGTCCTCAGCTCCCAGAGCGTCGTTCTTCTTCTCTGATGGGATCGTGTAAGCTCTTGCGATAGATACGAGACCTGAGGAGCAGGCAGTCTTCAAAGATTATTACACCGAATGTGAAATGCTTTGGAAAGATTGTGCAAACAAGACTGTGGTATCATTGCTATGGCTCTGGGGGACATCTTTAATACCCAGGAGGTACTGCAGGGGTAAGCAAACCTGAAAGGGTTGTGACGTAGCAGCCTGTTGTGATTCAAGAGAGTTATATAAAATGATAAAAAGGTAAAAAAGACCACTGCCTGCCCTGGAGTCACACGTGCAGTGAGCTGTGGAGGTGACTGAAGACATGCTGAATTTGGTAGCAGGCTTAGAGCGATCATCCCTGCAAACAACTGTCTGGGGACTCCAGCCATCCTATGGTCCATGCCATCGCTCTGGAGGAGCAAAACTGAACATCTCTTTGGTCTTTTTCAGGAGATACGCATGGAGATTTGCAGTTGAAACTAAGCCACCACATGAAGAAGAGCAGCTGTTAAGCAGGCTAGGAGAGTTCTTGAAGCAGAAATCTTTCTTTAGATAATTAAGTCTGCAACTACATGAGATTGCAAATCCCCCAAAGCATTCTGCTCCCCTGAGGTGAAACAGGCCATGCAATGTGGAGACATCAAGGCTGTGTCCAGACAAGTTATCTCAAGTATCAGAAGTGGGATCATTGCATTAGTGTGGTCCTACTTGCTCTTTGTCTTCCTGCTTGATGATGGGGTGGAGGTGGAAATGCAAGGCTGAAGCATTTCTACTTGGTAATTAACATTCACCCTCATGAAAAGCGTCTTACTGCTCTAAATGTCTTACAAATGCTTGGACAAGCAACTATGACATATGGGAAGGCATCTGATGAGGAGAGATCTGGAGGAATAACCTATTCCCCACATTGAGAGGTCCATAATGGATCATGAATTTAAAAGCACTCTACATTTTTTAAGATCTGAGGAGGCACGAGAGTTACAACAAGTGGTTTGCTTACTTCTCACCTACTGTTACGAACAAAAAGAGAAGGTGGCTGTGGCTGGAAGCCTGGGGCTGGAGCCCTGTTCCTGCCAGCTCCAGCTTGGCTTGGCTTCCAGAGGAAACACTGCTCATGCCATTGAACGGGTGGCCAATTTTTCTTTAATAGCTGTGGGATATCTTGGCCAATTCCAACCGATATGACACAGTAATAGGCCATCTCAGAGACACGTAGTTCTAACATGCTTCATGAAAATAGCATGCAGACAGAAGAGAGAGGTCCTGTGAATGCTGCCACTGGGCAAAAAAGCCCCAGTTTAGTCATGAGAAAATCAGAGCACGCAGTGAATGTGCAGGAGTCAGAGATGCTACAAAAGCCACAGGTGTGGGCAAAGAGCTGGTATCTGATGGCACACCAGGCAGCCCCGCCATGCAGTACACAAGTACAGAAGACTTTTATGCGCTCTGTTCCACGCAGAACTGGCTGTCTTCATTTTTCAACCCCTTTTTTCCTTCTCTCTGCTTTTTTGCAACCACACTTTACCAGCACTGGCCTAACTCCCCAGCCCCCAGGTCATCCCTTCTGTGGCATTTCAGAGTGGCTGGGGAGAGCCGGGACTTTGGGGCCATGCTGCTCTGCTGTTCTTGGGTCCCCTTGCACCAGAAGACCTGAGTTTCTCCTGAAAGATGGAGAAAAGACATTTAGGTTTTACATGGCAGCAGCATGGAGGTAGAGGCAGTTTTTTGATCCAAGCTCTGAATTTTTGGTTGGGTTTTTTTCCTTCTTTTTTTTTTTTTCCTTTTTTCCTACAGAAATTATTTGGTCTTTCTGCCAGCTCATAAATGTATGGATAGTCAGAGAAGCTTTTATTTTTTTCTGTCTCAAATCAGGGAGCAGAAATGCTGCCCCATGATCTACCCTGCCCTGTAAAAGCAAGGCCATTTGCCGCCAGCATCGAGCCACTGCGGTTACAATAACTGACCTAAAGTCTGATGAAAATGAATGTCTTTGAGGGAACTGGGAACATCCCATGAGCAAAACATGATATTAAAAAAGATGACAAAAGAAAGACATTAAATCCTGTGAGCTGCACAGTGCCACTCAGAGGTATGTTAATGGCTATGTTTAGGGGCTGAATTCTGTGTAAAATGGCTTTTGGGCTGCATCAAAAATAGAAGCAGGGAGTAGCTGGTGATTTTCCACTGCCTGGATTTCTACACCTATGCAGAGGAAACCTGTTTTCTAAAAGTACTTTTCAGTAGTAATCTTGTGGCTTTGCTGAAGCATTTGAGGTAGCTTCTTACCTGCCACACAAGTGGATGTCTCTACCAGAGCCCTGGTATCATACTCCTGAGGACTCTGTGAATACCTGAGTCCCCACTTCACAGGCCGGCAGCTAATGCCAAATGTTGAGTGAGAAAGTCCAGGGCTTTCCCAAACTGCACACAAACCTGAACTGTGCCATGTAAGTAACAATGGTGTAAAAAAGTCTAATGCTTGAAAGGCTTCAGGGATGAATGTTGTAGTGGGAGCCAGAAGGAATTAGCCTTTCAGTCCTCCTGGAAATCAGCTGTGTACACTTTAAATCCAACATTGAACCTGAAGGATAAGTAATTACACGCTAGTTTCTATGTAGAAACCAGGTTTCCTGAAAGATTCTCCCTGATTTGCATGAGCTGTGAAACCTCTTTTCTAGGCTTGAGAAGAAGAGATGTAAGACTTCCATCTAGTGGCTCTGTTGTTTGATTTAATTCTCCTAATAATCAACAGCTGGATCCAAACATGCACATTAGTGAGACGGATTCATAGCCACTTTGCTGAGGCACGTACTAAAACGCATGATGCAGCAGTTTAGGAAACACCCTTCTTTGTGTCCGTTGGAAATGAGAGGGCTTGCAGTGCTGCAAGCACTTGGACACTGCCTCCTCCGCTTGTAAAGCAGCAGGCAACACTGCCCTGCCTCGCTGGGCTTCTGGGAGGCTTAATTCACAGATGCTTGTTTGGCATTTAAACAGCCAAGATGGGAAGTGTTATCAAAATGCAAATATTGCTACTAATAATAGCTCCTTGAAGTTATGTATCGTCTTTCAACACTCGCATCTGTGATACACATACACCTTTTGAACATGACTTTTTTTCAGCTCTTGAATTAACACTGAATATTTGTGTAATAAGACATCTTAACTAGAAAGCAGCAACAATTTTATTTGATTTTGCTGTGATTTTATGGACATGAAAACGCAATTTTAATTTTTAGAAAAAAATCTTATCAAAATCTGCATCAACGTGCTGGCCCGTTTACCGGGTTATGACTGGCAACAAGGCAAACCAGCTGCTTCAAGGGAGTCCGCAGACTCCAGTGTTGATAAAGGGTGATGTGGAACGGACACTTACAGGCGGAACGTATCCCTGGTGACTGGCCACTTTTGATTTTTAACAGAGATCTGACCAAATTTGGCATTGCAAGATTTACTATGCCTTTCAAATTCTTAACTATGCTTTATCGATAGCTTTGTATAGTTTTGCTGTTCTTACAAATGACTAAATCCTTTTGGATGCTGCTAAATTTGTGGCCTCAGCTGTGGCCTGTGATAATGAATCTCATGGTTTAATTATGCATGTAATGGAAAATTATCTGGCTTTTAAGTTCACTTCAGTTAAAGCAAACGATGCCTCCGTGGAAAATGATCAGAAGATGCCGGTCTAGTCTTTCCTTCCACACAGAGAAGGAAATGGTTGATATCAACCCATTGCTTCCAACCCATTTTTATTCACAGCTACATCAGGCTAAAAGCATGCAAGCCAGTGCCTGCTGCTCAGATGCCAAACAGTGAGCTCGTAACGCTTTTAGTCGTGCTTCCTTGTTGAACGCCTTCTCAGAGGCTGAAGGAGGAGAACCCAAAGCCAGCAAGAGTGGCATTTGTTGCATCACCTTGGGAAAGGTCATTCCTGGAGAGAGGCTGGGAAGATTGATGGGTCCTTTGCTGATTCCTGCTGCATCCAGGAAAACACGACTTCATTTATGCATTGAATATCTTGTAAGTAAACAGGACTGCATCAAAGAATGCCTGGTTCTCAAAGCAGGAGACACCTCCTGAAGAAACGATCTGTAAAAACTGTAATGTTGCCCAAGCACAAGGAGAAAACTTCACCCCTCCAAGGTTCCACTGTTGGAGGTGGCTGAGAGGACATAATTAAAACTAATTTATTGCCATCCTCTGTGTGGCGATTGACCAAGCTCTGTGCCATTTTGTGGGTTTGTTGTGCCCTGAGATCAGTGGCAGAAGGCTATTTCACCAATTTACAGACACTAATCATGCACTGCGTTGTGTCAGAGTGTGTTACAGATAATACTCGGTGGCTTTTCTGGCCCCACAGCAAATAAATCACTGAGTGCAAGTCCAAATGAGGCAATTCCTCAGACCATCAGTCCTGTGTATTCTCTAGGCTGAAGATGAACACTAAGAAAGCGCTGACAGTAATGCCAGGTGCAAATGGAAGTATCTCTCTAGCAAAACTCTGGTGATCTTTCAAATGCTCCCAGCCATGCACGGGAGGCACAGCAGTGATAAAATTGGTCTAGGACGTTGATTCCTCCTTCTGCCTCTGTGTTTACTCCTGTGATCTGAGCTGTGCTACATGCCATCTCATGGACAAAATAAATCTCTGTGTCTCCCACGCAGCCGTAACGGAATGGTCACGGAGGCTGAGCTACCCTCTCCTCTCCGTAAACTCGCTGAGATTATTTCAAGCATCCACTTTTCCCAGGTGCTGCCCTGCTCCCTGGGAAGGAATTACCATTACAAACAACCTCCTGTTCTGCAGAAGAGACACATTTGATTAGAGATAGAATTTTCCACAAGATCAGGATGAAGCCCAGAGAAAAGGAGTACACCTGGGGTGAAATGAGATGAATTTGTATTTCTGTCACATGAATTCCTCTCCTCAAGGATTTCTCATTTCCCTTGTTTCCTGCAAAAACCCTCCCATTTTGTGCTTGTCCCAATTAGTCTGTGTCCACCTGCTCTGCTAAAAGCCAGCTGCCCAGGTGGATAATTAACACCATGAGCAAGACAGTGGCTTCCCCCCATTCCCAGCTCCTGTCAGTGATCCCCTGCTGCAGTAATAGCTCTGACAGTTGCAATGAAACAGGAGGTTTTTTCCCTCTGAGGGACCCTCCTCTCATACCCTCTGAGTCACTCGTTGCCACATTTTTTCCCCTAGCTCTGTGTTTGGGAGAAATGCTGGCACCCAGTTGTTATTGCTGGGAGGACAACTATCTGAAATTGGGAGCACATCCCAGCATGGGAAGCGGGGGAGGAGAATGGGACCTCCGGTCCATGGGGGGTCTCTCCTACCCCACTGCGGAGATGGGCCCATCGCATTTCTGATTTTGGGACCAGGAGAATCCCCCTTGTCTTCTCACTAGCGGGGCAGGAGGAGGGGGCTCCTGCCTAGACCCCTCTTCCAATTGCGTTTATTTTTCTTTGCTGCTTTTTGTTCAAAATCTGTTCCTATCGTAGGCATTGAGGTTAAAACAGGTGGCTGCTCAGGCAGCTTTCCGCCCCAAGACTTTCACAGCTGCTTCATGCTAAGGGCATCAAGGGGTTTTATGGCTGCCAGGCATCCCTCCTGGCTGAGCGCATGGGGCTGGCCAGGAATCAAAATGAATCCTCAGTTTTTGCAGGAGGCTGAGAAAAGGGTATGTCACATTAAGGCGGATGTGGACATCTGCAGAAAAATCTAAATACATTTACAAAAGTTACATCTAGAAATGTATCTCATGGGTCTCTCTCATTTCTGTTACATCTCGCTCCTGAACACCTTTTACTTTTCCCACTGGGACACATTGTGGCAGGAGGGTACTGACTTCAGGTGGTTGCAGCCGTTTCCGTGGCAACTGATTCTGATGTTGTTTTGATAAATGTGACAGTTTTGGTGTTGATGCTGGCATACCATTGCCAATTAGCTCCAGGATGAATGAGTTAATTGGTGTTTGGGCTGGATGAGGTCCTACTTCCATTTTTGGTCAGATGCTTAATATAAAAAAACGAAGAAACCTGTTAGTCAGAATTGTACATAACAACTCAGATTATGTCTGAGAAGGTCAAAACCCACTAAATGATGCCTCTTTTATTGATTTAATTGAAGTAATTTGGAAAACTTAATGTATTGTCTAATATGTTTTAATGATTAAATAGAATGATTAAATAGATATGGATGATACTAACCTTTTTCTCTTATTTTCTGTGTTATTTGCAAACGCTATTACTACATAGCTTTATTTTTCTGATTTGTATAGAAGGAGCCCAGTATTCAAGCTAGATTCCATTATGAGCTGCTCTTATTTACCCACAAGAAAGGGAGGTAGAGGCAAAGTGGCAGGATGACAATACAAAGAAAGCTTAAAAGGAAAGCAATTTGGATGAAAAATTATGATGTGAGTAGGTTCATCTGCACTACAGTGTTGGAGTTTCATATAAATAAAAATCAATCAGTCCTTCCTAAGTACCTATGGTCCTACCTTTCTGGTCTTAACTGTAAGCCCCAGTAGGTTTTACGGGCGAGGCCTACAGCTGCAAAATGGGACACTTGCCTGGAAAACACGGGATGGCGGCTGCAAAGTACTAACCCCCCCATCTCACATCAAAGTCCCCATAAACCACAGCGAGATGATAGGTTCGAGGGTATCGCTGTTTGTAAGCACCCCAGATTCAGAGCACCCATTGCCTTCAGCAGCCAGTCCCTTCAGGAAACTTTATAGGATTAGCTGGCAGCAATGTCATTTACCAATACAAAAAAAGATAACTTTAAAAGCCAGTGCTTAACGGAGCGTTTCTGCTGACATCATCTTTGTGCAGGAGTTTATGCCGCTGCATTCAGGGTTCAGACCACACTTGTAGCATTCCGGGTGAAGACCTGCCCTAAAAACGCAGTGGGCTGAAAAAATGCACCCTCTTTCCTATGCCAGAGGTAAAACTCTGGCCAGCTCAAGGTAAAACACAGAATTGTCTCGGGGAACTTAAAACTGGCTTTCAGGCTTTCTGCCGACCTGCCGACGGGATTTTCTGCGCCCGCGCAAGCGCTGCCAGGAGGAGATGTGCAAGATGCTGGGCTCCAGCTCTTCAGGGTCCCCTCTGCTCCCGCTGGCTGGGAGTTGAGAAGCCGGGGCTCACGAGGTGCACTGAGACCTCGGGGGACAGAACCCTGTGTTTGCTGCAAGCAGGACATCAGCCTGCAAAATCTTACTGGTCTTACTGGTCCGCAAAAGGAACTGTTTTTTGCCCACGAGGGCAAAGCAAACACCATTTCGCACCCCGTCCCAGTGACCACTTTCCCAGAGAACCCGCAGCCTGTGCTGAATGGAGAAGGTGGGTGTAAGGGATTGTGGGCTGGTGACAAAGGGGAGGAAAGGAGCCACTCAGCCGTAGGCATGTACTTATTACTTTTAAATAAACAGAGGTTTTGAAAATGTGATTAAACAAACAAGGGAATAAAACAAAAAATCTGAATTGCTAATTAAAAAAAAAACAATATGCTTGTAATGATATCAAGTGGAGGGATAAACTAATTCAGTCCTAGCAGTTTTCTTTTAATAATTTTGATGCTCAGTGTAATAACCAGAGCTAAGAAAAAGAAATAAAAAACCCACCCATTTCAATCAGCTCAGACTATCGCGCCTTGGGTTGCATTTCAATCGGCCCCATGCGCGGGATGCCTGAAGCAATTCTCCTGCTTAATAGGCATCTCCACAACACACTGTGAAATGATGATGCTAATTATCACAAAGACAGATTTAAAACCCTCCGTCTAGGGTACCGCGCCTTGAAATCGGGCAGCATTCTTCACCAGCATCAACCCTCGCCGCTCAGGGCTGCTAGCGACTCGTGAAGCTCCCCGCGTCTCCGCAGCCTCCGCCGCTCACCTGACGGTAGGTCGCCTCCCAGCTCTCCCGCAGCGCTCCCCAGCTGCTCACACTGGCCGCTTTCTTGTCCAGGTAGACCCTGATGTGCTCCTCCAGCTCCTGGTTGACCTGCTCGAGAGCTCGCACCTTCTCGATGTACTCCACCAAGCAGCTGTTCAGGCTCTCGTAGGAGAGACCCTTGCCCTTCTCCAGCCTTGCGGCCAGGGGCACGGCGGCGGAGGAGCTGCGCAGACCCTGGAGGAAGACGCTGCTGATGCCCAGGGCTCTGCGGGACACTCGGGTGCCCAAGCTGCTCACGCCGCCGGTGGGGACGGTGCCCACGTAGACGCCGGGGGGTCTCGATAGGGTCCCTCCACCCCCGACGCTCACCCGGCGGCCGGGCGGCCCCGAGCTCTCGGCTGCGGAGGACGGGGGCTGCTGCCCCAAGAAGGACGACCGTCGCCTCGGCAAGGGCATGCTGCCGCTCCAGCCCGCCGAGCGCCCGCCGCTCAGCCCGGCCGCCTGGCCCCACACTGGCAGGAGGG
>Ga0065711_1034356_pt1 | contig 23924 bp, 18 predicted proteins | sample Hoacrofraction12_FD_59098 | JGI IMG/M metagenome (GOLD analysis project Ga0065711, IMG submission 59098) | Hoatzin crop microbial communities from Cojedes, Venezuela - Epithelial fraction 12 v2 (version 2) | ecosystem: Host-associated > Birds > Digestive system > Esophagus > Crop | place... | reverse complement strand
AGAGCTTGGCCCCATCCTCCTGACACCCACCCTTCAGATATTTAGAAGCATTTATAAGGTCCCCTCGCAGCCTTCTCTTCTTCAGGCTGAACAAGCCCAGCTCCCTCAGCCTCTCCTCGTAGGAGAGATGCTCCAGTCCCCTCACCATCCTTGGAGCCCTCCGCTGGACTCTCTCCACTAGCTCCTTATCTTTCTTGAAGTGGGGAGCCCGGAACTGGACAGAGTACTCTAGATGAGGCCTCACTAGGGCAGTGTAGAGGGGAAGGAGAACCTCCCTCGACCTGCTGACCACACTCTTCTTGATGCACCCCAGGATCCCATTGGCTTTCTTGGCAGCCAGGGCACAATTATATATGTTTTATATATATATTATGCATTCATTTCATAGTAATCATTATCTTCTCCCTTCAGAGTAAACTGGGATGTTATTTACAAATCTGATGTAGACATCCACATGGCCAATACCTTTACTGGAACTAATCACTAGACACTCCTTTACAGTCCCTAAGAAGAAATGTTATTGTAAGATTTAGTTAATCTTAACCTCATATAAATGCCTCAAGATAATTCAGTTACTTCTGTATAGGTGTCTAATAGCAGTAGACTCTATGATATCCCACCTAAGCTTTAACTGCCAGTTTAGAAAGTAATTTGCGCTGGGTTTTTTTACCTGCAAACCCTGTGTGGATGTCAAAAATATCCTAGGGGTTCTCAGACGGTGCCTGACAACAATGCTGAAATGACAGAATTAAGTTGCTAACAGAAGTCATGCTTGTCGCAGAAACGTCTGTTGCTTTCCATTGATTCTGATGGGCATATAGGATGAAATTCCACTTGTCAGTGTCTACATTATAGGCATCAGAATTTGACATTTAAATTTAAAGTTCATAATCTTTTGAAGTACTGGTGATTGCTATAGCTGAAAAGCTTTGTTATTTTCGGGTAGTGGACTGTCTAATCTTAAAGTGAGACTCTGACTTCAGACTTTATTCCAAGCTCTTTAACTTACTGAGCAAGTTATGCTTGTTCTTCCTTTAGTATTTGTCCTGGTTTCAGCTGGGATAGAGTTAATTTTCCTCCCAGTAGCTGCTGTGTTTTGGATTTAGTACAAGAAGAATGTTGATAACACTGCTGTTTTCAGCTGTTGCCAAGAAATCAAGGACTTTTTTCAGTTTCCCATATTCAGCTAAGGAGCAGGTTAGCCAGAGCTGGGAGGGAGCATAGCCAGACAGCTAGCTTGAGCTGGTTGATGGAAATATTCCATACCATAGACATTATTTTCAGTTTATAAATGGGAGATAGCTGAGGGGCAGATACTCCTTTTTCCTGTGAATCCTTTCTTTTCTGTGAGTTCAAACTTTTCCAGGAGTTCAGGTTTTCTTGGGAGTTTTGCAATATTCATGAAATGCACGAGTTCTGGGTTCCATGGTCAATGTTCAGGGACTGATTGCAAATTCATCATTGGGTGGTGAGAAAATTGTGTTTTGTGTAGTTTGTTTTGCATATTCATTATATGATGATAATGATGATGGTTATTATTATTAGTGGTGGTGGTGTTAGTATTAGTATTTCCTTTGCTGTGTTATTACACTATCTTTATCTCAACCCATGAGTTTTATGTTTTGTCCATTTCTTCTCCCCATCCCACTAGGGAGATAGGGGAGGCGTGAGCGAGTGTCTGCCTAGTGTTTAGTTGCCAGCTGCCAGGTTAAACAATGACAGTACTAGCTATAGGACTTTTGCCTTGACACCCGTAAATGTAACATTTCCACTTACTAGAGTGATTGTAACTAAACTAAAGCAGATCCTTGCTGTTTTGAGAAGACAGCAAAGCTCTAAGATAAAGATGCTCCTAAATAACGCTACTTAGACAAACGACTTGCTGTTTTGGGAGTGGATAGCAAAGTTCTTAGATACAGAGACTCCTAAATAATGTTATTTGAACAGCTCAGCCTTGGGAGGGAAGATGCACCAAGCTACAGAGATAAAGAGGCACCAAGAGGGCAACAAGACCAGAGCAAAACAACTTGAAAGGACACGGTATACGTGATCTTTGAACAAAGTTTGCGCAGAAATAAGATCAACCAGCAAACACTGTGATGAGGACTATAAGCCTTCATCTTAAGATGAAGACCACCCAAGGATGCTAACATACATGCATGAAAGACATTAACATGCACCAATTAGTTCTCAGAAAAGTCATTAATATGCTAAGAATTTCTCAGAAATGAAATGAATATGTATATTGTGATTGTATTTAACCTGAAATGACAGGGTGTTTGGGTTTGCACATTTGGAGGAGAGATCCCCCGTGTGCCCAGCACCGTAATAAGTAATACCTGCTTAATAGTCCTCTGACAATTGAGTCTTCAATTCTGGCTTTTCGCGGCATCAGCCTGTTTGTTTTGGCTGTTATCACAATGGATGTGTTTGTATTGGAAGCATATGTGCCATTTGATGAGAATATGTCATTCATAAGACAGAAGAGTCCCTCTCACTCTGTGTGGATTCTTAACACTTGTTGTTCATATAAACAGTATGTCCTGAGTTTTAGAGATAGTTCTACATTCTCATATGTCAAAGAAACTTTGGATGGAGAATAGAAATAGAATTTCTTAAATGCAGATCTTATTTAACCAAGATCCAGAAAGGCAGAATTTCTGGAAAAGGAAGGATCTTGCTGCTTTCTTCTGTTGTTGAATTACTATGGGGTTATAATTTTGCAGAGAGCTTCTGGTTAAATTTTCAGCCCATAATTTATCTGCTGATTTATAATACCTGTACAGACATTAAGCATTATGCATCTTGTTAAAAATAGCTGACTTTATCCGAGACACTGGGAGAAAGAGCTTTTAAGTGAATAGCAGAGGATATGCTTTCTCTCATGATTTTTATTTATGAGCATGAAAGTTGTTCCACTATAAAAAGGACTTTTTGGTAAGAAACAGCTAGTTCAGATAGAAACATGCACACAAGAGTCGTGTTAAACTGAAAAGACTGGAAATGAAACAAATAAGTTTTCTGTCTGTCTTCCCTACTAAAAATTAAATGACAATGAAATCACTTGAGCTTCATGAGCTGGTGAAGTTCTACCATTCAGTTTATTCTGTGTCATGATTTAGAGGAAGACTTACCAGAGAAAACTAAGACTATGATAACCATCAGCACCAGAGTGACGAGGTTTAACATATATAGATAATAAGAACAAAATAAGAAAGATGTCTGCTGGAAATTTACATCAGTATATAAACAGTTAAATTCAGAGACTGCCAAAGCATGGAAGCGGGAACTTTATCATTATTTAGGTATATATGAAAGAATAGATATATATGCACATATATAATCTCTTATTCAAAATACGTATATAATAGATACTTCTCTATCTTTGAATTGAAATTGCAAATTACTTGCCCATATATTCTTTTCTGTTCTGTACACAGTCTCTTTTTCAAAATGTGAAATTATTACTATAAAAGTAGTTGGTGAAGTATAAAATTCTAACCTAATCTTCCAGTTGACAGGCTTCAATAGATGTGTTCAGACCCAAAAAAAGCCCTTGTTGCTCAGTGCTTCCTGGTAATGAGCTAGATTTGCAGGATTTAATAATACCATTAAGACAGCAACTTAATTCTTTTAGTTGAATCTAAAGGAATGATAAAATAAATACTAAATATTTAACTTTAAAAAAAACCCACAAATCACAAGTCTTACAGTAATTTCTTCCTGAAAGTTTTCTGCTGTTCATCATCTCTACTTCCATCCGGAACAGTTTCCCCCTTTTCAGTTCTTGTTAAGGCTGATACTGTTAACAGCAACACAATAGCGAGTTGTTGCCTTTTCCTTCCTTTTTTGACATGTGATTTCCTTAAAGAGACTCAGACTACAATGCAAGCATTTCAAAGGAACTTAAAACAACATGCTTCGCAATGTCTTTCTTTAAATTGCTAAAATTGCTTTTTCTAATAAGAAAGGCAAGAAGTAGATTTAGTATTTCTCATTTGTAGCATTCATGAAGAATCACATCTGACTCTGCTATGACTGTTTTGGTAGAATTTTCAGTAGAAAATACCACTATAAAACAAGTAGGCAAAATTTAAGGGTGAACTCAAAAAAGTCATGAGGGATTTTGGCAGAAGAGGAATTGACTTTTCCATTCTATTTAAGGTGAATGTTATGTTATTTAGGAGTGACTTCACAGATTTACTGGGTCTTAACTCAGGCTTCATCTCTGTGGGAAGAAAGTTGGTGGAACCAGGCCCAGAATGAATTTTGGTATCATTTCCTTTTCCAGGAATAATTAACCTTCAGACTACATTGACATAAATAATACTGCTGCCAAAAATATTTCCTCTAATCCTTGGACATCAGTGTTACGAATAAGCCTGCAGTGAACCTCCAAACACTGGTGCATCATAGGTGAGATGTACATTAAACAGAAGTATAACAAACATCTTGCTAGTTCATTTTGGCAGTTCAAGTGTAACAAAACTTGTCAGACAATTTGGGAATTTGTCAAATATATTCATATTTTTTCCCACCCACTGGAATCATAGGCTTATAGAACTATTTACATTGGAAAAGGCCCTTAAGATCATTGAGTCCAACCATTAATCTAACACTGCTGAGCCCACCACTAAATCCTGTCCCTAAATGTCACATCTTAATGTCTTTTAAATAACTCCAGGGATGGTGACTCAACCACTTCCCTGGGCTGCCTGTTCCGATGCTTCTTCAAGTGAAGAAATTTTTCCTAATATCCAACCTAAATCTCCCCTGACACACCTTGAGGCCATTTCCTTTTGTCCTATCACTTGTTACCTGGGAGAAGAGACCAACACTCATCTTGCTACAACCTCCTTTCAGGTAGTTGCAGAGAGTGATAAGGTCTCTCCTGGGCCTCCTTTTCTCCAGACTAAACAACCCCAGTTCCCTCAGCCATTCCTCATGAAACTTGTGCTCTAGATCCTTCACCAGCTTTGTTGCCCTGCTCTGGACACATTCCAGCACCTGAATGTCTTTCTTGTAATGAGGGTCTCAGTACTGAACGTAGTATTCGACGTGTGGCCTCACCAGTACCGAGTACAGGGGCACAACCACTTCCTAACTCTTTGTCTGAGACCTTCTTTCAAGACAGTTGCCTCAAAGATTGTTTGCAAAGCTCACTGCAGGACCTCCTGGTGGGTCAGCCAAATATAAACCAGACAAGGAATAAACAACCACCCAAAACCAGCCTCGAAGGATGGGTACTTTGTTGTGTAAAATGTGTCTAGACACCAACCCCTCCCTGATCTGCCAGAGCCAGGACTGAGAAAAAACACATGCACGAGACTGGGGGAACATGGGGTACGTGCTATTTCCCAGGGAACAATCTCCACAACACCTTATAAAAGGCTGTGTGAACAAACAACTAGGGGACCCCCACCACTGAAGCACACGGAAGCTATGGACCAACGGGATGCCGCTGGATCCGTGGTGGTGACTATCTCTTGCGACTTTATCCTGACTGCTTACTAGGTTTCTTTCTTTCCTGTCTTTTTCTGTCTTTCCTGTCACTGTTTCCTCGTGCCTCCGTTTGAATAAGTGATCAATAAATCTGTTTGATTGGTGGCATTTGACTTCGTTTGTGTCTTAATCTCAGTCTGGGTATAACAATGAATCTCTACAGCTCGAGTCTTCTCAGACTGCAACACTCCTGCTGGCCTCACTATGTCTGATACAAGCCAGGATGCCATTGGCCTTCTTGGCCTCCTGGGCACTCTGCCAGTTCATATTCAGCTGTCTGTCAACCAACACCCCAGGTCCTTTTTTGACAGGTAGGTTTCCAGCCGCTCTTCCCCATGTACTGTTACATGAAATTACTACTACTTCATGTAGTGTTACATGAAGTTGTTTTGACCCAAGTGCAAGACCCAGCACTTAGCCTTGTTAAACCTCATGCAATTGGCCTCAGCCTGTCCAGATCCATCTGTAGTGCCATTCTACCCTCAGGCAGATCAACACTCCTACCCAACTTGGTGTCATCTGCAAATTATGTAATTAGCAGGCAATTAGAAAAAATTCTTCACATGTAATATTGACTGAAAAAAATCACTAATAACAGTAATTTGACTGCAGTGCCATGTTACTGGTTGGACACCATTACTTCTTTTTGAGCAGATACCATCAGTGGTGCATTACCATTTTCCAGAGAGCAAAAGGCCTAACTCCTTTCATATACTGGTGATAATCTGTTAAATTTCTTGTCATTATAGTTTTGTGTCGCGGAGAATGAACCGGACTCGACAAGATGATCAATGTGATCAGGTACAAGCTGTTTATTAGTCCCAGATAGCTCACATTTATATTCTCCATTACATATGCGGCGATCTCCCATTGGCAATAATCAAATTAAATCACATAGCAACCTGATTATGATTGGTGTGCATCACTTGTTCACACGCTGTGCTCGTGGCCTTCTTGCAGGTGGCAGGTTCTGCTCCAGTATCCTGGACTTATTTTTCTATGCATTTATTTCCTTGTTTATACCACCGTTTGTCCTCTAGATGCCCTTGCGGCCTTATGCTAAGGCTTCATGGCCTCATAGAGAAATGCTGGATTGCTCACATGTCCCCAGTCCTTTAATGCTTCATCCTCCACGAATCCCCCTTCTTTGTTTTGAGCAATCCAGGTCTGGTTGAAGACCTTAAGCATCAATTTCTTCATGCAGCTTGAAGCACAACCTACAATTCCTAAACACACAATAATTGCTACCAAAATAATAATACCTTGTTTAACTAATTCCCTTATCCATCCTGACAGACCCCAGGAAGACAGCCAACTGTCAAACAGTGATGAATTGTACATAATATGCTCTGTTCTTTCCCTCAAGACAGCTAGCTGTTGGTGAATACTTTGAGAGTGATCAGACAGGTTCATGCAACACATCCCTTCAAACTCTTGGCACCCATGACCTTGCACAAGCAATAAGAAATCAGTAGCCGCTCTATTTTGTAAAACTGCATGGCGAACGCTCTCTACATCCATTAGTAGCTGTGTTAATATTTCTGATGTGGAATTAGACTGCTTCAAGCTCCAACAAGCTAATTTTTTAAGAATATTCCAATTCCTGTCGGCAGCGCCTCCAGGGAGGAAAAAGGATAACGCTACTGTTCCAGCTACAGATCCCAGCTGTACATTATCATCACACCCTGGATCAAAGTGTCTAAGACTTCTCTTACTACAAGTTTTATTGAAGCTCAAAAAATCTCTGATACGTGGGGTGAACAATGTTAGCTTTCCTATGTAACACAGACCTCCTACTGGGTGAACAGGAATCCCTCCCCACACGCGATCTCCGCAGATGAGGAAATAGCCTGGTGGCAACAGAAATCCCCCTGAGGTGTTAACCGAAAACCTTCCCACGGAGTTTAGCGAAAAATTCCAATGCCTTGAATTCCCACTTACATTTTGATAACCTATTGTATACTGCCTTTCACCTTGGCTATCTAACCAAAGAAGCCACGGATCTCCGAACTCAATCACTCCTGTGCCAATCCACGGCAACTACTGTGATTACTGATGCAAATCGCTGCAATTTGGCTGGTTAGACACATTTGCCCATTGAGCGGTGCCATGGAACCTAGCAGCTCTAGCTCTTGCAGAGGGAGTGAACTAGAGTGATTTAAATGTGTTACAATCCACTGCTGTAAAAAGGCACTCTGCATCACTGGCACATCACTACTCCACGTACATTCACCTTTCTCTGACCTACTTTGCCTGGTTTTGTTATAGAACTCGTTCAAATCATTCATACTCTCATTCACAAAGTCCTTGAACTCGTCCCCATTCATGATAGGATAGCCAATCAGGCATGTGCGAAAAGGATCTCCTGGAGTAGCTAAAGAAAGGCAAAAATCCATCTGACCTGTTTGACTGGCCCAGGTTACCCACATATTCTGTCTCAAATCAATGCGATGAATGGCTCCTGCATTCTCAACAAATAGGCAAAGGCATATCATTATCCCTAGTGCAATGGCTGCTGGCATCCTCGTCTCTTTCCAAACCGTCGTAGACACCGTCTCTTCATTTTCTCCCATTCTGTTTTTGGCACCGTCCAGACAGCATGTACTGGGTTATCTTTACTGCACTCAAGCTTAACTACCAGGATAGATCTTGCCCTTACATACACTAATCTTACCCAATCTGCTGTAGCTAAGTGATACTTTTCACTGTCTAGGTTTTCATGTCCAGCAACAATTAGCACACAAACAATGTCGAGTTCGCTTTCTAAGCACTGATCACACCAGGGTTGTGCATGTGCTACTCTACACCACCACTGTTTTCCACAGACATAACACTTACACAAAACCCATGGATTACACGCCTTACAATAGTTACACTTAATTGTTCCAGTATGTGCTTCCACACATCAGCACTTTGGACCGAAGCCGCCGGGGCAGCGGCTGCTTTTGGTTGGCTTCTCTGCCTTTGGTCGCCTTCTTCTACCTCCAGACGGATCCCATCACCTGAAGTCTTTGGGACACACAAGGGTCCCTGTTCGGGTGCCAGATGTTGAGGAGGATGAACCGGACTCGACATGACGATCAATGTGATCAGGTACAAGCTGTTTATTAGTCCTAGATAGCTCACATTTATATTCTCCATTACATACGCGGTGATCTCCCATTGGCAATAATCAAATTAAATCACATAGTAACACAATTATGATTGGTGTGCATTACTTGTTCATGTACTGTGCTCGTGGCCTTCTTGCAGGTGGCAGATTCCGCTTCAGTATCCTGGACTTATTTTCTTTGCTTTCATTTCCTTGTTTATACCACCGTTTGTCCTCTAGATGCCCTTGCGGCCTTATGCTAAGGCTCTACGGCCTTATGCTAAGGCTTCATGGCCTCATAGAGAAAATGCTGGATTGCTCACATGTCCCCAGTCCTTTAATGCTTCATCCTCCACAGTTTTGCCTTTTAAAGAAATACTGCCACAGGCATCAGCCACAGCACTTGGTGATGACACAGGAGACCAGGTATAACCTCAGCAAGTTTGCTGATGATACAAAACCGTGAGGAGAGGTTGATACACTGGAAGTCTGCGCTGCCATTCAGCAAGACCTGCACAGTCTAGAGAGCTGGGTGGAGAGGAACCTGATGAAGTTCAACAAGGGCAAATGCAGGACCCTGCACCTGGGGAGGAATAATCCCATGCACCAGTACAGGTTAGGGGTTGACCTGCTGGAGAGCAGCTCTGTGGAGAAGGACCTTGGAGTCCCGGTGAACCAGTTAACCATGAGCCAGAAGTGTGCCCTCGTTGCCAAGAAGGCCTATGATATCCTGGGGTGCATTTAAGAAGTGTGGCCAGCAGGCTGCAGGAAGTTCTCCTCCCCCTCGACTCTGCCTAATATTCACTGCATGTGCTTTATATCTTATTTAGTAGAGCTAAACATTTTGAATTCACAAACAGTATTGTGTACTAGAATTGGAGGGTGTATTTAAGCATTGCTTTTATGTATTTACACCCTTGCATTAGTGCTCCCAAGATAAAAATAAGCATGTAAGACTAATAAGAGAAATTGAAACACCAAACATACAAATGCTATCTTGGTATGGGTTGCACGTTCTATCACTAGACATCATAGCACTCATCATCAGTGTTAAAAAGATGTTATATTACTGTTTGAATTTTTTTCTGACTGAAATCAAGAATGACAGCCCTTAAAAATTAAAAAAAACCACAAGTTTCCTTAACAAAGTAGTACTTCAGTGAGATGTGCATCACTACCAGAATCATGACTGTAGAATGGGCTTCTAGACAACAGACCATCATTTACTCTGAGCAAAAAGGATAGATTTATACTTGGAGTGTCATTGTCCTGTGTTTTGCTGTTTTTTAAAGAATGACACTCTGCAGACTGATTCTATGATACAAAAGGATTGCTGTTGCTGTTAATTTGTTTTGCTTTGCCTTTTTTTGTGGTTAAGATGACCCTTTGTTCATCATAAACTTCTTGATTTCCTGTCACACTGTCCTTGAAGTTCTTCAATAGAAATAAGAGCTCTATTTTCTGTGTAGCTGCTGAGAAAATAATGTCAAGGCAACTGTGGTCTTGGGAAGACTTCTGAAGTGCTTCTGAAGCCTAAAAGTAATGAGTCTGTGGAATGCCACTGCCCTAGAAGGTGTCAGACATAAGCTCTGCACTAAATCTGGCTCATTAATAGGGTTTGAATTTCGTGGGAAGCTTACTAAAATTTGGGTTTATTCCAAAAAAAGGCTGAAGTTAAATAGCAAGTAAACAAAGAAATCTAGCATTTCTCACAGACTGATCCACAGCTGTCCCAAGAAACTGGCATTTGCAGACCAGTATACAGTAGATCAAAGGTAAATGACACAGCATTATATAGTCCAGCTGCAAAAGAACTGTGGAGTGTCTACTTCTGCTTTATAGTATGATCAGACTTACCTATTTCATGCGTATCGAGTATATTTTTAGGCTGCCCTCGAAGGTCTTGGAGACTCTATTCTTTAGGCAATCTATTCCAGTTTTCCTAATGCCCAATTGAAATCTCCGTTGCTGCGCTTAAACCCATTATTTCTTCTGTTCATCCGGGGCACAGAAATTAACATATCTGTGTGAAAACAAGAAAATCAGAGAAATTACTTTTTGGACTGCACATATTTCTTTGTTTTACATTTCTTCTCTGACCCTTACTAATCCCCATTAACCTAGATGTCAGTATCCCATATTTATTTAGAGTTGTGGGGTTTTTCGGTTTTTTGGTCATTGCAATGTAACAAGTCTAATCTTATGCTCAAGTTGACATATTCAGAGAAAAGTAAAAGACATGCCAACTAAAGTAAGCATTCTATGGGTTTAGGTAAGTTTGATATATCTGAATATCTATTAGGCAGCACAGTGAAAAAATTATGAGTTGTAAAAATTTAAGAGTATTTTATGTAGCTGTGTTTACATCAAAAAAACTCAAGTGTTATGTTTTTAAGTTCTTTTTCTTGTTTTTTCTTATGTAAGTTTAATAGAATTTGTGCTTATAACTTTCTGAAGATTAAGAGCTGAGACTCTCGTCTTTTTTTACTACCTCTTTAATAATCAAATATTGTAAATGATTGCATACACAGGATGCAACCATAATTTTCAGTGAAGATGAGTTTATCATCTTTACAGCTAATTCTGTTCCTTCTTATACAATGGAACTTAATTATACCTTCTGGAGTATTCATAGTGACTCGATGTTTTGTATGAAACAGAGGGCATCATTTCTTTCATAATAGCCAAATTTTTTTTGCAACACCAAAAAAGACACATAAAAAGAGAAGTGTGAACTATTCCTCAATATTCTTAGAATTCTGTAAAAGAAATACCTCTCTTTATAAAGTGATTTAATGAAATGAAAATATTAAAATACTGGTTTACTATCATTTAGTAAATGACACATTGAAGTACCCAAAATTGTCTGATAACATAGAGTCGTAGAATCATAGAACAGTTTGGCTTGGAAGGGACTTTTACGGGTCATCTAGTCCATCCCCTCTGCAACGAGTAGGGACATCATCAACTAAATGAGGTTGCTTAGAACCCAGTCCAACCTGACCTTGAAGGTTTCCAGGGACTGGACATCTACAGCCTCTCTGGGCAACCTGTTTGAGTGTTTCACCACTCACATTGTAAAAAATTTCCTCCTTGTATCTAGTCTGAATCTACCCTCTTTCAGTTTAAAACCATTGCCCCTTGTATTATCTCAACAGGCCTGGCTGTAAAGTCTGGCCCCTTCTTTCTTAAAAGCCTCCCTTAAGTATTGAAAGGATGAAATGAGGTCTTCTTTCAGCCTTCTCTTCTCCAAGCTGAACAGCCCCAACTCTCTCAGCCTGTACTCATAGGAGAGGTCTTCGAGCCCTTTGAACATTTTTTGGCCCAGCTCTTGATCCACTCTAACAAGTCCGTGTCTTTCTTGTACTGAGGGCTCCAGAGCTGGATGTATTACTCCAGGGAAGGTCTCACCAGAGCAGAGTAGAGGGGCAGAATCACCTCCCTCGACCAGCTGGCAACACTTCTTTTGATGCAGCCCAGGATACGGTTGGCCTTCTGGGCTGCAAACGCACATTGGTGGCTCATGTACAGCTTTTCATTCACCAGTAACATGAAGCCCTTCTCAGCAGGGCTGCTCTCAATCCCTTCATCCCCCAGCCTGTACTGATACCGGGAGTTGCCCCGACCCAGGTGCAGGACCTTGCACTTGGCCTTGTTGAATCTCATGAGGTTCACATGATCCCATTTCTCAAGCTTGTCCTGGTCCCTCTGGATGGCATCCCATCCCTCAAGCATGTCAACCACACCACACATCTTGATGTCATCTGCAAACTTGATGAGGGTGCACTCGATCCCGCTAAGTCATTGACAAAGGTATGAAATAGTACTTGTCCCAATATGGAACCTTGAGGGACATCACTTGTCACTGATCTCCATCTGGACATTGAGCTGTTGACAACTACCCTCTGGATGTTACCGTTCAGCCAATTCCTCATTCACTGAACAGTCCATACATCAAATCCATATCTCCCCAATTTAGAGAGAACAATGTTGTGGGGATCCTGTCAAAGGCCTGACGGACGTCCACATAGATGACATCCATAGCCTTTCCCTTTCCTACTGATGTAGTCACTCCGCCATAGAAGGCTGGTCAGGTGAGACATGCCCTTGGTGAAGCTATGTTTTCTGTCTTGGATCACCTCCCTGCCCTCCGTGTGCTTTAACACAGATTCTAGGAGGATCTGTTCCATGATCTTCCCAGCCACAGAGATGAGGCTGACAGGGTGGTAGTTGTCAGGGTCCTCCTTTCTACCCTTTTAAAAAAGGGTGCAGTGTTTCCCTTTTTCCAGTCACCAGGGTCTTTGCCTGACTGCCTTGACTTCTCAGATATCACGGAAGGTGGCTTCGCAACTACATCAGCTAATTCCATCAGGATTCTGGGATGCATCTCGTCAGGTCCTATGGACTTCTGTATGTTCAGGTTTCTCAGGTGTTCCCAAGCCTCATCTGCTCTTACTGTGGGAGGGACTTTGATCCTCCAGGTGCCATCTTTCGGTCCATCCACTCGAGAGGTGTGAGAAGAGAGATTGTCAGTGAAGACTGAGGCAAAAACATTATTGAGTACCTCAGTCTTCTTCTTGTCCATTATTACCAGATGACCAATCTTGATCCCTGGGGAAGTAGGCTTTCTTCGACCTTCCTGTTCTAGCTGACATACCTGTAGAAGCCCTTTTTGTTATTTTTTGCATCCCTTGAAAAGTTCAGCTTCATCTATGCCTTGACCTTCCTGACCCTCTCCCTACACAACCCAGCAGCATCCCTATACTCTCTCCAGGATACCTACCCCTGCCTCCACTGCCTGTGCATTTCTATCTTGCTCTTTAGTTTGACCAGCAGGTCACTAATCAGTCATGCTCATCTCTTGCCTTCCTTGCCTGTTTTCTTACACCTGGGATCTGAGAGCTCTTGCACTCTATGGAAAGCATCCTTAAAGATCTGGGCAGTTTCCCAGGGGGGGCTACTGACCATCTCCTTGAACATGTTTAATTTAATCCAAACATCTTCCCTTCAAAATATATTTTCCTCAAAATTTCTCTTAGAAATATTTATTGCTCCCTTGTCTCTTGTGGCATCTAATATCCTATTTGTATCTACACTGATCTTAATTGCACTGAATACAGAAGAGTTTTTAAAAACCTAAGCTCTACATTTTTCAGTGTCCATACCAACCTCTTTCTGTATTTTCAGAAGAAAACTTCTTACTGAACATTTCTTGAAGGTGGCTATTGATCAAACTATTTTTACAGGCTTCTGTTAAAATTCTTATTCCCAAACCACATAAAATAACTCAACCCTAATTCTTTACAATTGGTGTCTGCGAGACACACGTTTTACTGCTGAATTGACTTGAAAGCGTAATGGTTATCAAGGAAAGTGAAGTCATTACAGGATACTTAAACCTGCTACACTCAAAATCTTGCTGGAAGCCAAAAAGTAAGAGCACCTTATATATAAGTAAATTCAAGAATTCATTGTTAGTATAAATGAAATATAAAGAGTCTAATCATTATTAGTCTAGATCTAATTGTTACCAAAGAAGAAAGAATGAAGATAAAATAATTGTGCACACGCTTCTCAGATTCAGGCCCTGTTCCTGGTGTTATGTTCACCCACTTGATGCTCCTCTGGGCCCTAAGGTTGGTGGTTTCATTCTGGTATGTGTGTCTGTGTTGGGGGGAAGGGGGTTGACAGTGGGTTGTGAACCACTACAGTCCTTTACAGGGAGGACTATGATGTTCGTGTTGATGGGTCTCCTTTCCTCTCTCTAAGGGTCCATTTGGGGTCATTCTGACATGTTTACTCACACACTTTTGCAGCCTTGCTCTTTATTCTTTATTCTGCAGTTCTACATTGCATTCAAATTCGCTACATATGGTGCACTTTACATATGTTAGAATTTTTTTTTCTTTGTTACACCTAAAACCAATGTTCTTCAGCTTCAGTTCTGCACTTCTTTAACTGACCATGGCTGAATTGTTCACAGCTGCGGTGTCTCCAGTGCCAAGTCTGTGCCCCATCTCTTATCACCTCTATGCCTGAGCTTCTCTGAACTATGTCTTCTGTCCCCACGTACCCAGGTCTCTGCTGTCCTACCACATCTGTATTTCTCTACACTGTGTCACTATGCTAGAGCCATAGAGATCTCATTCTATGCAGAATAGCTACCTATTACGACAATGGCTGTACTTCTCTAGAAGTAGAGCAAATTAGCTATAGACACTTGATCAATTAGGGAAATTGCTGTTACAGCTAAACCAAGTAAAACAAACCTGCAGACAGGTCAACAAAAGTTCAGACAGCGCAGGCCTGACAAGCCTCAACCCTCAGGCTTTGCAGAGTCAGTAAAAAGCTCATGGCCTGTTACCAGCAATGGCAATGCTGTGTTATAGTGCTACATCACTGCAAACTGTTCTGCTCACGTACTCTTTTTTTTTTTTTTACTAGAAAGTCATAAACCAGAGGTAACATGGAGAAATTTAGGGTTGAGGTGGTCACAAGGACAGAACCACAACACTCAGTTGTGTAAGATTTTAGGTTGGATCTTAGGAAAAATTTTTCACCGAAAGGGTTGTCAAGCATTGGAACAGGCTGCCCAGGGAAGTGGTGGCATCACCATCCCTGGAGGTATTTAAAAGACATGTGGATGTGATGCTTAGGGACATGGTTAAGTGGTGGACTTGGCAGTGTTAAGTTAATGGTTGGACCTGATGACCTTGAAGGTCCTTTCCAACTTAAATGGTTCTATGATTCAATGATTTAACATTTGCTTATGATGGAATATGGGTATTATGGGTAGGTTATGATTTCTTTTCCAAGGTCTCTGTCCTACAACGCATACACTTTTTGCATAGGATACAAAGTCACACAACACATGCTGATCCAGCTATGACAGGCAAGCACCATATATTTGAGGAGAAAGGACACTCTCTCCAACCCATCAACATATCTGATTTGGCTGGTGGCCTGGCCATCACATACAGCAGATCAACTCCAGGCTCAGCCTTCTTCAAGACGTAGGTTGTCTGTAGATTTATTCCCACCAAGGGGCTTTTTTTTCATAATTTTTTACTTTTCAAATCAGATGGAAGCCATATGCTGACAGCTGCCTTATTGGTAACGTCACCCCAGAACAATCTAAAGCAAATTAGCTGTTGTTCCCTGGTTTACTACTACCTTCTGGTCTCCCACCCCAAACATGTAACAAGAAAGTAAATCTGTTAAGACTTAACTTGTACTTCTCTTTTTTATTTCTTGTATGTAGATATATACCAAGTTTTTTGGTAAGCCTCTCCATAATAATTTTGTCTGAGTTGTTTGTTATCCCAGTGGAGAGTTTTGCACTGGGCAGATGTAGTCAATGTCTCCCTCACCTAAGCAGTGCCTTCAGGTACCTTTCATCCCATAACATTATTTTCATACAAAATGCAAACAGTATTGAACATTTTTTTAATCATTTCAGTCCATCTCCATGCATGTGTACATATATGCATGATTTTCATACAGTTCCTTCATAGATTACTTTGGGCAGCTTAGCGGATTCGGGGTAAATACTACTGATCATGTTATATCTCAAAAATGGATAGTTCCTCAGAAAGCAATGTTTTATCCTTGCTGCTCAGTGAAGGCACTTTTCCTTGTAAATGAAAACAAGTAGGTTTCAGCTGCAAAAGTCCTATTGTCAAGCCCATCATCTCTACACCAAATGAATTTTCATAATCATCCTTGTCTGAATATTAGCATTGCAAGTTAGCATTTAAATCTATGTCCATTCAGACATCATAGAAGCTGTGCCACATAGAAAAGGGAATTGTGTTTATGAAGATGTGACATAAAAAGCCAGGGTCTAGTATCAAGTCAGAAAAGTAAATTTGATGAGTCACTGATAAGATCAAACAAGCTGTAAGAGGTAGAATTTGACTGAAAACATAAGTCCACAAGAACATAAGAATTATTTTAAAAAAATGCCTGTTTACTAGAAGTTCTGAAGAAATAAATGTAAAAACCTCTTTTTTAAAATACCTGTTCTTCAAACTAGAGGAATGATTTGAAGGTGACCAATGCATCAACAGCCTCTAAAGGCTAAATTCTACAGATGATCAATTTTATATTCTCTATTGTAATTATTTTTAAATAACTTGACCCTTTTCAAGATTTGAAAATGTTAAGATTATTTACTTCACTACTCCAAGAGGTTTAATGGTGAATTATATCTGTTATTCTTTACTTACATATATTCCAAAATAGGAGGCAGAACATAAATTTGTCCACTTATTATAGATATATTCTTTTTAAAAGGGAGACTTTTTTCAGCTGAACATTGTTGTTATGGAATCAAAGCTACTGTCAAGAGAGAAAAGAATTTGTTTGCTAAGTCTTACAATAATGAAAAACAGGAAAAACAGGTAAAAGATGAGGGTAGTGGTGAGGTAGAGATTTTATTTCTAAACTATTGGCAAAAAATGCAAAAGCAACACACATTTTTCATACATCCTTGCAAATGGGGGAAAAAGCAGAAGAGAAGCCTGAAGGTGGAATATTCTACAAATCAGGAAAGTACTGTAAAAAAAAAAAGTCAGCCGAGCTGGATAACATTGAAAACTTATACAGAGGGGATGCATGAATTATAAAACAGAGAACTCAAAAAAGATATTCCCCAGGGTGGAAGCAACTAAAAGAACCTTTTATGACAGCTGTGCATCTGGAGGACTGCATGGTCTTGATAAAAAGACTCCCTCCCTTTTTCCCCAGTTCTCTTCATTCAGTGAGTTAGAAATGTTTTACCGTAACAGAATTTTATGCTTCACTTTATGTTCAGAAATATGAACACTTAAAATGTAAAAGGTACATATATTTTAACTCATCATTTTATCATTCACATAAGATGTCCAGTGGATATGATTATTTCTAAATCATTCCTGTCAGGTATTTTCATATTTCAGGTCAATGTACTTATTCTGAGTGTTCTTTATCAGTCAGACAAGCAAACATAAAGACAAATATTAGGGGAAAGTGTAATTCCCCTGTTTACAGAATCACAGAATCACAGAATGTTAGGGGCTGTGGGTCATCTAGTCCAACCACCCTGCCAAAGCAGGGTCACCTACAGCAGGATGCACAGGACCTTGTCTAGGCAGGTCTTGAATATGTCCAGAGAAGGAGACTCCACAACCTCCCTGGGCAGCCTGTTCCAGGGCTCCATCAACCTCAGAGGGAAGAAGTGCTTCCTTGTGTCCAGATGGAACTTCCTATGCTTCAGTTTGTGCCCGTTGCCCCTTGTCCTGTCACTGGGCACCACTGAAAAGAGTTTGGCCCCATCCTCCTGACACCCACCCTTCAGATATTTAGAAGCATTTATAAGGTCACCTCGCAGCCTTCTCTTCTTCAGGCTGAACAAGACCAGCTCCCTCAGCCTTTCCTCATAGGAGAGATGCTCCAGTCCCCTCATCATCCTTGGAGCCCTCCGCTGGACTCTCTCCAGTAGTTCCTCATCTTTCTTGAAGAGGGGAGCCCAGAACTGGACACAGTACTCCAGATGAGGCCTCACTAGGGCAGTATAGAGGGGAAGGAGAACCTCCCTCAACCTGCTGGCCACTCTCTTCTTGATGCACCCCAGGATCCCATTGACCTTCTTGGCAGCCAGGGCACAATGCTGGCTCATGGTCAACTTGTCATACACTAGGACACCCAGGTCCCTCTCCACAGAACGGCTCTTTAGCAGGTCTGCCTTGAGCCTGTACTGATGCATGGGGTTGTTCCTCCCCAGGTGCAGGACCCTGCACTTGCCCTTGTTGAACTTCATCAGTTTCCTCTCTGCCAACTTTCCAGCCTGTCCAGGTCTCACTGAATGGCAGCACAGCCTGCTAGTGTATCCACCACTCCTCCCAGTTTTATGTCATCAGCAAACTTGTCGAGGGTACATTCTAACTCTTCGTCCAGGTCATTGATGAAGAAGTTGAATAAGACTGGACCCAGTACTGACCCCTGAGGGACACCACTATTTACAGGCCTCCAACTAGACTCAGTGCTGCTGATCACAACACTCTGAGTTTTGCCATTCAGCCATTTCTCAATCCACCTCACTGAACACTCATCCAGCCCGCACTTCCTGAGCGTCCATACGAGGATATATGGGAGACAATGTCGAAAACCTTAGTGAAGTCGAGGTAGACAACATCCATGGCTCTCCCCTCATCTACCCAGCCAGTCACACCATCGTAGAAAGCTATCAGATTGGTCAAGCATGATTTCCCCTTGGTGAATCCATGTTGACTTCTCCTGATAACCTCCTTTTCCTCCACTTGGTTGATAATGACTCTAGAATGAGCTGCTCCATCACCTTTCCTGGGATGGAGGTGAGGGTGACTGGCCTGTAGTTCCCTGGGTCCTCCTTATCTGCCCTTTTTGAAGATTGGAGTGACACTGGCTTTTCTCCAGTCCTCGGGCACCTCTCCTGTCCTCCAGGACCTTTCAAAGATGATGGAGAGTTGCTCAGCAATGACATCTGCCAGCTCCCTCAGCACTCGTGGGTGCATTCCATCCGGGATGGAATCAAAACCCTTTATTGTTAAATTAAAATCTTGTTATTGTCAAAAATGGACCATACCTTTTACCTGGAAAGCAGAATATCATTAGCCCAGTTAAAAACTTAACAACCCCCCCAAAAAACAGAGCATTAGTACTGTTGCAATAATACTAATATTCACACTCTGAATTCATACAGAATAGCTCAATATTACTAACATTATAATTGTTATACAAGAAAAATATCTAACACCAGACCCATCTTTCTGGTATTACATGTCCCTGTCCATGTACCCGAGGTCCCCAGGCTGACAGCACCAGTCTACTTCAGGCCTAGAAGGTGGGTGTCACTGCTAGTGACAGCAACCTATGGTCCCTGCTCTAACAAGTGGGATGTCCACGTCAGGTGTAGACTCCTCAGCCCAGGGTCCTGCTCAGAGCTCTGATGGTATACATCTGAAAGTACTTAATGTTGTGTGTTAGTCACAGAATACTGTCAATCAGAAAGGACTTTTGTAGGTCTCTAATCCAAACCTGCTCAAGTATGTCTAATCAGGTCAGGTTTCTCAGGGTTGCATCTAGTCCAGTCTTGAACACCTCCAAGGACAGACATCTCAGAAATTCTCTGAGTAATTTATTGCAGTGTTCAATTACCCTTAGAGTAATATATGCTTCATCATATTTAATTGAAATTTTCCATGTTCCAACCTGCATCCATTGCTTCCCACTGAACTGTTAAGAGCCTAGCTCTGTCTTCTCTATATCTTCTGATTAGGCACTTGAGGACCACAATAACATCATCCTGTAACTTCTTCTTCTCCAGGCTGAACAGTCCCAGGTCTCACAGCTTCTCCTCATATGACAGATGCTCCAATGCCTTAATTATCTTCATGGCCTTTCGCTGGATCTCCTCCACTATATTCATGTCTCTCTTATACTGGGGAACTCAGACTGGGACACAACACTCCGTATGTGGCCTCATAAGGACTGAGGAGAGTGAAAGGGTCACCTCCATCAATCTGATGGTAACACTCTTCATAATAGAGCTAGGGTGCTGTTAGTCATCTTTGACACAAGGGCACATTACTGGCTAGTCATAAACTTACTGCCCACCAGGACTCTCAGTTTCTTCTCTGCAGAACTGCTTTCCAGTCATTTGGCCCCCAGCCTGTAGTACAAGTGCATGGGTTTATCTCTCCCCAAGTGCATGACTTCTATATTCTGTTTTGTTAAACTTTATGGGGTTGCTGTCAGCCCATTTCTCCAGCCTGTTAAGTCCTTCTGAACAGCAGCCCTGCCCTCCGATGTACTGACTACTACTCCCAATTTAGCGCTGTCCATGAACTTGCTGAGAATGCAGTGCATTGTATTGTCTAAGTCGTTAATGAAGATAACAGACAATACTGATCCCAGCATTGATCCCTGAAAGGCTAGTTACTTGTCATCTGCCAGACTTTGCACCTCTGATCACAACTCTCTGAGCCCAGCAGTCCAGTTAGGTTTCCACATGATCCACTTATACAGCTCATATCTTAGCAATTTGATGATAAAGAGACCACTGGAGACTGTGTCAAAGCTCTTGATAAAGTGAGGGTATACTGTGTGAAAAGAAAGGAGCACATAGAAACTACTTATTTTTGCAGTAGGTATTTTCATGCCATAAGTCAATATACTTACTATGATTAAGCTACATTCATATCTGAATCTCAGTATACTGTTGTATTTAAAGAACTGTGCTAAACATGTGTTTCAAAGAAAATATGTTGCATAGTTTTGAACTGTGATTTCAGACAAAAAGATGCTGCTGAATAAGATGCTTGTGCAGATTAAGCAATAACTGTGGTACGAGATGTCTCATGGGTTTGGAAGCTCATTTGTGTCCTATTCAGTCAGGCAACAAGGAAAAACAGAGCATTACACTTGAGTCTGACACTAAAACAACACCTCAGATCACAGATCCTAACTTGTCCTGCTCCTAATAGGCAGTAAGCTTCAGGACTAATTAATTCACCCTTTTGCATTGCTCTAACAGTGCGGAAGACAGATGATTCCTATGAATCATCAGTTTGACAGCATTTTTTTTCCCTTGACGTAGAGAGGGATTTCCTAGACTTAAGTGAGAAATGGTTAAATGCTATACAGAAAACAGAATTGCTGGAGAGTTCATGGGGTTTTCAGAAAACAGAAATGATATTGACTGTTCAAAATAAAGTTAGTGTGTCATTGAGGTTATAAGGAGATCTTGCTATTGAAATCCGATAATTTTGTGATGATTGCTCAAAGGAAGGATATAATATGGTAATTTCTTATTACATGTTATATATATAAAAATCATAATTCCTGGAAACAGATGCATGACTCATGCTTGACCTTAGTCTGGCATAAATCTCAAACTTACAGTTTCCTTTGACTTTCCTGTGGAAGGATTTTAACTAGTATTATGCCCAACATCGGCAGCAGACCAACTAGATCCAGTTCCCCATTCCCCCTTGGGTGGCTTCTTTAACAGTCAGTGGAGTACTTGATGGTGTAGGTCCAGTCAGTCACCAAGTTTCAAGGTAGACCCTCTCTCAAGCCAGTCCCTTAGAACATATCTGCAGATGACTGGTTGGAAACCCAGAGAATTAATGACTGACATACTTGGGATGTGCACATAAGCACCACCCTGATGCCTGGGTGATAACTATAGGAGAAATTTTTCGTATTTAAAACTTAAGTATTACTCAAATCACACTGCTCTTGCATTTATACATCAGTGTCACTGTGTTGTTGAGCCTTTACAGTGTTATAACACTGAAAGATAATTATCCTTTTTTATGTTATACTCCAAGAATAAGACTAGTTGGCAAAAAGAAATAAACAAACAATACTGAATTAGGAAAAAAAACTTGTCTTTATAAAATGTATTTTATGGAATACAGTGAACGTACATAGGTGTGCACATATATATAAATAGATCAGTCACAGGATCATAGAACAGTTTGAGCTGGAAGAGACCTTTAAAGATCACCTAGCTTCAACACCCCCATCATGGGCAGGGGCATCATCCACTAGATAAAGTTGCTCAGAGACTCATCCAAAATGAGTTTGAAAATTTTCAATAATAAGGCACCCACAACTCCTCTGGGCAAAATGTTCCAGTGTCTAATCACCCTCATCATCAAAAATTTCTTCCTTTAATCTAAACCCACCTCTTTCAGCTTGCCCCTTGTTCTCTCACCACAGGACCTGCTAAACTGTCTTTCTCCATCTTTCTTGTAAGCTCTTTTTGTATATCGAAAGGCAACAACCAGGCCTCCGCAGAGCCTTCCCTTTTTCAGGCTGAATAACCCCAGCTCTTTCAGCCTTTCTTCCTAGGAGAAGTGTTCCAGACCTCTGTTCATTTCTGTGGCCCTCCTCTGGATCTGCTTTAACAGGTCCATGTTTTTGTGCTGAGCACCCCAGAGGTGGATGCAGTATTCCAGGTGAGGGTATCACAAGAGCAGAGATAAAAAGGCAGAATTACCTTTCTTGACTTGCTGGCCATGTTTCTTGCTATGCTGTTCAGGAAAAAAAAACAATCTTTCTGGGCTCCAAGCATGCATTGACAGCTTATATCTAAATTTTCTTTTGTCAGTACCCCCAAGTCTTTCTCAGCAGGGCTGCTCTCAATCCCTTCATCCCCGAGCATGCATTGGTACCAGGGGTTGCCCTGACTCATGTTCAGGATCTTCGCTTGATCTTATTGAGCTTCATGAGGTTTGCATGGGCCCGCTCCTCAAGCCTGTCAAGGTCCCTCTGGATGGCATCCCCTCCCTCAGGCGAATCGATGGCACTGCTCAGCTTGGTGTCATCTGCAAACCTGCTGAGGGTGCACTCAATCCCACTGTCTATGTCATTAATAAAACTTTGAACAGTACTGGTCCTAATACGGACTCTTGAGGGACACCACTCATTACTGGTTTCTGTTTGGACATTGAATGGCTGACTGTAACTCTTTGAATGCGGCCATCCAGTCAATTGCTTATCCACCAAACAGTCTATCCATCAAATCCATAGTTCGCCAATTTAGAGGCAAAACTCTGACTGTCTAAAGGAGCACAAGAATATCATGAGTAATGACAAAATAATGTGCTGAGAATTTTTTCTTAGAAATATAGCAACTCAATTAAGAAAGTTTTATACTTCGACATAAATTTTAATGGTTGTGTCTCTTTCTTTCCAGGGTCCCTTTGTCCCTCTCCTTCAAATCACATTCATACAGTTTCTGCTTTTTTTTTTTTTTCTCCCCTAGAATGGATCACTTTAGTCCCCTCTAGACTAAAATAATTAATATTTCCATCCAGGAATCACTCTCTGTACAGGACCCTGCTAAATTCAGTCACTGTCACAACCAACTCCCTGCATCAATCATGCTATAACATCCAGCCTGAGGCAGTGTTAAGCTCTTATGCCACTGTCCTGAGTTTGGCCAGGACAGGGTTAATTTTCACTGGACTCCAGGAAGGAGCACAGCCGGGGTGGGCTGACCACACCTGGCCAAACAGAGCAGGGTATTCCATACCATGTGCCGTCATGCTGGGTTCCGGTGGGGGGGAGCTGGGGGACAGGAACTCACTCGCGGCTCGGTTAGGCTCAGTGGCAGTTCGGTCCGGGAGATCGGTTCTGTTCTGCGGGTTTGTTTTATATATTCCCTTTTTCTGTATTGTTGTTGTTACTGTTCCCTTTGTTTGCTGTTCTGTTAAACTGCCCTTATCCCGACCCACCAGTTTCTGCCTGTTTCTTTCCATTCTCCTCCGCACCCCGGCAGGGGGAGGGGCGGCCACGTGGC
>Ga0065711_1034355_pt1 | contig 23924 bp, 13 predicted proteins | sample Hoacrofraction12_FD_59098 | JGI IMG/M metagenome (GOLD analysis project Ga0065711, IMG submission 59098) | Hoatzin crop microbial communities from Cojedes, Venezuela - Epithelial fraction 12 v2 (version 2) | ecosystem: Host-associated > Birds > Digestive system > Esophagus > Crop | place... | reverse complement strand
GTCAGGAGGATGGGACCAAACTCTTTTCAGTAGTGCCCAGTGACAGGACAAGGGGCAATGGGCACAAACTGAAGCATAGGAAGTTCCGTCTGAACATGAGGAAGAACTTCTTCCCTCTGAGGGTGACAGAGCACTGGAACAGGCTACCCAGGGAGGTGGTGGAGTCTCCTTCTCTGGAGATATTCAAGACCCGCCTGGACAAGGTCCTGTGCAGCCTGCTGTAGGGGACCCTGCTTTGGCAGGGGGGTTGGACTAGATGACCCACAGAGGTCCCTTCCAACCCCGACCATTCTGTGATTCTGTGAAAATAGAGAATAAAGGCTCTATGTAATGATAAAAGCACGTCGATGAATATATTTGTCTTCCAGTAAAATTCATGTTTGGAGAAAGAACTAAAACTAATATCCTCACCCTTTTTCTTCAGCGATGATCAGGCATTTCAGTACACAAACCATCAGAGCTGTCCTGCTGAGGTTTGCTAATCGCACATATGTACCATCTATTCCCACAAGTTTTTCGGCTTTCTTGTACTTTATGACTAAACCAGGCTGCAAAAATGCCTAGTACCTGCCTAGCAGATCATGCGATGGGAGTACATGCAACAGAGTGAGAGGGAGTGCTGGGAAAAAATGAGCAGTAACTGGTTTTTCCTTCAGTAAACCTAATGTCATCTTGACATCCTGCAATTCTAGGTGCTGCCTACAGGAAAATTGGGTAGATAACCTGCGAGAAAAGACAGCTGGTAACCTGCATGATTTCTTAAGCTGAATCACCAGAGTTCCTAAAGCCAAAACATTTGTTTTATGTTGTAAACAAGGTTTATTCTTTGTTCCCAAGCTTTAGGCAGGCTTATCCTCACTATTCCAACTTCCCCTAGTTTTGCTCACACTTCAATCATTTTTCCATCATGATAGTCTCAAGACTTGAAATGCTTTAGTAGTTGACACTCCAAACTTCACATCTGTGTTATTGAATCTTTAAGAGTTTGATAAAGGATCTAGAAGAAGTCTGCCTAAATCTTGCTTATCTGTTCTTCCCAGCATTCATGTGGCCTAAGTACCTGTAATTTACTGCTTTCGTATTTCACATAACTGTTCTAAACAACCATGCAGATTAGAGTGTGCGTACGGTAGTTCAAGTTTTTTTAAGGACTATTCTTAAGAGGATAGTCATATTCTTCAGACTATATTGTATTTATTACTGTTGGCATTTTTGGGACAGGGGTCACCAGGGGTGAATCTTTTCAGCTGCTGCTTGGATCTGGACATTTACTGGGCTGAGATGGAGACTGGGCTGAAAGGGAGATGGTTTGCATGCCCTTTGTGAGTGTTGGATGGGAGGCCCATGCAGCCAGAAAGGAGAGAGCTTCATAAGGTGCATACTTAAGAAAGTTGTTTGCATGGGGAAAGTTACAGACTCTCCCTCTTTTCTTCCGTAAATGTATGCCTACTCAACGCTGCCTTTGTTCTGAGCTCAGTGCAGTTAGATGAACAGCAATTTTCCCCATTTACCTGTTACTGCTTTATAAAACTGTGAAAAATCATAGGAAGGTAGCAGAAATATTAACTTCTAAACTGCCATATTGTTTATTTCCTGCTTTTCCTGGGGAGAACTTTCTGTAAATCACCTTTCCTGAGGGTAAACAGGTTGGTTAGTATTGGACCTTACATTCTTTGAAGGTGCTGTCTTTTAGATAAAACTTTTCACTAGAGAGAAGAGTCTGATTAATCTGTATTTTCCTAAAAAAAAAAAAAATCTAAAGCCATTGTATAGTAGTAATACTTTAAAGAGTGCTGTGGGAAGTTAACTCCATCAAATTATGCTGTGCTTTAACAAAGTTCTGACTTGACCAAGAGAAAAAGAATGCATTCACGTAAGTCTTTCTTTTAAACAAAAATAAAACAACTCCCCCGCCCCAAACTGCAAAGTCAACCACATTGCAAATTGTCTAATCAATAAAACAAGTGGTTAATTTTTAATGGGATGTTAAAAGCCCTCTCAAACTTGATCCATACTTCCATAAAACTGTTAAGAGGCAAATTTAAAGAGGAGCAACTATTTATTGAGGAAATTCCATCACGGCTGTGTAGCTGTGAGTGGGAGATGAACCTGCAGCACAAAACCAGGGTTGAAGTTCATTCCCACACTTGACTTTCCAGCATAATTTCTGATTGACAAGATAAATCTGTGAAGCAATTGTGATTTTCAGCTATTTATTTTTAGTGCTGTTTGCACTGCAGGAGCGCCTGAGGTCAGACAGCACAAGGTGCTCTGCAGGTGCAGCCTGCAAGGATGCCTGAAAAGAGGGATCCAGTTGAAACAGGCCACTAGCTGTTGTGATGTTCATTGCCAATGATAAATAAAGGCATATCTATTATACATAAGTGATCTTCAAGCTCTCTTTTCCTGAGCATATCAAAAAGGTAAGTGAGCCTTGGAAGACAAAAGAGCAGCGGGCTTTGAAATAATTCCTGGGAAAGGATTCCATGCTCTGAGCCTAGCAGTGAGGAAAATGTTGACGCAGTCATGGAAGAAGTAAGCAGGCAAAGTTACTGTTCTTTGTGAAGCAGGCCTTGGAAATCAACAGATTTTGGGTTTTTTTTGTTGAGTTAACTGAAATGACTATTTAATTTAGTATCGGACCTGATTAAGATTCTTCTTTTTGCACCAAGGTGTTCAAAGTGGAATGAGGGTAAGGCAGTTTAGCACTGGTTTTCCTTTGGGAACTATTCAGGCTCCAGACTACTTACCATAATGCAGGACAGATTTCCTGAGTGAACTGAGTCAACATTACTATTCTTCATTACAATTAAATAAAAGCAAATGCATTGTGGTAAGAGGAGTCTGATTGAGGAGTCTGGGTTATATGGTGTATTGGAGACTACAAGACTTAGGAATTACAACACCGGGGAAGCACTCTGCCACTGTGGAAAAATACAGCTTAATGTTGAATATTAAACAAAGGGTTGTAGTCTATTCTGTAACTAGATTAAGTACTTTAATATGAAGAATATTGTTATGCTTGGTTGTTTTCATCAAAAATGTTAAAGTAAAACATTTATTAGCTTAATTTCTAGTCTTTGAAAATACTAGGAAACAAGTAGGTGAAGTCTAAGTGGAATATATGGAAATCAGTCTAACACAGAATAAAAATAGATACTGGAATCTCCCACAGAACAGATATTCTGGATTTCTTTCTAAGTGTTTAATGCTTTGCATCTAGATGAAGTTCAATGCAAAATTCAAGGTATTCCTCTTAAGTTTCAAGACCTAAGTCACTGAGAACCTTTTCCTGCAGACTTTGTCTATCACACTGCCTACCTGCTCTGAGAGAATCAACAGAAGTTAGATTAAAAAAAAGAGGGAGCTGTCGTGAGCATAATTCCTGTGAGATGTCAGCAGGAGCTTCTTTTGGTGTGTGAGGCACGTAGGATGGTCATTCATAAGTCTATTGCTAGCTTTGTGGAAGTAACAGAAAAATAACCTTCTGGGAGTAGCTGACAGGAAACAATCCAGAAAAAGTGTATTTTTACACTGTCTTTATTATTACTGTACACATACCAATACGTGGACAGTCCAATACAATGCATATATTGTGATATATGATACATGTCTGCTTTATATATTAGGAAGTGCCTGGACTTCGACAAACTCAAATAAAAGCATGAGGTGGCAAAAGCTGTGACAGGCCACTCAAGAAACTGTATGATATAAATAGGCATCTGTTTTGTCAGCAGTCGTGTGACAAGAAGGGAGTTGTAACTTGGCCTGTCTTCTCATTAGAGGAGAATCCTGCAGGGAGCCATAGCTGGCTGCTTTTCCTTCAGCAGGGTTGTGCAGAGGAGAAAAACTGGGCTCCAGCAAAGACGGGGAATAAAGTCAGGAGTGGCACTGAAGGTGAGAGCATGTGGGAGTTTTCCAGGTGTTAAAAGGATAGGCAGACTCTGGGAATGAACGTGTGGCCTTTGTGACTGTTCATTAACCAGTGAAGATCGCAAGTGTCTGGTAACGCTACAGGAGTTCACGTGTTTAGACAAGGTTATTTCTTCAGCGTTCGTTTTCTGCATTTGCTTCAGTGGTGGGGTGTTGCTCCTGAGCAATGCCCTTGAACAGTGGTGGAAAAGCAGACAAGACCAGCTTCTGCTCCTTGCATTCTGAACTGAGGTGCGGCATCAACCTGAAAAGATCTCTGTTGTGGCCTCACATAGTTTATAGTATGCATTAAATAACAGACTAGTTCCAGGTACGCTTTTGTATTGGAGAATTCATTTTGACTTTTATAAATTCTGCATCCCGATTCACCCTCTGTGTGTTTGTTTTGTTTTTTTGTTGTGGATGATTTAACGCCATGGTGTTGTCGTGTGTGTTTCTTTGATAGACTTGTACTCTGATGCGCTGTGGTAATGATCAGTCTCATCAGTTTCTTCAAACGATCTTTTAATAGTGGTCTGTAGTTTTTTATTCTGTAATGTATGTCTTATGTTCTAGACGAACTCTGTGTTCATTGTAAGGGTATTTTTTACTCAAACAGCTGAACTGCTTGTTGGAGATGTAGTTACACTCTATTTGTGGTTACATGTGATGTTTGCTTCTTTATCTAATTAAAAGAGATAAAATTAATACCTTTGATCACTGTTTGTCCCCAACTCCTCTACTATCCAGCCTGTCCGATAGTAGAAGTTTATTTAGGCTGGAGATCCACAGGACCTTGGCGGAAATCACTAAACTACTATGGTGGATGTGAATCATTCGCTCAGAGAGAGGAAGAAACTGCATAATCAATTATTGATCTCTCCTGCTCTGTGCTTCCTCTTCTGATTAGATCTTCCAAAATATTGATACAGATTTATAGCAAGAAAAAGGTATCAGATGGGGGTGAATGTGCCTGACCTTGCTATGGCACGCAGGCAGTCGAACAGCAGTGAGACAGGGAGAGTGCAAGAGGAGAGGTGAAGTCATCTGGCAGCATATGACTGTCATTGTGTAGCTGCTGAGAGAGAAAGTTTCAGAAAGGCTGGTGCTGGATGTTCCTTTGAGTGCTGTTGCGGATAAGAATCCTATCCAGAACAGCTCCAAGATACATGAACCAAGTCATTGCCAAAAATTGGCCCAGAATTAAACTCCTCTGTAGTCCGTGATTGCTTTCCTGTCTGGTCAAAAAGACTGAATCCAGCAGCCTGAATCCCCTTCTGGTATATGCTAGGAAAAAAATTAGGTTGACCAAGTTTATTAAAAAGGCTGAGCGTTCCTGTCTCAGCTGCTTGAAAGGATGGAGAGGAGTTTTTGCAGGGGCTAGCTACTTGCTTGGTGGAACGATTGTTTAATGAGATTTGCCTGCTGTGCTAAGGGATGTCACACCTTGAGAGGAACATGCGATCCTTATTACATTTCTTTGTGGGTCCGGGGCCACAGTCTCTGGGAGTTTGATGGTTAAATCCAGCTCTAAAGTTTCATAGGTACATCTTTAGCAGCTAGTACGGTGGAAAGACTTAGTGAATAGTCTTAACTCATTTGAAGTTGTCACCTTCCTGGCAGGAAAAAATAAATAAAACAAAGTAAGCCCCACGCATACCACGTGGCAGAGACCAATCCACCTCAAACCAAGATCAATGTTATGCTTCCTGTTATTGTGTTAGACAGAGGATTGAATACTTGCTTTTTCAATTGATTTGTTTTCCACTGCAAAACTAATTGTGTCCAATGCCGTTCTTCCTCTGCCTGCCTCCGGAGGGGAAACTATATTGGCAGCGGTGGCTCCTGTCCTTTGCTTAGGCAGCTGTGTCAATATCCCTGTTGCTTCGTTGTTTGTTGAAGGGTGAAAGACACCAAACTCCAGCAGAGTCCTCCATGCATTCATTCTTTCAAAATGCCCTTTTCAGCCTTGCCAGCCCCCAGACACATGCTGTTGATGGCAGCCACCCACAGTGGTGTCCTTGCAGGTAGAACGAACACATGGATGCACATCAAGAGGAGTCTGGTGGGTGCTAATCCATTTTGCCTTTACCAGGGATTTTCAGAGATGCCAAATCAATGACCTGAATTTCTGAGGGGTTTTGAAATGTAGTGACTTATCAAAGGACTTTTATTTTTTTTAATACTTTGAAAAAGTGAGATGATGGGAGAAACTCCTCCCTTTTTTTAGTAATTTTTGAGCCTAAAGTGCTGCTTTCCTGCAGATGTTTGGTAGACATGTAGAGAAACATCTGTTCTTCGGGTTCCTGTCTGGATTACTACTGTTCAACTCTAATAATGTTGGTGATGACTGCAGAGTGGATTTCATGGTCCTTGTCAGACTCGGAGATATGGAAGCATAGTCTAATTTGGGATTTAGTGACCCGCAGGCTTCACATGTAGTTCTTCCTTTCAAGGTGTTAAAATTGTAGAGTCCCAGGCGTTCCACTCAGGTTGGCAGCAGACTTTCACGCCTGTGCTGGACACTCCTAAATTCTACGGACACACGTGATAATGCAGTGGTAGATCAGTTCTGTTGAGAAATAGCTTTCCACAGAAGCAAAATTTGTTTCTAATTGAATGTAAGGGCTGGGAGGTGGAATTTTCAGAGTAATGGTTCCCCTAGATTGTAACAGTTTCCATTGGCATTGCCTTGCTAAAGAGCAGGTCTCAAGGCTCTGCAACAGCTGGGCAAGCTTGTCCTCTGCAGCAGAGCTCCGGCTGCTGCAGGGCTCTGGTGCAGCACGCTGGGCATTCCACAGCAGCTCCCCTGGGTATGAAAGAGTAGAAGCGTTTTGATAAATTAAATGTGAACCTCCTCAACACAATCACTGCATTTTCTGCTCTCCAATACATATCTTGTTGTTATTATCCATTTGTTTCACACTGTCCTTTGCTTTCCATTTTCAAAGATGCTAGAGATATTTGTGTTATTGATATGCAACGGCATTGTATATGGCAGTGGCAAATTGGGAAGCATTTGGACATGCCAGGATGGGGAACTGTATGGTGGGTGCTCCTTGTTAGCTGGGAGACCCTCTGTGCTCATAGGAGGAATTGACACAAGCTGGAGGGAATAAATAGACATGATATACTTCATATCCCAGAGACAGTAAAGAAACTGGGGATTTTCTGAGACGTGAAATGTTCATGAACTAGTCCTCTGAGTACTTGGGGTTTTTAAAGCTCTGAGCACTTCCTCTGAGATTCTCAGTATCTCAAAAACCCAAACTTACATTTAACTCAGCATCAGACTAGGGAGAAGGTTTTTTTTGTACTTTTCTGATGTATATGACGGTTTGGGGTGCTTAGAACAGAGGTGAAAAATTCAAGGGTAGGTAGGCAATGAAAGACTTCAACTTCTCAGTCCTCCCTCAGCACTGCTCCACTTTGTGCCCCACTGTATGCAGCTGTCCACTACACGCCATCTCTTGCTATATCTCATACCTGCAGTGCTCTGGTTTTCTGTCATGTTCCTGGCTTTTGGCAGTGCTTTATTGCTGTTGGCAGACTGTTGTATTGGCCTAGCTTACATGTTTTGCTGTCTCAACAGTTAATATATTAATGCCATATTTTCATGTATTAGGGTATTTCTCTGGCTTTATAACTTACAGATATAAGGCAAACACTATCTTGCTCTGTTGTATTTTAACACAATGTTATTTGGAGTGACAGTTTTAGTTAGGAGGTTCAGTAAGCACTGATCTCTTGGCTAGATGCTAAACTGCATGGTGAGGTCCCTTCCAAGGTGAATGGTCCCATGACGAAAATTAGTGCTCTATGCATTCTGTGTTTCAGTGGCCATGGAAGTTTCTCCATGAAGAAACTGCCAGGCAGCGAATTGTGATGCAATATTAGCTTTAGGAGTTTATTGACCGTTGGAAAGAAGATGTTCTAGAGATGTAACCTATCCCATTGATCTCAAGGGAGTCCTAAATCAGGAGATGGAGACAGACATCTTCTTTGCTGCTAGTAATTTTTGCAGGATTAACCAGGCAAAATGAATACCCCCAAGTTCCAAACACATTAGTGGGTACCAAAAATCACAACTCTTTACACCTAGCTGTCAAACCCTTTAACTCTTCCTTGATATCTTTGATGCAATTATGTATGTTCGATGCAAAGATCTTTGGTGTACCAAAAGTGAAACAAGTAGAAGGACCATAGAATAAAATAGATTTCGTATTAAATAAACCACACAGGGATTGCTTTGTTGATTACATGAATAGGTTTGGTGCTTAGATCATTAGCACATTACTTGTAAAGAGTTGAAAGATTTAGGTAAACTGAATTTCCTGCAAACTAACCACACAGTTACAAGTTTTAAACATTCTACTAGCTAGGGTTCTTAAGACAGTAAAAGATCTTGGTGCAGGTCATGCATAAGCATGTCCAGTTTGCCATGTTTGGAATTTATCGTGCAAATCACCAGTAAATAAATTTGGCTTTTCTCAACGTTTGTGCAAAAAAAGTACTGTAGATGAGGTGTTCCTCATTTTCAGTAACTGAAACTGTATGTGGAGAAGTCTTAAAATGTGCTTTTCTCTCCAAGTTCATGAGGTCGTTTTTAAGGCGAACAGATTTCTTGAAATGAAGAGCACCACCTTGTGACACCAAGAATAGTGTTGCTGTGGTACTTGATTCAGAGAAAGAAACCAGAAGATTTACATGGTTTTATCCTCTAACAGGATTTATAGACCTGGGTTTTCTCTTTCATTTGCCTTTTCTTTTAAGATCTAACAGGGGAACAGAGTTTTTCAAGTGATACTAATTCAACAACTCAGCTTTATTTCATTGATATGAAAAGCTCATTTTCCAATTTCATCTCTAATTTCACTTCAGAGAAAGATTGCTATGAAGTCATAGCAGATTTTAAAACTGTTGATTAGACTATCAGTCCTTTAAAACTGAAATGTGTTTTTCTTTTACCTTCTTATCCCTTACTTCATCTTTCAGAAGCTGTAAAGAAGGAGAGGGATTTTATTAGCTTTCTTCTAAGTAGCATGCAGGGACCCTCCTATTTAGGCCTGTACAGCTTTAAGCATTTGTAATCTCACATCCAGTTTGTGGAGAGACTCTTGCAGGGGAAATTCCATCCTGGCTCACAAGACCTGCAACCGAACCTGTTCACTTTTAATATCTTCAGCTATCGCACTGGATGTTCAGTGAGACTAAAATAAATTCTAGCTGCCTGGACAGGGCACAGATCAGGACAGTGTCAAGACTACTAGGGCAAATTTATTCTGACACATTTTTACACAAGCAGAGGCTTTGGCAAGGATCAGTTGTTCAAATACAGTGTTGAATAATCCATATAAGAGTGCATGAGTGCTGCCAGAGAACTGGGTCTAGGCTATTCCTACTTTCATAGAAAAGAGGGAATTTAGAGTGTTTAGAATATGTTGATTGGAAAATGACAGCTTTAGTGAATACAAGAATATCAACAATAAGCCTTAGGGGTTATTCTTTTTTTTGTTTTTTTTGCTAAAGTCTAAACTTTTACAAAATTCAGGAGAGCAGACGTGTTTGTTGGCAAGGGCATTTTATTACTATTGCCTTAGGTGTTTATCTCCATAACAGATTAGCTTTTACCACTAAGTTTTATTGTGCTGTTTCCATAACTGTGACTTAGTTGATCCTTGAAAGCTGGATCTCACCTGTCTTTCAAAAGAAATGTCATTTTATGCTTTCTGACTTGTTTGCTTAAAAGCCTGTTGATTTTTTCCAGTGCATATTTGTATTATAATGACAAACCTAGCAGCCTCAAACCAAACCTAAAGCTGACTCAGAGAATAAAAACAAGAATCCTTTTCTCTGCTCGTGACATGGATTAGTGTAATTTAGCCAAAGATTTCTCAATCTTGTTCAGTGTGAAAAAGATCCCACTGGAGCGATTTGAACGACTGCAACATTCAGAAAGATCGTTACATTAAGACAGACTGTGATCTGGCAGTGGCAGGCGTCAGACTAATCCTGCAATGTTAACAGGGTTTGAAGCTTGTTTGTGCCTGGTTAAGACTGGCAGGTGTGGATGAACCATACTCGAGCAGTACAGGGTGGATTGAATGTAATCCTGGGTACTGCTGTTGCACAGTGCCCAGTTCAGTTCCTGTGGTTTGAAGAGGCACTTCCATGGATTACGGTCCTCTAGAAAGAAACAGGGACAAAAGTCAAAAATACTCCTGAAGGAAGGAGAAAGACTTGGACCTAGAGCCAAGTAAAGAGATAAAGAAATATTGCTTGAATGTTTTTTTTGCTGCCTTTGCCTGGGACGGAGAAAAGATGCTGTGACTTACTGTTGTTCCTCGTTTCCTTGGTAACACTCTGTGTGTTGGGAAGTGACTGTTTGAAAGTCGCATGAAAGGAAAAGCCGTTGGAAAACTACATTCTGACACACGACTTCTTCCTTTGCCTAGTACAAATCAGCAACAAGTATGTATGTGTTTTTCTGAGAGAATCTCGAATAGAAGGACCCATTGGTGCATTGCATTCTTTTCATCCAGACAGGGATGTCCTGGATCTTTCACCTGATTGCTGATATGCAGTGCATAAAAGACAATACTAGGTATTAATCTGAGAGACAAGGGATAAATAATGTGTTCTGGTCATTTTGTGACATGTTTTGCGACATTTGTTGAGAGCTGTTTCTTTCCTCAAGTGTAATTCCTGTTCCATTTTCACAGAAGAGAGCGCATGGTCTGGTTGGGGAGTTTAACACTTGCACAATGTGTTCAACAATTTAGCTCACAAAAACTCTTGAATCTGGCACACAAAGGAATTTTAAAATCACACAAACTGCTTCCTTCTCTCTGTCAGCAACCAAAGAGTTCCTGTTTCGAGGAAAGATGCTTGCATAGCCTCTTTTGCCTTGAGCATTGATCCAGTAAAACTTCTAAAATCTTATTTGTTTAAAGGAGAAAAAACCCAACCATGAGTTTCTGAACAGAACTTATCATGACCTGAATGTTCGAGCAGGCAGAGGGGACTTGGGGCTTTCAGTCAGTTACCTTCTCCTCTGGGCAACCTGTTATTTTAGAGTGGTGAGGGACAAGACTTTGAAAGTGATGCTGGTCCATGATGCTCACAGCAGCTGCCCTGCACCATTAGAATGGCAAACCTCAGATCTATTGATGCACTTTTTGAAAACACTAATTTTTTGGTAAAGCTGTTAACACTGTTAGTAGTGTGAAGGGAGGGCTGTGGTTCCCAGCTGTGGGTTCCAGGCTGAGAGCCCAAATTTCTCCCGTGATCAGAGAGGTTTGATCTAACTTCCAAGCAGCTTTTTCCTCATCGAGCGTGGGCTGGCAAATCTTGTCCTGAGGTCCCCAAACCCAGGCGTGCAGGAAGCCTGGGCACCCAACTGAAGGCTGCAAGTTCCCTGCTGGAAGCGAGCTTAGAAGGTGAGGGCTGCCAGCTTGGCAGTCCAGCATATGAGTCGTTCCTGGCTTGTTGCCCAAGTATTTTTCCAAGCAAGCATTATGTTTGGTCCATATTTAGGAGGCAAACTGAGAAAATCTATTTTGAGGACAGAACTCAAATTGATTTTTGTCCTTTTCTCTGCTGAATTGTGTTTTTATCAAGTACAAACAAATTTTGCTGCCAAAATCTACATAATATCTGCAGAAGGGAATATAAGAGAAATTGTTTACTGTTTATTTTATAGAGTAATATTTTCTGTTGTCTTTCTTCGTGTTTTTGTTCGTACGATTTTTTTCTTCCCTTTTAAAGAAAAAAACAACAAAGAAAATATAATCTTCATTGTACTCCTCCATAGGCACAGTTCCATTTACTTTAAATTCCCATAATGCTGAAAATCTTTTGTTTATTTCTAGCAAAAAATCCATGAAACAAAAAAATCGTAATCCTTCTGAGTTCTCTACATTCTCGGGAGGACTAGAATAATAGTCTTACAAGTTAGGAGAGGGCAGATTTCCAGTCTATGATAACTTTTTTCTGTTTTAAATATTTTGAGTGCTTTTTTTTCCCCACACTCATATGATACATTAGGTAACTACTAACTGGTGTGATTCATAAAAACTGGAAAGAGCTTACTCACACCCCCTTCTGCTCAAATTATACAAGACAAGCAGTTCCTTTAAAAAAAGTTTACAAAAACCATCATTGCAAGATCCAAACCTAAATATTCTTTTTGCTGAGATGGTCAGGATCAGAATCTCACATGCATGTCACCCTGCCGAAAGTCCTCATAAAGTGTATTTCAGTTTAATATAAAGGCTATCATGTGGACAATCCTATTGAAATTATGTTGGCCATCTTCTCCTTCCTGCTGTCTTTGTTCACTATTGCACACCTTCTTTTTAACAGCAGTAGAAATTGTTTATTTGGACAAACAATACTTTGATAGTGCTGTGTATTTCAACTGCACGGTGTTTTGCTTTGTAGAAAAAAGTGAGTAGCTATGTCTGCATTTGCTCTTCCATATAATGTCTCCCTTCTTTACTGTATTTGATCTCTTTCTGTGAGCTAGTCTGCATTCACTTCTTTCTCCTGCACCTATGATGGAAACCTTGGTGCACTGCTAAAAGTAGTCCAGCCTCTATGGCTCATATGTAACTCCTCTGAAATAGGGACTGTATCTTTTTACTTCCTGTAAGGCTTTTCTTAGCTTTGTGGGACTACAGAGACACCAGGGCCTCTGGTTATAACGAAGAAATGCTTGGGCCACTCTCTTACTAAGATATGTTTGTATTTGAGTACTGGGAGGAATTCATATCGTACAGCACCAGAAACTCATATGCATTTTCTTGTCTATGCAGGGCATCCCCTCTTTCTTCCTATCCCTTTTCAAATCCCTTTAAAATCTGTTTTACAATGCTATTTCTGATACTCTATCTTGTCTCTATGACTACCGTAGATTTTAGCTATACTACTTTCTCACAGGTGACCCTAGCATAAAGAAATATTTGATAGGTAGGAAACATTGCTAGGAAAGTTCTATGGGAATCTTTACTATAATAATTGAGTGGTTCCTGCTCACTAGCAGGGACTTTTAATTTTCTTACCATATTTTCAGCCATTGCCTTTGAACCTGGACCTCAACTCTCTTGCTGCCTTTGGGGAAGAGGACAAGGAGTTCACATCCCTATTTAGCTAATGGAACTAATGGAATAAAAATATCAGCAGACTGGGTGGTAATTTTGGAGGAACTCAGACAGACGCCTGCAAAACTCCTTTCTTTTAAGAGCGTTTTTGTTGTACTATTATACTTCTCTGGTTGTGTGAGATTTCCTCTTTTCCTTCCTAATGGTGCTGCTCTGATCACCTCTCCAGTATTTTAGTTAGGCTGAGTGGCAGGATTTGAGCCCTGATATATATATATAAAATATACATATGATATATATAAACAACCAGCCTAATTTTGAGACCGGAGTAGAGGTTTTATTGGACCAGTGAGGGAACAGCAGTAAAATTCTCATTTGTGTGCTGCTGCTGCTGTAATGGCCTCACGTTAGGATTTTTCTCCTCTGAGATTGGGCCCAAATTGAAGATTTCAGTCTTCAGTTTTATAATCAAAATAATGAAGTCATGTAGTGCTTAATTGTTTAATAGTAAACTGCCCAATAAGTCTTTTATGTAGCATGACACTGTGAAAGAATTTATCCATAAAAACTGACTCCATCCCCCAGCAATTTGAATCTTTGTTTTAGCATGAGTAAGCATTTTAAAACTGTGCAGAACCACTAACTCATTGATTAATTCTGTCCTTCAAGTCAATTCATCACATAACCCTCTCATCCCTGCAAATCATACTAATCTTTTCCTAATGCATGAATTGTTCTTCCAAAATATCCAGTCTCCTTCTCTACACAGCCACCCATTCTCCTATTTAATTGACCTTCCTCCACTTCCAGATGAATTTTTCCTCTATTCCACTGTGTTTTTGTAGTATTCCTCTGCTTTCCAGCTGTCCCTGCTGTTTTCCAGGGCTCTAAAAACCCTCGTCTTCTGAGTTTGTCCCCAGAGGTTCCCTGCTGTCCCACTGCTCCCTACTGAGAAAGCTGCAGTAGTATTCAAGCTACTGTGTGGCAGCAATAAAAGCTGCTTCCAGCTCCCTGCCTCTTTACTTCTCTTATGGAGCAGCTAGTACTGTGTTCAGTCTGCCCTTTGCTCTTCAAATCCTTCCTTAGTGTAACAAAATGCAAGAAATCGGGAGCTGTGCAAAGCACAGAATAGTTTCTGCCGGGGATCAAGAGGGACGGCTGAGCTAGCATCTCCTCACGCTTGCAGCAGCAGGCAAGCCAGGGCTGTCAAGTCTTGCTCTGTCCTGGAGTACCAGGGCAGCTGCATTGAATCCAAGGCAGGCCTGAAGTAGCACCCAGCTTTTGGCACTTATATGGGATGCTTCAGTTCGTATAGATCCTTTTTATCCTTTCTTGGTGGTCTCATGCAAGAAAAGTCACTGGCTCTTTCCTAACAAGCCTAGCTTTGCATGGGAATGAATTTAAACTGGTTATTGCTATGATAGTTTGAAATCTTGTCCTCTGGGTTTGAGTTGTATCTGGAAAACACTTCAGCAATAAACAGGATTGGCTGAAATTTTTTTTTTCCAAGTGGAAAGAAGAGGTGCACAGATCTTCATGTGTGAGATTGGGTGTGGTAGGCAGCCAAGATGAAAGTAGAACAAAGCCTCTGTTGTCCTGTCGCAGAGCAAAACTGACAATGAACAAGAAATATTTTGCTAAACGTAAAGCAGGGTCTTTGGAATACAAAATCTTTGATCTCTGTGGGTTTTGAATCTCTACATTCTAAGCTTTTCCAATTAAAGCATAAATCACAGAACTTCATGGGGAAGAAAAAGAGAACTTTCTGCCTGTGATCTGGGTTTCTCAATTTTCCCTGTGTACGATGAATTAATGTTGCACATACTGTTACATTAAATTGATTATAACAACGTATGGGATTTAGAGGTGGTAAAATGTAGACTGTTTTATGCGTGCATTCCATGCGTCAGCTTTATCCATCCAGTAATTTTCAAATCTCATTTTGTTTCTATAATTGCATATATTGACAACAGAAGTATTGATGGTGTTTTAATTTTGGTAAAAAGCAGGAAAGAAAAAAAGACAACACTGGAATGATGAAGTTCTATTGGCATGCAGATTTATGAATATGCTAAATAGAAACAGAAGAATTAATTTAATAGAAGCTTAATGGATAAGTCACAGAACAAGTTTATGTCTGCCTGGGTGAATTGCTTTATTAACTCTGAAATGTAAGGACAGGCAACATTTACCAAGAAAGAATAGCACAGTTGTCCCCATCCTTGCCCTGCAAGGTAGGGTTTTCCTTCTTACAGAGCTGCAGAGGGCCTTTAAAAGAAAGGGAAGAAAGGATGTTCCTAAGAGTAAGTTCTAATAACACTTCTTTCTTCCATGGTGCTTTAATTGTTTTTCTTTGCTTTCTGTGGCTTCTTTGCCCTCATAACATGAGCAGATTTTTTATAACCTGGAAGCAGAGTCAGCAGCCACAATTAGAAATGAAGCCTCAGATTGCACTTTTATACTCTTAGGGGAAATGTCTCTTTTCATCGTAGCAGCTAAGGAAATTATGTTCCAGAGCTGGCATCTACTATGTTCTGCCATTGCTCCTTTATCCAGTTGAGTTTCTCTAATATACTGTTCTAGCAGCAGAGAATCTCCAGAACTCATGAATGAGAAGGTACAGGAAAGCTGAACAAAAATGCAAAGGTTTGCCGCAGCTCTCACGTAGGTTAGGAGAAGAGCAAGGAAAGTTATTTCAAATAAGGTAGAGTCGTTTTTATGATGTATATTATAAACATAGAAAGAATATTTATTTTTGTTTTAATCCATAAATTTCAGCTTCTGCTTGCTGCTAGAAATAGGTTGCACAGAGATATTCCTACAGTTTCAATGAATTGCATTCAGGTCCCCAAGAAGGTGTACTGAGCATTGCTTGTGGAAATAATAATTGATAAGCTGTGACTACTTCACAAAGTTGGAACCCTTGTAGGCTAAAGAGAGAACTGAAGTTTCACAGCTGTCAGGAAGTTACTTAAAAATCTAACGCTTACAGCAAAGTTGAAAATGATAGGAGGAATTAGGGAAAAGCTACCTCCTCTTGCTTCCTTGTTTAAGAGGAAGTCTTGTTCAGTTATTTGAAAGACTTTGTGGAGATACATGCCACCAAGGGTGGACTTCCCTGAATCCTAAGCCAGCAGAGACACCCCTTGTGCCAGCCTGACTGAGCTGCTGCAAGGACAGGAGGGTTGAGGAGGGGATGCCTGCACTGACAAGGTTCCCACTGCCTGAATCTCAGCTCCCTTCCTATGCAGCATGTGGGTCTCTGGACAGCCTGAGACACCTCTCTCTTGCATTGTATTGTGGAAGGACACTGGTGATTTTGGGTTATGAATCCTGCCTGAGTGAAGCATATATGTTGCAAGGCCTAACCTTTCATGTACTCAAAGCCTTGAGCAGATTTTACCCACAGGTTCTGAGAGCTTCCAACCTTTCTAATCCCTGCTTTATGAAGAATCTCGTGCTATATCAAAATATGGTGTCAGAGACAAAGAATGCTTGGTTGGTTCTTGCCAACCAGATTTAGAAGGGTCATCCATGTTACATTAGAGGAGTTGCACAATTTAAGTGTGATTATGGTATGCTGGTTTTATAATTAGCACTATCTAAGCTTATTCATATAAGCCAGCCTCCTAGTGCTTTAATTTGCATTTGATCTGCAAGGCAGGAAATTTGTATGCACTAAATGGCTACATTTCACAAAAGGTGGCTAATCATTGGAAAAAAAATCCGTTTGCATTTATTGTTCATAGAGAACTTGGTTGATATTAATATGGCTATAATTTGCAAAGCTGAAAAGATTCCATTGTAATTTAATAGATTCACGTCCAATTGTTGTTAAGTGCTGCTATACTTTTCTTGTAGCAGGAAGGATTGTTGCTGTAAAAGCTGATGAATCTCGGTTTCTGAAAAGGTGGGTGAGATGACATTTTAAGGTTGAAACCAGCAATTGTAATTTGGAATCAATACTTTATGCCCTAGAATAATGTAAGGTACTGTTCTGTCCTAATTGGCTGGAAGCTAAAATGTTAATGCCAACCCAGCAGATGCATCCCCAGCCTGTAGTTTCCCATGAAGATTTGGTTTGCAAATAGATGACTTTCTATTTATGGGTAAAGTAAAGCCTAATTGTGAGTCTTCACAGTAGCAGGAGCTGCAACAACTGCGACTTTAAGGGAAGTGACTGGCTGATCATGTCAATGGTGTCGAGCATACCAATGAGCTGCATCAATGTATCTTTACCAATATGTGAAAATCTTCAATAATCAGCAGAATGTAGACAGTAAATATCCTATTCTTTTTCAGAGCAAAGTGTTGCAAAATCAGAGAAACACGGCAAACTCTAATTGGATTGAAAACAATGATTTCCTCTCAAATAGATTTCTGATTGCAAACTAATATAATCCAGTGATGTCCCAAGTAATAACTGCAATACACAGATGGTGCCAAATTGAAAGACTAAGTGACTGAAAGTGTTGACATAGTAGATTAAAAATCCATCCTAAAAATATTTCTATTTCGTTGTGTGTTTCCCATATTTCACTTCCTATCCAGACTACCAGATTTTGTAGCTGTGTGGTATTTTCTCCTATTTTCAGTACAGCCGATGTTGCACTTACAGCCTTTTTTTTTTTTTTTATGCACGGAGAAAGCACATCTTGTGTATAATTAAATCCAAGAATTTATTGCTGGTATAATTGAAGTCTTGAGAGTTTGATCATTATTAGTCCTGATCTGATTGCTGCAGAACAAGTAAGAATAATAATGCAGTTCAAATTGCTATACACACACACTTAGTTTCAACCCGTTTTCTGGCATTATGCTTGCCCTGCCACTGCTAATCCAGATCCTAGTCGTTGGTTTCGTTCTGGTGGTGGCATGTGTGGTAGGGGGTGACAAAGATTTGTCAGTATCTGGAATCCTTTGCCAGGAAGAACATGATGCTGAGTATGTTGGTGTTTTCTTCTTCCTCTCTCTCAGATTGACTTGGGACAATTTTTGTGTCTTTGTTAACAGGCTTTTACTTCTTTATCTTCAGTGATCTACAGTTCCAGGTTACATGTGAATCTACTATGCACTTTATGTATATTAGATATTATTTCTTTTTTACCGCTACATCCAGTTTTGTCCAGCTCAAGATCTGCATGTTTTTACTGATCATGACTGAGCTTTTGGAGCTGTGGAGTCTCCAGTGCCAAGCTTCGACCCCCTCTCTTGTCCTCCTGTGCTGGTACCCCTCTATGCTGCATCTTGTGTCTCCGGTTCCCAAGGCCTCTTCTGGTGTACCAGTCCTGTACTCCTCTACGCTACATTACTGTGCTGGAGTTGTAAATATTTCATTTTATAGCGTAACTGCTTCTTACTGCTTTCTGTATGGAACTGTGGTTGTACCACACAAAGTTAAGTAAAAGAAAAACAATTTAGCCATAGACACCTCATCAGTTGGAGCAACTGCTGTCACAGCTACATTGAGTAAGACAAACCTAAAGGCAGGTCGGGAGCAGTCCGGACAAAGTAGACCTGACAAGTCTCAGACCTGAGGCCTTGTAAACTCAGTACAAAGCTTGTGACCTGCTATCAGCAATGGCAATGCCATATGGCAGGGCTACATAGTTATACTCATAAATGAACATAAATGATCTGTGTTAAAGGTACAGCGATTTAATATTGCCTTTCCAGAGGGACTGTATTGCCTCCACCATGGTGATAAGCATTATTAAAAAGCTCTTCTCCCTTTTAATAAATCTCGGATGTATGCTGTTCATTTAAGATGCAACACTTGACTGAGAGAAAACAATTTAAATTTGGTTGGTTTTGAACACCAGAAAATGCACAAACTCAATTAAACTTACATCGTCTGAAGTCCTACAAGCCACAGGTATGCTTCCAATGGGAAGCGCCTTGGCTTTTTGTCTGTCTGTCACTAAATCACCTGCCTCATTCAGCAGTGGTCCCACACAATCTTTTTTCAACAATTTGCTGCTAAAGTGGCAACACAAACTTTGCTTGTCCTTAATGTCCATAGTAAATGTCAGCTCTATTTTATCTTTTGTTTTTCCTAAGACCATGCTTACCTGCCGAAGTAATGTTTTAAACTCCTCCTTTGAGCTCTGTTTATCCAAGCCAGACACAAGATACATCTGTCTGTTTTCCTAAATACCAGAATGGACTGTTCTTCCCCTTGGAGGCTACTGTCCTCAAAGACCTGCCATCTTGCCTGAACTCATCACCCTTTAGAGCCACCTCCCATGGGATCCCACTGAACTGAACAGGCTGAAGTCTGCTCAGCTGAAGTCCAGGGTCTGTGCTCTGATGGTCTCCTTCCTCACTCCTCCCAGGATTTTGAATTCTGCTGCTTCATGGCCACTACAGCCAAGGCTGTCACTGACTATCGCATCCCAACAAGTTCTTTGTGAACAGCAGATCTAAAGGTGTCATCCCTGTGTTGGCCATCCTGGACCTCTGTCAAGAAGTTACCCTACCCTCCAGAAATCTCCTGGATTGCTTTTGTCCCTTCCAAGAGAGGTTGAGGAGATCAAAGTCTTCCTTAAGAACCAGATTCTGTGATACAGAGACTTTCCAAGGTTGTCTAGGGAAGAACTTACCATCTTTCTCACTCTGTTGGAGTGGTTTGTACCAAATTCCCCTCACTCTCCTTTCTGGCCTTTCCTGTTCAAGGTGTAAAATGTGTAAGGGGAGAGTGGTGGACAGTCAGGAAATATCCTCATCTGAGCCCTTGGCAGACAAGGAGACTGAGACCTTGAGCTGGCAACAGGAGGGCTTACTAAACACTGAGCTCAGAAGGGATGCTTGTAAAGCTAGTTGCCTGCCTGCCAACAGAGATACAGGATTTCGAGCAACCATTTTGAGTTTATTCATGGAAAAAGACCTCTTTCTGTTTCAAGAAATTATTGAGTTTTCATTAAAACATTTTGGTCTGAAACTGAAATCTTTTTTGTTTTCACTAAAACTTTCTAATTTTCTTTTATAAAATGTTGATGTTTTCTGCAAGAAAGGACTTTGCTTTCCAAACAGCTCTGATAGGCATCAAAGCACAGAATACTGCTTGGTTTGAATGTCAGTAAAAACAGCTTGTGTGTAAAGGTATCAGGGAGTGTCCTCTGATGGCATATTTTCTGGACATAAAATGCCAGTGGTTCATTATGCAAGTAAAAGCAATGCATTTTGGAAGTATATTGGTGATAAGTGTTCAATTAACATTTGCTTGAATAGAATGGAACTCACTTTGCTTTTTCTAAGACCCTTTTAATAAACTTTTATCATTCATATGAACAGAACTGAAAAATGATAGCTGAAACTTTTACCTCATTCTTAACCACAACCCAGTTCTGAATTGTCTGAAATTTGCCTTTCTCTATAAGAAAGGTGCTGAAGGTTAAAAGTGTGCTTAGTGTTTTACTGATTTTCTTTCTTAAATTTTTTTTCGTTCATTCAGCTTTGTCGTGTCTCCCCTGCATCCAAACATCACTTTATGTAGTGCTTGAGAGTATGGCTGTTAGTGCATTGAAAATATGAAACATGAATCTCACCCCTATGAGAGTATGTTAATATGAATTCCTGTAAGGTATCTGCAAACTACTTATAATGGAAAAGAAAAAAAAAAAAAGAGAAACAAAAAAAGAAAAGCGTGTATCTTAGTGACAGTTTTCACAGAAACAAACCCATTTTCTAGCTTGACCGAAATGTGAAAGTGTGATAGTAGTTTTGCATTTCATCATGAATATTTCGAACACATCTGATTTCTAGACTTGCTGTGATTGCTAACATGTGAAGTCACTTAATTAAGTATACATTTAACCCTTCTTTTCTCTGAGAGGTGCTCACGAGATATTAAGCTTTTAAATGAAAACAAACCTGCAGCCAGTGTATATAATTACCCTAGTCTTGAGGAACAGGCAAAAATCACTGTTGGATTATTCATTCCTTTTGTTTTTCCTAAACAATAATAATTGTTTATCCAGTTAGAACTATTGTATATTCTTTAGCACATGCTAGGCATGGAGGTCAGTGACAAATTCTTCCTGCTGCAATGTTTTCTGGGCCCTGAAATCACATATAATGTTCATTTTCTTTGCATTATTTTGTGATGTTAGTTGGTTGAACTAAAGATTGATTGAAGATTATCTTTCTTGGGGGCAGAGAGTTAAGAGGAAGGGAAAGGAATGCATTTTTCTAATTCATAGGTGAAGAGACTTTGCAGATTTGGCTTTGGTTTGCTTTTTTAATTGAAAATTGTTCCAGAGAAGTAGAGGAGAGTGTCTGCTGCCACGTGTTTAGGGTGAAGGAGAGCGGGCGGAGGCTTCTGGGAAGAATGGGCTTTTCTTGTATTTGCCTCTGCTGCTTTCTCACTTGAACCAGGAATTAACAGTGTCCTAAAATCAAGTTCCTAATGACTTCAAAGGTCTTTGAATCGGTCTGTCATATAGTTGTTTTCTGAATTTGGTTCTTGTGACTGAAGAGGTGTTCCAAACCAACAACTACAAACCCTATTCCGCCGCCACTGCCAAGCAGCCGTGCCGTAACCTCGTGTGGCTCTGTGACATGGCTGACGTAAGTATTGCTTGCCTATGCCTGATCTACCACTGCAAGTGACTTCAAAGTTGTGCTCAAGTCTCTAATGGGAGTCTCAGGTCACCAAAATGCACTTCTTCCTTGACTTCCTTGTCAGTGAGCTCTAGACAACAACACTGCTCCTCTCATAGAGACGGGAAAGGGCAGGATCTGTGTTAGTGGCCGTGTTTCTAAAATCTGTCTTAATTGAGCTGTCAGTGCTGATGGTTTGCAGCATGAGACCACAGTGGGAAATTAAGCTGGGGGAAAAAATTCATGATGGGGCTGTCATCTCACGTTTTTAATTGTACGTATCCAAACAGTGGGCAAACACAAGGCCTGGGAGGCTGTATGAGGCACGGTAGGAGGATTTTTTTACTTTATTTTCTACCACTTTTGCATACTTGTAGGGTCCTGCTACTGTGAATGAAGTCAAAGTCTGCTTCATCTTGCTGCCACGGTGTGACTCTGTCTCCTTCGACATGCATAGGCTCCTAGGACACATAGAGCATCTGCAGAAGAACATAGCATAGGTACTCAGGCAACTCTGTCCCAAAACAATGCACCTCCTTCTGATATAAAATCTCTTATGCTGCTCCTGACAGTTTTTTCTTAGTTAAAGGGGCTCTAAAATCTCATGTACAGCTACAGGAGTATTTTCCCCCAAGTAACCTTGGTAAATTAAAGCTGCAAAATCTCCCTCAGAGGAGCAACACTTGAGGTGTAATATAGGGTTGTACTAGGAGTCAGTCTGGGAAGAGGAAATTAATATTGTTTAAGGGCACTGTGAGGTCCTCAGGACTGTCCGTGTTACATCAAAAGCTGTTGCAAGCCCTGATAGCCACTCAGATTTGGGAAGCTACAGAGTTGTTTAAAGATCATGATCCCTGCCTTCTTCTGACTGTGATGTCTCAGAGGCTCAACTCTATGGAGGCATCTCAAATATCTTTCAGGGGTGAAGCAGTTTCCTTACCCACCAGAGTCAACAATGAGGAAGTCCTGTAAACTATAATATCAATTTTGGCAACCTAGCTCTAAACAACCATAGGAAGCTCTCAGGCTATTAATTTCAGTATGTTTTCGTTATCACTCTTCTCATAGAAGAGAGCAAGTTGCCTGAAGTTTTATGGGAATTAATACGATTTTACAAAATGCTATGTTGCTTTCATATCAGAGCTTTCACAGGTGCCTTTTAATGTTGTACTGTAAGAAACTCCAGTCTTGTGCAAATTCTTGTCACAGACGTCTGACCAGCTATTAGGATTATTTAGATTTTTAACATTACATACGGTTAAAAGTTTTATTGGATAGCACAGTCACTCCCAGTGATTAAAAATCATGCCTTTTGGTGACAGAGTACTGTGAGGAAATACAGAGGAAAATAAACCAAAATTAGTAACTTAACTTCATATTATTAAAAAATGCATGCAATTATTCCGGTTTTGTTACCACTAGATCAAGATATTAAATACTTATTGAAAAGAATACTTCTTGGTGAATAGGCCATTGTATTGGAAGACATGTTTTTCTTTTAACTTTGCAGTATACGAGTTCAAAATTGTTGTTACTTTTCAGGCTTACAGTATAGTTATTTCTTTGCCTTTCGGTAATTTTGAGCCTGTTTAAACGGGCATTTTAATGAAGGAAACCCAGAATAAGTCATATCAGTCACAGAAAATTTTTTTAAAAAAAGCAGAGCAATCAGCCAAGAAAATGTCAGAAGCCCTTAAGAGTAAAGGTATTTTTGGATAATGTGGATTTGACAGGTCTGGAAACTGAACATGTATGTTATTACAGAAAAATAAGCAAAATAAAAGTGCGGAAGGCTGTGGAAATTTGAAAATGTATTAAAAATGAACATTTAAAAAACTTGAGTCCAGTGAAAGACTTCTGTGAGCTGTGTGGAAATTGGTTTTCTCATCTCCAGTGTGTATCATGACGTTACAGTCAGTTTGCTGGTTTTGTATTATCATGAGTTTAGACTGAGTTTGTCTATGTACGATTGAGAACATAACAATTGCTTCACGTTAGCAATACTAACAGGGCAACATGAAGTCCTTTTGAAGTCGAGATCACTTGACTTCACCGAAAGTTCATGGCAATGTAGCAGGGGCAGGTTCTCTTTTGTGGTGTTTGTAGGCTGTAAAATATTACAGCGATCAAGCAGATCTTAGATTGGTACCTAGAAATTCATAGTTTTACTGTGGACACAAGTGCCACAGGGTACAGCTGTGAACGTTTATAAATTACATGTGAAACATATTGTTTCCCTGATTGTAAAGGTGGACTTCAAATTCGTTAAGCTAGGCTTCTAGATAGTGGGGGATATTTTGCTACCAAGGG
>Ga0065711_1004669_pt1 | contig 23926 bp, 12 predicted proteins | sample Hoacrofraction12_FD_59098 | JGI IMG/M metagenome (GOLD analysis project Ga0065711, IMG submission 59098) | Hoatzin crop microbial communities from Cojedes, Venezuela - Epithelial fraction 12 v2 (version 2) | ecosystem: Host-associated > Birds > Digestive system > Esophagus > Crop | place... | reverse complement strand
AGGCTGCCCAGGGAGGTTGTGGAGTCTCCTTCTCTGGAGATATTCAAGACCCGCCTGGATGCGGTCCTGTGCAGCCTGCTCTGGGTGACCCTGCTTCGGCAGGGGGGTTGGACTAGAAAAATTCATCCTAATATGCCAAGTGTAATTCACTATAAAAATGACTAAGGAATTGCTAGTATTAAATGCTATGTGTAAGTCTACCTGTAAGGACTATTTACTTTATGAAGTCATTTAGACATTGACAGCCTAAGATATGGGCAGAGCCATTTTTGAGTTTTGCAGTATTTTCAATGTAATAAAATTGTGCTCAAATGGTTCTGGAGTTTCCTGAACATCGGCTAGTCTAGTTTTATTGCTTCTGGGTATCCAAGTTAAAAATGAATATGTATGGACTAGAAACAAGCATTTTAGTTTTTTATTAACAATGTTCAAGGATTTTCTGACACTTAAAAGTTTAAAATCATTTGTACCTCTCTACAGATAAAGTCCACTATATATCTGATGTTTTCTATGTAAATTTTATTTGTACTCTAATGGCATTACACCTATAAAAAGGCAGAGTTATTTATATTAACAGTCCAATAGTAGCACACATTTCTTTCTAACAATATGTTAACCATTGTCTCAGAGATTTTTAAAAGATATTATGCATATGCCCTACAAATTTATACATTTCTCAACACGTTATCTTTTTGTGGACATTTTAGAGCAAGGATAAATTCACTTAATAACTCTGCATGCCTTGATTTTAAAATCTTGACTATTTGTCTCCTGAATAATTGCTGTATTGGTGATTACTTGCAAAAAACATTTACAGCTCTGCACAGTGAATAGATTGGTAAGAAAAAAATTATATACTAAATAATTTATTTTTTCAATCTCTCAGTCGATTATAAATTACATTGCTTTAAAAACAAACAAGAAATACAAATAGCCAAACACTATAAAATCAGTAGCAATGTTTTTTCTAGAATGAGTCTTTATAAATATAGCTACAGTGCCATGCTAACAGCTCAGTAAGTTGGTTTTTCTTAGACTTACTATACCACAAGTGACAATAAAAGATAGTTAGCTCTGCACAATCAGCCATGTGCATTGAACCAATACTTATGATGATAGTTTAAAAAGAAGTATTGCCCATGTAAGTTGAAGGCACTATAAATCCTTTTCTAAGCATATAAAATATTTTCTATAGAAACTTCCCTAATGACTCTAATACAATGTTTATCATCTACAGGGTTCCTTTATAGAAGGTTCACTTCTAAAAAGACCTTTAATTGCAGTGCTACAACTACAGACAGCGCAGGAGTTTCACCATGGTCTGAGTTGTGTGATTCAAAATCCTTTATATTTGTTGAGTCAGCAGGGACAGGAAGGTATATTCACGTATCTCAGGTGGGGCTCTGAGTGCATTTGAAGACACAGTTTAAAGAGAGGAAAGTGTGAATGGGAAAATTAGGGAGGAAAGTGTGAATGGGAAAATTAGTTTCTGCCAGCTGTATGTCTTGGCTTGTCAGGGAAGGAAAACTGTGTAAGCAGGTGGGATGCTGGACATCATGAGCAGATTCAGAACATTATGAGAACGGAACCAAATTGCTGTAAAGTGAATGTGAATTTAGAGAGAACTCTTTGGGATATTTTTGATAGATTTACTTCTTGGAATAATAATGATATCTATTACTGTTCATAATCATATTATGGCCAGCAAAAAGTGAATGACTGCAAATGACTGAATGACGTTGATGACTGGATGTGCTGGAGAAATACTTTTGAAATTGCTTTGCAGGACTTTTTTTCTTCTGTTTGTCTTTCATTCATCATTGTGTGGCATTTGTCAACACAGGTAAGAGAGGGCACCTTCTTATTAAATTATGTGCTGTTACCCTTGCAGTAGCAAGGCCAAGCTGCCATGTAAATCTCTGAAATAATCTTGTTTAGAGTGTAGTACCATTCTTGGAGTCTTGCTGAACACTTCTACTGATCTTCAGCTGATGGTGCATGCAAAGGTTCAGAAAATGATAGATCGTACCGAGGCAGAGCAGAGTTCCATCTCCTCCAGTATCCTGCTTGCAACAGTGGTCATGAGTAGGTTCATAATAAAAGATTTAAGCTGAAGCAAATGTATTTCTTTTGAGTAATCTTTCATATTCTAGTGATGTGTATCTCAGATGCTTCCAGATGTCATTACCCTGTATTCAGTAGTCCTGTGTGTATTTTGTCTCTGTCAGTTTGTCTAGTGCTGTTTTATACCCATGCTAACAGTCAGCTTCCATGTGATCTGGCATGGAGTTCCACACCTAAACTGTATATTGTCTTCCCTTTGTTTTGGACTGTGTGGCTGTTATTACGTGTGATGCCTTCTAATACCTGGGTTGGAAAACACATGAGCACCACATGCATATTCAACCTCTCCACTCATAATCTTGTATTCCTTTATCATTTCCCACTGAGTCATGTATCTTGCAGGCTCAAGAAACCTCATCTGTTCAGTTTTTCTTTGTATGAACTACTCATAGCTTTTCTCATCATTGCCGACCTTTACCCTCTGAGAGAAAAGGACTGGGTATACATGTAACATTCAAGATTTGAGGTACCATGGGTTTACACAGTGATAGGATGATATTTTCTCTTCTTTTTCCTATTCTTTTTCTAATAGCTTATAATATTCCATATTTTTACCTCTACTGAGCTTGGGTTTTCTTGTCATTTGTCTGCTCATTATAACTCAAAGAACTCTCTCTTGCCTGATATTTCAGAAACTCCGAGCACATCATTGCACAGATAAAACTGAGATTGTTTTTTCAGTGTGCCTCACTATATTTATCGACAGAGCATTCTGGCTTCCTGTTTTTGCCCAGTTACTATCATAAATGTCATTCCTGCAGTTCATTGCAATAAGCTTTTGTCTTCTCTATCATCATTGATTTGTATTGCTAACAACCTTTGCTACCTCGCTGACATTTCCATATCAATTATGAACATAACACAGAGCACACCTCATGTTGATTCTACTGGTGACTTCCCTGCCTCATGAAAAATTATAATTTGTTCTGTGGCTTTTATGTTTTAACCGCTGTTTAATCTTTGTGAAGGCTTGTTGTTCCTTGACCATTTAGCTTCTTCAAGAATTACTAATCATAAATCATGTTGAAAACTCCTTGGAAATCCAAGTAGCCTATAACCAGTAGATTTCCCTTATCCAGGTACTGACTTTTTCAAGGAACTCCATCAGGTCTTTGATATGTGTTACAAAAAACTTGTTGACTCTTTCTCAGTGTATCATATCTATCCACTAAATTCTGCCCCTTATTATAGTTTCTGACAATTTTCTGGATGCAGGCATCAGAGTCAATGGTCAGTAGTCCCACAGTACTCCTTGGAAAAAGGAGCTTAACAAACAGGTGTCACATTAGCCATCTTCCAACCTTCTGGTACTTGAAGAGCATCAAGGAAGGGGTTTTACACCACAGCAGTAGCTCATTGTTTTAAGCTCAGATTTTTCTAGAAATCTCAGATGGATATGTAAATAGGCAGTTATCAGTCCCCATCATTCTACTCTTCTATCAATTTTGTGTTTATTTCTTTCCTTTTTTTATTCCATCCTTTTTATTCCTTGTTGTATAATGCATATGTCTATGTTAGAAGCTCTCCAAAGTAACAGAAGTCCAACTCGATTTCTAAAATGTTACACTAAAAACAGGCAAAATCTTAAAAGTTGAAAATAGATGAATCAAACCAAAAATACCTAAACTCAGAATTCTAATAAACAAAAGAAATGTGAAGATGGAAATCAGCAGACCAAGGTTTATGTCCTGGATATAAGCTTTCAAATCACAGCTGTCACATCCACCACTCTGGGGGGCCTCACATAAGAAATATCACCTTCTCTATACCATTCCAGGAACATACCATGAGGAAGACAACCCACAAGGAAGGGTCTGGCTGATATTTTGACCTGATGATGGCTAAAGCTGAAAGCAATGTGCTGAACATGTAACCTTTCCTCTCTAACTCCTGTCTTCTTAGCACCTTTTCGCAACCTGACCATATTTCCCTTCTTTTCTAATTATTTGTTTTCTGTTTAATAGGATCTGATATACTCAGTCAAAACTATTGTGAACTGTGACCAGAAAAAGAACTCCATACACTGTCAGAAATAGCCTGACACATACGATCTTGTTTATGGCTGTTGAAGGGAGAAAAGGCTAGTGGCTGCCTCTCGAAAGCAGCAAGGTTACAAACATCAGTAAGCATCACAGACACAAACGGCATTTTATTTCTCTATTTTGTTTTCTGCACTTTCTTGTGCATTTGTCTTCAAAGCAGCAGGATCGTTTTTCAGCACAAATCTAGTTCATCTCACCTTACTTCTTTGCCTCAAAAAGGACAGTTGTTTTCATCTTTAGCTCTAATACACTGCCAAACTGTTTCTCCCTCTGCAATTTCTCTGAAGTAGTGAGGGAAAGAAAGCAAAAGACATTGTCAGAATAAAGACCAAAATACTTTGTATTTCAAGCTTTAACTATTTTTCCCATTTTTCACTGTACCTCTAACAAGAACCTAGCCAGCTGAGACCTGCATTCAAAACCCTGAATCTTGTTTAACAGTTCAGTGTTGTTCAATGACAAGGTTGTCTTTGCATCTCTGTGTGACACCCTGGGCCTAAGTGTTCCTTCAAAGTCTACACAGTTCCTCACACTCTTCTTTGTCTGGGCAGGCGTCTCACTTCATTGTCAAGAAACAAACATTTAGAGGCCAACCTTCAGTAGCTGCCGCTGGTTTACACTTGACTCTGCCACCCATTTAGAACAGAAGCTATGAAAATAGGAAGCAATACTCTCTGAAGAAAACATGCCCTTGAGATGGCCTAGATTTCACATCCTGAAACACCCTGAAGCATACTCTGAATTTAATAAATAAGTAGAAAAGTGGACCAGTACTTCAGTCTGACAGCTCTCTGGTTCTAGAACGTGAGTGTGGGATCAAGGGAGACTACTGCTAGGAAGGAACATGTTTTACAGGTATTAAAGATGTATTTTGACTAGTGAGAATAGCCAGCCTTTACCGTATTTATTCTTTGTATTCCCCATATGCCAGATCAGTGTTGCACCGCATTTTGTGGGTATTGTAGAAAGGTTTCTTGGTGAACTCACAATCTAGTTAGGGAAAGACAAGGTAGAATCATAGATAACATAAAGAAACTGGAGGAGAGGGAGGATGAATGAAATCACAGCAAGAACATGGTTTTTGTACCGCTAGATTTATTTAAATTCTGAGACAAGCGACATCTTATGTGCTGGAGTGAGTGTAAGCAGCTGTTCTGCTAATTGTGCTTCTTCCCATGTGTGCCAGTGCTAACAGTACTGCATTGGAAACAGAAGAGGGAGAAGCAAAATGTCAGATAAAATACTTTTTTTTCAGTTCTTTCATCCCTTGGAAAGAAGAATGTGGAGTAAATAGTCACAAAGTGCTTTGCCATTTCCTTCAGTGACAGAAGGAAAGACAGGTTATAAACCTACATGGTCAGTGAAAGCATGTGCTGTTCTTTTGTTTAATGTTTTCTCTGACCAGTGTTTATATATTATAGAAGCATGGAGAATTTAATATTTTACAGGGATATTTTTCCTCCTCGGCTGGGATATTCGTAGACCTGTACTGATCTGTATCATGATAGTAATTCATATGTACTATATGTACATACTATATGTACATACTATATGTATTTGTTTTTAAAGCCCTGTGATACAGAAAAATTCTTCATTTTATGAATGGAGAACAGATATAGACAGCGGACAAATTAGCTGCTCAGTCTCAGAGGAAATGTGGATGTGCCATAAGGAATACACTCAGCAGACCTGGTTTTTAAAACTGCTTCCCTAACTACCTGTCCATTGGTATTTCTCTTGTGCAAATGATGAATACAAGCGTAAAAATGTGTGAACTGGACTGAAGTCCTATTTGGTTGCCTTTACCATATGCAACAGCAGGCAATATGTAGAGTTGCGTCTCCTGAGTCCTTCCACAGTTTTGGGCTGTTTATGGCTCAAGGTATTTGTGGTTTTGAGCCACAGAAGGTGTCTTTGTATTTGATATTACTCGGTGGAGTTTTCTTCCAAAAGGTAGTCTAATCAACCTTCAAGCATTTAAATACCCCATAGAGATGAAGTACAAATTGAAATGTACATTTCTGTTTTGGATGAGGTACCTTTAGTTTTATCTAATACTCACTAGTACTGCTCTGGAAAATACCGTGAGCAATAATTTCATATTCACATTTTCTAAGTCAGTTATAATTCTGTTAATAAAAAGAATGCACCTCCTTGGTTATCCCTTTTCCTGTTAGAGTTCTTGTCTTTGTAATCATACGTAAGCCATTACTGTTGCCCTTCTCTGTTCCTGCTCCAGTCTAACTATATCCTTCTTGAGATGGGGAGATCAGAACTGGATTCAGTATGCATAATGTAGCCACATTATTGGTTTAGATTGTTAGTTTATGCTGGTTTATGTGCCTTTTCTTTCCTAATAATGCCTTTAGTCTGTTTAGGTTTTTTTCTCAAGTAATGCAAACACAGGAGATACAAGCAAGCAAACCCCTCCGCAGGTTTTTGGATTCTTTCATCATTAAAAAGCATTCACAATACTTTGAACATCTGATTTTTGTTTTTTTTTTCCTTGAAGAGCTGTGTAGGAACTGAAATTTTCTTGTCAAGAAAAATGAATGGTTTTTTTTCTAAGTTGGAACAACAAAGGATATAGGGTAATTTCCTAAAAAAAGAAATGTCAAAACATTTGCAGGAAAGATATTACACTAATTATTTTTTTACTGAGCACTGTAAAAGTATTTTAAGTACATTTTCTAATGCTCTGTTTGCTAAGTGAAACCTCCCAATAACATGTAACATTAGAATACAATAGAATAGTTGAGTTGAAAGGGACCTGATCATATAGTCCAACTGCCTGAACTCCTTAAGGCTGACCAAGTTAAAGCGTGTTATTAAGGACATTGTCCAAAAGCCTCTTAAACGCTGGCAGGCTTGAGGCATCTAATACCTCTCTAGGAAGCCTGTTCCAGTGGCTGACCACCCTCTCTGCAAAGAACTTATTCCTAATGTCAAGTCTGAACCTCCCCTGGAGCAGCTTTGAACCAGTGCCACATGTCCCGTCACTGGATACCAGGGAGGAGAGATCGGCACCTCCCTCTCTTCCCCTCCTCAGGAAGCTGTAAGGAGCAATGAGGTCACCCCTCAACCTCCTTTTCTCCAAACTAGACAAGCCCAAAGTCCTCAGCAACTCCTCATAGGACATTCCTCCAGCCCTTTCACCAGCTTTCTTGCCCTCCTCTGGACACATTCAAGTACTTCAACATCTTTTTCAATTTGTGGGGCCCAGAACTGCACACAACACTCATGGTGAGGCCACATCAGCACTAAATACACATGAACACTAATAACATGTCAACATTGACTTAAGGACTAGGGCCTAAACGCCCAAAAACTCAAAAGACTTTCCCCCTCTTGTGCAATGCAGGAAATACTTCAGCTAATGCCAGAAGAGCTGGTTCAGGAACCAAAGTAGAGTTGCTCCTTAGTTGCTCCTTAGTTGTTATCCATATGTGGTCCTGACCTATACCTACTGTAAGGTGGTAACTAGTATCTGCGCACCTAGCAGCTAACTACAAGCCAGCTGAGGATCTCCACACCAGACTGCATCATGATGCATTGTGATTTTCTGAACTTCCAAAAATAGAGCTAAGAACATGTGCTACTACATTAATTGAGCTGCTTCTCTTTGTTTTTATTTCCTTTGTGCATTCATCTCTTTAGTCTGCTGCGTATTCAAGAAAGGTTTTTTTGATATTGTTTACCTTTTATTTACTTTTTTAGTCACAAGCATAAGTAATGAAAAAAGATTATGCCTTTATCTCTGTATAGCACCTGGCACTGAGGAAATTTCTAGGGAACAGAGCAGCATGTTGCAGTTAATACAACCTGCTACTTAGCCACTGTGTACCCATTAAAGCCTTTGGTTTTACCCCTCATCTACATCATTTCCTATATAAAATGCATAAATGTGACTGCCCCGCACAGTTAGTGGTTTAGAATCTCTTTGAGATAATCTGATGAAGGGTGAAACTGAAGAAGAAAGGATTGGTATTATTAGCAGTAATGTTGCAATTAGTTCAGTACCATTGCTGTGAACGAGCTTTAAATTGTTCTTGTAGTAGGAGTTGCACTTCCATACAGATACAACAAAGCGAATTATTCTGGACTGTGGCGATTGTGTGCTTTGTATCAAATGAACAGAAGAAACACAATAAACATGATCTGGATGCTATTTTGGAAAAATGATCACTTTCTTAAACACCAGATGGTTACCAAAATGCCACATACTGTCATTATTTTTCTAAATAATTTTTTTCAAAGACTTCTAGTAAAAGGTAACCATGTTCTGCAGTTCATGACTCTGAGATAATTGTTACCAAACTTTGAAGAAATTTGGCTTAAACCAAAAATGCCCATATTCTATGCAATTTTGATTCTCATTCATTTATATATGCACATAACTTGGTAAATCCTGTTATGGACTAAGTTAATAGTATGCTAATCATTAAGTATGAGGAGTTTTCATTTTAAGGTTATGTTATACTTTTATTCTACATATTTTGCGTGTAAGAATATTGTTTAATATAGTCAGTATGCATGACTAATTTTTACCAAGCACCAAGTCAGACAGAATATCTAATGAATGGAAATGCTTTTCTTTATACAGCATCTTGATAAAACCTCTTTCTGATGCAGATCATCAGCCTATCTGCAATTAATGATGGGAGTCTGTAAGAACAGCTTCTGTGCTATCAAAGCTTGTTGAAATTCGTAAATATTTTTGATAGTTGTTAATCTGTCAAAGACGAAGTAAGTAAAAAAAAAAATCCACAAACAAAAACTATGTATCTCCTGGGGCTTTTCAACCTGATCTTCTACTGCAGCCTTCTGCCCAAACAGTATCACTGCATGGAAATATATTAAATGCTTGTATATTTTGCTGGATTCTAATATCAGAGTTAACAAATGTTGTTACTTGACCGGCAATACTTGAGGAAAATTCAGAAAGCAATGTATTTTTGTAATCTAGTTCAGCTGATAATAAGTATACAGGGTACTGTTAGAAGTCCATTAAATTTTCTATGAGGAGTTGAGTGAATTATTTAGATTAAAAATCTAAAATTAAAGCAATGAAAGTCTTGAATTACTAGAAAGCATCTCTGATGATGTGCGATAGAAGGTCTTTCTTCAAGATGCCTGATGACGTTTGCTTTCTCTGTTAGTAACACAGTGTTAGCCTTCTATCTCTGTCCTTAATGCTGATTTGGGTTTTTTCTTTTCTTTGGAAATCATCACTGATCACAGCCCAGGTAGGCATAGACAAGCTTATTTCAGGCCAGCAGTAAACAATTTAAGTGCAGTAATACAGACTGCAGTGTGAGCTTCACAAACCCTCCCAGCCCTGCTGGATCGTTAATAGATGACTGACGTTCATACTTACACAGGGGGATTGATAGAGGGATCAAAGATTGGGAGGTTTTTGTTCTATGTAGATAATTATTTGCCAACTCCACAAAAGAGTCTTTGCAACTTTTTGTTTGTAAGACGGTGATGAGAGAGGGAAAGCCTGTAACTATGAAGGTGATAGTTAATAGTCATATATGTATCAGTAGTTTAGAAGTCCATAGAAGGTGCTGTTATATTGGCTTATTCTGAGTACCTCATCCACCTCCATCTTCCCAGCAGTCTTAGGCTATGAGTGGCTGATTGTATCTCCCCTGGGTCCTGGCCAACCTTGCTTTCCAACATGTGATGAGTAGTCCGTGAGTCTTTGCTAGCCAAGGTCAAGACCACATCCAGACAATGATTTCCAAAACTATCATAACATGCTGGTTTTGAAACTCATCCATCTCAACAACAAAAAATGAGAGCCTGTCACTTTTCCTGGCTGAATCGTCTTCTGTCAGACCTCATACTTCATTTTGTTGTCAAAGTATATTTCCGTCTATGTGGAACAATCTGTTGCTGAAACAAATGTAATCAGCTGTCCATTGAACTCTGTGAAGAAAATAAATGTCATCATAGGTAGGTCACAAAATAAAAATTTGCTTGGATTCTGCCATCCTGTCAAACAAATGTAATGAATACAGCCACTCTGTCACTTTGTGTCCATGAAACAGATTGAGGTATTATACTACAAATATAGTGCAAAACTGAAAGATTTTTTCCCTTCTGACATGGTGGACATTAGTGAAGGTCATTCTGGGGGTAATGTGTGAATTTGACAGGCACTACCCAGAAAGATTTTTTTTTTTAAATTATTGTACAGCAGCTTACGTAACATTGTACATAAATGCAGTAAGTTTCACCCAAACTCTCAAATAATTTTTCTCCCACGTATTTAAAATACCAGTTTAGTCAGAGTTGCAGGTATGATTTGGGATGGATTATATTAAGTCTTGCATTAACCTCGTCAAGTATGTTATGACACTAATATAAATACTTGGAGTGGATCCAAGCTTCATTAAAGAATGGTATTCATGTTGAAATACTAAAGAAACCTTAGCAGTAATTAGATTTCTAACAGTTGAAGCATTTTAGAAAAATACGGATACAAATTCTGGAAATTGTTGGAATGTGAACATTTTGAAGCAGGTTTTGAAAGTTGAGTCAAATTTTACTGAAAATTTAAAAATTAAATAAGATCTCCATTGGAATTAAAACAAATGAATAAAAAATAACTTCCCTGGAAATCAGTGTCAAGTTTTGAGAAGCCATATTTAGTTACAAACAAGTTATGTGAAGGATATTACACACGTCATGTCACACTAAGACGTGGTACACATCTATACAAAAGGAGGCCCAAGGTATTTTTCTCATTGCATCTGAAGCTGCAATCATATTTCTGTGGCTAGATCTTAGCATACTTTTATCACTAAAAATCCCGAAGACTTTTTTTTCTTTGTTTTTGAATGCTAACCACATCAATGAAGCAGTCATGACTAGAATAATTTTAGACAGTGGAATTATTAAATAATATATTTAGAATATGACTAGTAAGAAGAATTTGTAAAAAAATCTATGATGTTTCATTATCTCTAATTAAACTTAGTTGTAAAAATGCAAAATAATGAAAATATGAAAATCTAAAAGGAATTTTCTGGAATAAGATCAACTGCATTAGTATTGGGGAGAGAGATACTTCTCTCTTAAAATACATGACTTTTCCAGAGAAAACTGCAAAATGCTCCTCTGCTTTGATGCAGGTAAGCCTCAGCATTAGGATTATGTTTTCCAGTGGAAATCTAAAAGCACGTGCTGTAACTAGGAGTAACTGATACCTTTTTGTATTAGTTTAGCTAAAGCTTTGCTAGCATGATCAAGAAAGTTTCAATAAGCTTTTTAATTAACTAAGGATTCAGAAGGATTTGAGGATTTTCAGCATTAGTCTACCTCCCTGTCCCTATAGAAACAGCATTTTTTATCGTGCTCATTCTGTAAAAGAGAAGAAGATTTAATACCCCTGGAATTTTCTTCTTTGCTTATCGTGAGTATTAACATGTTCTTTAGAATTATATGATTCCATTTCACTTCCAGCGACATGTTGAAAACAGGTAGAAAAATTAAGGCACTTCACTGCTTACATGGATGGTTATACTGCAACAATTACATATTAGTAATACTAATTTGTGTTACAGTAGCACCTGGAGGCCCTTTCTGAAATGACTGCCTTCCTAAGCGTGGTACTAACATACACAAGGTGATCCTTACCCTTAGGAACCTGCAGTCTCAACATGTACGACTGACAAAGGCTAGAAGAAATCAAGAATTAATTCACCAGATTTCACAGATGGAAAGCTGTAACACAGAGATTTAGGTCTGTTGGGTTTTGTCTTTTTGGTTTGGTTTGTTGTTTGTTTTCTTTTTCCCCTGACAAAGTTTTGCTGCTGTGATTTAAGGTATAAATTTAAACTGAGATAGCTTCACAATTAACCAGTATATAATCTCTGTGAACAGTTGTAATAAAATAACTCACTTATTTCAGCTTCGTGGAAATCATTTGGGAAAGGATTTACCTAACCCCAAAAAAGTCACTCTGATTCCTAAAGCATAAGCTCCACGCAATCTTTTGCATTCGCTTAATATCCATTTTAATGATACAATTCCCATGAACACATGCCTTAACTTGTAAGTAGTCTCATAAATAATCTGAAAGCAAGGTGTAACTTCAAGCTGGGAAGGCCTGTTGTTGGGTTTGTTGTGTTGGTCAGGAGGCCTCCTTTTGCTTTATATCCTCATTTCAGTATCAAGGTAACATTTGGAATTTATATTCAAATCTCTTTATTAGCTGAAAGAAAGTGTCAAAAAAAGACTGCCCAGTGCACTAGTCTGTCTGTTGCTTAGCATCTTATTGGACATCTTTCCAGACTCTCATCCGAACTGCCAATTAATTTATTTCAACTTCTCATTAACTTTATGGGGGTGAATTCAATATGATTGATTTCAGTGGAACTGCTGGCACAGTAAATGCTCCTGCAACTTAAGCATGAGTAAAAATGTGTTCAAAATCTGATGTAAAACTTAGAACTCAGCACAACTTACAGCTTCTTTCTAGGGATGATTGCCAATATTTTAAGATTTTTCTTCAATCGAGGCAGAAAAAACAACCCCCCAAATCCCAACCAACCAACAAAAAAAGCCAGCACCAACAAAATGCTTCTGAGAGATTAGAAATATCCAAGAAATTGTGTGCATTTGTTTGATTTCGTGACACATGAAGTTGTACAATTGTAGTTTTCCGTTTCTTTAAATAAAGGAGCACTAGTCCCATGAGAGACCCCAGTGTGCTGGCAGCACTGGAGCAAGTCTGCAGATGCTACAGTTCAAATGAGGCAGTAGCCCACAAAAGGAAAAAAATGCCTTAAAATGACATTATGGTAAAATGGATTTGATGATGAGCCAAGGCAAAAATGACCAATTTTTTCAACTGGAAGCTGACAAATATCATTAAAAGCAAGATCTGCATCAAAAGATCTTAATTGTACAAAATCTGTGCTTTATATCAGAGAAAAAAAAATAAGGGAAGAGTTGTAATGATGCCGAAAGAACATTAATTATCTTGGCAGTAGTATAACATGTTGAACTTATATCAGCTACTAATTTGAAATGTGACATTTGATTTGAGGATTAGTTTATGTGATACATGACCAAGATTTTGTGACTAGTGCTTTTACGTGCCTCTAAACAAGGGGGGGGCTGTCTTCAGGGTTTCTGACTTTAGGATATTCTCTGATACTCTCCATATACGTTCCATTAGATAAGCACTAGGTGTTTTAAATATGTAGGTTGATACGTGCAGTCACAAAAAAGTGAAACTCACAGTTTTAAAACTACACCTCTATAATTGTCTTGTCTTTACCTCAGTTAGAGGCATTTCATATATTTGATCTAGATTTGTGGAGTTCAAACTTTGCACATGACCTCACTAAAATTTGATTTCATTAATACTTTCAAGTTTCAGTTATTGCTCTTTTAGGAATAACGTCTCTGATCTTCTTGCAGTGTGTACAGATGTCTTCAATAGCTGCACACAGACAAAACTGCAAGGATTTTAATTTTTTTTTATAAACCAATTTTGGTTATAATTTGAACAAAAATACAAGACAGTTTCTTATTGTAGATCTTGCCATACTTTAAAAATGTGATACTTGCTCTGTCATGAGTTTGAATATGAGAAAGGCCCGTAGTACAGCCCAAAGAGATTTTGTTAAATCACCAACAAGGAAGCTGCTCAGACTTTGGTAAACTAACCACGGAATGGTTCAAAGTTTTTCCATTATATGCAGGTACAATTTCAGTCCTTCTCCTGATAGCTGTTGCCATCTCTGGCTCTGACTGAAGTGTATTTTCTGGCCTTTTCAGTTTCTTCTCCATTGGCACTACTCTTGGCTTTTCTCTTCTTTTTTTCTGGGTGTTTGTTCCCAACTGGTTAAAAAGAAGAGGAAAGGGTAAAAAACATTATTTCTTCCTAATTACTTCTAGCTACTTCAAAAGATCTGGGGGGGATTTGCTAAAAGTAAGGTATATTCAGATATCAATCTTTTTACTTGCAAACTTTTCATTGCATTCTGATTATCTGCTTGCTACCCTGTCTTCTCTCTTGATCTGCCCCCTTTCCAGTACTTGCTTTGTCTTCCCCTTCAGATTTCCATGGTTTACATTCCAGCCTATATGATTTTTATTTTACGTGATATATATGTATATGAATTACCCCTCTATTTAGGGAATCCTTTTAACTTCAGTTTCAGAAAGAATTCTAGTTATAACAAGTACCTATGAGGTGTGTCAGAATGTTTAAAAGTCTGTGTCATTATGAACTGAAAAAAAAGGTATTCTAAAAAAGGATGACTGTGCTTTGGCTGATATTTTGTATTGGTTGCAAATCACCATGTGTTGTCCAAATGACTGATCTGTGCAATTGTGTGTTCAGGCAAAATGCACATATAATTTAATAAGAGTTTCAAAGGAGTCTGAGTTGGGGGATATAGACCCATATTAATAACAATACTTAACTGGAATACAGACAAGTTATGTATTTCTTTTGACTGCTAGGGATAGAGATTTAGAAAAATAAGAGACAATTCATAGACAATATAAGTTTATCGACATATGCCAGATCTTTCTTAGAGACTTATTTAAAACTGCTAATGGATAAGAATCATGTCTTCTTCCCAGAAAAAGCTCTTAGAAATGGTAGCAGTCAGTTATAAACATTGTTTTCGGATAATTGCCTCATATCTCATAGGATTTCGGGGCTATGTAATAGTGCATGTATGTGGACGGGAGTGCCTTGCTTTCTCTCTGTCTTTTTCGGTAAGGAAATACAGGTAGAGGACAAAGCAACAAGTGCACATCCCCCTACTCAGTAACACTTTCTTGATTTTAGGACCATTGTGTGTACAGTACAGCCAACAGACAGAGCCAGCAAAGTGTGCCAATGCCTTATCTCTCTGCTAAGCTCACGCAGGGCGTTTGACACAGTGCACTCAACGAGAAGGAACTGGGAAGATAACAATGAAGTGCTTCCACCCTTTAACTTTTACAAATCCCTTGCCATGAGACTGGAAACTGCAAAGAGGAATCCCCTCTCCCCTCCGCTCCTTTTTGTTTTTTCATGCAGGACATTTTCATTTCCCTGTGGAAAAGAGGGATAGCTTTATATCAGGAACCAGTGTGAAATACTTTACTGATTTTAAAATTAAAGGTTTCTGTGTTGGCAAGTCCAGAAAACTGTACATCTGTACTTGATAACAAAATAGTGTAAACTCAATGAATTAAAGAAGTCATTTGTTCCTAAAACACCCTGTATATGTTTCTTTGCAGATATGCATACAGAATGTTGCCAGGTGTAAGACGAAAGGCAGCCTTGCTGCTTGAGCTTGACAGTCAACATTAAAATTATGTACAGCTCAATAGCACATTCACATTTTCAAAGACTATGACCTCCATTTCTTACTATAACAAAAAAACCCACCCCCAAATATAAAAACATATAACAAAGGAAGACAAGGTACAGAAACAGTATTAGTTAATGTATCAACTACCTGAAATGCAAAGTGAAGCTGAGTTAAAGTTTTAGAAACATAAATCACATCTGTCAGACTTAAGTAAATCTCTGCAAACATTTGCTTTCCTTTAAGCTTCGATTTTAATCTAAAAAATGTTTCTGATGGTGATCATCTCTTTGATAGATGATGTAGGGCATGATCTGTAAACACATTTTGCAGTGATCTGAATCTCTGTACTTGAGATATTGCAGCACGGAAAAAAGAAAAGTGAGGTAGAGCAGAGAGCAACATTATTACCCGCACTCTCTGTCAAAGCTGTCATCGTTTGGCACTGGCGCTTGCACCGTTCCTCCATCATGGGCCTCTGGCAGCTGCTGTTCATAATACAAGTCTAGCTGAAAAGATTGATACCAACCTTCATCTAAATAAAATAACTTTTTTCTGAGAAATAGTTGGAACATACTTAATTGTGAAAGGGGAAACATCTAGAATGTGTGTCACGCTCATGATGTTGAAAAATGAGCCATGTCGTGCAAAACTTATATGAATGTTCTTTATGTTTGCTGGTTTTTTTTTTCCAGTTGGATCTGATTTAAAAGCCAGAGCTGCATATCAGCACTTGGCAATTAGACTTCTAATCATTAACGTAGCTTGTGGTCCAAAAGAATTTCAGGACTTTATTAAATTGTTTCTGTGAAATAAAGTTGCTTGGAAATAAAAGTGAATTGAAAAGTAAAGCCAGTGAGGCAGGAACCAAGATGAAGTTTACTATCAGTAAATACTGTTAATATAAGCTGCTGTATTGTGTTGGGTAAATGATATTATTTGCTAATTATTTACTTTCAGTAATGTAAAAGAATTCCATTAGAGGGCAGGAGTTAATGAAGATGTAAGTAAAAAGATTATATAAATCACAGAAGTTAGAACATACAACTCAATATCCAGCAGATGGAGCTTCTCACCGCTAAAATGTTTCTCATTTTATCAGAGTAAATTTAACTTTAAGGTGGCTGTTAAGATGCGATCCAAAACTAAATATAAAAATTACAGCAAAGATTGTAGCAAAGCCAGCTAAGACAGTGGCATGATTGAAAAGCCTAAGCTGTTTTTAAAAGTGCTTGTTACCTGCTGTCCTTCCCTTAGTAAGGCAGCTGTTAATGCAAAAATGAGTGTATTTGATTAGGAAATACTAGACAAATGAGTATTAGCATATTTTCCCCTCTGTTTCATGGGGGTTTTTACATATAGATTTGTACATTCAAGGGACAAACAGTAATTCTTACTAATTTCTTCAGAGTTTAGTATCAGAGAGAACCAGGTCATCATTTTTTGAGATGTCAGAAAGGCGTAATGAACACAGAGTCGAATATGTTTGAGAAATGTTTTCATAGACTCCGCATGGAATTAATTAGCCTTGATTTCTGGTGAGGAGATATTGAAGAGAGAAAAGAGGCTATGTCAACGAATTTTTTATGAAATATGATTATAATTTGAAATTAATATTTTTGAGGAAAATTGAAGACAATTTGGGAATAAGCTAATATGTCCATATTTATACTGTAGAATGATATTTGACCTAGGTTTTATTTTTGATTAAGGACAACATTTACCCTATTTGTTATGTATAGCCTGTTTTTCCAGAAAGCTTGAACAGTGGCATTATGGTAGAAAGCTTACTTGGAGGAGAAATAAATATTTTTGGAGAGATGGGCTTTGCAAGCCAAGGGATAGCAGTTATTGCATCTTCTTATTTATATTCTAGGGGCATATTCAATCATTCCCTCTGCAGTATTTTGGATTCAGCTTCTGGTGCTTAAAACGATACATAAACTTCAGCCTGTGTTAACAGAATCCTACCTGGGGGTAGGCATAAGGCCGAAGACCTTATATCAAGTGTCTGTGTTAGTCAGACCTAGATATTTGTAGGTATTAAACACTTCTTAAGCAATAACAGAGTTCATTAAGAGTGACAGGAACTCAGTAGACTCTGGCTGTAACCTGTGAAAAGTAAAGGCTGGGTTTGATTTTGGTGGTGGTTGATTTGTTAATGAATTAAAAACAAAAAGCAGTGAAAAAGAATATCGTTTATGTGGCTGCTGTAAGTGATTTTGCATGAATATTACACAAGGATGTATGAAATCTGGTACTTTTGGAATAACACCAGATACAATTCAAGGTCTAATTGCATTAAATCCTGAGTACCATAGGATTTCTGCATATATAAGCCAAGCGTTCATTCAGTTTTACTCTAGAAAGGTAGAAGTCACAGGACGGATCTTGAGACCCTTACTAACAACCCAGATTTGCACTGGAAAACTGGAGAAAGGCAGGAGGTGTTCGCCTGGATGTAGTGTGCCTTTGAGTCTTGTGAAATAGAGCAGATGCAGTCCAGTTCAGTTGAGCAAAGTGACTTTCTGACTGTCTGTGCCTGTCTTTGTAGAAGCGTCTTAACCTGTTTCTGGCATTTAAGCCTTTTATTGGATATCTGCAGGCTGGAAGCCCAGAGAAGAGGGGAGACGTCCCATTTGGCAATGGGATGATTTGTGAATGATTTCAGTAAATAATGACGAATGGTCACTGACTTTGTTCCCCTCCCCCAAGTTTCTTGTGAACATGTTCATGCCCTTTCAAGCACAGTGTATTTTCACCCAGGCGCATAAAACTGGTACAGATTTAAGAATGCATTAAAAATGCAGATTTTCTTTAGGACTCCATTTCATGAACATGCTTCTCTCTGCATTAATTCACATCTGCTCATTACTGCTTTTAATGTTCCTTTTCAGACAGCTAAATCCCCTCTCAAGAAACAGAAATTGCTGCTGACCCTCCAAGCCACCTCTTCCTTCCCAGAAAGCTGTTCTTCCTTTCTGTAGAGAAAACTGTTGCTGTTCTCTCTGTCTTTTCCTCTTCCCATGCTTTGGGTTCTCCATAGACAACTGTTGCTACATTGATGAAAACCCCATCTTTCAACGGATTCCTGCAGGGCAGACTGGCACGGTGAGGAGATCCCCTCTGGGTTTCTGTTCTCTGTGCGAAGCCAGGCAAACGCAGAAGGAGGGTGAGTTTTCTGAGCTCCCCGCCAGCAGAGGCCAGGGGAAGATGCTGCCAAGAGTCTTCCGTGCTCTGGTGCTGTCGGCATATGTGGCAGTAACGGGACACAGCAGACAGCATAGGGTTCAGCAAAGGAAGTCAAGTTGACTGAAGGGAATGCTGTTTCGTAGTCTCTTGAGGTCAGCAGTAGAAGTACAGATGTTCATGCCAAGCAGACATGAGCCCTCTTCTTTCTAATTCGTGTTCCTTCGTGGCTCTTTATATCAGAGCGTTGGCAGAAATCGACAGAGTAGGTGGCTTTGAAGTTTGCAGAGGAAGATGCAGGCTAGAAAGAAAAGAGAGCTGGACTTGTCAGTTGGAACTGGAAATACTGTACAAGCCTTCAGGGGTCCCTGAGGCCTCGGCTTTCAAATCAGAGAAAGAACAGCTCTTCATGAAAGAATAGGGGCTGCTTTTACTCCAGAGTGGGAGAATGGGCTGCTAGGGCTCTGCTGGATGAAAGGGAAAATGAAAAGGAGGGAAGGCTGCTCAGAAACGCTATTTTGTGCGCTGTGGAGTTCAGCTGTCTCCTGCCAGTTCAGAGTAGAGGATTGTAGCATGACATGATGGAGGTTAAGGTGAGACCAGAAGACAAACTGCATAGCCATAGGCATGAAAGTCTCTGTGTAAATGCTTTGCTCAGGATCCTCCAATGCTGGATTCTCGGTGGCGGTGATGGCAGGAGAGCGGCTCTTCATGCCGTATTGCTGAGTGGGATAGGGTGCTTTCAGCAATTTCTCTTAACATGCGCTGGAGGAGAGAGGATTGTGCAAAGCAGATGATGTTAATAAATGTCCTGTTTGCAAAAAGATGTAAGGAGTAGACAGGAAGGAGAGCTGGATGTTAAAGGAACCATTTATTCACATTATTAACTCATAAAACAGCAGAAATATAATTGCTTAGAAAGCAGGTGACATATTTATTGTCCGCATTCTCACTTTACATAAATCTTCCCTGTTACTTGGTTCAACATTACACATATAAAATATTCTAGAGATTTTGAAAACAGTATAGCAAACCACACAACAGAAAATCTAACCTTGATGGTGCGTGTACTTCAGAAAATATCATTTTATTACCAACAACTGGAAAAAAAAATGCAGAAATGGGTCAGCAACCCATTCAAAGGACTTTACAGCACACTCAACGGTGTACTTAGATGAAAGAAATGCACTTAACCTGACTGCTGAAGTTAACTGCAACAGGCTATTTCTTACATGACAGGAATCTGCACACTACAGCTAGCTCTATTTTAGTCATGGAGTAGCATTAGATAACTTTCATTTTATGCAATGCATTTTTTCATTTATGCATTTTTTCATTTTATGCAATGGCCCCACATTTTATTTGTTTTGGCTTGGTTTGGTTTTTGGAAACCTGCAATTAAAAATACTTAATTATTTCTTAGTGTGACTGCAGGTGATATTTAACTGAAAGCAACCCACAGATAAACAAGCTTGTGAAGCTATAAAGGAATCGGAGTAATACAGGTATGGTAGTTAAGGCTTAGTGCAAAAACAGTTCAAAGAAAGTAGGGTTGTAATTTAAAATAGCATCTCATTAGTTGGTTTAATTGCTCACTGCCAGCAATAATTGATTTTTAAGGCTGGAAACAGAAGGACATAGCACTTAGGAAAAAGAAAGGATTTTTACCTCTGGTAAGTTGGACACAAGATGAAGGTCCCCCTGAAAGAGTATAAAATTCTGATTAGCTTTCTTAGCTACTTTGAATTATACTGATTATACTGTATTTGGAAATTAAGTCAAATCGCTACAATACTGATTGTATCTTTCTATTGCATTTTATTAAATTTTCCATAGTGATAGCAAAAATAACTTAAAAGTAACTGTTCTTAAGACTCCTATTTAGACAAGAAGCTTACCAGGTAATGATTTCATGCATAATATGCTGCTTTCTCTTCTCACAAACGTTCGGATAGAGACTTGTCATCAATCTTCTGCCATGTGGTGGCATGTCCACGTAGCTGTCAAACCATGGCACATAGAGCTTGCTGCTTTGTGACACAGAACAGAAAGACCATCCCAGTTCCTTCAAACGAGATCAGCAATCCACCTAGAAAATGAGCAGTAATGAGACCATTACTTTTAGGGTTTATTATCCCAGTATGAAATCCATGTTAAATCTTGAATCAGGGTTAGGGACTACAAGTCCTTCTATCAGAGGCAGGAGTTGTATGGCTTCTCTAGTCAAAGCTGCTCTGTGGAAGAATTCGGCCCTGCCCTCTCCAGGTGTAGACTGGTCCAGTCCCACTCCGAGGTGGTCTTTTGTGTTTGGGGCTGTCAAGCTGTGACGTGGTGATACGCTGTTGACCTCAGTACCACAGCAGCTCTGAGCACTAGCAGGAGTAAAGTTCTGAGCATCTTGGCAATTTTAAAGCTGATAAGGATGGTGTCAGATTTTTTTTTTTTAAGTACTTCAGTCCAAATGTTTAGTTATTTTCTAATGGGAAAGCAGATAGTGTTTGATTTAAAGACAAGAAGTGTAAGCCAAGATTGAGGATACAAAGAGACCAGGAGAGTGGGGTTCTTTTTTGAAGACAGAAGTAAAGATTCTTGTTGGGTATTCTCTCCTGCTCCACAAGTCACTAAAATACGTATTTAAATGAAGCTTTTTTTCTTCCAAACGAAGCACATGAATGTATATTTCTTCTGTTATGCCTGTCACGTAATCACTTGTGCTGCTGTTAATTAATATTCATATCCAGAACAAGCAACAACAGCAGAAATACTTCGAGATAAGCTGTTAGTAGTTACTCAGTTTATTTACATGGTGAGATACTGGGGGGCTCCTCAGGCATGCTGCAGCCTGCACGGTTTGTAGCAGACTTAATGCGGTGACTTAAGATGGTCTGCCCCAAGTTTAGGGATACTTGACTCTGTCCCAGATGGGGCTTGTGTATCTAGTTATTTTCATAGAAATACTAAGTTTTACTTTCAACTACTCTTCACATGAACGAAGAGAAATTGCATCTGTATATGGCAACGCACACAGGGAAAAAAAAAACTTTTCATGTTAAAATGAAATCTTTTTGCACATTCTTATTTTTTAATAATTTAAAATGTATTCTACTGCATTTTAAAAGGTTTGAACAGGGTTTAAACGCTTGATTTTTCAAGTGGTGGGCATGCAGAAGCATTCATGCATTCCCAGATTGCATATCAATATTTCTGAATTGTCATCATGATGTATAAACTCAGTACATCATTTAAAGACAGCTGTGATTGTGCCTTAAGTAGCAACTTTCCTAATGCACGTCGGTTATTGCTTTTTTACCCTTAGCTTTCTCTGCTTCTTTGTTGGCTCTAGAGATGACCACTTAAAAAAACACTGAAAAAACCCCAAACAAACTCAACATATCCTCCATCGTTTTACTGAGAAAGTGTCTGGCGTTTAGGCCTGATGTACACCATGTTAGGTTTGTTTCTGAATAGGCTTTGTTAACTGATTTCTCTCTCCTTGGTCTGGAAGTGTAGAACACCTGGAAGCATTAGTTCTTTTAAATTAGATCTTTCACATTTTTTTCATTTCAGGTGCTGCAGCTTTCATAAGAATAACAAATATTCTAAGATAACATGTGAAACTATAAGAATGAACAAAACAGTCTATTACTCATAAGAAAAAATCCCAGATTGAGTCAAACCATGAAACAGTGCTTTACCAGCTCCAGTTACATTGAATATCTTAGAGAAAACTCTGAAATCAATCTTCTAAGAGGTTTCTTTGAAAATCAAGGATAAAATTTATCATCACAGCTTGTCTAGTCCTGAAGTGATAGGTCTTTATTTCTCAGCTGCCTCCATTGTAGCTGAAGCGTCTCATTTTCGACATCGACCCCAGTCAATGTTCTCATACTTCCCCTGAACCAGATTGCCTATGAAGGCTTTCTTCCTGAGTTTTCCCATAAGATAAAGTATTTCTCCCAAGTTTTTTTTCTGTTCGTTTTTACAGTGCTTTCTTGGTCACTCCTGCTTTGGAATCCATACATGAAGCTGCTGGAGATTTTACCAGGGAGTTGGGAATCTCACTATGTCAATGCCATTTGATTCTTTAACTCGTTTGTGTCTTAGCCATCGATCGCCTTAATTAATGGCTGGAGAAGATTAAGGCATTCATACTGGCTAGATGACTGACTTCCTAAGGATTCCTGTGCACGTTTTATTACTTGGTTTTGCAATGTAGGGTTTTGATTAATATCTAAAGAACTGTAAAGGGTAGCAATAATGTTCTTGTCAAACATGTTTGAGTTAAAATAGCTTTTTAAAAATTAGTGTGAAGTAGGTATGGTTCATTTGAGTCAATGTTATGCACTTTGAAAACAACATTACAAATCATGATTTTGTTCAATGTCTTAAGTTTGTTACATTTTGTGTGCTTTTTTCAAAATTGAAAGTATCAGAACTTTCTGTCTTTTCTAAAATTTCTGAGTGTTCCTTGGTTTTAGCCTTCAAACTTGTAGCTGATTTGGGACGACTCCATTCAAGAATCTGCCTTTTTCCACATTCTAAGTGGTTGCAACTGCAACAACAGTTAGTGGAGAAANTCAGTCTGGAGCCTTCAATTTTAGTGGATGAAATATTTGCCAGGAGCAGCCTTGATCATCAAATTAGCTCTTCCCTTTGACCCGAATTCCTTTGAAAATTTCAGGACCAAGGTATTTTCTTATGTCTGTGGTGTGAAGATGGGAACTATTTTGATTAATTCTTTGCTGAGCCAATCTTGGCTGGTAAGGGTAGTGGGCTCCCCAGTTCAAGAAAGATGAGGAGCTACTGCAGAGAGTCCAGCAGAGGGCTACAAAGATGATGAGGGGACTGGAACATCTCTTCTATGAGAAAAGGCTGAGGAAGCTGGGCTTGTTTAGCCTGAAGAAGGGAAGGCTGAGTGTGGACCTAATAAATGGTTATAAATATCTTAAGGGTGGGTGTGAGGAGGATGGGGCCAGATTATTTTCAGTGGTGCCCAGCGACATGACAAGGGGCAATGGGCACAAACTGAAGCATTGGAAGTTCCGTCTGAACACGAGGAAGAACTTCTTCCCTCTGAGGGAGATGGAGCCCTGGCACAGGCTGCCCAGGGAGGTTATGGATTCTCCTTCTCTGGAGGTATTCCAGACCCGCCTGGACAAGGTCCTGTGCAGCCTGCTCTGGGTGACCCTGCTTCAGCAGGGGGGTTGGACTAGATGACCCACAGAGGCCCCTTCCAACCCC
>Ga0065711_1034354_pt1 | contig 23927 bp, 16 predicted proteins | sample Hoacrofraction12_FD_59098 | JGI IMG/M metagenome (GOLD analysis project Ga0065711, IMG submission 59098) | Hoatzin crop microbial communities from Cojedes, Venezuela - Epithelial fraction 12 v2 (version 2) | ecosystem: Host-associated > Birds > Digestive system > Esophagus > Crop | place... | reverse complement strand
TTCCTCCCCAGGTGCAGGACCCTGCATTTGCCTTTGTTGAACCTCATCAGGTTCCTCTCTGCCCAACTTTCCAGCCTGTCCAGGTCACGCTGAATGGCAGCACAGCCTTCTACCACACCTTCCAGTTTTGTGTCATCAGCAAACTTGCTGAGGGTACATTCTAACTCTTCATCCAGGTCGTTGATGAAGAAGTTAAACAAGGCTGGGCCCAGTACTGACCCCTGGGGGACAACACTAGCTACAGGCCTCCAACTAGACTCAGTGCTGCTGATGACAACCCTCTGAGTTCTGCCATTCAGCCCGTTCTCAATCCACTTACTAAAGTTTACTCCAAAACCAATGCAAGTTACCTGTGTTACGAAAGAACAGCTAACCATGCATTTATTACATCCAGTTGATGTAAGATTTTGCTGGTTAAATTACTAGTGACTCTTACTGGTGTGTCATAGGAAGAGAAGGCAAATGTCAGAGTACTTTTGCAAATTTTGCATAAATTTTGCAAAAGATACAAATTTTGGAAAAGATAATTATAGTTGTCTGTAAGTGCAGCCTCTTAGCTTTATAACATTCTATTGAAAGCTTAGGTGACCTGATTTTTGTTTTCTTTTTTTCCGCTGAAGATTGAGAAAATTGCATTTCACTGCCTAGAATCATCCAACAAATGTTAATTATGGTTTTTCTAGATCTTGTTGAACAATTAGCCTAGTGAACTCAGATGGATTCCTCATTTTCCTTAATTCCATCTCTCTCTGACTGGTCAAAGTTTTGCTACCAGATACCTTGCCACCCACTTTTGCAGGCATGAATTGGAAAAACATGGCCAAACAATATAATCTCTTTGAAATAGTTCATCCCAAGTCTGAGAGCGAGGATGAAACTCAGTGGTGTAAGAAAGTAGCTGCTGAAGGTTTCTAATTATTCTGATAGAGCTTTTCATCGTCAGGTTGTGTGTCAGACACGGCAATAGTGAAGGCATGCCGGCTTTAGCGACTTGGTAGTTCTGTCAGCTGTAGTGATGCTTTTGTTCTTAACAGGGCTTGAATATCTAGTGAAAGAGCAGGCATAATTTTTCATGCCAGTAGCTCCTTGTGACTCTGCCTCTAAGAGCTTGAAACCAGTCTGTTTCTAAAAGAGATAGATTTGAATGTTCAGTGCTGAACAAAGTCAGTAGCTAATAATGTTTCTTCTTCATATGTAAGATATTAGACATTAGAGACAGAAAAAATGATCATCCAGTCTCCTCCACTCTACATGCATGATTATTCCTGAAAGTGAACATCATTGTCTTTGCCTTCCTTCTGTGCTGGTTTTAGTAACTTTGTCTATCTTGCATAGGTAACTTGATACATCTCATCTGAAACGTGGATTCATTTTGTATATGCATCTATTTCAGCTTTTCACTGCTTGGCAAAAAAATGTTATGTAATTAGCTCTGAATATTTTTCCGCTTCTAGTTCTTTCTGTAGTGAATTAGGCCATTTTGCCTTTCTATTCAGCAAGGACACGCTTTGTACTAATTAATATTACAGCATTAAGAGGAGCCGCTTGGAGGCTCGCTGGCTCAGTGCCTAATTATCACCCTCATATTCCTGGTTAAATGGGACATGAGCAATAATCTTTTCAAACACACAGACATACAGAAATGTTCAGGGTTATTATGGAAATTGTCCAGCTGTCTGACCAAATCACACTAGTATTTAGTTACATCTTATTTCATAAGTCAAAATCTCTCTTCATGTTGCCCTTTGAAGATGATGTTTGCTATTGCCTCAGATCAAATTCCATCACAGACTGAAGTGCTATGACAAGGCAGACCTGAGGTAGTTTTTGCATCACAGAAAAAATGGAACAGGAAATTTATTTTAAAATAGAGTTTTTCCTAAAAAAGTAATAGCACTAGTGAAACCATCAAAGTGTTTTTTTCGGAGATTCTCTATCAATATTCCGTATTTGATACAGATAGTGGAAAATATGCAACGAATTACCCAGAGTGCTTGCATGAGTGTTTCTCAGACTGGGAGGTGGGGTGGTGGTGGTTTCTCACATGCTGTAAATATGCAAGAGCTGCAAGTAAGAAGTGTTTTCTAGAAGCAGTATAACCCTATTTATGGTAGAACTGGCCAGGATAATTAGGGATGTAAAAGATCAGATTCACTTTGGACAGGAACATTGGGCAGAATAGCTCAGAGTGCTAATTTATAGCATGAGCTTAATCATTGGGTACTTTGGTGTTAATTAGTCTTGGCTGGTACGCTCCTATGGTATTGGTCCAACAGGCTCTTTTTGTAACTACGATATTATCATTGGTAGCAGCACAACTGTTATTTCTACAAGCTTTAGTGAGCACTGTAAGCGAGTTGATATCCTTACGTGTGTTTAGTCTAAATGTGTGTTACCTCTAGGATCTGACTTTATTTGGTAACTAAGGTAACTAAGGTTTATTTGGTAACAAGATAACTGTAAATCTGACCAAAAGCTTTCTTACTTAAGCATAGGATGCTTTTGTTGGGTAAGATTACGATAAACTCTTGACTATGCATAAAGATGGTTCTCCAGTTAAGAAAGGAATGTTCTTATTTGTATAGTTCTCTTAGCAGATGAAAGCAGATTTACTGTATGCAGTGTGGTCTGATCTATGTGGTTTGTTCACTTACTTAGCAAACACTTGTAGCCTGTCCTACCATTGTGTTTTGCAAAAAGTGAGTAAAATCCTGGTTTTATGTTCATTAGGCATCCTTTCCCATGTATCAGATTATCACCATGTCCTGTGCAGACACTCTGAAGTGTCCTAGCTTCTGTCCTCTCATAGGGATCCTTGATAGAATCTGTGCTGGTGGAGACTCCTTCCAGTTTGAGCCATGAGATAAGCTAGGATTGGAAGATACAGTAAATGAGTTAAATTTTATTTTAAGTTTTTCTTTCCCACTTTAATGAAGAAGATAAGCTGCATCCTGGTAGGGAGGGTCACCATAATATCAGGAATATCTTTTCCTCTTTCCCTGTAAGTATTAATCCAGATTTAGCCAAGTGATGCAGCAATATGAACATTCTCTCTTGTACATGGGCTGTTGATGCTAGTGAAACCTACAGCTCTGAAATTTTCCAGCGTTCCTCTGCACTAATCATGCTTTATTGTTCCGGGGTTCCAGCTTTCTCTGAGGCTGTCACTTCCACAAAGCCTTTGAATAGACCCCACACAGGCATTGTTTTGGTTTTTTTCCCCAAATTTGTTTCCCTGGGGAACACATTGCAGCTCATTGCGCCCATTTGGTGCTGCTGGACAATGTGTAATAGTTGAGATGGGGTAAAATGATTTTCGTGTGCTCACAAGGCCCCTCAGCTTGGGCACCTGGTGTCAAGGAGAGAGGATAAGGGGTAAATAGACATTTTAATTGGAGTAGTAGATAAAAGGCAAGACAGGAGTGAACACTGCGGGAGACAGAAAAAAGGTTGGGAGCAGGGCAGCAGCAATGAACTTAGCATTTTGTGGCACAGGTGGAGTAGATCATGGGGTCCACAATCATTTTACCAGTCTTAGCAGTCTGCAGCAGTTGTCAGTGCTGTTCCTTATGGGGCAAAAAAGTAAGTAATCATATGGTGTTAAAATGCTTTATGCAAAAGTATGCTGAAATAAGTTGTAGAGAGAAACCTTGGTTATTGGAGTTCTGACATTGGCGTGAATCTTTGTATTTTAAAACAGAAAATGGATATAGTGAATAGTATATTTCCTCTGTATTTTCTCAAAAAATCATCTGACGTAAAATTACTTATGAGCTGGCTCAGTTGAATGTAGACCACTGCCCACAACTCTTCCACTAAGAACAGGAAAGGCATTGCAGTATCTGCATCGTCTCTGAATGAGAGAAGGCTCTTCTACCCCTGCTGGCAGAATTTGGAAACCCTATCAATAAGTACTTCATACATATAGATGAAAACACTACTCATGTTTTTAATCTTTCCAGAAGATCTAAAGCATTTAAATTCAAATTTTCGGCTCAGATGATGTATCCCCACTTGGCAACTGTAAAATAGGCCTTCTCTTTAATATTCACTCCAGGGATATAGTGAGCAAAATAAGATTAAAGATATGATTTTAAAATAAGATAGGAGGCTTCTGAGGACTGCACTTTGTAGACATGTTTGGAAATATTTGCTCTAATCTACTGAGACAATGTTTTACTACATATGAAAGATATCTTAAAGATGTGATTTAGGACAATGAACGTGCATTTTATATAAACATGTTTTATCCAGTAAAGACCAAGTATTATCTTGAATTGATGAATTTATTATCATGACAATAATATAAATCATAGGAAAGAGATAATACAGGAGGAGAAAGCCAGGAGGATTAATCACTACAGTGCAGAGGTGAATTATTTTATATACCAATGAAGTTTTATAATGCAGACTGGATTTTTTAACTGGCTGAGTATAAAAAAGTGTTGATTTGCAATCCCTGCAGCATAAATAGTACATTTCTTCATCAGTCAGCAATACTTTTATTACTATAATTATACTCAGAGGCAATGAGATTTTAGGCATCTGATTTTATCCAGATGATAATTATATATTTATTATCCAAGTTTCTAATGTTTATTTTGAAACAAGGCATTCCTACGCATGCTCATGCGTGCAGGGATACACAATACCAGGAGTTACAAGTGCTGTATTGAAGAAACATGGTGTGTTCATATTGTTTTTGAAATGGATTGAACGTCTCACTTTCTAAACTATATTTATTTCCTAGATGGATAAAATATTTTATTATTGTTAACAGTATCAGTTCATCATGGCATATTGAAGGGTAAAGGGGGAGCAACTGCGAATCTGTTCTTTTTTCCTCAAAATGTCAGATATAAATGAAATTACCAGCGATGTGGATGATGTTCTATTTATTCCATCTTTCCCACTTCCTAGAGATTATCGGCATATTTCAGTAAAGAAGAAACTACGGTGCAATATTTTTAGTGAAAGCAAAGAGGAAGAAAGAGCTCTAGTAAAAATTCAAGTAGCAGAAAGGAGTTTTAGAAGTCAGAAAGAAAATAGTGTTCTCTTCAAAATTCTTGTGAAATTGGCCTACCATGATCCTCAATTTGCAGGCTTTTCTCCACCCTGGAACTGACATCAGTATCAAGTTAGCAAATACTTAGTGGCTTCAGCTGAAGCACTTTAGTTTCTTTGACTGCCCTGACTGAAAACATGATGCAATGATGAATAACACTTTTTGAAAATCAAGTGAAGTTAATTTGTAAATCTCTACACAGACGCTGTCTTTCAGAAAGATAGTAGCCTGGGGCATGTATCCGTGGAGGAGTGGAATCTGTGTGGATTCACAGCTTTAGTTCACAAGATCTCAGTGTGATTCCACATTTTTCTCCCAACAGTGTTTTATAGCATTTAAGTTTATTGTGCCCCTCAGAATTTTTTGAACTGTTCATTCTATTAGTTTTTCCTTCCCATACGCTGGGATAGGTAAATAGCCTTCTGCATAGTTCTTTATATATACCACTGGAATTATTAATGCTTTCGTTGTAAGTGAACGCTGTTCATGAGATACTCGTAGAGTGATTAATCTCTTTTCAAGTATCAACAAGCTATCAGGTTTAGAAATAAGCATATAGGTATTCCTTTCTCTGCATCTGTGATTGACAGGACCACTGGTACTGTGCTCTGTGTGGGGGAACACATTTTAGGGAATGCTGTGTCTGGCCAGATCTGGAGATGCAGATCTTAGTCTCTCTGTCATCTTTCGTAAGAAGGTCTGGGAGGAATGAACACATAGGATCAGATTTGAAAGAAAGAAAAAGTGGTGAGGAAATCTCCATCTTAAGCTTGGAATAGAGGAAAGGTTCTACCTCGTGCTGAGCGTTTAGGCTGAATAGTTTTGTTTTGTTTTTTAGCTTGTGTTATTTTGATTTATTCCATCCTTTTGATATTCCACAATCATGGTCTTCAAAGAAAACACAGTTATTTTAAAATACATTCTCTTTGTGGCATGCAAATTAACACTGCAGTGTTTCAGATCTTATTTTGGTACTTTAGTATGTATAAGTGTACATAAACAATGTGGGTTTTGGTTAATTATATTCAAGAAAGCTGAATTTAAAGTAGGCTGGGTAGGAGCCTGGAACCTAGGAGTCCTTCCAGGAGAGTGGAGGGCTTGTTTGCATGTCTGGTTGTGAGAAACAGGGTTTAGTTAGTATTACGGTCCATGTTGCCGTAGTAATGGTACTTCAGCCTTTCAGCAATCTTGTTTCTGGGTAGCTCAGGAGCAAGAGTGTGAACTACAGGACTGTGGAGATTTCTTCTGGTTTTATGCTTCTGTTTAATAAAATGGAATTCCTAGCAGCTACTCAATTATGAAAATGATTGTGGCAGACTACTTGTCGTATTTCACTGCGTATGCATGTTAAAAAGCATTTCTCAATGACTGATGAAGACGTTCAGTGGAGACCCAATTATTATCTGAGATGCTGAGGGAAAAATAATTTCAGTATGAATTAACCAAGTTCTGCAATGACACTGGTATGTCCTATTCAAAAGAAAAAACTTGCTGTGCTTGCAGACTGGTTGATAATACTATAAAAATTGAGATTAACAAAGTAAAATTCTTAATTTGGGAGAAAATAGAAACTTCATTATTAATGTTAACAGCATTTTAATGCAAGATTATAAAGGTGAAATAAAGCAATGGCAGGGCTACTGAACAACCTGATGTTGTTCAAGATGTCCCTGATCACTGCAGGGGGGTTGGGCTAGATGACCTCTAAAGGTCCCTTCCAACCCAAAGCATTCTATGATTCTACTTACTTCTTTAAAATTGCAAAGTAAAATTATAATATGCGTCCATTGAAATAAATATGCAAGTTTGCTAAAACTTGCAAGAAGGAGAAGCTTCTCACTTAAGGATCGTAGATGATGTTTCCTGGACGTATTTACTGCAAAATTCCAGTTTTACACTGTAGTACACCAGAACAGGGCTTGGACAGGCTTTTTAGTTATTCATTGCTGCTTTAGGCTGGGAAAATATATATATTTTCAGCCCATTTCTGTGCTTGAGCAGAATAGAGGGTGGAGTCCCAGGTGGGTCATTCCAAAATAATCAACTGGTACACTGTAGTACATTAGTATAATTGACAAACCTTAAGTATATTAATGGTATTTTGACTCTTTTTTTGCTTTTGTTAAGTTTGAACATTAGTATAACAAAGGGAACCTCTGTGGAATCATAATCTATTGTATTGCTGCATATGGAATATACCGCCAAGATGTTCTGCTCATACCATCATAGACTAAAAAAACCTCAGAGTCTTTGCCGTTGACTTCAATGGCAGTGATCACTGTTCCTCAGGTAGAAATTTCACTGGAGATTTTGTGTGTAATGTGAGAGTCTCTAGTTTCAAGACTTGATCATATCATATTGCTTCATGTAAAAAAAATGACATTCTCCATATAGAGTTATGTATACGCTGTTTAAGACTATGGTTTGCAAAATGCCCTGAGAGATCTTCATTATGACTTTGCCCACACTGAGCTAGCCCACTGTACTGAACACAATTATAGGCACCTAAAATTTGTTTTAATAAGTGTGGTGAAATCATGATGCCAGCTCATGACAGAAGGCTTTGACTGTGTCCCTCTGAATCCTGAAGTCCTGCATGTACTGTCAGTGTCATCCCATGTCCCAAGATGACGTAGTCCCATCCAGAGGTTCTGGCACCTCCAGGTGGTGTCAGACTAGAGACGAAGCAGCGGTGGTGGCAGAGACTCCTAGCAGACATTAACTGTACTTCCTGCCTGAGACTGAAGTGCCTCCACGAGGTCTGAAGTCAGTTCATCTGGGGTGTCCTCATGGAGTAACTACCATGGATGGAGGAGTAGGGCCACATTTTCTTCTATATTGGTCACTGACAAAAGGAAGCTTCCTAGCCTGGTACGGCCCTTGAACTGCTGCCCACTCCTGCTCTGCCACATCAGTGATGATGAAGTTGCAGTGCGAAGCCCAAGGATGATTAAAAGAGACTTCATGGCCTTGGGATGGTTAGTGGGGGAATCTGGGGCACTGGTGTTTTTTTCCTCCCTCCTTCCACTTGTGGGCAGTGATATTTGAAGGAACAGGTGGACCCAATCTATTAATACATGGCTCTGTGGCTGATGTCACCATCAAAATTTTGCTTTTTTTGACAATGGGATGGCCTGCGCAGCACCAGGCTTGCTAGCATTAAATGACAGCCACCTTTCTCAAAGGGGAAAGAGGGTCTTTCTTCAGGAGCTCGTGGGGCTCATTGACAGGGCTTTAAACTAGATGTGAAGAGGGAGGGGGGACATATCAGGCTTGCCTGTGACAAGCTGTGAGATGACACACAATGGTCAGAGGGACAAGATGCTAGTATGGGCCCTCAGCCTGTTGCCCACAGGCATGCTGGGGACACTGCAGCACAAAGTCTTGTGGAGATGAGCTGGGGGCTCCTGAGGTAGTAGGAGCCAACAAGGAAACTTCTGTGAAACACCTCAAGGGAAATAAGGGGTGTTCCACTAAGAAGGTGACATGGCTGACAGCCCAGATGAAATGCCTCTACATGAATGCGCACAGCATGGGAAACAGGAAGAGTTGGAAGCTACCGTGCTGCTAGAAAGCTATGACTTGATTGCCATTGCTGAAACTTGGTGGGACGAATTCCATGACTGGAGTGTGGCTATTGATGGCTACAGGCTGTTCAGCAGGGACAGGCAGAGAAAGAGGGGTGGAGGCGTTGCCCTCTACATCAAGAAATGGATAGAGCTTGAAGAGCTGTCCCTGAAGCATAGCCATGAGCAGGTCGAAAGCTTATGGGTAAGAATCAGAGACAGAGGCAACAAAAGGAACCTTGTTGTTGGTGTCTACTACAGGCCACCTGATCCAGGGGAGCCTACCGATGAAGCCTTCTCCCTCCAGCTCTAGGAGGCTTCACGTTCACAGGCTCTCGTCCTACTGGGGGACTTCACTCCAGCATCTGCTGGAAAAGTAGCATGGTGAGCTGTAGGCAATTCAGGGAACTCCTAGAATGCGTTGAGGATAACTTCCAGTGACTGGAAGAAGGGAAACGTTGTGCCAGTTTTTAAAAAGGGTAGAAAGGAGGACCGTGGGAACTACCGGCCTGTCAGCCTCACCTCTGTGCCTGGGAAGATCATGGAGCAGATCCTCCTTGGTCAGACTGGACTGGGCTCTGAGCAGCCTGCTCTAGTGGAAGGTGTCACTGCTCACTACAGGGGTGTTGGGCTAGATGACGTCTAAAGGTCCCTTCCAACTCACAGCATTCTGTGATTCTAAAATAGTGGTGCAAGGTCAGAATTGATAGGAAACTCCCGATGGCTTTGTGGTGGCACTTTTGTGTGAGTGAGGACAGAAAGATGCAGAGCAGAAACAGGAAGAGAAACAGAAATAAGGCTTGACTCCCCATGTGAGGCTTACAGGGGAGATGCATGTCACTGCCCCTGCCACCTAGCATTGTCCTGTGTGACAGACAAAAGGTTGATAAAGTGCTTCCCAGAGTATCCAGCTGAAATATCTGCTCTCTGGAAACCAAAGATTTATGAAATAGCTTTCCTTCGAACTGCTGAAGTGGGAACACTTGATTTGGGCTCAGATTTGAACTAGTCTGAGTAAAATCCACCAAATGTGTATTGCGTAATTGCAAGGTCCTCAGCAGCAACTGCATCGTTCTGTTGATCTGCTCTTACTATGCTGCCCTACTTGGTGAAGAAATCTGAATTTAGCAAATCCAAGGAGCTATTATTTTCCTGGGTTCCTTGGGTTAAAATATTAACCCAAGCCTTCCTATGCCTGGGCTTCAGCTGTCTGTTCCTCCTGCACTGGGAAGCAGCAGGCAACTCTACAACAGCTGCCCGCATTTATTCATTGCCAGGCAACCTTCCCCTCTCCTTTTGTCTGTAATTATCTTTTCCTTACTTTCATCTGCAGCAGCAGCATCCCTTTTGTAAGGAAATAGTCGTTTTCCCTTCCTCCATTCAGCAAAGGAATTACCTGTTACCTTTATTATTTAAATTTTCTTCATTTCACTTACTTTCTTGCCTCTGCCCAGATGTTTCCACTTGGCTGTTATGCCTCTGGCTACTGGTACTGAGCAGAGGCGGTCTGGAATGGGTGGTTTGGTTAAGCGAAACCTAAAAAGCCTAAATGCTGCTAGTCCAGAGGCTGCGCTTGGGAGAATACATCTTCCAGCCCAGCGAGCCCTGCATCTGGCTGTGGTTCTGCCCTCCCTGCCCCTCACAGAAGCCGTCTGTCTTCCTCGACAGCATCTGGTGCTTAAACTGTTGTTCTGTGACTCCACCAAGGGATCCTGTGCCAGATGGCAGGATCCACAAAATGGATCCCTGTCACTCTCACTACTTGTTTTTGGACTTGAACACAAATATAATCTAAATGAAAACAGCATTAAGCACTTTGCATAGTGCACCTTCTGGCTAATTTATTCTTTTGCTAATTGGATGAACTCTTTGGATCAAGATTTTTGTAATTTAAGTAGTAACTGCCAACTCTTATTTTTATTGCTTTTTATTGCTTCAGGTGAATATATTATTTTGATAGTTAAATAATTGGCCACAAAAAGTTGCCAGTTACTAGAAAAATTACAACAGTGAATCATGAAGTCAGACAACCATTCTTTAAAAAAGAGGGTGGGGGCTGTAAAAGACCTCCAGATGTTATTTTGTTCATGCCCCTCGTCAAAAGAGAATGTCCTGAGCAGGGTGGCCCGAACAGGTAGTATTGCTCAAATATTGATAACTAGAAATACTCTCTGGCATATCCCGAAGGGCAGTAAGTGCTCTCCACTGAGTATGTGTGGTAATTTGAGCCGTTCTGCAGCATACCCAAGAGCAGCGTGATCCAAGTAGAGCTGGTGGCTTCGTTTCAGCACTGTTCACGTGCTTGTGCAGCGAGAGAAACGGCCTCCACAGACCCAAGTTGCCCAGGAGGTATCTGGGGTTGTGCTCACTAGTGTAGTTACAAGGAGGGCAGCGCTGCAGGTAGTAAAGGTACGGTGTGCCTGAAATGGAATGCAAAGCAAACTGTGATGGGAAATGCTTCACAAACTTCGGTTCATCAGTAAAAAAATTTTGTGCAGATAAGGATCTTTTTGTGGTAGGAACAGACCTCATCATCTGTTTTTTTCATGGCAATTAATTTTGATAGACTGAAGATGAAAAGAATGTGGAAACAATAAGCATTGTTATTGTTAAGTAGTATTTTGGTTATTAAATAGAGAATGTTTTAAAATTTGAAGTGATGGGAATGCACTTAAAAAAGCATTTTATCACAGCACATGCTGAAAGTTAAAGCCAAATGGCATTAACATAGCAATTTTGTACAGTTTTATACAGTCTGTTTGTCGATTCTCGTGCTCAGACTTCCTAATGTACTTTTGTTTTAAGTTTAAATACCTATCTCACAATGTATACAAGGCAAGTGATTGTGACTTTCTGATTTGAAGCATTTATAAGTCTTATCTGTGAATAATGTGTTCTGTCAGACATATAGTTAAACAACTTCTCCGCAGATGCCCTTTAAACTTTGTTTCTCTCTATCACGCCCAAGGTTTTGCTGAAACCTCACGGTGGCGGGGACTGCATGTGGCAGGCGGGGCTGTACAGAAGTGTGTCAATACCTACATTAACTTCACCATCCACGTTGAACATTACATTCGCTGTTGCTTTGACAGTGCTGCTCAGAGCTTGCTTGATTCCACTCTTGCAGCACTATGTGATCAACTGAAAACTGTGTTACAGTGTTATAATACTGGTTTTAAATCTAGCCAGACCAAGAATTACTTCTGGAATGTGAAGTTAGTGCTGCAATGTGCATATACCTTCCAAGATATTACTGTGCCCAGATTAAGCACAACACCCAACTATTTCAGGAAAGCTAAAACTTTAACATCTTTGTGTGGTAATACAGGATTAAATTACTGAAGGCTAATTGTTCAGCAACATGCAGTATCTCTGCTGGTATTCTTACTTGCACTGCAAATACCCCGTTTTTGAAACACAGACATGCTCCAACTTAAACAAGCAGGGCTGTGTTTGATATGAAATGTCTGAGTTAACACCTGTATGCAAAACAGTACTCTAAAGATTAAAAGAGATAAGTAATTGCAAGAGGTCTGTTAAGAGAACAGTGAGGATGTATGTGCAGTGATTTCACTAGGGCACTGAGACCTATTATGCAGTGGAAAGTGATGCTGCTTAGAAAGTATGATAATAAGGTACATTGTGCAGCAGGGGTTGAGCAGATTGAACTAGAAAATATTTCTTCATTAACAATTGTCTTTGCCTTAAGTGAGTGGGTGTGATAGGTACAGCTTGGGAATAGACTCAATAAACTCATGCAATTACAGATAATGCAGCTGACATTTTTAGAGCTCTTTTGTTCATTTGTGAAAATGAACTTTTAAGTGAACTGGCAATATCTGTGAACCCCATACAGTATGTGTCATTCATCCGTTGCTTTGCTGTATACCTTCCAGTGAATTAAGCAACAGTATCTGGCAGGCATGTTTCATTTTCATGTCCTCCACTTATTAAACCTGGATGTTTAACAAATGCAAATGAGATTAATATTATGTTGACTACTGCTGAAGTTTATGGAACTTCTCTTTCAGTCGCAATTATGCTCAATTAGTTGTTAGGACTCTTAAATGTTCGTGTTTAATTGATTTACTTTATCTTGGGGATTGATGTAGTAAATACTTCCAATGGAGACTTCTAATGTGCAGTGCCACCCCTGTTACTGACAACAAGGAAAAATGGAAAGGAAACCTTTTCCAGTTTAAAGATTCTTAATTTGTTTTATCTCCATCCTATTATTGGGGTATTTCAAATTCTGCTTAATTGTTGCTAGATATAAATGCTCTATTCTGTGTTTTCAATTAAAAAATTTTCTACATGTTGATAGTGTATGGAAGTTTTAAAAGTAACACAATAGAATATAATTGTAAAATTCCTCTAAGAATTCTCATTTTTTCATATATTAAACTGAAGATAAATGATTCATCGTAGGTATTTAGGCAAATATATCTGTTACTTAACCTGTAGCACTTTTACCAAGACACTAAGTAAATGGGAAATTGAAAACAAAGCTGCAATACAAAGGTGGGCAGAAAATACAAATTTATTTTAGTGAGGAGCTATTACAACTGTTCAGAAGTAAATTTTTTTTTAAAAAACCCTCTTAGGTAACATTTATAGCAATTTAAATCTTATAAGTTCTATTGTAATTTTCTGTGGCTGGGAGACAACTAATGCAGGCACAGAATTGTGTATAGTTTTCTAATGGAACAACACTTTTTGCAATATATTGCTTTTATTTTCAGTGACTATTCAAGTAATAATTTCATAAGTTACCTTTTATTACCACAGACAGATTAAGTGCAGTTTTTATGAAAAATAAGGATCTGTGGGGCTTGGTTTAGTGTTTTGCTGCTTATATATATATCTCTCAGGTTACATTTGCCTTTAGAATACATTTTTTAAGATGCCCCTCTCCCACGCAAGGATTTTTCTCAGCTAAACAAGATTTTGTAACAAATGCAAAGCTCTGTGTGGAAACTGAAAAAAAAAAAAAAATCATATTACCATTTCCATATTACAATCACTTGATTAGGACATGCAGCTACATCATCTAAACAAGTTGTAGGCATTAGGCTCCTCATCTGAATTACTTTATAGAGAAGGAGAGGTTCATTTGTACCTGTAAAGGGGGTCTAGGGCAAGCAGGCTTTCCTGATACAGTTACCCATTTCTTTGCATGTAATGTTGGAGTACAGTAAGTCAGACAACTTAGAGAAAGCGTGTAGAGATTTAGCAGATTTTAGGTTCAGCAGTTCTACATTTTAGCAGTTAGGTGCTTCTAAACCAAAGTATCTCAGGAATGTATTGTCAAAAACATGTGAACTACTTGCCTTGTGGGTGTCCTTGGATTTTGAAGGCTGTATTTCTGGACTTGAACACCCTTTTCTTGTCCAATATCTACTGAAAGCCATAAAGCCCTCCTGTGAATGTGTGCCTAAATCTGATCTGGTTTTGGATCCTGTCATCTGATGTAGGAGTGAATTTTAGTAACTGTGTTAAAAGCTGGTCTCCCATTGCCTAGTTTTCTAATTTTGGCTTTCTTGTGGATTGTGTCGATCTGGTTGTCTGTTTTTGAATAAAGCTTTTGTAGCCACATATCTCTCTCATCACAACAGACACTGACAGCTCGTTATGTTATGCAGAAAGATATTTAAAAACCTTTATTTTAGAGCGTTTTTCTGTATATGTTAGATAAAACTATTACATAGGGTTTGTTAGGGAGTGAGGTTGTGTGAACTTGGTGTTAATCCTTTATCTGTAACTGTCCCGTTGCTTGCCTGCTCTCCTAAATGCTATCACAAACAATTCTGATCTTGGACGTGGATTAAATATTAACAAAGGAATCCTTATGAAATAATGGTGGTCTTGTATTCAGAAGTTGACTTTATTCTTACTATAAATTAATTCATCTATTAACCTGTTTTATGGATAAGCACATGCACATATTACCCTTATCAGTAAATTCTGCTGCCATTTGCTCACTGTTTATACAGGTACCCCAGGAAGCTGTAGTTCTCTGATACTTTCAACTCCTTTCACATTAAATAAAATATGACAGAGTACCTCTGACTGGTATACAAGCCAGATTTCTCATTTTTTATGTTGCCTTTGGGATCTGATTCCTACTTTTATTTATGAAATTGCGTTATAGGGTTCACCCATTTGAGCTGCACAGTAGTGTTCTACTGTCTGTTTTTCATGCTTTGCTTTTCATCTGATGTCTCAAGGCAGAGTTGCAAAGCAGAATTTGCAAAATAGAGAGGAGAGAGTAGAATACTGGCAGAAGTGGTGAACAAAATGTACTTTGGGTGAACACAACATCATTTGTGGTGATTTCTCCTTTTGATGACTCGCATTTGAAGATGCGGTAGAAATTGTAGCAGAAAGAAAGATATGCATTTACATATTTTTTCAAGACTAATTTAAAATATTTCTGAGGTACAGATACTTATCAATAATCCTTTGTGTCTTAAGCCAATAAGAGATTTAGAATCCTATTTTAAGTACAGTATGGACATGTTTGTGACAAATGAGCAATTCATATTAGAAATATTTACACTTTTGCAAGAAAGCTGATGTTCATGGGACGCTGTCAGAGCCTTGCAGTGCACTTGCCAAAAGCCATTCTCAGTTACTGCACCTGAAGTACATGACTGCAACCTTCATTATGTGTGACTTTAGAGAGTATATATCTACCTACTGTAAGGTTGATGGGGTTTGTTACTACCAACCATCTTTGTTGGTACGTTGTTTTGTCCAAAAGTCTTGATGTTCTGTTGATGTTGAATCTTGAATGTGTGTCTCTGCATAAGGTTGGACTGACACCCGGGGCAGTAACTAACTAATCTCTTTTGGTGACATGTGATACACTTTATATTTTTACAGTTCTTGCAAGAGAAGGAACTGATTCCAAAATAAACTTCAGAAGATTTCACAAGTGGCAAACGTTAACTGCAATTGCAAATTACATAGCAGTTTGAATTACCTTACTTAGATACAAGGAATCATGGACTGTTTTTTTAATGGATGCATGTGAATACGTTTCTTTAATTTTGGCCCTTTGGTCATGAATTAGCACTGTTCTGTAAATCTGAACTTTTTAAAATGTTATTTTCAGAATCTAAGTTAACAAATCAGATCGTAATAGTGCATGATCTACAAACAGTGGGTGCTGGCAGAATCTCAGAGTCATGCAGTGCTTCTGCTTTGTAACACAGTTTATGAGAAGCTTTTCTAGTTGTTTTCATCTGAACTGTGTTTTTCTTTGCCTAACAGGTTAAGAAGTTGAAAATTAACTGATAGCAATTGACATTACAAATAGCTTCAGGGTTCTTGATGAAGTTAATGTTCTGGAGGTGGTGTGCAATGAGATCATTCGCAAATCAATACATAGCCTGTTTTCCTTATTTCGAAGTTTGTTTTCTATTTTTTATCAGTAATATAATCCAGGCATTTCAGTCCAACACAGTACTTCTTGGGTGGTAAAACTCAATAGGTATTTAATCTCATGCCTTATAAAACTACTAGAGGCAAATTATAATTGTCTTGAAATACAATGCCTGTCATAACTTATTACAGTTTATGTATTATCTATTGTGTAAATACAATATCGGTTCCTTTAAATGCATACTAAAGTTACAGCAGAAAGTAACATTGCAGTGGCCAACACTAAGACTTAGAAAATTGTAGGGTCCATGGCAGCTTTCTCAGAACATTATCAGTTACGCACATTAAAAGATTGCTTCTACTGACTGATTTGGCTTTCCTGGTATTTACTGACTGCAGAATATGAATTTAGTTGCCATATATATTTACTCAATATGATGACAGCTGCAGAAACAAAGATTCCTGTGCAAAGCTCTTTAAATTCTTTACTTCCCTAAATGCATCCTAGTGATGTGGAGTGAATCTAGAAATGTTTTGGGAAAGATGATTTTGGCTTAATTACATTTTATTTTATAAATAGCTCTACATTTTAAAGTATGTTCTTTCTGATATTTGGGTTGCATTTTAGAGATAAAAACTTCCTGATTAATCATTTTAAATGTCATTGCAAAATTATTAATAATGCCCCTAACTGATATTTATTACCATCTTATGCAACCACATTTTTTCTTCTGAGTTTGTTTGAAAGAAAGAATTCTAGGGTATATTCATAATGCTTTGAGACTGGTTATAAACAAACACACAGAAATCAAAATTGACACTTCCAACTTCCATCCTACTAATAGAATCCTATAAATTGTATTGAAAACATTTGAAAAAAAATGGAAAAATAAGTTGGATATTGTAGTATCAGTCAAATAATACTGTTGGTATGTTGTATATGCATTGCCACTACGAAAGATGTCACTAGTGGGTTTGGACCTAATGAATCTCTATAAAAAAGCAAGGCCTGTGTCTTGAAAGTGTAGGTTTTAGATTATTGGGGAAAACTGAACTAGTTGCTTATATTGTTCAGGATATTGGTAAAGAGAGCCAAGATTTGAAAAATATTTCAAAAATTCCAGGGGAGTGGAAGACAGGGAGTTTTTTCCTAATACATGTTTCTATTATGTTATGCAGTTTATGTAAAAATATGTGCTGCAACAACAATGTTACAAGAACAGTAGTATAACTGAGGCATGAAGACAAGAATAATTTTTCAGATGAAGGTTAGGCTAAGCAACTCAGGAAATCCTTTCTGCTAGTGCCAGATCTGGTTAAAGAAAAGGGTGTGTGGAAAGCAGGGGGAAATAATCAGGAGGCAGTAACTGAGGCAGTAAGGGTTCTTAAGTGCCTTCTTCGGACTGGAGCGAGTCGACAGACGGCCTCGAGCACAGGACAGGCTGCGTTTTGTTAGTGGGCCTTGAAGGGAACGCGTAGCTCTGTTGGTTAGAAGCTTTGTTTGACTGGGTGAATGGAATCTCACTTTGAGCATGTAAAAGGGTATTCAGCAGCAGAAGTTAATGCCAACATTCCTGAAAGGTAAGGCTGAAGTTACTGACAGCAAGGTAATCTCAGTAGTTAATGTGAAGGAGACCTTGTGACTGAGGACAGCTGGGAGTGTCAAGAGACGTGGCTGTGGCATGTATGTCCTGCTGCAGACATAGTTCTGCTTGCTGCACAGACAGCAGATTTATGGTAGCTGAGTGTGCAAGGTAAAAGCTGAGGCCAAGAGCAGGCACGAGGGAATATAGTTTGCTGAAGGCAAAAGACATACTGAGTCAAGAGAGGAATTAGTGGAAATGGAGTTTGAGATTACTTCTTTTGTCCAGAGGAAGCTTTTAAAACATGTCCGTGAAAAGCCAAACCACACACTCATCTAGTCAATACAGGCTGAGGAGATGAACAATGTGAAATCATTGCCCCTGTAAAAAGATACATGCGGTTCTAAATGCAGCTGGGAACTTGGAATCGAATACTGAAGCTGGAAGGAAAAAAAAAGTGAGTCAAAGAGTAAAAGTTGTGCTTTCTAGTTGAAGCACCAGGAGATTCGTTCTTAACTAACACCTGATTTGAGCAGCTGAACTACTTTTTAATTCTGCAAAAGGCTTAAACAGAGCTGCACTCCTTTTCTTTTTAAGCAAACAAATCTCTGACATAAGAGCTCTGCAGGCTCCAGTAGCTGGGCTCACACAGTGGGTGCTCGGATTCACGTCTGTGCCATCCAGTGTTCTCGCTGGAGTAACTGCACCATTTCATGGGAGTTACTTCCTCCGCAGCTGTGGATGTCAAGACCAGAACCCAACAAAATGAAGCTACTACGTTTCCCTTAAACATAAATGCTGTAATTACAATACAGTTTTTACAAAAAAGTAACAACTTTTTAACATAATTTAAAAATTCCTCTGTTGTCTTATGTCTAGGATCTGTAATGATTAACTGCTGTCAAAATTACTGTCAGATTGAAAACTACTTAGTGTTGTGCTTGCTTTCACTTTTGACAGTTACATTTAGAAAATAATTCAACAATGTTGTTAAGGCCTCTAAATTATTCTTGAGTTTATTTTAAATAGTATTACCAATTAACATATTTTAAAATACTTTAGAGATTCTGCAAGTGGATTATACTGTTATTTACTTAATATCCAATATCATGCTTCTTGCATCACTTCTAAGTGTCGGTGACAGTCATATTTAGCTGAATATTCAGCTTGTGTAGGGAAAGCTGAAAAGCGAAAAACACTCCACATGCAGGCAGTCTGCAAGACGCTGATATGACCTCTTTTACCTTGCTGTCTTGGAAGAAGGGCAATCCGCTTTCTTATGAAAAAGACCGGTGCCCATCACTGTGAAAATAGCACTGGTCGCTTGTACTCAGCCCATTGATTTTGATTACCTTTGGATGACCCAAATTTTAAAGTGAGGAGTAAGTGATGTGGTAAACTCTTACACATCATGTTTAGTCATGCCCTTGGAAACCGTCATAAATAGTTTCTGAATCAGATGCCTATTATGAGGAGATACTAGGGAGAACCGAACTTATCTTTGCAGACAGTCACAGACCTATTTAAAGTTGCAAGTAGGCACAAGATGGTTTGGGGATGTTTTGAAAGGAAACTTTGGTAACAATTTAATTGAAAGTGTTAAAGGCTGTGAAACATAGACGCTTCTGTTATGCAACTCAAGGTACAACATACCTGAAGCTTAACAGTCAGTGCTAATCTCGTAAAAAGAGATGTGTTCATAGCTAACAACATATTTCATCTCTTTTATTTTTAATAGAACATCTTAATTATGGACTACAATTAATCCATCTGTTAAAGCAACACTTGGCCCTTTATTCTTTTTATTTCTACTTCTTTTTATTCTATTTCTATTTGTTTTAAAGTTCTAAAATAGCTATTTTTCTAAAAGCACAGTACAATTTTTCTTTGTTATTTTGCAAGAGTTCTATCACTTGGATGTGTTTTGCTTTTGAGAGCCTTTGTTTGTATATAGACAGGCTATTGTGTTACGTGGTTTGGGCTGATATTAGCTGGCAGAAAGAAAGAGAAGCCTGTCTTGGCAAACCCTGGTTTTTATGTAAGAGAACATCTGTGGGCTCTATCTTTGTGGTGTAGCTGGACTCTCACAGCCTAAAAGAAAACTAGAATCTAAAAGCAAGCACATCTGCCCCCTTAAAATCGTAGGGATTATACATTTTGAGTTCAAGGATAAGGATTTACTGGTGAACTCTGAGGAATGGTGCCGACTGCTTTATCTGTTTGCTGTGTTGTAGCTACAAGGCAGGTTATGGGCCCTCTTCTGCCTTGCTGTCACTGGGCTTATACTCGAGGGGTTTTCTTTTGGAAACTGGCTGTTTGCCCTCCAGCTGTGTGGTGGTTTAATCAGTAGCTAGTGGCAGGAGTGATTCCTCCATGTGACTGAAGCTACAGTGGGATGATCCGGTGGGGATCCAGACTCAGCCATCACAGCAAGAGCTACCTAGGGGCTGCAAAAACCAGCCGAGACAGGGAGTAAGCGCATGTGTTGATTAGTCCACGCTGGCATTTTGTGCTGCTCTAGTCACACTGCTAGCAGGTTAGCTGGCTTGAGCATGCTTCGACTGTATCTTTAAAAATTGCACTACACCCTCAGCCTTGTCCATCCGTTGCTACCGTCCATGCTTCCGTGGAAAGGTGCGGTGTGTCCGGTGCTCGCCATTCCTCTCAGCCGCTTGGTGGAGAGGGAGCACTTTCCCACAGTGGTCTCCTGGAATGTTTCTATGATTCTTCTCTTCCCCATCTGTTGGATTGGACACGGGCTGTTTGCTGCTGCTTTCTGAACCCAGCACCTCTGCTCACACCAGATTCAAGGACCGTCCCTCCTCTAGGATTAATTATTCAAACTTTATATGCTCCCTCCATTGCTTAGCTGAGAACTTGAATGTGGGCAAGTGCTCTATTTGCACTGGCTTTAGGCTATAAACTAAGGAGGACAAAGAAATAGAGAACAGAATAATTGAGAGTTTGGATCACCATTTTTAGAAATTACTGTTATTTCCTCGTGCATACTGGGTAGGGTTTCATTCAGTTTGCGTCCTAGGGTGCTGCTCAGATAAACTGCCCAGTCTTAAGTGTGTAGGTAAACACTGTCTAGGCAGCATACCTGAAAGAAAACAATAGAGGCAAATGCACTTTCTCCATTTACAGCAGTTTTGAGTGCATTTGGCTGTATTTGAGTGTACTTGAATGTGTTTAGAGCTCCCTTGCTTGTACAGTTATTCATGCTTGCAAGATACGCAAGTTCCTTTCCTGCTTATTACATTCACTTCATGAAGACTGCTTTGGAGCAGGGAATAAGTCCATGTTCTGTGCAAAGGAATGGTGAAAACAATCAGAATTACTGCAAAATTAATGTCTTAAAATGTCATATTGGTGCGAGAGACAAAGGGAATGAATCTTTATTAATAACTTGTGTTGTAACTTGGTTTTCCCCCGCTGACTCCTCTCCTCTTACTTTGCAAGGAGAGATGTCACCTCATGTCCTTGTAACTTTTTGTCTCATTTCTGGACACTTCTTTATCAGTCTGGTATTTTTATGTTGGGGGGGACAGTAGATTAGCTTGGCCTTACATAAAAGTCTTCAATTGTAAGGAATTTTTGTTTGCCTTCCAGTAGGCTGTAGACCCTCAGCTGTAGACAAGACAAGAAGTCAGAGATGGGACATAAAATACGCCTAAGCATCACAGAAAAATGGTCAAAGAAGTAGAATTTGAACGATGAGATGAAACATGCAGGATGGCCATTCAATTTTAAATGTTAATGTGTTATTCAAGAATGCTTTCAAATCTCAATGTGTAACTTAAACATGAAATTTTTACGATTTATTCTGCAATCGGTCCCTCCTCACAAAATGGTAAGATGATGCAACTCGAGAGCCACTTGCAAGCAACTAGCTAGATTCAATTAAGAGTATCCAATCAGGGAAAAGTATGATATCATATGCTTAACAATAAGCTTCTGGACAGCCACTCCCTCTCACTGTGTCTCACTGCCCAAAACACTGGCATTTGAGTTACTTTAAAGCTGCTTTTGAAATTTTCAGAGAGAAGTTTAAAAACAGTTGTGCATTAGGCCTTCCGTAGCAAAATACAGAGTTTAAAGTTGAATTTCAGTCTCTGCAACTGCCAAGTAACTGGGCTCATAATACTGTACTTACTTTGGTCTGTATTTCTGTAACCAAGATTGGAATGTGGCCTTTACCCCACTGAATTGATATTATCATTCTAAAAGTTTGGAAGCCACAATACTGGGATGTGAACAATAGCCCAGCACATGTGTACACATACTTTGCCCCTCAGAATCTCTTGGTTTTTGTTTATTTCTTTCCCCAAAGGAGAAGTTTTAATTTAGATTTCTAGTAGGCTGTATAGTTTTTCCTCTGAACCATCTCAAATAAATTATCTGTAATCAAGAGGAATGTTTCCAATCAGTTACTGCAGCCGTGTGCTTGTACTTCAGATTATTCACAGTCTGTAGGAGTTGTATAATGAAGATTTTAATGACTGAACATAACACTTACATTGAAATGGATGCAAGCATGCCTCTTCATATTTTGGAGGGCTGGATGTCTATTATGCATAATATTCCATATGAAGTTAGCACCAAGAAGAGGGGAGAAAAGTGTGCTTTAGACTGAGAGTGGAAAAAATGCTCGTTTCCTCTGCACTGATTTTCAGCATCCCCCAGGAGATTCAAATGCATCACTCATTCTTTCCAAAGACCTTCTCATTTTATTGCAGTCACTAATTAAAAGTTGCCCAGTCTCTCTATGTAACACTGATAATCACAATCGTAAATTGTATGTCACGAATTATATGAAACCGCTCCTGCACATTTGTATGCAAAATCTGTAACCTGTGATAGCTCAAGTGTTTTGTGTCTTGTACTGCCTATTAGCAACTTAGATGTTTGCAAACTACTGTGTTCATTTTTTTTTGAAAAGTGCAACAGCCAGTCTAAGTTGTCAATATAATATGGGACAGAAAGGAGAAACCTGTAATATCAACATGTGTTAAATTTACCATAAAATATGTACTTTTTTGTTCTTGCTAGAAATGAAGTGCTGTATTGTTTTCTTCCCCATTAGGTGTGTTTTGTCAGATCCTAAGTAACAATGCCATAGTGCTGTAAAAGTAGAGAGAAGCATTCAGATATGTGATACTTACCTACTTAGAGTTTTAGGATTACACTGATGACCTCAGATTTCACTGGGTAGAAATGTCCTACTCTGTTCTTTGAAGATATTTTTTTTTTAACCTACAGTATATGACACAGGTTGCCTATCCGACAGAGCCTCTGGCATTGACAGTAATCTCTCCTGATCTTTAGCAATGGCACGTCTTTGTGTTTTGAGGATTGAGATAGTTGTGTACTTAATCTTTTATCTCTGTCTTTTCTTCTTTTCCCCTTTCTCCTAGCTTGTTCCCCCACTGCTTCTCTGTCTTCTCTACATACACATTTTTGCCTTCCTACTGACTGCTGACTAGGGCTAAAACACTAGTCCTCCAGTGAAACTGAGCTTGAAAGTGCTGTACTTCTCAGCTTATAATAGGAGAAAACCAGCTAAACTGTGCTGAACCTGTTTTGCACTGCTGCTAGCCCCGTGTGTCAAATGCATTCGTACATGCTCCGTGGCTGCTCTGTCTTCGCCTGGTGCCTGGTGTACTGCCACGGTCTGTGAGTGGTTTGCATGACGGGGACGTTACATTTTGCGGGAGGCCAGCACTACTTCACCTGTTTTTTTCTGTATGTTTGCCTGTGGTGGGTCTGCTATGTAGTCCTGGCCACCAGCAAAACTTGCCCCCACAGCCCATCCACGTATTTCTAGACTCTCACAGTGGAACAGGCAGCAGAGGTTCAACCACATGTGTGCACGGAGGGAAGCGCTGCTACATGCTGCTGCTGCGTGGAAGGTTTAAATCCCACTCCCATGTGAATTTGTCAGAGCTATCGGATTCATCCAAAGCTTTCTGAAACCGGGGGAAAAATGTGCCACAGCTTCACTCAACGTCAGCCGAATCCTAGGTTTTCAGCAGCTTGCAGTGCTCATTGTCAGAGGAGAACGCAAGTCTCTTGTGCCTCAGGAGCATTTCAGTTTTCTTATATTTATAGTAAGAAACATCTTTTCCATTGCCCCTAAAAAGCCTTATAGTGTCTTTTACAAAGTTGCCAGAGTGATACCTCATAGGGCCTGTAATATACAGTAATACATCAGCAGCAAAAGGAAGGCTAGGGACAACGTGGGGCCGCTGCTGAATGAGGCGGGTGTCCTGGTGACGGAGGATGCGGAGAAGGCAGAGCTAATGAATGCCTTCTTTGCTTCAGTCT
>Ga0065711_1034353_pt1 | contig 23928 bp, 18 predicted proteins | sample Hoacrofraction12_FD_59098 | JGI IMG/M metagenome (GOLD analysis project Ga0065711, IMG submission 59098) | Hoatzin crop microbial communities from Cojedes, Venezuela - Epithelial fraction 12 v2 (version 2) | ecosystem: Host-associated > Birds > Digestive system > Esophagus > Crop | place... | reverse complement strand
GCAGCCTGCCCCCGGGTCAGCGGGCCGCGGCGCGGGGCACCGCTGGGTGCCGGCGCCATCGTCGTCCTCAGCCTCTGCCCTGCGGCCCGGCAGTCTCGTCCTCCCTCTCGGGAGTCGCCGGCGGCTCGCAGAGCTGCGACCAGATGACGTTACCTCTGTGTGAGAGTTTTTTAAGGGCATCGTGTGCCCTGGAGTTTGAGAGACCGTTGTTGGCCTCCTGCGTTTTCCAGCCGGCTGGAATTGGAGGGGTCCAGACTCCCGGGGTGACGCAGAACGGTTTCACCAAGCGGGTTTCAGCTGGGAGAGGGGCAGTGGGGTAAGATGACAAGCCGGCAGCCATCGCGAAGGAAGGTTTCAGAAGTGCAGGCTGGGGGCCCGCAGCAGAGACTCATCTCTTGTCTTCATCGGCGAGTACCTTCTTGGGGAAATAGAGGAAAAAATAGAAAAGCCTGCTGAAACGAAGCAGTCCTTTTCCAGTGGGAACAGCTGCCGTGATATGTTTTGCAGCATTTAGGATTGTGAAGATTTTACAGCCTGAGAACACTGAGCAAATTAACTAAGCCACATGATAGACAACTTGAACAGCAGGAAAATAACGTAAGAAAAAAACCTCCCAACTCCCGTGGAGCAAAAAAGGGAAGATTCTAATACATGGTAAAAGGCACTCCCTTGTCCCATTGCCACCGGTGCCTATAAAACCAAGGAGAAATACCCTTCCTTATTATCAGCATCCACTAATGGTTCATTAAATCAGCCTAGTTCTAAACATTTCTGTACCGAGCTTAAACTTTTCACGGGTTTTCTACTAGTATAACCATGCTGGCTAAAAATACTATTTTTTTTCTTCTTTACTGGTATATTTCAACAACTCTTGCTTTAGATGTATTTATAGTATATAGTATAATGCAGTTTATAACTTCAAAAGGTTATGAATGGGTCTTATCCTCCATAACTGTGTCTTAAAACGTTTATGCAGCCAAGTGTTTTCTTGGGAAAACTGGTCATGCCTTGTACCTCTCTGAGGCACTAATTCTGCCCCCTTTGCCCCTGCGGAGGCCACCTGCTTGCTTCTCTTTCACCCCGTGTGGCTCAGACCCAGGTACTTTCCGTCATTCCTGGCCTGCTGCAATTCTCAGCAAGCACAAGGCTTCAAAAGGCTAAGCTAAGGTCTAGTACTGATCAAACAAATTCCATCCTGGTCTGTGCAGGTGTCACAGCAGCATGTTCTCCAGTGCTTTTGCTTGTAAGAGCACTCAAACATGGAAACATCCAGCTGGGCCTTTCATGGGACTGGGCTGGGCGCCAGGAAGCCCACTTCCCTGGGCTTGAGGCATGTTCAGAGCAGTGAGACATGCCCCACCATTTGGGAACCACTGTGGTACCACTGGTTCCTCTTTTAAACCATGTTATATGTCCATGTCGAATAATGTAACTGGACCAGCTACAGGAGGGTCCTGTTACTACGGTTAAAGCAGAGTAAACCTTGCACGATAGAGCAGGTGAGCCATTTAATGCTCTGCTATTTTCCTGCTGTTTTGTTGCCCCTACTCCAGTCAGAATTGATGTTGTCCAAGGCTGATGAAGAGAGCCGTGGAGGAATAGCTCTTACTGAGAATGGATGACACACAAGAATGTGTGCTAATGTTGCCTAGATCGCTTTTTTGTTCATTGCTTGCCATTCTATTTTTCTAATTAGGTAGAAGAGCTGGGGGTTTTTTGTGGTTGGTTGTAGGGGGAGGGGGAACATCAAGGGTCATATTCACCGAATTCTTTATTTTGAGTTATCTTAGATCTTGCTGTTGTACGTTTATTGCAGCTGGGCGCTGTAATGGTCTTGAGAGATCCTATAGCAGTGTTTCTACTTTTGTTTTTGATTTTAATTCATTAGTCTCTCATGTACCAGTCTGTTCTTACCCCTTGCTATATCTCCTTTGGTGCCTTTGACAGCCTGAAAAGGAGAGTTACTAGCTTGTGCTCCTGGTCCCTTTGCTTTGGTATGTGCCAAAACGGACAAATTGCCAGACCATCAATTTTGTTGACTCTAGAACTGAAGTCACAGATAAGGGGGGCCATAAAGCCTGCAGCAGTCCAGGGAATACAGAAGGAGACATACTGACCGGAGATAGATAAAGAAAAAATGAGGCAGGTAAGAATAGATCTTGTGCAGGGGCTGCAGACATGAGATCCAGAAGTAAGGGCATCGGAAGAAAAGGGATAACAAGCAGAACCGATATTTTTGTGATCAGATGAATTAATTAAGCCGATTTTCTCAGAGGGTTGTTTCTTTCCTTCTTCCCTCCCCAGAATGACTCCAGCACCGTTCATTATCATTGTGGTACCCCACTGAAGAGGGAGGTGGCTTGTGCTTTAGTGCTACATGTGCAGTTGGCCAGCTGACTGGTGCAACAGAGTTCCGCAGAGTTTAGCCTGCATTTTTTGGTAGGGACACTTCCTTGGGCCTCTGTCATCTACTCAGCTGCTGCATTTCACAAAGTGTGTCCAGGCGTCGTTACCTTGGGGTGCGTTATTCTGCCAAATCTGGCTGAAACTGGATATTTCCGTAAAGCTCCTTTCCTTAAATAAGTAGGCTAAAAATAAATCACAGAGGGGAGTCACACTTTACTTGCCAAAGAATATGAATAAAAAACATAGCAGAGTGAAAGAAAATTGGCAGTGAGCTAGAAGAGGCAGGATTTAACAATGTGTCTCTACAGTTCGAGGTGATGCTATGCTGTTACTGGACCCAGGAGCACTCCACGGACCGCGTTCATGAGGCTTGCAGAGAAGAGGGCACATTGGGCAGAGCAAAGTTAAGCACTTGCCAGGCTACACTGCTGCCGGCCCCAGAATTAGCACCATATTCTATATAAGAGAGCCAACAGGATAATAGCTTGATAACCAACATGCAAAAATAGGAATGCTGAATGAAAAAAATTGTGAAGTGGGAGTAAGAAGCTGGACTGATGTATTAGCAATGTGAATATTAGCATGAACAGATTGACAGCTGGACTCCACATTCCCCACCTGGCTGCTTTTAAGAGGATCTGGTCTTTTAGAAGCAGAAAGGGTGAGCCACGTCTTGTAGCATGCCCTTACCAGCTCAGCCTTTTCGGCCTTGTTCTGACAGTCAGCTGTTCCTAGAATTTAATACACATTACAGTAATGAAGGCTGCGCTTTCCAATTTCATGGTATACTAGGCAGCATGATAAGAAGACAGTATCAGACGGGCCATAGGCCAGGAGAGATGCGTGAATACCATTTATAGCTGGAGAAAGATACTGGGGTTTTTTGTTTTCTCACAGTGGCTATTCCTTTTTCTTAACGAGCCTCGTGGACAAAGACAGGCAGTGGCTGGGGAGTTAAGGGAAGGGCTGAACGAAGTCCAAAACGTGTGGTAACGAAGCAGCAGGGCTTGAAACCCTCTCCTGAAAGACAACATAGAGACTTACCTCTTCTTTTTCTTCCAAGGAGGCAGCTCCCATTGCACTATTTTCCTAGCAAAAGAAGTTACCATCTTAAGGAAAAGGCTTCTTCAGGGTTTGTTATGTTTTCTTTTGTGTTTTCTTTCCAGGCTGTATGTAAGTGTCAAGAAATGGCATGGAACGGACTGGAGGAGCTGACTCTGACAGCTACAGTTTAATCCTGGAAAGGGGGGGGAGGAAGAATGACTAGGGAGTAAGTGGCCTATATCAGCCCCAAGAAGAGCTGAACAAAGGGATGTTATACTTGTTTCTGTTTGTATTTCTGGGACTGATGCCATTATTTGTGTGTTTATGACACTTTAATACTCTTTTTCCTAGCTTAGGGCCAAAACTCATAGTTCTTACTCAACTGTAAAAATCCACTGAAGTCAATGGGACAATTTTTATGACTGGAGGTTTAACATTGGGCCTAAAAGCTGGATGTAGACAAAGAAAATGTTTCTTGCATGAGAGCAAATATATCTTATGAACTGTAGAAGGAAAGATATTCTTCCTCACTGACTGCTAAGGACAGAGGACACTTGTACTTCCTCAGCCATCATCACCCATAGCATTCACTATGGGAATGACAGCTGTCACCAAAAAGTGCCTTCTGCTTAGCTTGAGCAGCATAAAGGGCTTCCTTAATTCTGAAACCACTCCTTCTCTAAGATTTTACCTAAAACCTAGATGAAATAGCTAAATGAAAGTTAAAAGTGACAAAGACAGCCAAAGAATCCACATTTAACACTATTCACTGAGGACTTTGTTCCACATTCCTTGGCAATTTCTTTTTTTTTTTTTTTACCAAACACCAGTTTGATTACAGCCTGTCAGCCATAATCCAAACATCCCAGCTTGCATCAGCTAGTGCCACAACATCAATGTCCTTTGGAGGACAGATTTTCAAAGGATGCAAGGAGTGCTTCTAAAAAGAAACAAATTTAGCCTGCCTTACTGCTGAAAGTCACCTTGAGAAGTACAGACTGCTGTTTGTGCACTCAGACTGGGACAAAGCAAATGCTTTTCAGTTTGCATGAATAGATCCATGCTGTGAAATATAAAAATAAGTCAGTTTATTGCCTCCTCTGGAGCTCATTTTTAAAATTGCTTTTAAGTGAAAAGATTCACATGAACAAAACAATCCATTGTCTTGACCGGTGCTTCAAAAAAAATCCTTGTATTTCTGTGGTAAGGAGCTGTTGCATTAGGTGTGTATGCAGATGTGTGCGTTAGGATGTGCTACAGCAAGCGTCTCCCTGACAGCAGATCTCTGTGCCTGTATACAGTCTTGGTAGCGGATGGAAGGCTGCACAGGGTCAGGGGTCCCCACATCGGTATCCTTCAAATAAATTTTTTGTATTTACGATAGAGTCATAAAAGCCCTTTTTTCAATAAAAGCATATTTATTGACGTACTCACTGAGTCATAACTGCAGCTGCAAGCAGTCGTCTTTTTCAGATAACAAACTGAGACATTATGTAGCATCAGAAATAATTGTAGGTCATATACCATCAAAACACTAGTTTAGAGTAGTGTGAACCTAAGTTATCAAAAACTGATATTTTGATCTTCAGTTTTGTAGTCAACTTCATATAATTTAATCCAGTGATGCATTAATGTATTCCCATTCATACAGTGATGGTTCCTGTATTATTTGAAGCAGATTTTCAAGGCCTCACGCAGAAAGTAATTCCTCAGCTTCACTGTTAGTGTAAAAAACATAAGCAGTTTCTTTCCCACAGCCTGCTGACATAACTCTTTTCCTCTGGGGTGCTCCACCCCTTCTTCATTCTAGGGAGTAATGGAACCAATGTTTACAGCTGCAGCGCTGGAGGCAGGACCCATATATTTCTTTGACCAGCCGTTTTCTTTTATGTTCAGAACATTCTTCCAGTCTTAAATTGGAAACATTCATTTTGCTGTAGATGAAAACTAGAATGAAGGAGAGGGGCAAGAAGATACCAGAAGAACTGTCCTCATATTTCACTACAAATCTGCCCGTTGCCTTTAGTCCCAGGTGTGACACTAGTAGTGGTGGGAGCAGGGAGGTTTCTGTCAATTAGTTTTTCAGGGAAGACACAAAAAGGAGTCCCAAGGTAGATTTGGCCCGAGATGAGGGAGGCACCTGACCAGAACTGGCACCCTGCCACACGGTGTGAGCAGAGGGAGACAAGGGGCAAGGTAACAGTGTCCTATACCTTAACTCCTTGAGGTGTAGTACCTAATGTTTATTTGTGCTGTCAGCGTTTCATGAGTTTAATATATTCAACATAACAAACCTTGAGCAGTTAGTTAAAGAATGCCACACAATAGCCTTATTCTACTGTTTTGGCATGGACTGAAAAACAGCACATTGCTAGGTGCAGAGCTCTGTGGATTTCGTGAAGTTCGTGTCTGCTGACTAATGTATTGGGAGCTGGTGTTCATAGTATTCCTCTGGGGTGTGACTCCTCTGGATAACTGGGTTTTAAATTCAGGTTTCATCACATTTGCTTGAAACTGGTATTTTTGTTCCAAGGACAAGCCTTGTTTTGCCCAACTTGCTTTTGAATTTCAGAAATTTACCACAGGTTGTTTCAGTCTATGAACACGTTTGTGTGCACTCAACTTTGAGAGTGTAAGAAGCTACTGTTGAAACTGGAGGGGGTACCATGTGGTTACAGCTAAGCTTGTATGTGTTTAGAGGCTTGGGGACTAAGACTTTTTTGGTAAGCTTTCTTTGTATTTTAGATGTTAAAACTCCTAAAACTTGTTAATAAATTTTCCACATTTGCAGTCCTCTAATTAAACTGTTATATTTTAAAATAAAGATGGTCCTCTCATAACCATGGAAGATCACAGTTCCCAAACTGGAGAAAAAAAGAAAAAAAGCCCAACACAAAATAGGGTATATATAAAACCAGCAGCTACTGGAGGAGACTTCTTTAGACACTCAAAGTTTCATTACATCTAAACGACCTTTGCGGTTTTGGCTGGGATCGAGTATATTTTCTTTCTGGTCACTGCTGTAGTGCTCTGTTTTGGATTTGGGATGAGAATAATGTTGATAACGTGATAATGTTTTCGGTTGTTGCTAGGCAGTCAAGGACTTTTCAGCTTCTTGTGCTGGCCTGGCCTGCCAGGTGCACGGGAAGCTGGGAGGGGACAGAGTTAGGACAGCTGACCCAAACTGGCCAAAGGGATCTTCTATTCCATGTGATGTCATCGTCAGTATATAAGCTGGGGGAGCTGGCCGGGGGGCAGCAACCGCTGCTCAGGGGTGGGCTGAGCGTTGTTGGTTGGTGAGCAATTGCTTTTGTGCATCACTTATTTTTTACATCCTATTGTTACTATTATTATTACTACTATTATTATTATTATTATATCTTCCTTTGCTTTCCTATTAAACTGTATTTATCTCAACCCACGAGTTCTTACTTTTTCCCATTCTTCTCTCTATCCCACGGAGGGGAAGAGTGGGAGTAAGTGGCTATGTGGTACTTAGTTGCCAGCTGGTGCTAAACCATGACCATGTCACACCTAAGAAAACAAAGTTTTGGATTTATTTGATTACCATTTTACTGAGGCAAGAGAAAATAATTTTACATAGGAGAGATGAAATCAATCAGCATGTTACGTTACATTACATTGCACTTCAGCAGGCATAGTCCAAGGCATATATTGTCAGTGCAGAGACTCCCTGGTTTGGCAATGGCTGCACTAAATCTCCTCGTGCTGCTCTGCACAGGTATTTATGAGTTTGATCTAGGAGTGTCTTCCTTGGGAGGCAACGTGGCCCACCCTCAGCTGTGAAAGGGAGCACTGCCAGCCTGTCCACTTATGTTTCAGGCAGCAAAGCTAACAGGTCTCTTTTTCTTTGTTCTTTAACTGTTACTACTCTCACTTAGTGATACAACTTTTTTTTCTCCTCAGCCCGGTTGAAAGCAGGACTGCCATCTGTGTAGGTGAGCATACAGAAAATCGTGAAGATGGTTTCTTAATCGATGATAGAACAAGAAAAGAAAAATATCCAGTTTTGCAACAAGTGTCTTGTCATTCCCTGTGTAAAACCACTACGGAGAACTCAGACCCAAAGATCTCCCAAGTGCCTTTGATCCCACAGGCAGATGAGTACTCACCACTGAACATGTTGAATAAGTCTATGGCTGCCAACAAGTTACAGGAACTTGGGGACAAGCTGCAGCTCCTTGCTAGGTAGGAGACTAGCTTCCCTTAGGGACTTGTGAAAGTGCTAACTTGTAGCTGGAGAGAACTCACTGAGGGAGTCATAAATGGCACCAGATGTCACTAACATACAGAAATGTGAGATCCAGGAGAAGCCAAGCCTCAGAGGAGGTAAAGAGTGGTGATCTGAGGTTCAAATGTATGGAGTGTGAAGTCACTGCCATCAGAAAAGAATGATACAAGAAAAGCTTTGCTCTACCAGCCTGCACTACAAAGGAAAAAAGAAAACCTGAGACAGCAACAAACATGCCTGTAGGAAGTAAAGGTAAGGTCGTGCTGAGTAAATGTGCTGTGTTGTAATGTTTGGCTGCAAAAGGGAAAAAAACACTTTCTGTTAAGACTACACTCTCTGTTGGCTGGGCAGGCCAACATGCTCCACTTTATAGCTTGTTATACTGCAGTTCCCTGCAAAGCATTTTTTTAAGACGTGATGAAATAGCTTTGCAGCTGAAGCAAGAGGTACAGACACTTAGAAGAACAAAGCCGGTGAAACTGGGCAATGTTTCAAACCATTTATCAAAGCATTTTTAGTCTCCTCTTTCAAGGTGAGTGATACAGTCATAACATATTGTGCCAGTAAAAATCATTTGCATCCGGAGCGTTTCATTCAGCAAGTGTCAGTAATCCTCAGTGCAGAGCCATAGGTTGGGGTCAAGCCTGTTCCAGCTCTCCAGGTGCTACTGCAGTCTTCCTCTTTAAAATAAAAGAATGATCTTTGGTTTTATGTTTTTGAAGGCTGACTCACCTTTACATGTATGATCATAAGCATTGCACTCTGCTTTCTTCCTGCCTAGCTCCTGGTGTACAAAATGATGCTGGCCAGTTACCTGTCACAATCAGCTTCTCAGTCTCATCCAACATTTGTTAGGAAAGAGGTAAGAGTAGCAAGCACCTCGGCTGGATGACTGGTGCTTAGCAGAGGTGGTTAAAATGATGTAGTACCTGGATGCTGGAATTAACGAAAGTATGGATTAGTATGAGAAGGGAGTGATTGCCAAGCAATAGCCTCCCTTGCTTTTTGGATACAATCTATTTTTGAATACCCAGTCCTTCTCTGATTATCTCTGATCATCTGCCAAGAAGGTTTTCTACATAGCCACTACTGGTCTGCTACTCTTTGCTAGCAGAATACAGGGTGAATAACTGCTTTGGGATATTATTTTAAGAATTTCCCTACTGGAAACCATCTGTCCACATATATTTGACTTAATAACTTTTTGCTCTGAATGGGAGCACTAATGCACTAACTGAAAAGTTCCTCACAAGTTGTTATACCAGTTCTGCCTAGAATGTGGACAAATTTGATGATCTAAAGGGAAGAACTGCTTACTCTGCACCTCTTGTTGGATTTCTTTAAGAACAGTGCGGGGCAGGAGGGGAGAAGCATTTATGCGTTTTCTTCCTAATCTGGCTGTGAAGTTGGTCAGGTGCCACCAGGACTGCAGAACTGAAATTCCTTGGCTGGTGAAGGTTACAAGTGCTGCAGAGACACCTAGTATCCTAGCGTGGAAGAATAGCTTCATAAACAAATATATAAGCATTGAAGAGAATTATACCTTCTTCTGTTGTTTTCTGAAAACGTGGCATCCAGTTTCTTCTGGCTGTAACAAAGCAACAGCACTTCTGAAATGCTTTGCTGTAGAGTTGCATGCTCTTGGTGTCTCTGAGCTATTATATTTGCAAGAGTATTGATTCCACCTTTAACTCTCATGTGAACAGGCAGCCTCTTTATTCTTCTGTCCCAGTGATCTCAAGATCATGTGTGTTTCTTTTCAGCGCTCCACCGGTGGATCTGCCACAGCACTGTATAGAGGCAGCTGTTGGAGTTCTTTTAATCATAGATGAACGCCTAAAGGGTCAAGACAACCAGCTTCTGCTAAACTGTCCCTACCTTTCCTATCTCATGGCAGTTCCTCTTTTCTTGGCCTTTCATCACAGGTTTATTTTTTGTTTGGTGAAGGGAATGCCCAGCGGCAGGTGATGCATTTCTGTGACTGCAATTCTAATCCACTGAGTTCTTGTTTCTAACTGGCTTTTCGGTTTGTTCATACTGAAACAGTAAACCTAGGGAAACTGAGCTTTCCTAATTGATTTTAACAATTGCTTGGCCCATTCTCTAGCAGTCTGTGTCTGTAGCCATTCTTTATCACCTCATTGGACTTTCATATCAAGTAATCTGATTTCTTGGTAATGACCATTGCAACAGATGTTCAGACTCAGTACTCTGACCATTCATCTTGAGTGTTCTCACCTTTTTAGAAAATTGAGTGAGAATAACTGGGAATCTCCAGAAGTTAAGGAACTTCTTCCTCCACACTTCCACAGGCATTCTGAAATCATCCACAAATGCTGCAAATGTGAACTAAGTAAAATATACCTGCCATAGTGTGCCAGGTGCCACAGATGTCTTACAGAAATGCATGCTAAAAGAACTGTGTGCCCTTGGTGCTCAAAGTGATGCATGGATAATTTTTCCAACTACTTATCCAGATTGCTGCTGAGAATAATTAAAGAGTCTGCATTACCTGCATCCTTTTTCAGCAGCAATCCTGGGCTGCAGACAAATCAAATAGTGACTGTGACTGATGTGGGAAGTGAAAGTAGTTCATATGAAGATCTAACCTGGAATTTATCAGAATAATGCATTTTTCTGGATGCCCGTCTTCTTCCTAGACGTTATTTTCTGTTTTTCAATTGAAGGCATGTACAACGCACATTCCTTCTTGCTCCCATTGTATTCTTCAAGGCAAAGAATCTGTTTAATCTGTTTACGAAGACAATTCCCAAAGCTTCAGCACTTTGTATTCATATGAATGAACCTTACTTTCTGTTGACAGATGCCATAGAACAGGACTGACATTAACATCAGTCTTTACTTAAGTATCTAATTCTAATCTCTCATTCTGTTTCTCTAGGTTGGATTTTCCAACTTTCTGACTCAAATTCTGAAGATATTCACCAGAAGCTGCCATATGTGTGGACACTGGAGAGGCTAGAACAAATTCAAAACCAAATGTAACAAGCTGAGTTTTTTTTTACTTCCATAAGCAAAGTTACAATAAATGGCAATGTTTTCATGATGTAGAAGGAAGATTATGGGAGATCGCTTTGCAAAAATAACATGCTAGTCTGGAGAGTATTATTGCTCTGAAAACTTCTACAGTTCTGCTTAACATTTCACTACTGGTGAGAGAGAAACATGTACTTTTATTTTAGCTACTGGTAATGGAAGGTAAGAATTATCTCAACAGACATTTTGAGGGATTAGTGGTGAGATATTTTCTGATTATGGTTAATCTGCAGATAAACTTTCCAATAGTTGTGAAGAACTGTTTGAATCTCTTTTGCAAAAGAAACCACTGTCCACAGAAAGCATTTTGCATTTTGATGATTTGCTGTGATCTGTAGCCTGTTGCCTTGCCAGGGCCTGAAAGAAGGTTACCATAAGATATTGTGTCCAGAATCAGGCTTTTAAACTTCTTCATGCTGCTTATACTTAAATCTTCTGTTTTTATGTAGCACAAGTTAGCCTTAACACCCTGGAGACTCCCCATAGAGAACTGGCCATGTGTTTAAAATGTATGGTAGCTTCCAAATACATCAGCCATTCTCTGAATATCAACTATATTGCTAAAATAGTATCAAGGGATGGAGGAGGTGTCAGAAATAGTTAAGATTTACCCTACCTGATCAATTCTCTGAGGAAGAAGTGCTGGAATTTATAAAGCAGGCTAGATTTAAATGAAAAAAACATCTTTGCTGATAAATGTTGTGGTTTAACCCCAGCCGGCAACTAAGCACCATGCAGCCACTCGCTTACTCCTCCCCCACCCCGTGGTGGCATGGGAAGGAGAATCAGGGAAAAAAAGTAAAACTCATGGGTTGAGACAAAGACAGTTTAATAGGACAGCAAAGGAGGAGATAATAATAATAATAATAATAATAGAATACACAAAACAAATGATGCACAGTGCAATTGCTCACCACCTGCTGACCGATGCCCATCCCATCCCCGAGCAGCGATCCCATCCTCCTGACCAACTCACCCCAGTTGATATACTGAGCATGACGTCATATGGTATGGAATATCCCTTTGGCCAGCTGGGGTCAGCTGTCCTGGCTGTGCTCCCTCCCAGCTTCTTGTGCACCTCCTCACTGGCAGAGCGTGGGAGGCTGAAAAGTCCTTGACTGAGTATAAGCACTACTTAGCAACAACAAAAACATCAGTGTTTTATCAACATTATTTTCATACTACATCCAAAACACAGCACTATACCAGCTACTAGGAAGAAAATCAACTTTATCCAGACCAAAACCAGGACAGTAACTAATTATAAGCATTAATTACTTCCAAGGACAGTTATTAAAGTTAGCCTGTATAATTTTGTATCTACAGCACAGTTTCTGAATTTCAGCTGTTACATACCCTGCTGTTTAACTGACAGTTCCTGTACACTGGCCAATTTATAAAAATATTCAGATTTAATAAAATCAACATTGTGTCTTAGGTGAAAAATCATCATTCAGAATAATAGGTTTAGCAGCTAGTGGCTATGTAAAATCAAGCAGTTTTCTGTGCTTAAGAGTGTATATGCTACAATGTATTGTACATTGTACAATATAGTACATTAGCATATTATTCATTGTGGAATGGGTTATTATCACTGCTTTATTCCTTGGGGAACTGAGTAGCCCAAAGTCCAAAAGAACTGATGCTGCAGGAAAAATTGGAGTTTGCATTGTTTGACCAACCTCTGTATGTCAGCCTCCAATAGCTATATAATGTGTTTGCAAAGTCAAGAATAAGAAAAGCAACAAAAAAGCTTAATATTTGAGGCTTATACTGGAAACATCGTATTTTCTGATTATTTAAATGAGTGCTGTTGTCTTCCCTGCCATGAGACATATCATGTCTTAGAATTGCCTGTTTTAGAGAACACTCTTAAATGTATCTGTTGTTTATCCTCCTGGATTCTGGGTTTTGGTATACCCCAGGCTGCAGTTGTTAAGAACTGGACAGAGCTCATCCAAACACCGAGGATACCCGTGGTTGTCTGTGGTACAAATATTCTGAGGTCTACCATAGTACTGTTCCCAAAAACTCTGCAGTCAGCTGATTTAATTGTCTAACTGAAGACAACATTTATGCCACAAATAGAGTTGTAGGGTCTCCCAACAAGCAAAGTGTTCCCTTTCACAGGACCTGAGCATGTTTGCAGGATTTGCAAACCCTGTTGGCCCACCAAGTTGGAAGTAAAACGCTGCTCCTCGTATTGCAGTACCCTGATGCTGTCACCAGATTCCTGTGTCAGTGCCATGAGAGTTGGCTTAGTGTTCTTGAATATTTGTGCTTAGCCTGGTCAGCAAAAAGTTTATACAGAGCAATATTTTAGGCAAAATTGAAACAGCAAGAAATACTGGCTTGAGTACAAAAATATTTGTTTGATTTCTAACAGCTGATGTTTTACATAATTAACTTTCCTCAAAATTGACCAGCTTTTGTGCTTATTTTTTCCTGTAGTGGTGTCCCCAATGGGATGGGGAGGAGAAATGAACAAAAGGGGGAAACTTGTGGGTTGAGATAAAGACAGTTTAATAAGGCAACAAAGGAAATACTAATACTACTACTAATAAGGACAATAATAATGGTAATAATGAGTATGCAAAATAAACTATATACAATACAATTTTTCTCACCACTCAATTACCAACCCACAGTCAGTCCCCGAGCAGCGATTGCGGAACCCCGAAATCACGAATTTAGCAAAATTCCCGAAAAAGTTCAAACTCCCAGACAAGAAACGGTTCAAACTCACGGGATTAAGAAAGAAAAATTCCTGCTCCCCAGGCAGCCCCCATTCATAAACTGAGCATGATGTGTATAGTATGGAATATTTCCATTGCCATCTTGGCTATCTGTCTGGCTGTGCTCTCTCCCAGCTCCTGCACACCTGCTCATTAGCTGAACACAAGAAACTGGAAAAAGTCCTTCATTTCATAGCAACAACTGAAAACATCAGTCTTATCAACATTATTCTCATCCTAAGTCCAAAACACAGCACCTACTGGGAGGAAAATTAACTTTCTCCCAGCCAAAATCAGGACATGCATATTCTTCTTCTTCATCTTCTCCTTCTTTATTATTATTACTATTATTATTATTATTATTGTTGTTGTTGTTGTTGTTGTTGTTATTATTTTCCTTTTTTGTCTTATTAAACTGTCTTTATCTTAACCCACAGTTTTACTTTTTGTCCATTCTCCTTCCCATCCCACTGAGGTGGGGGGGAGAGCTGGTGAGCAGCTGCATGGTCCTTGTTGCCGGCTGCCGGGTTAAACGATGACAGTTTAGCTAATATTACTGTGATGACTTGCACGTTTTTATAAGTGCTTAAAGACTAACAGATAAAAGTATGTATGCATGTGGTCATATATACATCTAGAACAGTACACGTAGAATGTCTAACTGAAAAGGATTTCAGTCAAAGTCCAGCAGGACTAAATAGCTGTCTCCTAGGTTTGGGTTAATTTAGCTAGCCTCAAACTTTCTCTGCTTCTTTCTCATGATCAGTCATGGAAATGAAATAGATATAAATTTAGCTGTTAGATAAAGAAATTTTAAAATATTTAAGTATTTTTCTTTCTCAGAAGGATGAAGTAAGCAATACAACGAAGAGCAGCACAATAGATGTATCGAGTACATGATAGGGAAGGTGAAGAAAAAAAAATCAGGTAGACAGAATTTCAACAGGGGTAAAGCTGACTGCTCCCCGCAGTCAAAGGATCTCTGCTATGTACATGTGTAGGTTGGTGGAGTCAGTTTTAGTGCGAGCTTGACCACAGGTGACTTACGTGATCTTGGGCAACTTACTTGACCCCTTTCTATCTGAAAGTAATGTGTTTAATAATATTTATCATCAATGTTTACAAAGCTCCCCAGGATTCTCACGTGAAAAGCAATTTAGAAGAGTGTAAAATCACATCAGTAGCTGCAGAGAAGTCCTAATGAAAGGTTATTGATAAAACAGAAATCTGCCACTTCAGGTTGGTACTGCTTGTGGAGGGAATTGGGAGACCAGCAGGTTCTTCTGCAGTATGTAAGAAGGAGGAGATTAGAGAAGAACAAACTTTTGAGCACATTTTACTCATACTGTAGCTGAAGATATAAACCTCATGACTTGCTAAGATAATTGTAAGTGTACAATAGCTGAGACTTTAAACCAGAAATTTTCCCCGTCACGCACGCTGGCCATACTCATCAGTAAGAAGTCTGTAGATCCACACTCTACTGCAACGCATGGACTGAGTCCATTGACAAAGCACTGAAATGTCTGTAACAAATTCAACAGGTGATGGGGCTGTTCGCTGATGTTTGTGAGGCTGCCTGAATTCCTAGCTAAATTAGTAACCTTGATAATTTCTATCTGAGCTGAGAAACTCACAATTCAAGATGTGTTTTCTACTTAGGTCAAACTTCATGCTAGATTAATGGAAGTCTTGCCTGAGGATTCTGCTTAGCAAGAACTAATCAGAGGTGTAATTTTTCTCCTCCCTCGTAAACAGAGAATGGCAAACAACCAAGCTGAAGGAAGAAGTGGGGTTTGACAAATCAATTCTCTGGCATTTTGGTGATCACAGAGAAAAAACTTTCTCCAAGACACAGAAGGTTGAGATTGGCATGACTTTCACACCAGAGCTGACATATGGCAAACCTCAGATCCCAGTGCTTAAGAAAGCAGGCACAGTGCAGAGTAAACTGCACTATGGACTGAACAATGGCTCATCTTTCATTTAATATGCTTTCTGTTTACACAGCACATGTGAATTCTAGCAAGAGTGTGAGAGGTAGTGGGAGAGCTTCTACAGGGGGAAGACTCAGACTTCATCTGTAGCTGAACAGCTTCCAAGACACAGCTACCTGAAAAAGAACAAGACATAATTCTTCTGATTGTTTCTTATCAGACTCTATTTATATGGTACCAGAGCTATAGCCAGGTAGTCAGATTATAACAACAAAGCCCAGTATGTGCCAGATGGCTGGACGTCTCAGAAATATTCCAGAAAGAAAAATACTGTTACAAGTTAATGGCATCAAACTGCAATCCATTTAGAGCATAACCTTGTCTTGAACAAAGATCACTTTGTCAGTCACAGTCATCAGACTGGATTAGGAACAGTCCGCTCTGTCACATGGAAAACAACCAAAGATATTGTGCTTCATAAACATATTTCTGATTCATATGTTGCTCCTGTGAATGTCACTTTTGGCCTGTACCAGCCATATTAGCTTAGTTAGGTGTGTGGTTTTGTACTGAGGGCTCTGCCCATCCTCCTTCCCTCCCAACCCGCTTGTTCAAGGAAGAACATGACTAGATTAGCAGCTTCACTTACCCGTATGCACCTGGACCCAATACCCAGGATGTAGAGCTGAGAGAGAGTGTTAGTCCCCATGTTCTCTGCAGGGGCATTTAACAGAAGCCATGAAACTGGAGAATGATAAGAAGTTAAGTCTTTGACTCTCGTTTTAGCTGTCCTTCTGAGAATCTTGCTGTTTGCCAAAGCTGCTGCAGTCTCCCACGTGGGGGTTTCTATACCAACATATTTAGCCCTTCTCCAGATCGCTCTGTAATTGGAATTTTCACCCCTTTTGGACATGGCAGCGTCTGTCTTCCTAGCAGGTATGAGCACTTCCTTGATGCTGCAAGTTAGAGCAGAGAGCATGAAGCTAGACAAGGATGTGAACAATGTTCGGAACTATAGTAGACGTGAGAAAGGTGATACATTGTGCAACACAATTTTTTTTCTACAGCTTAGAATCATATCTTAGTTGGGTGTCTAACAATGTGTTGGATTTATTTTGGTTGGTTGTTTTTAATCTACCCTGTTCACTCAAAAAGGTAAAGCCAGGCACAGTCTTTGGTGACCAAACTTTTGTTCAGACAAACTGGTAGTCCACGGAGAGTTTGTCACTGGAGGAGATTCACATCTACATGTGTGGGAAGGTGAAAAACACCACTTTCATCTTGTTTGCAGGTCACCTGGAGGTGAAGGAACCTGGAGGTGCAGGAACCTGTCCCCTCTACAAGTCCCCTCTAGGAGTCAAATGCTACCATTTTTTCAAGCAGCCCAAAAGCACTATGTTATCTAAATTGCTAAGCTAGACAGAAAACACTTTGAAAATTGAATTTCCCATTTATGAAACCAGTGCTGTGAGGACAAGGATGCCCTTTGACTTACTGGAAAATTTACACACACAATGGAGACAGCAGGCAATTGGGAGCCAGCCTTCTGGCTGCCTTGAGTGCATGACATGAACTGCTGATGGATGTTCCACACAGACAAAATGCAGACACCCTCTTCCCCTTGTCCACTCTTGCCACTTCTTAGTGTCTCACAATGCAGTGTATCATACAGGTCATAAAAAGAGCTGATCAAATGCTATTTGTTCTATGTGTTGTTCAATCATCATTATGATTTTCTGTCTTAAAAATAATTGGCATGACTTTATGGAGAAATTGGAGCTACTGACCTAATCTGGAATAATTTACATACAACAAACAACTTTGTTGTTAAAGAATCTTTGTGCCTGGCCACCACCAAATATTTGCAGAGTTGTTTGGTCCCTCCCTCTATTTAAATGTGTCTGAGTGACTTCTCTGAGTCCCTTCCAGCTCCTTTTGCTACGGTCTGTTTTTAATAAGGATGGAAATTAAGACTACAGTTGTCTTCACTACATCTCTAGTTAGATGCATGTTTTAAGAAAAGTCCTTTAAATATTATTGCTCATGGATTTCCATTTTCATCTTGATTCTGTTTCCTTTGCTTGGTTTCATTTATTCTCCCAGGTTTGTGTTACACCATCTTGTTAAAACAATTTCAAGATTTGTTTGGATACTTACCCTTCTATACAGCTTTCTTCTTTTTGTGGATGGGTCCCCATCTAAAGGGGCACAGATTGGTCTGCTGTTAAAAATCTATCTAACAAAAGCTGCAGGATGAACACTGATATTCTCAATATCCTCTGTGTTGATTTCAAAGGCGGTTGTAAAGAGCAGATCCCCACTTGTGGAAAGCATATGCATAGGTGATTTCCTCTGAAGTTTCAGGCCCACCAGAGCATGTAAATTGAACATCAACAGTTCAGTTCTGGATAATGTTACCATCTGTTTATATCTCTCTGTGTAGCTCTCTGCACCTTTACATGATAAGAACAAAGATTATCATTGATTCCTACTTACAGCACAGTATTTTCCTTGTTTTTCCTCTTTTACACTCCTTCAGTGACTCCTTTAGAGTGCTCAAGATGTCTGGGATCAAAATTTCGTGCTATGCAGAGAGGAACAGTAGATAAAAATGAGGGACACATTAACTTGCAGCTGCCTTCCTTTGTAAAGAACTAAAGTTCATTGGCTTACCATCCTGAATGAGCTCTTGGGACTGGAGGACTATGTTTTGTTGGAGCTGTGCAAAGAATTATTTTTCAGCTCTTGCATAAAAGGACTTTAAAAGGAGTTCAATGCCCTCATAGCTCGAGGAAGGAGCTGGCCCTTGTTTACAAAAAAAAAAAAAAGTATAGGAATCCATAACAGAAAAAAGCCACATTTTTAAACAATTCTCAATTAGGATATAAAATCAAACTGAGCTAATTTGCCTACACTGGCCAACCTAACATTATGGAAAAGCAAGCAAAAATATGTAGAAAACATAAAATGGAAGCATTAAATCTCAGGATTCCTGATGCTTCTGTGTCCTTGTTAATATGTATGTATTTATTTTTCAAAACCCAGTGGAAACTCAAGAAAAACATATCTTTTATTAAAGATTTAGTTGCTGTATTCAGTTAAGTTGTGAGAAAAAGCAGCAAACCCAGGACTATCCCTGGTACTTTAAACAGTAAACCCCAAAATTCTGCGGTCCCCTGTGTCCATGGAAGATCATCAACACACAGAATCCACTTAAACTTTTGATGATCTGAGGACCTTTTTTATGTGTTTCAAAATGTGTGTCTTTCTGCAGGTCACCAAGTGTTATTTGCTTATGGGTAGATAAAAGAAGATCAAAATACATATTATTCTTAATAAATATTGAGGATAGAGACATAAAAATGTTCCTGAAACTGTCAACTGAAGGCTTATACATGAATGGCTTCTACATGTCATTTTACCTTATTTGTTTCTTCCTTTAAATTTACAATGAAGTTTTAGAACTCCTAGGAATAAACTAGTAAGTGGAAATGGCATTAAAATCACGCCATTTGACACCAGTTTCTTTTAAATTTGAATTATTAAAACAAGAATTTAACTCGGCTCTTTTCTCTGTATCACAGGGATAATAATTTATACCTGCCTCACAGGCCTGTAGCATGAGAAAAGCTCGACGAAGGAGTGGATATGCAAAGTGGCTTTTTAATTAAAGACTCATAGATCAAAGAGAGCTTCTTGGATTGCTTAGGTTTTACTGAGATACACCAGGAAAAACAGGTTTCGTATTTCTGCTTGTTTGCAGCAACACTGTAACAGTGGTGTTTAATCAGGAAGGAGGTCTGGTGACTAATAAAGATGAAGAAATGGTCAGAGAATGGAAATGGCCTTGGGATGGCAAGCTTGCCCAGCCAGTTATAGCACAGGTAATATTTATTGCTTTACTTTTTTTACAGTTGTTCTTACCTCTGTTTTTTTTTATTTTTAATTTCACATCTCTGTTCTCTCTGAGGTGTCTTAATTGCAAGGAACACACTTGTCTACATTTATTCTTCTTTAACACATTCTTTACAGAGAATGGCTCTCCCAACAGCCTCTACAGGAGTGGGTATTGTTACCTCTGTTTTACTCATATGGCATCTTAGCAAGAAGAAGGAAAAGTGAATTGCCTGGAACTGTTGTAACTCAGGATTTCAGTAAAATAGAGGTCTGTCTTCCCTGCTGGAAGCATCTTGGAAGAGTCTTTTCTGAGCTTGGGAATACGAAAGAGCCATTCCTCATTTTTCTTTTGGGCATGTACAGTGGCAGGCAGTTGTTTGCCTTACTTCAGGCCTGATCCAATTTCCACTGAAGTCCATGAAAAGTATCCCACTGCTTTGTAGTTACCAGAGCTGGGCCTAGCATGCTGCAAAAATACCAGAAACAAAAGTAAAACATTTGTGACCCAAGTCAGTAATAGTGCCTTCAGGTACAGAGTTTGTAAACACACCTGTTATTTACAGGGGTTGCATTTTTTTATTCCTTGCTACTTAATATAGAGACATACAAGGCATGCATAAGGCCCTGACAGAATGACAGGTAGCCAAACCCACACCAGGTTTTCTTGGCTCACACTACCAGGTTGGCAGCTGACATGAAGGAATAACTTCAAACAAATGGCAATAAAATTCTTACAGCTGGTATGACTGTTTCATATAGGCAGATATTCTTATCTGGGGCTGGACCTTTGTTTATTCCATAAAATCTGCAAGAGATTGAGACTCCCAAAATATCATGCTATATCTTCAGGTTTTTTTCTTACAAAGTCTGTAAAAATTAAAGTAGATAAATATGGAAACAGACTGGATTATCAAATAAAGATTATAGAACGTTACAAATTATAGAATGTGAATTATGTGCTATGTCAAATTAATTTGCCATTATTCAAGAGCCACATGAAAATAGAAATGAGTTTAGTAGAGCTGTTAGTTTTTGCAAGATAATATTTAGTTTGTTTGAATGGGTAGGAGTATCAGAGGCTGGAAAAGGCTGGCGCAGACTGGCTTTTGGATTAAATGGAAGCGGTTCCATGTCCCCTGCTTGGTGTCAGCAGGGCATTCTTCATGATCTGTGTGCACAGACAATGTTAAAGGCTTTAGTGACCTCAATTTTAAGAAAGTGCTTTGTATGTGTCAAAATGCTGATTCTTTACTGGGGACTAAACTTCATCCAAATCCTGCCGACTCTCACCAACGACAAGCAAGGACTAGAGCTTCCCGAGTCTGTACCTGCTTGACTTCACAGCCTCTGCCTCAGAAGTATACATGCTTTGCTGAGTGGTTTGAGAGGGAGGAGAATTTCTCAGGTCTTCATGCTATACAGCATCACCTCCCAAAGCATGCACAGTCTTAGTACATTTGCTTGGGGTAGGAGTCATCCAAAGGACTTGGAGCTGTCTCTGTCCACAGTTTTTGTGCTACAAGCTAACTTTGCAGGATTCAAATAAGAGTGACCGCGCTAAAACCTGTTTGTAGACTTCAGCCTACAGTAACTGATCGCTCCCTCACCTATGACCAACTGTCGTGGATAACCCTTTGAGACTTAAGTCTGCCTCTTCCATCCAAACATAAACGTGAAAACTTGGTGGCATTAGCAAATCTTCTTTTTTGCTCTTTCAGGTTAATGAATACATCACAGTGAGGACTGCAGAGTGCTTTGCAATTAGCTTGGTCTACAAGTGGCAACATGAAAGTGTATGCTTGTCTTTGTAACTGCTGCAGGGTGTGGCTCTTCCACAGAAGAATTGGTATGTCGTAACTGCTACAGTATTGTATTTTATGAAGGCCCTTTAAAAATATTATTTGCTCTGCAAACTCTGGAGTTGATGAGCTTTCCCATAAAATACACTTCCCAAGTTCATTTCCTTTTAAGTGTGCTAAGTGCAATCCCACAGAGGGATCAAGTAAGAGCTTCTAGAGATAAAACATAAACTCCAGTGGATTTATGTCGATGTCCGCCTACTAGAGGTCTGGCCCAAAGGAACAGTTATTTCTGTGTACTCAGCTTCCTATTTCTGCCTTTTTTTCTTCTCACTGATTTCCTTAATTAGTTAATGCGTTACCTATTCACAACTTTTGGTGATTAAGTCCCTATCACCCTACATCCTACTACTAGAACACAGATCAATCTTCATTTTCACTCAGATAGGATGGTTAAATATGACCTGTAATTTATCTAGAATTCTCTGGTCTACCAGATAGAATACGAAGTGCATTGACAGCCCATTCTGAGGTAGGTATAATTTATTGTGCTGTAGATGGGGGGTACTGAATGAAGCCCCAAGAAATCCTGATACAAATCTTTCTGGTCTTCACTTCCATGCAGTGAGCTGTCTGTCCAGCTAGGTTAATCATCCAGCCCAAACCCTACATCTTAGTGGCAAATACTGTCTTATAGTTGGGTTGAAATATACTTGTTCCTGAAAAAGATTTTTTATGTGATTTGGGAGTCAGGAAAAAGATAGTTATGAAACAGTTGTTGAAAAGCAGAAGAGATCTATGATCCAAGTAAAACAAAACCAAAATTCTGTTTTTTTCAGAGTATATTTCCTTCTTCCTGTTAAATATGAAAGCATTTAGCCTAGAAAATATAAAAGCACACGTTGCAGGTCTATAAGAGGTGTGTCTCATTGATTTTAAGAGAAATTTAGATTAACTCCTGAACTTCCAAGAAATTAAATTTGTTGCAGTTATTAAATGGCATTTTGTAAGAGAGTTTCACAATGTGTAGCTCATAGGCTTAGATGTTAGAATGCAATCTGCGAGACTACTACAACTAACATCATCATCATTATCAAAAAACCACCCAACGTCTCACACACACCTTTCTGCCTATCTGGGCAAGAAAACATTCTCAATAAGGGAAGATCAAAGTAATAAATGAACATATTCAAAATTTAGCGTATTTTTTATTTGTTTGGAAACAAAAATACCATCTACATTTCATAAGGTGGACCTTAGTTTTTCTAAACAGTTTGGCAGTTCTTTGATTAAAGAAGATTGAGAAGCTCTTAATACCTCCTTAATAAGCTGTAATCCCTCTGTAACACTGGGATAAGAAACAATACCTTATTCCTTCCAATTTTGGAAATGACCGGGCCATAACAATAACAGAGATACTGCTGAGTCCCTGTAAGACTGCCATCTGAAATACCACCAGAACAAGGCTTCCTGTACGGAAGAATGGAGAATTTGAGCCTCTCTCAAAGTAGAACTAGTGGAGATGAAGCACCATGAGGAACTTGATAGATATCTTTCCCTGGTGGAATCGGAAGGGTCACTGCTCTGAGGGACTACAGAGAAACAGGGACAAGTGGTATAGCAGGAATAAGTCTCGTTCACACCTTTGAGCAGGTGTTTAGAATTTATACAGTTTGCAGTTCAGACCTACCTCTTTACACACAGAGCCTTCCTCGAGGTGGAGGATTTGACTTTGAGAGGATTTGACTTTAAATAGCTGACATAGCAAATTCCATCTGGAAAAAATTATAGAAAATATATGGCAGACAGCTAAGGTCTGAGTCAGAGAGAACCTATCTCTTCACTTACTCTACTGGCAGAAGGGTGTGTCAATAAAAACCTATGAAGCAGGTACAACAAGAAACTTTTATCGAGTCATTTTAGTTTGATTATGGGTCTCTACTCTCTTTAAGACTCCACAATGACTCATTAAGAGATACCCCAGCAACACACACCACACATATATGGTTCTCTGCAACCTTATTGTCCTCCCTCCTCCAAGCAGATTTATGTCATTTTAAACACTACTTGTCCAAAAGAACCAATTATTTTGAAAGGTCAGACTTTTTTGAAAATGGGTGAGATGGTGTAGTGGGTTGACCCTGGCCCACCAGGTGTCCACCAAAGCTGCGCTATCACTCTCCCTCCTCAGCTGGAGGTAATTTTATTACCAAGCAAAATCAGAGTAATATAATGAGAAATAAACTCAAAATCTTAACACACCTTCTCCTTACCCCTCCCTTCTTCCTGGGCTTAACTTTACTCCAAATTTTCTCTACGTGCTCCCCACCAGCAGTGCAGGGGGATGGTGAATGGGGGTTGTGGTCAGTTCATTACATGTTGTTTCTGCCTCTCCTTCCTCCTCAGGGGAAAGACTCCTTATACCCTTCCCCTGCTCCAACATGACTCCTTCCCACAGGCTACAGTTCACTAACTGCCCCAGAGTGTGTCCCTTCCATGGGGTGCAGCCCTTCAGGACAGACTGCTCCAGTGTGGGTCCCCCACGGGGTCACAAGTCCTGCCAGCAAACCTGCTCAGGCATGGGCTCCTCTTTCCATGGTCCACAGGTCCTATGAGGAGCCTGCTTCAGCGTGGGGTCCTCCATGGGCTGCAGAGGAATCTCTGCTCCAGTGCCTGGAGCACCTCCTCCCCCTCCTTCTTCCTTGACCTTGGTGTCTGCAGAGTTGTTCCTCTGACATAGTCTCACTCCTCTCTTCTGACTGCCATGCACAAGTTTGTTGTTTTTTTTTTTTTTTTTTTTT
>Ga0065711_1034352_pt1 | contig 23928 bp, 14 predicted proteins | sample Hoacrofraction12_FD_59098 | JGI IMG/M metagenome (GOLD analysis project Ga0065711, IMG submission 59098) | Hoatzin crop microbial communities from Cojedes, Venezuela - Epithelial fraction 12 v2 (version 2) | ecosystem: Host-associated > Birds > Digestive system > Esophagus > Crop | place... | reverse complement strand
CCTTCCCTTCCCTTCCCTTCCCTTCCCTTCCCTTCCCTTCCATCAGGTTTCCATTTAAGTATGTCAGTTTGTCCCACACTGACAATTTTGCCCATATAGAAAGGGGAAGTGGACAGCTCCACACTTCGGTCTTTCTGTTTTCTTCTCTTTTTATTTCAAGTAGGCATTGTACATGTGTATCAAAGGAATTGTACTTTAAAGCAGTCCTCTGAAGGACAAATCTTAGCCTCAGAAAAACATGAGCAGTTACAGTCTTTGAAATAATAGATTCAGAAAGCTGAAAAGCTTGTGGCATCATGACTTGGTGAAATAAATTGCAGTATGGGTAGCATGACCCTTGAAAAACGAATTACACTCTATCATCTCCTGCAATCACTGCTGCTCTTATGTCCCTACTTCCTTCTTGGGCAAACTGGTATGTTAACATTTCTTGTACAGGAGGTACCGCAGTCTGGGATACAACTGGAGAACTGCGAGAGAGCTGTTCCTTCTGTATGCTTCTGTGAAATACCAGGAGGGTAGGCTGTGAACTGCAGAAGCGACAACAAAAAGCCTTTGTGAAAGTCTCTGTGGAAGATGATGACCAGGAAACCCTGTTCTAATAGGTGTTCAGTACCCCGAGCACAAAACATAGCCTGCTTCTCTGCCCTGAGCTCAATAAATCTATGCCCTCTCCAAATACCATGCTACATTGGTTTTGCATGGCAAGGCTTTGGTTGCAGGGGGGCTACAGGGATGGCTAGAGTGAGAACATACTGGAAGCTTCCCCCATGTCTGATAGAGCCAATGCCAGCTGGCTCCCAGATGGACCTGCTGCTGGCCAAGGCCAAGCCTGTCAACGGTGGTGGCAGCACCACTGTGATATCATGTTTAAGAATGGGGAAAAAAAACCTGGTAGGGTGCAAAACAGCAACAGGAGGAGAGGAGTGAGACTATGTGAGAGAAACAACCCTGCAGACACCAAAGTCAGTGAGGAAGGAGTGGGAGGAGGTGCTCCAGACACTGGAGGAGAGATTTTCTCCTGCAGCCCCTGGAGCAGACCATGGTGAGGCAGGCTGTCCCCTGCAGCCCATGGAGGTCCACGGTGGAGCAGGTATCCACTTGTAGCCCATGGAGGTTCCCATGCTGGAGCAGTTAGATGCGCTGGAAGGATGCTGTGACCCCGTGGGAAGCCCATTCTGGAGCAGGCTTCCGGCAGGAGCTGTGACCCCATGGGGGACCCACGCTGGAGCAGTCTGTTCCTGAAGGACTGCACCTCATGGGAGGGACCCCACTCTGGAGCCAGGGAAGAGTGTGAGGAGTCATTCCCCTAAGGAGGAAGGAACAGCAGAGACAACATGTGATAAACTGACCACAACCCTACTTCCCCGTACCCCATGCTGCTCGGGAGGAGGAAGTAGAGAAAATCAGGAGTGAAGTCAAGCTGGGGAAGAATGGAGGGGTGGGGGGAAGGTGTGTTTAAGATTTGGTTTTATTTCTCATTATCCTACTCTGATTTGATTGGTGATAAATTAAACAGATTTCCCTGAGTTGAGTCTGTTTTGCTCATGACGGTAATTGATGAGTGATCTCTCCCTGTCCTTATCTCAATCTGTGAGCCTTTTGTTGTATTTTCTCTTCCCTGTCCAGCTGAGGATGGGAATAATAGAACGACTTTGGTGGGCACCTGGAGTCCAGCCAGGGTCAACCCACCACACATGCTATTTCCACTACGTATGAAACACACCTAACTCCTCTGTACCAACAAATATATTTTTGGAATATTTCACTTCTATTTAAAACTTTTACGTGATCTTTCATTCTGACTAAAATTTGCAGCATGACGTCTATACCCGAGTTTTAATTAGCTCTGTTTTATTCTTGGGACTTACTAAATGAATGTTTTTATGCATCTCAGTGCTATGGGGCTACTGCAGCTTCTCCCCAGCATGTGATAAAATATGCCTCACTAAAGGCTGTAAATTAGTTTTTCCACCTACCCTAACAAAATTGCATCTTGACATTTTTTGCTGCTGATTCTCGGAAAGGCAACTCTGTTGACCTCTGCTGATGTCAGGAGGAAAAGCTGATGCAGGCAGGGCACTCTGTCTTGTTTTCTTCCCCTTAACTGCTGTTTCAAAAGTTTTTTTTGGTTGTACGTTACATATATACAAACAATTTCTATGTGCTTTCATTTCTAAACTATTGCTGACATGTAAGAATCTTATAAGCAGGAAGGGCTATTTTTTTCTCTCCAGTCTTTGGAAGTAATCTTTTTCTCTTCTTTATGGAGTGAAACACGGAGTGATTGAATCAATCCCAAAGGGTCCAAAAATTTCCCAAATAAATTCCTATTTCATAGTCCATTTCCAGTGGTTGTATCTACACATGCATCCTGTCTGGATACCTCCACCAGGCAAAGGTTTGAAATTTCTCTGTGAGATCAAGGTTTCTGGACTGTTTTCCACACACAGCAAAACAGCAGTGTGTGGGCCCTCCAGTGATACTGCATGTTGCCATATCACTTAGATAAGTTCATTTGGGATCCCCATCTTGACCAACCAGTTGGAAGCTAGATCTGCTTGAGATCTGAAGCAACTCTTTCTTGCTGACCACAGTAAGGTTTCAACAGCATGAAAGCACAATCACTCTGCCTTTACATAGTTTTTGACAACACAATCCCATACAGTGTCCTGCCTTGTAACATCCTGTCTTCTTTAGTTCACAGGCTGGGCTGCGATCTCTGGATTTATAGTCACCAATCTTGCTTTTTATTATATGCCAGTCAATCCTTGTGCTCAGTGCAGAATCATTATTTTCCCCATAGTTTTTTTCTATAATTGTCCTCACTACATTATCCAAGAACTTTGTAAGTACTGCCTTTATCCTTATAATCTCCATCACATGAAATGTTGTTATTTTCCTCATCTTAGATGGGGAGAGATAGGTCAAGGTGAAATCAAAGTGTTCAGCAGAGTGCATTAATTGTAGGTGTCCATTTTAAATGAGGGAGGAACTGACTTTCTCAAAAGGATTAGCTTTGCTAGAGCCTGTTACAAGGTGCACAACACAAATCTCACTGATTTTCCTAGCAGTGGAGAGAGCTCAACATTTCCTTAATTCCTGGTGGCAAAAATATCTGCTAGTACTCACCATCTCTGCAAGTTATCCTGTAGCTGATGGCAGGTTTTCACTAGGAAATCTGTGGCTGAATTTCTCTAGAGAGTCTTTGGAGAAGGTGAGATTTAGCCATTTCATGACAAATGTGGAGGATCTACTTCTTTGTCTTGTTTCCGTCCTCCACTGAAACAACAGGTCCACTAGGTCCTGTGAGGGGTCTGTCCCTGCTGGCCATATCCACTTAGGAAATGTTAATGGAAATTTCAGTGTAGAATTTCTACAAGTGCCCATGAAAACCTCCTTTTCTATTACCACAGGAAGAAGCAAAAAGCTGTAGTAAAATTCCATAATTAAAAGATATTTCTACTATTCAGTACTTTAGGGACATGCATGAAGAAGAAAGCATTCAATTCTAGAAGCTTCTGCAGGCATTTCCTTGCCTCCAGTAAAGAAAGAGTGAGGCTCATTAAAACCTCCACTTGAAGTTTGCTCCCTCTGAATACAATAGATATTGTTATATTGTCTCTGAACAGACTACAGGTTCCTGAGGCTGGTACAGTCCTGGTGCAGCATAAAACACAAAGAGGCAAAAGTATTTCGACCAACGTCGTATGGTTTCCCATACAGTGATTCACTTACAGTGATTTCACTTAAACAGTGAAATCACTGAGTCAACTTTTCTACAGCGAAATAAGAGCTATGCAGGAAATGTTATTATTGTCCGTGCTTGCTGAGTGCTGCTGCCTGCCCTCTCCACAATGAGGCAGGAACACTGCACTCATCCCACAGGAAGAATATGTGGGAGCCCTTCCTTAAAAAAAACACCTAAACAAACCAACCCAGAATCCCTCAAAAGTTTCACTACATCTTTAAAGTGCTGAGGTAATCTTAAAAAACGGTACTAACATCCTCAGGTTGTGCACTAAATTAGCATTTGGATTTGCTTTTGCTCACAGTGGTATTTGTCTAGTGGCTATAGCAATACATTTAATGATTACAAGGCAGCCCCAAGAGGTTCTCACAATGAATTGCAAAAGATGAATGGAAAATCTGAGAAAGATGGACACTAAAACCAAACAAGTAACTCCCAGAAAGAGAAAAATATTTACATACTTTTGTGGCTCTAAAGAAAGTCTGTGGAACCTGAATTTGCATCATCTAAATGATGAGAAAACTCAAGGGAACTAAAGAGTATTTAGACATGTTGGTGCCAGAGCTAGTTTGTAACTTGCACAAATCACTTTGTGAGAAGAAATCCCATGTGTCCTGATCCTGGAGCTAGAAAAAGCACTAAGACAGATTTCCCAGAAGAAAAGGACAAAAGGCTGTATTCTACCAGAAAACAACAGAAAAAAACAGACTTTGAAGGTCTGTGTAAGACTATTTAGTGGAGTCACTGGACACTGTTCCATTTAGAGAAATGGAGATAAAAACTTTGGTGGCCTTGATCCTTGTTGTATGTTTAGGAATCAACAGGTGAAGACGAGTCTGTTATTGTTAGCCCTCTCATAACCTTACTAGAACTGAAATGCCCAGGAACTGCTTAATCCTTAAGCTGATGGCAAAACTTGGACAGAGAGATGGAGTTGCACATCTGCCAGAAGCAGGAAGACAGACAAGATCTGCAACCATGGCAATGTGGATTTAGACACCCTGACACTGCTCCAGCAGCTTTCTGTCCATTGCCTTCTGCTGCATGCCAAAAAGTGAACTGCAGTTTCCCTAGTAGCACTCTAAAAATAACAGCTGTGGGAAGGAAGGAAGGGAGGAAGAAAGGAAGGAGGGAAGGAAAGAAGGAAGGAGAAACAGGTAAACTTTCCTGAACTGCAGACATCCTCCTCTACTTTGTTCTTCACTCTCTTGAATTTCAGGAGTTATCTAGATATAAGTACAAAAAAAAGGCAGCACTGGTGATACTTAGCAAACTGTATCAGAGTCTTAAAATCCAGAAGAACCTGAGACCTCTGGTTCTTCTCTATTACCTTTAAAAATAATTTAACAATATTAAAATTCAAACATATGAAAGAGTATATCCTGTCAAGTTTACTCTTTCTGCGAAGCATGTAAATGCCTGAAACACCTTACAAATAAACAGTTTGTGTTTTCAAGGTCTGCTCTGAGTTGAAACATATGAACACAGAGCATAATTCAGCAAACAACCGGCTGAGTTGCTTCTTAAGATTTACAGCCTACCCAAGCAATGCTGACACTATCTTTAAACAGAGTCTCAATTTCTGTCAGTATTTCATGTATGGGGTTGTGGTACACGATATGTACTGAGTATCCTTGCCAAGTCTGGTAAGTGGAAGGACTTTGCTTAAGAGAAGTCTTCTGCCTAATTGTGGTATACTGTTTGTTTTCTTGGGTTGGCAGCTACTTGTGTCACATACTAAGTAGTGACAGGACAGGAGTCCATGTTTACAAAAATAAAACCGACCACTCACAAGTTGTCTACTAAAAGAGCAGTTCACAGAGACAGTGACATGGCAGCTACCGTTCAAAAGTCCATAGCACCTTTCTTCCCAGTCCCATTTACACTCTGAGCGCTTGTCACCCGAGTGCCCCTGTTTTCACTGCTCTCAGCAATGTCTACATTTCCCCTGTAATGGCTCTTATGGCTACTTATTTTGTGATGTTTGACAACTTTCTTGTTCCCTGCTCAGTAAAGAGAACCTGAAATAAATAAGCCATAGTTCTGGCATCTCTACAGTCTTAAGGCAAGCAGGGATATGTGCTTGTGTCTTCTGTGAAAAGTGGCAGGTCACAATTGGTATTAACTGATGACAGAATGTTTCTAGGCGAAAGCCTGCACTGTGTGAAGGAAAGAAGCTCATTTGGCAAACAGGAGCTGCTGTCCCTTCTTCTACAGCTAAGCTTACCCAGATTATAGGACTACGTTTACCTATGCACGGAGAAAGATTTATTTAAAAGTCCTTGTATGAAAACTTGTTTTTAATCAGGTGGAAATGGGTTAATAGAAGGTCTCTTTCCCAGTAGTGATTAGTTTAGCATCACACCAAAGTAATCTGCACCATGTACAGTAAATTTGAAAGCTGAAAGACACACCCAGTGACATTTGCCCGAAGGAATACCGCAAGCTACCTGTGGTTCCAGGGAGATGTTGCAAAGGGTTCACAAACAAAACTGAGTAAATACCAAAGGTCATTTTGCAGTCTGGGATGGGAATGGATTTATACTTGTAATCTGTAGACAGGCCTGATCAGAGTGAAAACAGTGGTTACATTTCATTGCCACAGTTTTTAAAGTTTTATTGAACAAAGATGTTTTTTTTGAACAAGCCCAGTCATCCCACAATAGATTCAATGGTAAGTTAGTGAATTTTCAGGAAAAGGGCCAAAGTTACAGAAACATGGAACCAAGTTAATCAAGGTTTTAATAGTGAAGCAGTAATGTACCACTTTCTAATACAATAAAACTCTTAATATTTTTATGATCAAGTCTTTTTCATAAAGAAAATAATAGAATGAGAGAATAGATTGTCTTTCAGATAGAGATAGTTTCCAACCCTCAGTGCTTTCAGGAAAAAGGTTAACAAGACAGATACCTTAGAGGGATAAAAGGTTACAGGGTCACATCACCCACCAGTTTGAAAGTAGAGAGTATAATCAGGCTGAAATGAAATTACTTTAGCATACATTAAAGGTGGTGTACTTTGTCTATCTTACACCTTTAAAATCAGCTAATTGGCTTGTGCTAGTAACACACCATTTATTTAATGCAAGCCAAGGCCACAGGCACATACAATCTGTAGGCATAATAAATAATTTGCACATCCACAGTATCTTCAATCAGAGGATTTCCAAATACCTTACAAGCAATCAATGTCTTTATTTCACAGTGCCACTGTGAACAAAGCCATAACTTTTCCTCGAGAGGCGGAGAAGTGAGATGACTTGGGTAAAACTCACCTTTTTACATGGACCATCGCTCTCCACTTACACCTTTTGTGGGCACCTTGAACAGCATTAGCCAGCTGCACCCTCCTCCTCCAGTGCTAACGAGCACTCGGGATTTGGATGCGGTTCTCATCTAAGCCTGTCCAATGGTTTCATCTCCATCATGCTCTTTTGACCAGGTGGTAAACTTCAGGCTCCACAGACCTGTTGAATGTGGATTGGTGCATGCACAAAATGTAATGTTTATAGTCACCATTACTAGGTAATGAGATAAATGTCATAGTTCTCAGCTGTCACCTAGGTGACTATAATTATGTGGCTTAGCCAAAACACATGTCAGAAGCAAAAATTTTGACTGTAAGTATGAAGAGTGTTGCAGGATAGTGCACATAGTTCAGTGAGCAGTCATATAAATTACACTCAAGTACATCTGAACATTAGGCAGCTTCAAATTTGCTCTTTGGGAACTGAAACCTTTGAGAAAATATTTACTTTGCAAATACAGTTCATTTACAATGTCAGACAAGGTGACTCTTTAACATCATGACAAACACTAGAAATTCCAGTATAATCACAGCACCTCATCAAAGATGAAAAATAACCTTCACACTTAGGCATGTTTTGGGTTGCCAGCAGTAGCAAAGGAAATGCTGCAGCATCTGACGGGCTCAGTGACTAGCCCTGACGATGCAGGGGTGTAAAACAGTGAGGAGCATCAGGCCTTGAGATGAGCTGTGAAGCAAGCCATGAAGCTGGGAAAGACAGCAAGATGCAGAAGAGAGAAACAATTCACTGGGAAGCTCTGATCCAGGAAAGCCCTTGTACCATTCCTGAATGGAAAGACTCAAAGTGCTTGGTAACAGACCATGACTTTGCTTTGATGGCTTTACATTGATATTGACAGCACGGGAATTACTTCCATGTTATTGATGTTTAGTGAAGAGAAACATTAATTGCAATAAAATAGTACAATATAAGATAACATAATATAATATATATTAAATACAATAAATATAATATAAGGCAACCTTTTCAGACCTTACAAAATTAATAAAGTAGCACAGAAAAAGACATCATGAGTAGTTTCAATTTGCACTATTTAAAGATGATAATTTTTCCATTTCAGAATTTAAAAAGTACTGTTTAAGTACCATTAATGACACAATGTTCTAGCAGGATCAATATACATCCGTCATCATCAGACTAAACAGAAATATTCTGATATGACTGTAATATTCCCAAAGATTCACTAGTCATCCATAGCAATTCTGTCCCCACAGGAACAAAGCACCAAATCCAAGTCTTCAGAAACACTGCAGAGAGTGCCAGGATGAATAAGGAGTGAACACAATTTTTCCCACAAATGGATAGAAAAAGATAGTCTTGCAAAATGTATATATAGGTTGCACTCATGAGTTAGTATTCAGAGCCTGTCTGAGCCTGCAAAACATGTCCATCCTCCCCCACAAAAATGCAACCTATTCTTGTCCACAAAGCAAAGATCCAGCCTACAGATTTGGAGAAGTAACCAGGAAGATTATATTAGGTTAACTGCAAATGTAACTGGTTTCTGGCTAAAAGGCTTGTGTGGATTCGTTTGTACATATTTGTGTACAAGTCATTTATTGAGCTATTCCTCTGCTCTCCCGCCATCTGTAAGAAAAATGCACAAACAGAAGTAGCCTGCTGTGTATGGTTTACATTTTCAAGCCTTGTTTTGACAGTGAAGTCAGCTAAAACTACTCTTTCAAGAAAAGTGGAGATTCTAACTTATTTTTGTAGAACCCTGTCATGCAGAGAAAACCAAAGGGAATCCTCTGCAGCACAAGAGTCCAAGTGCACAAGATAAAGTCTATCATCACTAAAGGGTTTGCGCTGCACTAAGTATTGATCAGCTATTGTGCTGACTACATAAAATAGCAGATAAAAACCATTTCCTGGTAAAAAGGAAACAAATTTGGAGCTCAGACTATATATAGTGTGCAGCTGTAGGTGTTTTCTTGTACGAAAGTTTCCTGGTTAATGGTTTCATTTACAGTTAGGTATATTTCAAGCCATGCAACGTCATATGACGCTTTGTCCTCATCATTCTTGAGAGTGGTCTGTCGCTTTCATACTACTTTGAACCTTGTTTTTGGGGACATTATTCAGACACCAGAACTGTCTATGTTCCATACGTTTATCGCTGTTGTCAGCACAGCCATGAAAATCAATTTTGTAAGTTATAGTATTTAGCTGCATATTTATTTTTCAGTCTTTAATAAAAATGTTACATTTAGAAAGAAGAGATCAGAAACATTTTTTTTTCCTAAAAGTCTAAAAATGGTGCCCTAGAAACCTATTCTGCTTTCCATACTGCTTCTTGTCTCCTGTTTTTTTGTATTTTATTACTAAATTGCTTTTTTTGTTTGTTGTGAAATTCTATTAAACATGCTCAATAACTCTTCGTCTCTTGAAAGCAAAGTTTCTAGTTTACCCAAGGTGATAAAGAATCTATCACAGAGTTTACCAAGCTGTTAAATTTTAAAAACTTGAAAATACTCATTGTGGAACTTTAGGTTAGCACAGAGCTTCCGAAGAGAAAGGGATTAGGGTTTTTAACAGTAAATCCCAAAAATAATCTTACACTTCAGAGTTGTCTAGCATCTTTATTAGCTGTATTGCTATGTATGGTCAAATCTAATCTGATAAGAACAAGCACAAGCACTCTTCACCTCTTTGCATCCTCTGAACAGTGTGACAGCAAAAGAAATGAAGAGCATGAAGAAGAAACCGTAATGGCAATGTTTCTAATGTAACTCATTCAAGCTGAGAAAACAGCACATGAGAGCATGGGTAGCTTTTACTTCTAGAGTGAGCAAGTATAACATCTTATGGTCAGAGGAATTTACTGCAGAAATCAGCTCCCAAGTGCTGAAGTAAACAGAAGTTACACATGGAGATCAAGGTATCAGGATCCAGACTTTAGCTTTGATCAGTCACATTGGCAGATGGACAAGTATTGTCAACACATGCACATATATTTTTAATAGGCTATTTCCTGACATTACTGACAGGTGCCATCAGATGTAGGTGTAGGTGATTATAGCATTGCTACATGTCTTGTGTGTGTTTACAATTATTTAGCCACAAGTCCCCTGAAAAACTGTGATACAGTGTTTCCAGCACGCAGTATGAAGCTCTACAATTTCCTAAGATAATCAGAATAAGTGTCTCTGCATTCACTGGTGATTGTTCTGATACACTTTTCAACCACCCAGGACTTGAGTGGAATGTGCTGAAGGACTGTACATTTTCTAGTTAAAAACCACATTAGATCATTACCGCTTATTTTCATTAAAACTCGAAATTAATCCTGCAGCACACTGCCTAGGGACATCAAGTGAGCCACTGGATGCTTGCCTTTTCCATTTGGTCAGTATTCTGGACGACACAGAGTATTTTCTAGGAAAAGGTCAGTACCTGCCATCTCTGCTGGACTTGTTGGGAGCTGATAGGCTGCAAACCTTGCTTGGAGGTACTCAACAACTTACTGGATTCTACTGTATACACCAAATCAAAAACTGCACTCTTTCTGTGCAACGTTTCCTGATTTACTTCCAATTTAAAGTACATGGTAACTAAGGAATTCTGGAGTAGATTTCCACCTTCGAATATGAACATGTGGATATACTAGGGCAGAATTTGGATCTGGTTTTAAATATAATAATATTTAAATACGGTAATAATAGGCAAAAGACACTATTCCACAGTATAATGGCACTGTTCATGTCCTGCTCACCTTATTCATGTTGAAGAGTAACTGCATGACGTGGATCAAGCAATTTTTGCCCTGGTGGTTTCACAGTCACAGCTAAGAAAATGATGAATCAAATTAAAACCAGAGATTAGGAGCAATGTCACTGTAAGTCGCTCTCTTCCCTATAGATCTGAGTCAGGACTTTGTTTAAACAACTCCTTCTTCTCCCCAAGAGATTAAGACTCTTTCTCTCTCCTCGGCCCACAGCAGAAAACATTTTCTGGCACTCGTAATACTACTTCTAAAGAGCCCATTTCTGGGGTAGTATCAACTCTCACTGATGTAAACTCTATTGTTTTCAGTGGAGCACCTAGGGAAAAACGTAGCTTTGTGCTTATGGTGAGCTCTTGGTTTCAGGTTTAGTCAACGGGGATCAAAATTCCTTGTCACCTCCAAGCTTCACAGTCTAAAACACACACCTCTCATGCTACTCCATATAGTCAAGGTTTTAGAAAACAAAGTTTAAACTCTAACAGGTGCCATTTGATGTAAGTGCTTGTGACATGGTACTGCCTGCTGTCTTGGGGTTGACCCAGGGAATTTCTTCACATGTGAATAGATTTCCCAAACACGGATCAACTTGGCCAGAATCTTAGGGGAGAAAGAGGAGGAGGAGAAACATTTGCTAAAATATTTGCAGTACATCCCCTGATCAAATGGCAACAGCTGCTTGCAATCAGAATGTATCTCGCTCTGTTGGCTGTTCATGCTGTGAATACAGAAATGGATTCTGCTCATAATAAAATGAAGACAGATTCCTGTGAAGAGAAGACCCACAGAGAAACTAACCCCTTCGATTGTGCCATGACTGACACGGAGACAGTCACCTTTCCTCTTTGTACTAGAAAGAGTGAATTTTCTTCTCCTGGGACCATGAACCTACCGCTCTTATTAAAGGATGCGTTTGAGTCTCAGGGTACAAAGAAGTCCTGTTCCTCCACAACAGCTCCTACATTTCTTGGGTCTCCCTCTCGCTCCTTGGCAGAGCATATCCCTGGATTAACCATGGCACTTTCTATGCAACTCCAGTGTCTGTGTCTGGCAATAACACACAGAACAAAACTGTTTCAGAAGGAATGATGATCTTGGATAGAGTTCAAAGACTGGGGTTCTTTCTTTTTTCTCCTACGTGCACATCTGAGTTTGACAAAAACATGGAAATTCTCCTTGTACAAATGCAGAAGGCAGGAACTACCTGTGGATGGTACTGTATGCACTGGGTTCCTGGGGGAACGATTTCCATCTGAACATAAAAAGTGGTTGTTTAAAAGAGCACTTATATCACACTACTAGTGATTCTTTTAGGATTGGTGAGTGAAGGATGAATGTACTATGAAGGCAAAACATTTGGTCTCTGATTCATAGTCAGTTTCATCATGGCAGGACTGCTTCTCTGGCCAATTAACATTCTAGATATAAGTCCTAGAGAAAGGTCTTTCGTAGCAGTCAACGGTAAGACAAGAAAGATTCAATAAACAGAGTTTAAAGAAGATGCAGGCATATGCATATTTTATGTAAGAGTTGGAATTTGTTTTAGAAATGGTCGTATAATTAACTCAATCAAGCACAGATCTTGTACTATTGTGTTGTTTGTAACACTGCAAAAATCTGTTTTATTTAAAAATAAATTTATTATGCTGTGTTTCTGTCTTATAAAGATATACCAACCATGAAGAATTTGGCACAAAAAGGAAGAGCATTTCAGAGGCTGCTCTTAGAGAAAACCAGGCTGGCACATTTTGCTAAGATGCAAGAGAGAAAAGGAAGTGAGCAAAGTGAAATGACAAATTTTTATGTTTGCACTGACTATTCATAGGTACCTGTGGTTGCTCAAGTGCTGAAGCAAATCAGTTTACCTTTAAAAGTCTGAGAAATATCTTGAGTCATATAGGCTCTTAGAGAGGAAAGGCTAATTTTCAACTGTGTTTAACCTATTCATCAACACTAAGCTTCCACAATAAGTGAGCCCAGCCATGCAGAAAGTTAAAAGAAACACATCTTATTGTTATTATTTCAATTTCCAGGTCCAAAGGAAAAATACAAGACATGCTACATTTCATGTTTTTCAAATGTAACTGAAAACTGCTATGGCCACACAGCACATATTTTGCAGTTTTGCTGCAGCAGTTCAAAATGGCCTAGGAAAACAAATTTCTGAACAAAGTCTAATATTCACCACGTTTCAGTTTTTATGTTTCTAAATCCACTGATAACAGGGGGCAGGCTAATGTATGGTAAAGCAAGCATCCTCAATTCTCTATTACAGTGAGGATCTCCTTTTCATTACAAAGGAAGGCAAAACTCACATTCTTACATCTTGCACCTTATTTGACCTTCGTGTCCAAAAGCCCCTTTACTGGAGTTCCTCAGAGGAAAGCCAGAATTACACTTACGACAGTCCATTCTCCAAAGAGCTCACTGTGCAGTAGGAACTCTTATGAACTGGCCTAGATGGTTTTCATCTGCAGCAGGAGAACGTGCCATTTGTAGTTTTACATGCCCTAGCATTTTCAGGATAACTGGCTTAGGATTTCTGGACGTGCAGCCTCCCATTTGAAACACCAATGCAACAGTAAATAGTGAAACACAAATCTTTCACCTTCTGAAAAGTAAGGATCCTCATTTTACTGAAAAACATTGGAAAATTCTTGCTGATAAAGCTGCTGCTTCTGTAGTAACCATACACCAAAGCTGCTCTAAACTCACAAAGACAGCTACCAAATGTTAGATTAAGTAGGTTAAGTCCACATTGCATGAACATCAAAGAAGTTTCCACCTAAGCATATGAATATATTTTACATGTACGTACATGTTTAAGAAAAACTTTGGACTGCTCATTGCTTGAATGTCATACTGAGAACTCAGAGCAGCAAGCGTTTCTGGAAGATAGGAGTGGGTGTATCAGTTCTGCAGCAAAGAATCTCCAGTGGAAACTGCATTCCACTTTCCTTTTTGAAAGGAAAGATGCTGATTAGAATTTGTGTCTTGAAGAGGGAAATGAGTAAAAACAGGGCAGAAAGCAGTACTTCAGTGAAGCAGAGACAGTCCAAGAAAGAGGAAAGGGAAAGGTCTGTTGAATGTAAACCCTTTGATAAGGTGTCTTTGTACTCCTGTGCTTCCTGCTTTTCACAGATAGCAGCCATCTTCTTGGAACTAGGACTATCAGTTTATTAGATATATGGGCAGTGCACACCATGCGGAGGGCCTCAGTCCCTAGATGAAGTTCTAAGGTGCAGAAATAGCTGCACAGGACAAACAGTTGTAATAGCATTTTTATTTTCTAGACTACTACCTCTAATTCTTCAGAAGACTATCTGACTTAAAATCTAGTAGTGAAGGGGTAAGACAATGTTCTTTTTAAATTAAATCGTGGCAGAGAAATTTCACCACCACTTTAGCTGGCTTTTTAGGCCTTGCCAGAAGATAAGACTTCTTATTTCCTCTGAAACTATTCTGTTGATAGATTTTGCTTTAACGCACAATGTATCAAAATAACAATTGTGCAGTGTTTGGCAGGTGAAAACCAATTTGTTCAGCATGGAATGCTTGATGACTTTTTATGATGGCTGTGACACTACATTTGTTTGACTAGTGCATTGAACATACAGTAAGAAAGATGCCAAAAGGCAAATTCATGACAAAAGAACTGACCTGAAAAGAAAATAATCAAAGAGGGTTGTTTGAATTGGTATTATTTACTGACTGTGCAGTTTGAAAGACTCTGTGACAACCACAGGCATGAAAGCTATCTAGCCTGTTACATACTTGTAACATATAACTTTGCAATATACTGCATATCTCTGCTCCTCTCTACAATTTTTTTACAAAACTATGACATAAAAAGTATTTTTTTAGATCTTAACTATTTTAAAAGTATTTAAAAAATATACATCTTTTTAAAGCTATTTGTTTCTCTGACAAGATTTTACACTTTTGTAAGGTGAACTTCAGAACTCCATAAGCATTTATCAAGTTATTAATATTTTCAGAGAACTTCCTTACTTCTCACTTCACATACTACTCCAAGACAGAACTTGTGAGAATGATATCTATATCAAGAAACATTAAAATATTGTACAAAAACCTTTCAGAATTCTTGGCCACCTAGAGTAAACAACTGTAAATCTAAATAGGTGACACATACCAATTTACACATATTAGTCTTTTTGTTCTCAGCTGAAGGTCTGTCATTCTATGCCTCAGAGTGACTTTACATAAATTTTCCTAGTGCTGTATATAAGTTTGCAGACACAATCACTTGCACATTATTTTAGTACTGTCGTATTTTTTTTTCCCATTCTGAATTTGATACCCTAGTATTCTATCTTCTATTAAGATATAAATCCACTTTTGATATCTTGCATTGAAAGATTAATGCTTTGCAGCCTCTGATGGATCCCTCTTTCCTGTAGACACAAAGAGACAAAGGTTGCTTCTTGTAACAATTGCCTAAATGCATTCACTGGCATGGCAGCTTGTCCTGATAACAGATGTGGCAACAGCTGGAGAAATCTTTTTTTCATATTTGAAATTGATTCTTGAGTCTATGTTCATCCAAATAAATCCATGGCATTGCAAACATGTAAATTCTTGAGGATGCCTTTGGCTGCTTTGAAGATGTATTTCTGTTTCTCTAATGATCTCTATTTTCTCTAAGGATTGATAGGCATCACTATCTATCTATCTACTACAAAGCACACAATTTGAAGAACTTCATAAAAATTAGGTTACACGTTTACTCACAGAACATCTTCACTTAGGGGTCGGATCCCTATAGCGAATTGGCTGCCTGAGTCTTCTTTTCGTAAAAATTTAATTCTCTACCATTTCAATGACTTTGGGTAATTCTTGGGAAAGGTGAAAGCACAGGAATGCACACATATCTCTGAAAATCCAGAGAACTTGCCGTTGTTTGCAGGATTGTTAGGACCTGGATGCTATCTCAGGACCTCTCTGAAGTAACCCTAATTTTTCTCAACTTTGAAACACCTCCAGGATATGCAGCAAAGTGCAAGGATTCCAGGATGTGGGCAAGGGAGAATAAGAATTTATCATACATTTTTGATTGCTTCTCTTTTTCTTCATTAAAAAAATGAGCTTCTTATAAATCTACAGTGCCTAGTCTTTTAATGAAAATTCAAACTGGATAAAAAGTATTCTGAAAATCCTCACTTAAGACTGTATAAAACTTGTACCTAGCTGTTTCTGTTGATGTCATGCCCATTCCAACTCTTTCTTTCAACTACGCCCTCAAACTTCTGGTTAACTTAAGCACATGAAATTCCAGTTTCAGCTTCTTGTTGCACACTACTGAGGCTAAAGTCTTTAAAGATCAGCACGTTCTGATGAAACAGGCTCCCTTGTTTTGGCTTTCAGTGCCTAATCTGTACCACGGCACAGACCAGGAATGTGTGCTACAGGAACACTACGAGGAGTCAACACAAAGTCTACTTGTTTCTTATAATTATCTACCACTTCACTTCTGCAATGCATGTGAAAGGAATATCCCCTCAAGAACAGCAATTCTGATGCTCCTGTTACAGCCGGTATGGGGGAAATTCTGACCAGCCTCCAGTTTCTGCAGGGCCCTGATTTCCTGCAACAACTCCTCTGATGCCCCAACATTTTTGGTCAAGCCTAGGCCCTTCTAGGTGCCACTGTGCAACATAAATGTACTGCATATGGGATCTAGAACCAACTCTCTGGCAGAAAATGAGAATTCCCTTTGACCAGGTAGCCCCAAAAATCAGTGAGCTTCTGACAGCATGAAGTTTAACCACAGGCGTCTTTGACAGCTTTAAGTCTATATAGAAGAAACTCAAGCTGTTTCACTTCTGCCTGCCAATCTCCTTATTTTACCTGCCCTCCAGGGAATCAGGCACCTGGAATCAATTAGATGAGACCGTATTCTGAAAGGCTCTCCCAATAACTATTAAACATAAATGTGGGATTTCAGGTAGCAGCCGCAGATGTTTTGGCTAAGGATAACAGGAGTTTAACTCTTTGCCTCTTAATCCCTTTATAAGGTTAACATAAGCATATAGACTTGTATGCAAGCAAATGGATGGCTCTCTCTATAGTGTATAACAACTCATTTCACCCAGAAATGTTGAGACCATGTCTTGTGCCAATGCATTTTGATACCCAAGAGTGCAAAGAGACATGAAAGAACTAAAGTTGAAGTATAGTCCTGATGGGGTCAATGGGGATTTGAGTTAGGTAAGGATTTCTCTCCAGTCTGTGTTTTAGTGCAATACATAGCTTACCATTATATATTAGGCAGTGTTAGTGAAATGCACATGTGAACTCCTAGTTGGGATGGGTCCAATCAAAATAGTTATATGAAACTGATGATTTCCAAGATTAACCACTTGCTTTCAGCTTTCACTTCTTCAGACTCATAGGCATATGACATGTGCTGAAGCAGCACATAAGGTGATGTAGTATTTAAAGGACAGCTTTCCAAATGTCTTATGAATGTTTTTTGTATTTTCATGATAAACAAAAAGCACATGAGATTCTGAGGTTTTAACCTTTTGTTTCATTCTCACTGACTCTTCTGCCTTCTGAATTCTGAAAGATTCACCAAGTTTTAAGCAAGCATGTGTCCAGTTTTTGGGAAATCTTGGATTGGTTTTCTAATGACCTTGAAACCCGTTTCAGTGTATTGTAGGTACAAAATCAGATTTTTTTTCCATGACTTTGAACCCTCACTGGACAAAACACAAGGTCAGGCTGATTTTTGGATTATTGGTTTGAACTTCTGTAAATGTAGGCTTTTCAACACTTTTATGAGGCATATAGAAATTCGTTGACTTTTTCACTACAGATCAAGAAACTGAAGCAAATACATGCCACAACTCATTTACAGATCACAAATATGGGCTCCCTATCATAAATGCAAGAACTGTAAGCTAAGTTTAACTTTTTAACTATTTGATCATGCTTCTTTTCATTTAACTTCTCCTCTGAAATAATTTCTCAAACTGAGCAAAGTTCATATGAGATCTGTGACATCAGAGACTTCATAAGAAATTTGTATTTCTGCAAATAAAGATTGTTTTAGGAATAAGAACCCTCTCTTGCATAACCCACTGTTCTCTGAAATATACAAGTGTCCTTTGATCAAGAAGTACAGAACTGAAATCCTGAAGCAAATAAAAAGGGCTATATTAGTAGGGCAACTGCCACTAAAATTCTGCTGTATTTGAGAAATCAAAGACGGTATAATGAGACCAAGAGCTGCAAAAACTGTAATAGCTATTGTGTGACATTCTACAGTGAATGGGTGGTAGTAGTAATCAATACACTCAGTGGGATACTGCAATGTTGAGATTCATTATCACCTTGTCCAACAAGCAGATTCTTTTCCCAGATTCATGTTTTCAATTCCACAAAGAAAAATCAGGGGCAAACCCCATGGCTTAGTGGGACAAGTTGGAAAAAAAAAAAGAAAGAAAAATATATGAGATGAAATGTATAAGGTATCATAGATAAAAGAACTGTGCATGAAATTCAACGAGAACCCCACTTCCGCTTCCTAAACTAATTTGTTATGTAGCAATGTGTATTTGCATTCTTAGGTAATAACCCTTATATGTTCTTACTTTATGAGTGAGTGATTAAGCTGCAAAATATTTAGTATATTAAAAACAAAAAACCTCAACAAGTCTTAGACTACATAAATTCTCCACATAGAGAGACACTAACTAACTCTGTAACATTTTTCTCGTAGCTGTTACTATAATCGTTTAAAATACCACAACTGCTATAAGGAAAAGTAAATTAAAAAAGTCGTCTTCAGGCATGTCTATGGTATGATCTTAACCATTTATGCAGCAAATAAAACAAGTTCACACACAAAATGCAAATATTCTGGTTCATGTCTCACCATTGTAATTTCTTTGGCTTCTCTGGAGATATGCCTAACTGTGATGAGACAAAGCAAATATCTAGAGTAGTCTGTTCACCAAATGTGAAGAGATACTCAAAGGAAAAAGAAGGAGTCACAGTCCAGTTAGTGCTGTGATCTCTTGATCCAGGGGCTGCTAGGAAACAAGCATGTATTAGGCGTGTGTAATGGCTGTTCTAATGTATGACATCCGCAAACAGCCTTGCTGAACCCATACGACACGCAGGGATCGCAGGGAACAGGCTTTTTCCAGAAATGGCTGAGGGCACAGGAGGCAGAAGCAACTACTTTGGTGATTTAGAGCTCCCTGGTGAATACCTCCCACTCATGGATAGCTCCTCTCCTACCTAGCAGCACCAGCTTTCAAGGTGGAGGGCAAAGTAAGGCTTCACTGTTGTAGATAAGAACTGAGACCAAACTGCTTAACCTTTCCTTTCTTGGAAGGAATTTCTCCTAGAAAGCCAACTCTCATTGTGGATAAAATTAAGTCAGAGATGCTCCACATGGCTTACAGAGCAGTGTCCAGGGCTTACTAAGATGTGGGGCATTACATACTTACAGCTCTTTCTCATTTTAATGAAATCCAGCAAGTGTTTTTGTAAGTATTAAAAAAAGTAATTTTCTCTTTTTACATTTTCTTTCTCTCAAAAAATGTCTTACCATTTCTAAATGGAAGGTCTGACCTGCCTGGTCATGTAGTAGAGGTGAAGTGTTGGCAGGACAACTTGTATTAAAAGATTGTTAATATCTTTAAAGAGTCTGAGAAGTCCAAATACAAACACTAGAGGTCTGCATTTCATAAAATGGGACTGCCTTGGGAAGTAACAGCTGTGAAGCTAGGCATGTGTTACAGGTTTTATAACAGCTCCTGGTAATTAAGATGGCCATAGCAACCTGTAAGGAGTTTGAATGAAGAAGAACGGGTTGCAGGAGAAGTGTTTGAAAGAAGTTGCATGAAGTCAACCCATGCGCACATAGTTAAATCACAGGCGTAGCACTGCTAAGTACAGTTAATACACAATCACTTCAACTTCAGAAATACTGAATCCCTTCGTCGTGTTATCTAAAGCATGGCAGTTGAAACAGCAAACACACTATTACAGTTTTCAGAGGCATAACATGCTTCTATGATGTACACACCATACTAAATGTTAATATTCACTGGCACTGGTACGTGCAGAGTCCCTTGGAGCCATGCGATCTCCAAAGCTACCTGCTGAGCATGTTTAAACCAGAACCTTTGAGGCTGCTGGGCTGGAGACAGCTTGGGGTCCTGCCCAGGCATTCACAGCCAAGTACCAAGCATCATGTGGCTTTCCAGATGAAAGAGCACAGCAAAGAGAAGGGGAGGGGGGAACAGAGGGAGCAAGTGGGAAGAGGGAAAGAATTGGGGAGGAAAAGTGCAAAGGCAAGGAGCTGACAAAGACAGAAAACTGGAACCTTTTAAAAACAAAAGAAGCATGACTCAAACCTTTTTTTTGCTTACCATTTCTCTTCTTCTTGCTAGTATCTTCCCCTGTTACAGGTTCGCCCACAAACGTCTGTATTGAGTATTTAATTCCACTCATGCAGTTTAGCTGATGGGACACTTTATGGTCTTTTCTGATGTCCCCATTAGCTCCTTTTTAGGCAGCACTTCCTCTTCCAATGACAGTCAGGAGAGTCCATTTCTAGGAGAATGCAATGATTTAGTATTTGATTACTTTTTTCTTACATGTTAAACCAGTCCTAGAGAAGGCGATCTTCATCCAAACACTGAAAAAGGTTTCAAAAGGGTAGGAAGTCTAAGCGACAAAAGTCATGTGGCCTTGACAGTGTTGCTGTGAACCACCCTCAGCAGAAACTCTTTATTCATTCTTTAGTTGCTACTGCAATCAGGAGACCTGTCCTTGTTTAGTTGTCATTGGCAGAGAAAATGGGCAGGGGAGAAGGAAAGGCAGTTTTAGCCAATGAAATGGTTTTCTCTTTTCTGGATTTAGAGATACATTAAGTTTTATCTGTTCCTTTTAGTTCCCAAGAAATCATGAGGACGTGTGTGCTCCTTCAGCTCCTGACATGCCTGAGTCTCTATACCTCCAGCGGGAAGGAGCCAGCACAGCCCTGTCACCTGCCTTTGTGTCCAGCCTCTCACCTCTGCTAGATTCTCCCAGGCCACTGCTCTGCAAGCAGCTACGTGAAATGGCAATTACGTGCTACTCAGGGATGGAAGAAAAGGAATGAGAAAACCAAGATCAAACTGAAACTGCCACCACTTAATCCTTGAACCTCCAAGATGTAATTCTCCCCACTGCTGTGGAGGAAGCCCATGAAACACTGATGGTAGTAGCAATTAATAGAGAGGTCAAGCAATAAACATAGTTGTTTTGCATTTTATTCAACATCTTTACTTTTTGCTTTATTTTTTAATTACAGTTTTAATTACAGAAGAGCAGTTTAAAGTGACAACCACCTTGTTTTCTTTATTTTTAATTCTGTCTATTTACATACATTTATATTCCCAAAAGTTATGAAGTGGCAGATGACAGTCCTAATTACCTCTTCAATGTGCCATGCTTGCTACATCATGGTTAACTTTTTTTGATGGTTCTGACCTTTTAATCAGTTGATCAAGAAAAGAAGATGATCCGGGGTGCTTTGACATCATCTCAGTAACTGGCCTGAAATACTTTGGGTGACTGCAAGGGTAATTAGAAATATAGTGACAATAACTGCGGAAGTCATGAAAAAAATTATAGGTCATGAAAAAAATTATAGGTCAGTGCTGCTTCTGCAATGTCATTTCTACAGTGATGAAAGAAATTACTGTTAATTACCAGGCTATTACCATACTTAATTCTGATAATTCTAGGCTATCAGAACAATGTAGAGAAACACAAATCACGTTATTTTTTTCCTCCATCAAGGTGGCAGTACTGTTCCTCTACCATTCATTCTAGGAATTATGTATTTTTATTAATGAATCAGATTTACCACCTTATAGCTGGTACGCAGAGGTTAAAAAATTTACTTTGTGATGTCAGCTGTTCTCTTTCAGGGTGATTCATGCATATGTACACACACGGTCTCTTGGAATCATTACTTCTAGTGTTGTGGCAGAGTTTTTTTTTTCCTTCTATAGGACCAACCTGGAAAAGCAGGAGATTGCGCCAAGCAGAAGTAGGCTTTACTGACTACAAAACCTTATAGCTCAAAAAGTCCAGGCACAAAATCTCACCCAGACTACAGCTGGGAGGAAAATATAAAAGCTATGACTCTAGGGGAATACTGGGAAGTAGACCAAAATTAATTAATTTTCATTATGACTCACTCAGGATAACGTCTGTCTCCTGGAAAGTGTTTAAGCACGTGCGCCTTTGCTTTTGATGGGAGTTAAGGGAACCTTACAAGAACTGAGTTGGCAAATTTTCATCTCAGGGGTCTATTTTAACATTTTGGAAGTATACACGTATTTTTCTTCTCTTTCGAAACCATATAGATGACTTTTAAAATACTGATAAGAATCAAAACACAAGCTTAAATCCTGTCTGTATTTATGTATGTAGTGGTTTCTTACTGGTTTTTGATCATTTTATAGAAAATGAGAAAAATAAGATTCTTTAAAAAATCATGTATCTGCTTTAAAACCTACTGAACTAAACCATACTTAGTGAAATCCTCAGTTGTTATAGGATCATGGAACTTTTCCCTGGAAAAGAACTGTTTTTGTTCCTCCAAAAGTAGCTGGAATTCTCCTAGAATAAATGTGAACAAGATGTGACCCTCAGCATTTTTTTCTGTAAAATCAATAGCAAATGCCCTCTATGTTTCACAGTGCCAAAGCAGACATTTCAGTTATTGTCTTCTACATTTTTTTGTTGCCTTTCCTAAACTCTGAATAGAATATATTTTCTAGTCAGCAGCTTTCCTGTTGTCTTGGTTGCTTTCTTCACCAAAACCTGCTGAAAGTCCGGTCTGCCCCCGCTCAGCTAAGTTTTCTTATTATTCCAGTGCAAATGACAGAAGAGGAACTCTGTGCTATTCTCCTCCTCCTGCTCTCTCTGCGTGTATTGGCTCAACAATTCCTGAAGCAAGTAAGGCAAGGAGAAGGCAGGAGGTGGCTGTCAGGATGTGCTGGTTTGCAGTACTGAGTGATAAAAAAAATCAGAGGCACGACTGACTTCCAAGCATCCTCACAGTCTCACTGTTCTTCACTCTATATACTGCTCCCCCTCTTACATTCATGACTGATTGAATCAAAGGTGCTTTTCACAGTGACTTGCACAGAAAAATGGTTTGGGCACAATAAGTATCAGTCTAGATCCCATACTGCATCTCTTACATCTCCATGCTTTGACTAACTTGAGTCACAAAAGGCTTTCCGTTCAGTGCACTGGATTTCAAATGAGGTCCTAAAAGATTCTGTGTCCTCAGGTGGTCAAAGTATTACAATCTTTTTCACAAAGCTGTCATGAGGTTGTAAAAGGAGCTACAGCACTAAGATTATTTTTATATGGTATAATAAAAGGACAATAAAAGTTGAAATTTCTGTGAAGAAGTAAGGCTTGATAGTGAAAAAATGGGCTGCAGCATAGTGTAATTCTTCTAGACCCTCACTGTTACTGTTGACCAATGTTTTGTTCTACAGGATGATAGTTTTTCACTATAAATGTCAGTTATGATTAAAATGAGATGGGCTGAATTATGAATTGCTGTTTTAGCACTAGAAGGTAATGACCCTTTGATAGACGGGATTCTGGATCTTAAAAAAACCATGATACCTAAAGATGTGATGCTACAGAAGAGTTGAATTCTCTCTCCAAATTAGGTACTGTGAACTACACAGTTCAAACTTTTTACCACATTCTGTTTTAGAAAACATTAAATAAAGAGCTAGTCTTAAAATGTCTGAAAAAAATCATTAAAATGTATTAGCCTGAGAAACAACAACAACAACAACAAAAACCTAGAGAAATAATTGATCCCTAAGAAATTTTGTGGATGTGTGTTTGAGAACAGCAGAAAAGTTAAAAGCTTAACTAATATACAGTGTAAAATCATTAGATTAAATTTTCTTTATTACAGACTAGATTTTTCACAGAATCATAGAATCACAGAATGTTTGGGGTTGGAAGGGACCTCTGTGGGTCATCTAGTCCAACCCCCCTGCCAAAGCAGGGTCACCTACAGCAGGCTGCACAGGACCTTGTCCAGGCGGGTCTTGA
>Ga0065711_1034351_pt1 | contig 23929 bp, 8 predicted proteins | sample Hoacrofraction12_FD_59098 | JGI IMG/M metagenome (GOLD analysis project Ga0065711, IMG submission 59098) | Hoatzin crop microbial communities from Cojedes, Venezuela - Epithelial fraction 12 v2 (version 2) | ecosystem: Host-associated > Birds > Digestive system > Esophagus > Crop | place... | reverse complement strand
TCTGGAGATATTCAAGACCCACCTGGACAAGGTCCTGTGCAGCCTGCTGTAGGTGACCCTGCTTCGGCAGGAGGGTTGGACCAGATGACCCACAGAGGTCCCTTCCAACCCCTACCATTCTGTGATTGTGTGATACAGATAAAAGTCCTACCCTAAATCGGCATACTTTGCAGGGTACATTAAAAGCCTATGTTGGATACCTACTGCTCTCAAAATCAGACACTTGATTGCCCCTGGGAGATACCCAAATATCCAAAGGGGAAAATAATGATAGGATTGAGTATCCTCAACTAGTTTTTATTTTCCTATTAGAATAAAGTACCTCTTTAAGTCTTTATTTAATTCAGCAGAATCCTCATAAGGCCAGTTTTCACCATTTTCCCTCATTACATGAATTACCACTGCAGCCTCATGCATTTTCATTGTATCTGGCGCGAATAACACTGGAATGTCCATTTTTTCTTTCGGAGCTAATCGGGTTCCTGTAATATAGGACAGATCCTTGTAGTATTTTGAAAGTACTGAAAATTATTTACACCATTTTACTTATCTATTTCCTTTTTTTTCTTTTTGATACACTATTTAACATTTTATCACACTATACCACTTCCCCTGGGATAATGAATTTCATTTTATCCTGCTCTTGCTATGGCCAGATCTCATCTTATGGTAACATTTGTGGCCTGGCTTCCTGTGATAAAGTACTTTTAGATTCAATGTCCTCAGTAGAGGAGTTCACATGAAGTTTTACTTTAGACTTCCGTTTACTGATAAAACGTTGAAATGAGACCCAGGGAAAGCACGATTCAGTGAATGTCTCACATTCAATATTCAGAGATCATGTGTTATATATATCAGTCAATCCCATGGTTTTCTACGGCCTAAGTCATGTTTTCTGAGCATCTGTGAGTTGCAACATGAGAGTAAAACTGCATGAAAAAGACCAGCCTAAAGGCAACTGTTCATATTCAATACCCAACTGACATGTATTTGAAAAAATTTACATTATTATTATAGAAGACATGTCTTTTCTGTATGATTTTTCACCTGATTGATTTTGCTGTTTAAAAAAAAAATAAACCTATATTGTCTATAATGAAGGTGGATTGATACATTGTATTTTTAAGGGCATTTTTCCTAAGACTTGCCAGTCTCGCAACCGTTAGAACATCTACCTCAAGGTGTGTTCCAGCTATTTCAGAAATAAAGTTATTGAAACATTACACAAAGTAGAACAAATAAGTCAGATAGTCTTTTCACTATCAAGCTCCTTGCTTTGAAAAGAATTCTTAAAATTTGGTGTAGATGACGTCTCAGGGTTAGGGTTTCTGTTTTAATTTTGTCTGTGAAAAAACCACTTAGTTATGAGTAACTACTCCTACCTTAAGCTTTGAATCCATTTTTGTCATAAGTTTTCATGCTCGCTACAATGCATACATGCTAATACAGATCTATGAGTATTGTTCCCTGAGAATGACTGAATCTGCTCAAGTTAGTATGCATAGCACAAGCAGCACTCTCCCTGTGATTGCTTCTGCTGATAACCACAGACTGCTGTGTGCTCAGAAAATGTCAGCAGGGACACTTCATCTTGTTCTCCAAATGTTCACCTTCCTACAGTCTAAGTGGCTTGAGGGTGAAGACCTCAATGGTGAGAGCTGTAGCAGAGTGGGTGATAAGAGAATTTCAGTGTAGCCTCGGGAAGACAAAATATAAAAAAGAGGTGGATGCAAAGAAGTTTGGGAATGAAAGTGGATGAGTAGGGAGACAGACTAAAATGATGACAGGAATGTCCAGAAGGTAAAAATGTCAAACAAGTCACAGCAGGGTGGAGAGAAGGGTTTGGAAGACAGCTCTCCAAAACACAGAACACAAGTCAGGACTCCTCATCTGCACCAATTCTCTGCTACTACTTAATTATAAAGTCTACTGGACATTGCAACTTTTGTTGCTACCTCACAATCTGTTGTTGACATCATTTATTCCTTCAACACAAACAGCAACCTTGAATAAAGATATCCAAAGCATCTTGGGTAGATTAACAGCATAGTTGAATTAATAAATTTTCCTGTCCAGACAGGCATTCTTTATGAAGAATTATCTTGTACTGTGTTGTGTAGGTAATTCCTATAGTATAGAACCTGACTGGAGTTGATGTGGTTCTGTAGCTATAAAGCTTTTAGCTAGAAACACTCTTAAATCAAAATAAATTAAACAATTAAGATTGGAAAGTCAATCTTAAATTAGGAAGGTTCAGATTACTTTGAGATAAACCACCCCATCTGCAAGATTTCTGCCTCTTTTGTAACAGTGCCGCAAGACCTCAAATATAGACCACTGCCTCACATTATTATGGATTCCACAAACACTTGGGAATTCTTACCTAAATATATCTGGATTTCTGTATGTAAGAAGTGTATCATGTAGTAGCTATGGAAATTAACCAACTGCTTTACACTCGTAATTGCTTAATTTCTACATATTTGTAGAAGTATATCATGGCATGAGCAATTTGTCTTTGAAATAATTACTTGAAAAGTCTTGTGTCTTGAAATAGGTTGAAAATATCCTCATTAAAAATCCATTAAAAATGCTAATATCTAGATGAAAAAATAAACTATATTTCTCCTTTTCTAATAAAGATTTAAGACTTTCCTTTAGATCTTAATCTCCCTATTTGATGAATTATTTATGAAGTACATATCAAAGGTTTAAAAGATATACAATATATATATACACATATTGTTGGCAATAATGTGGTCAAAGGGTTTTTTTTAAAAACTTTAAGAATCCGTAACTGATTTTTTTTAATCCAGTTTCTGAAATAACTAAGATGACCACACATATTTTTGCCATATTTCTGAAAACGTCTGAAGTAGGATTCATCCCTCTGGACAGAAGTCAGCTACAGCACTGATGCAATGTTCTCCCTATGTGAGAGAAGAGGTAACTCTCTACTATGATTTGCCCACTTTGAACATACTCTGGTGTAGTTAAGGCAGAGGTCTGTAATATCTTTAAATTAGAAATGTATTCTTTAGAATATATTTGCCATTACATTGCCTTTCCAAATACATGCATACCAAAATAGTGTAACCATTAACAGTTTGCATGTACTTTGCAACACCATTATGGCACATCCAAACACAAGGTATAGATATTTTACTTAAATTTGTGAGCAATGTGACCACCAGCGGGGCAAAGACATATGAAGTTGCATGTAGGAGGTATCCAGCTAGCAGAAGCTGCAAGATGAGGCACAAGGTAAGCAGAAGGGACTGCAAATAGGCAGAACATCCTGCTGAGTACAGAAGAGGGATGATTAGCAAAAGCAAAACCAAAACAAACAGCAGGGGGAGCTGTTGAGATTGCCCTTTGGAGGTGGAGGGGGCAAGAAGCATAAAGCACTGGCAATGACCAAGGAAAGATGGAGAAGAAAGTGGACAAGCCCACTTTAGCTCCAACTTCTCTCATCAGAGTTGTTCTCTCAAATCCAATCACTCTGACCTCCATGATGAAGAAGCATCAAGGACCTAAACTATCACTGTTAACTATATGGCATCAACTTCATGGCAATGTGTAATTAGTGCTAATTTAGGATATGATTGATATGGAGTAACACTTTTATACATGAAGTAATAGTGATTAAATCTGTAAGAATTACTCATTAGCATGAAGTTTATTGTTAATAAATGTAAGATTTTTTAAAAAGTTTAAAAATGGCCTAATTTGTCAGTCCTCTAAACATTCCCATCACAGAGATTTCTGATTCCTTAACAGTATATTTATATACATGTATATATATAAACTGCGTACACACTACTTGTTCTGTGCATACACATACAGATTTTTACATATAGTTACACACACACACACACGCATGCGTGTCTATTCTATTGCAACACTGGGCAACTCTGTGGTTTGCAGCTCTTTCCTTCTTGGACACAGTCTCTCGTTCATCACAGAAGCACAGAATAGTTCGGGTTGGAAAGGACAGCCATTGGTCAGACATTGGAACAGGCTGCCCAGGGAAGTGGTGGAGTCCCCATCCCTGGAGGTGTTCAAAAAATGTGTAGATATGGCACTTCGGGACATGGTTTAGTAGGCTTGGTGGTGTTGGGGTGACAGTTGGACTTGATGATGTTAGAGGTCTTTTCCAACCTGTGATTCTACGATTCTATGATTTAAAGGTCATCTAGTCCGACTCCCCTGCAATAAGCAGTGACATCTTCAGCTAGATCAGGGTGCTCAGAGCCCCATCCAACCTGACCTTGAATGTTGTCCTTCTAGTTCCTTGTGGCTGGCTGCCCCTTAAGTTTCTGAAAGGCCATGAAGGACAGAGGACATTTTCCCTTCCCTCAGAAGTGCAAGAGCAGCTTCAGCTCCCCACTAACCACATGGTGTTCTTTAAAAACACTCCCTCTGCCTTTTCACATGTGTGTAGGAAAACACCACCTCTGCTCTTTCAGCAGTACAGCTACTGACACAGCAGACAATAATACGTATGTGGGCAATATTAGTACAAATCAGCACGACTGATCAAGTTGCTCCTGTTTGTCTGTGAACATCATGTATTCTGCTGGGAATACCAAGAAAGCATTCCCTCTCCATGCCCTCTACAGTGATGCCTATATACTCCAAATAACAAATTGCTGCTACATCAGCACTGATTGCAAAATACCCAAGTAGCTGTTCCAGCTAATTTTTGGTCTCTAGTGTTTTACCAGAATAATAGGCTCTAGATGAATTGTAACTTTAAAAAAAAAAAAAAAACAAACCAAAGCAAAACCCAAACAGAAAACAAACAAACAAATCTTTTCAGAAGTTATAATTTAAATAGGATTTTGCTAATTTCATTTGCAACTCTTCACATATGACAAATAGAACAGACTGTAAACTCATACCTAGTTACACTACATATTCATCGCATATACTGTTGGAACCATAGCTCAGTTATGCCTGTAACAGTACATAGTGCCTTGATTTTAAAAATAAATTTTAATACATAACACATATGACAGCATTCTGGGACCTTCTGGCAGAATATTTCTTATTAAAGACCATGAAAAAACAAATTTTATAATATTGTTGGAACAGAATGTGTTCACATTTTTAATAAAATACCTTCTTAGTAGAAGCTGTTCATAATGGCATTAATTTTCATATCACTGGGTTGCCTGCAGCTGTCAACTAACCAACTGATCATTAACTGCCAGTACAGATTTATTTCCTTACAATTTTTCCTAGTTAATAAGATAGATGAAATAGGCTAATTGCAAAAACCACACATTGCTTCATGTTTTTCTTTTCTCCTTCCCATTTATAGAATGTGGGCCAGCAAGCACTGGCACAACAGACAATAACATCTATGTCGACAACTTTAATAGAACTCAACATTACCAACCAAGTTACTCCTGTTTGCCTGTGGACCTCAAGTACTCTGCTAGGGTTACCAAGAACTGATCCCAGCGACTGATCCCTTATCTTCATGTAAGTATTTATAATGCAACGAGTATCCACTAATTCTTCACAAGAAATCCACAGAGAGGCTCTTTTCAGAGCTGCATCATGTTTGGTAAAAAGCTTTGGGCCAGATAATACTCTACTTCTATTTCACTGTCCTACAGGCCATTAGGAAACAGTGATAGCATAAGCTCAGCTGACCCTTTAAAATACTGAAGCAATCTGATTCAAAACAAGGGATGCAATTAGCGTCAATTGCCTTACAGAGGAGCATGCAGAGATCTGTATCCTTCTTCATCTCTTTTTTAGGTAACTTGTTTTTAAGCCTCATCCTGCTTCCAAAGGCTGGTGGAGAGCACAGATTCTGTAAAAGATTCCTTGAGCACTGCATTGTTTGACACTCGAGCCTAGAACTCCTGGATTAGATAACTAAATCATAATTAGTATATTTCAAATTCCCCGCTTCACTTCTAAAGGACACTGCACTGTGGTTGAGCTCTGTGTAATTTCTGTGTCAGCCCTAGAAAGCATAGCACCGTGAGAGCTAAAATTAATTAAAGTAAAAAAGTAGTGGAGCCTCATAGGTAGGATTCTATTTTGAAGGAATACATACAGCCCAGGCAGTGCCACACTGATAAAGTTGTGATAGCAATGAGGAAAATATCCTGCAATATCTCTGAAAAGAATCATCATCCTCTCATCTAACCTTATCTTACAGACATATGTTTTTCATATTAGTAAGGTACTTTGATGGTAGATTTTCTAGATGTTGAAAGGAACATCTTCTTGATGCATTGCTGTGAAGCTGGTAGCATCTCAGAGTGCCTCCAATTGATTGTACCTAGAAGAACAGCACTCAGTTCAGATTTCTCTAATTGAAAAATAGAGATGAGGCAGAGTGCAATGTCTTGTTCAAGTCTGATGGGGGATTATTTAAGAGTGGGTGCTTTTGTTTGGTTGTTTTTTCTTTCTTGACAGTTTCTCCATTAAAATTATTAGTATAGAATTTTATCAGTTAAAACCACAGACAGCCCTGCTAAAATTAGCCCTTGCCATATAAATGTCAGCCCAGTATAATCAGGTCTGGTTTCTACCATTATCCTTAGAATCTGGAAAGAGCAACCTCCAAAATATTCACAGGCAGCAGCTACTGGTGGGGAAGGATTGCTAATTCTTTCTCAAGGAACTCATCCAGAAAAGGAGGACTGATATCAGGCAGTAAAAAGTGAGATATTGCAAGCACTCCAGTAAGTATCTGAAACACATAATAGAAGTCAGGCCTAGGCATTCTTCATTTATTTCCACATGCTAGAAGAGACAAAAGCCTGGCTCACACATGAACTCTAATATTTTTTTTATAGTAGCTCTTCCAAAAGTGGTTCACTGCTAAATTCCAAGAGTTTAATAAAGAACAGACAGCGTTTCTGCCTCAGCTGTTATTAAGGGTGGGTTCATTTTTGTTTACATCTTTTTCTTTTTTTTGTTTAATCCGACCAGTGAGGCTGCTTGAATTTTTTATTCCCTTTCAGTAAATCGTGATCACATTCCCTTGTTATGGGTTCTAATTACAAACTGTGAGAATGCAGCAATCTGTGTTAGTTTTGCTGCATCAGTATTACAATTAGTCAGTCTCAATGAGTAAATATGAATAAAATTTTCTGGATTGACAGCCATCACACAACAGCCAACAACCTCCACCTGTGGAGATACTAAAAACTTGACCAGACATGGTCCTGGACAACCTGCTTTGGATGACCCTGCTTGAGCAAGAGAGCGGTTGGATGGACAAGATGTTCAAGAGGTTCCTTACCATCTAAACTGTGATTCTGCAGTTCTGTGATCATGATAAATCACTATGTTTTGTCTTGTTTCTGCTTTTAAGCATAGATATAAACACATTATTGTTTGATAAGCCAGATGCAGACACTTACCTCAGTGAACTGCAGGTGATATGAAGAACAGCACACCTCCCACAAAGGGAAAGGAAGAAGGTAGAACAAGAGATCACCCTGGCAAACCAATTAGCTTTTGGTTGTGCTTAAAAGAAAAGCAGCAGCATGCTAGCCATGGAAAGGCAGACAATACCCATCAAGGACTAAAAGAACCTTGCTAGGGCATGCAGAAATGCAGTCAGGAAGGCTAAGGCTCAGCTAGAACTGAAATTGGTCAAAAATATCAGGAACAACAAGAAAAGGTTCTTCAGATATGTGAGTAGTAAGCAGAAACACAGGGAAGACAGTCCCACTGCTGAACAGTGCAGGGAAACTAGTTATGTATAACTCTGACAAGGCAAATTTTCTCACCAAGTTTGTTGACACTAAACTGGTGAGGTGGACAGAAGGGAAAACCAGCTTGCAGAGAGAACTGGACAGGCTGGAAAAGTGGGCCAGCAAGAACTGTATGAAGTTCCACAAAGACAAGTGCAAGGTCCTGGGACAACCTAACCTAACCAAAGAGCCCAGTGCAGGCCAGGATCTGTGTGGTGGGGGAGCAGCCTTGCTGGAAGGGACCTGGGACTCCCAGTGGATGACAACCAGCTGAATGTGAGTCAGCAGTGCACCACTGCAGCAACAAAGGCAAATGGGATCCTGGGCTGCATCCATAGGGGCACCACCAGCAGAGACAGAGACATGATCATCCCATTCCACTCAGCGCTTGTGAGGCAGCACCTGGAGTACTGTGTCCAGTTCTGGTTCCCACAAATCAAAAAAGATGTGGACAGACTACGGTCCAAAGGAGGGCCAAAAAGATGATCAAAGGGCTGGAGAACCTGCCATTTAAGAAAACACTAAAGGAGTTAGATCTTTTCACCCTGGAGAAGAGAAGGCTTGCGAGGACCTTATCGGTATTTTCTAGTACTTAAAGGGCATCTCCAAAGAGGATAGAGGCTCTCTTTACAAGGAGTCACATGAAGAGGGCAATGGGTACAAGCAGCACCAGGAGAAGTTTCATTTTGACCTAAGAACAAAATTTTTTGCAGTGAGAACAACCAATGACTGGAACAACCTCCCCAGGGACATGGTGGACTTCCTGTTGCTGGAGGTTTTCAAGACACCACTGTACTGAGTGTTAGATAATACCATCTAGGTTCCCTTTTCCATGGAAGGTTGGACCAGATGATCTTTCGAAGTCCCTTCCAACCTGACCGGTTCTATGGCATTTATACAAAAAAGTGTTTCAAGTTGAGTGACTTACATCTCTAAGAAAGAAGAGAAACAAACTTTACCATCTCAAGACAAATGTTGGAAGGGCACATATATTACTAAAATGTCAGTTAACCATGTGTCTTGAACTATATATCAGTGAAGTTCCAAATGTTTTCTTCTACATCTGAAATTAAGCAGGAAGATAATTGGTTGCTCAGTCTGTCATGTTCTCTTAGATGTGAAGAGCAAAATCCACAAATGAAATGTAACTCAATCTCAGTTACAGTTTCTCAGGGTACATATGTTATGCTAAAACTCCTATTTGCATCTTCTCTGGGACAAAGAAAATAGAATGTAATGCACTTCAAGTTAGTTCAACTTAGATACAATAAAGTAAGTAAAAGAGCTATTACAATAAGGATGCAAAATCCTAAATGTTAAATTAATCTCATCCTGCTTTTTAATGTTTACATCACCATTTTCCTTCCATCAGTACAGTTTATTTAGGTAGGTGGGATGCAAGGGAGATTACTTTCACAGATGGTCCACAATGATTTTATTTCTAGGAGGACTCTCTACTTCCTGAATTATGGATTCTTCCAACAAAAGTTAGAGTTGTTGTTTCCTCTGCCTCTGAAAGCTTCACAAAATCACAGAATGATTGAAGTTGGAAGGGACCTCTGGCAGACACGTGGACCAACCCCTCTGCTCAAACAGGGTCACCTAGAGCTGGTTGCCAGGGACTGTATCCAAGAAGGCTTTTGAATATCTCCAAGGATGGAAACCCCACAACTTCTCTGGGCAACCTGGTCCCACGCTTGCTCACCCTCACAGTAAAAAAAAAGTATTCCCTTATGCTCAGATGGAAGTTCCTATGTTTCCTGTCACTGGGCACCACTGAAAAGAGTGTGGCCCAGTCCTTCTTGCACCCTCCCTTCAGGTATTTATATACACTAATAAGATCTGCCCCCCCCCCACAAGCTGCTGAGTTCCTTAGTTGAAAAAGTTGTCATGAATATGCAGCTCAGATGCTAATAAACATTTCCACAAATGACTGGTTAAAGCTTGAGAAGTTGCTTTAAGAAATAAATGGCACAAATATAGGAATGAATGTTTGAGTCTTTAACTGAAAGGCTTCACATCACCACTATCACAAGCACATAATAAAATGTATTAGATACAGCATGTTTATAAGATTTGTTTGCCTTTTTATGAACCTTGTGTTCATACAATTTTGTATACTTCTGGCAAGTCTGGCGTATTTCATTAAGAGATTTAATTTAGAAGAATTTCTTTCTGGTACACAATAATGGACACAAGTTAAATATTTGCTATTTAGATTAAAATAAATGGATTGAGAACAAGGCTTAGTAATTAAATATGTTGTTTTACTTAACGCAATTTATTTTGTTTTTAAATGAAGCATGTCTAAAAGGCCAAGCATAAAGTTTCTCCTTCATTTATAAAATTATCCTTCTCTAATTAATAGCCTATAGTGCAGTTGCAGCCAAAACCAAAACCATTATTTTGACAGAAATACCTATTAATTACTTTAATTTGTCACTGAAGTGCAGTAACAGCCAAGCTTACAAGAGCTAAGCACACTAAGGGAAAAATGTTTCAAAGTACAGTAATTCACTTCTTTGGTGATAACCAAAACAAGAAAAATTATACTTCAGATCTTTAGCTCTAAGAAAACTTTACAGAATACATGTAACAGAGATCATGAAGATCGTACTCTCTTATTGAGGATAAATGGACAATATTTTTTTTTTAATCCCCAGTATAAGATTATTGCTCAACATATTTCAGAACAATGTCTCCATCATTTCCATATCACATCTGTCTATCAAATTTTGTGTAAAAATGTTCTGCAGTAATACAGAAATTGCATAATCTCCTAAACTGGTTTACCACAGAACATCCTTCTTATCTCCAAAACTCTGATACCTGCAAGCTTTGACTGTGGGTAGGTGTTACAGACCTGTTAAATCTGAAAAAAAAAATTGCCTGACATTCGCATACATGCAACATTCAATTATATGTTCCATCTCTGCTGTTATCTTATGCATTTGTCTTGGCAGCATGGGATATCTTTGCAATTTCACTTCAGAGGTGCTGTGATGATGGACTTTGGGTTCACGTTACAGAAATCCAGTCGGCCAGCACATTAAGAAAGACACATCTGAATGGTAAGAGACGAGAAAAGAAAGCAAGCAAGACTGAAGAGCAGTAGAGAGCAACACGTAAGTCACACATCAGAGAAGGAAAATTATTGCAAAGACAGGGAACAGTGAGCAATAGGACTGGAAAAACAAACAAACAAAACACCTGAGATATCAGAAAAAGAATAACAGGCTTAGACAGTCATTTGCAAAATGATGATATGAGACAATGAGTGGAGGAGGCGAGGCTGCTTTATATGGAAGTCATTTGGCAGAGAGAATGCCAAATAGATAAGTGTCAGGATGGAAGAAGAATAATCAGGAATCAGAGTAGCAAAATTTTTCTAATTATGCTACAGTCCAACACTTTTTCTAAAATTTTACGGTTGACTGGCAGTTTCTCTTGCTTTTTCCTTCGGAGTCTATTTTATCTGTCCAATAATCTGATAGACAGGAGATCTATCCCATCTTAGACCATTTTATAAATTTGAAAATTGTTTATCATCCATATTGCCCTGATGAAAACTTTATGTTGATAAGATTTTGTGAGATCATCCAGGCATTGAAAATCTAAAGGTCTGCAGCACAGTAATGTCCTAGATCCAAAGTCACAGAAAGCAGGAGACATACTGCAAAGTCAAAGGAAAAAATGCAAAATCTCTTCTACCTCAGCACTGTAAAAGATGTATCAATACACATTTTCTCTGAATGATTCTATTTGTGACACATTAAAAAACAGGCAAGTAAAAACTCAGTTACATTAAGTCAATCGGTCCTTCCTTAAATAAATTTTCATCTTATTTCTGCACACATTTAAATATAATTCTGATACGCTTAAGAGAGATTAATTGATAAATAATTATCTAGAAGAAAGACCAGAAACACAGTGTGGATGGAGAGGGATTGCTGAGATGAGTGGAGGGATAGATGGTCATATTTTTTAGAAACGGTATCTTACATGTTCTGCCCTACTGTGGCAAGGGGAAAAGAAAGGCCCACTCAACCTCTCTCCCCTCTACTACAGTGAACTAACTGTGTTCTGTGTATAAGCAGCAGTCTACCAGCACTTAATAACCTGCCTAAAACCTTAACAAAAACTAGAAAATAACGACACAAATATTTTGAAAATGCAAGAGACACACAAGAAATGTCATATGCTTTGTAAACAAGTATGACTTTCTTTTTAGTGCTCAGTCACAAAAAACCCACCAAACTTTATCATTTCTCACTGAAAGAAACTTCATGTTACCGTAAAATCAAGTAGTAGCAAATAAGTTAAGACTATGACAGCTTCCCTTTTTCTTGATCTTTTTCTAGACTCCAACACACACATAAATGTCTTGAGTCCATGGCTGAAAGGAAACTGTAATTGCCTCAGTTCAGGTGTAATTGAATTTTTGACATATGTCAAATATCTGATTATTTTTGACAGATATATTTTTATTTTCATTTTAAAATTTTCTTGGATATACTGATCTCTTAGTCCGATCTCTGAAGGCACAGGCAAGTTCTGAGGCTATGGCAGATTTTAATCAAAATCTGCAAAGTGTTGTGAATCTGCATTGACACTGGTGCTGTTACATCCTTCTACTTTTCATATACAACCAAAAATTGTGCTGCTTTTTACAAGTTTCCAGGAGACATATCACACTTGATACAGCATACAGTAACTGGAAACATATATATATATATACATATATGTCTCCAACTTACTCTTGTAAGTGAATGGGATAGAATGATTACTCAGCACTTTTGCCTTTTCCAAAGTTGTTTCCTTGACAGAGTTTATAAACTTTTGAAACAGACAGTTTAGCTATTATTCTCTGCTGTGAGTCACACATATCTACATTCTAAGTTGTGCATTTTCATAATCTTCATATTTATACTCTTCATCATTTGAGGTTTACAGGTTTCTGTAGTAACGTGGACTAGAGTAGTACACTGGGGTTTTTTTGGTTCCTTAGTACTCAAGAAAACAGACAAAGTTGGTAAGAATAAGCCCTCTTGAAAAGTAACTTCTGCCCATTAATTTGACTTGTGTCATAAAACAGTAGTTCTGTGAATGACAGCACCCACAATACACCTACATATATTTCATAGCTAAATACTTCCTGTAGTACGAATATTTTTTCTACTAGAGGGAACACTTCTGTATCCCAGTAAATATGGCTTCTTTCCATTACTATTAAAAGGTTTTTTAGTGGCCTTACAAGGCAGACTCTAAGGATCTGATTGACATTTGTCTTGGCATAAGTTGATTTTAGCTTCTTTTATTTATGAAAGCAACTGTTTAGTAGTCAGGTTTGGTTTAGGATCTTTTGAGTTTATAGAGATATGAGTAAACATCTGTGCAGACTGAATTATCTATGATACTAGAATAAAAAATGGTTTGTAAGAGTGTAAACACAGGGTGGTACCAGGCATCAAAAACTGTAAATGCAAATCACAACAGTCACTACAGGAATACAGTCTTGTTAAACCAGCTTAGATAGAGAAGAGAACAGAAAACTGCGTAATTGGAAACCAGAAAAGACAAAGTTCACTTATGCAGATTATGTTAAGAAAATCATAAAAATAAATCCAGCCAGATCCAAAAACTGTTGGGAAATGAACACTTTACTAGCCCTCGGAGCAAAGAAGTTGGGGTATTGACAGCTCTCTGACATCCCCATCTAACATTTGCACCTGGGGAGGACTGATGCTGTCAGGCTTAAAACACAGAGGGAGACCAGAAGGATGAGTGTCACACCAGAAAAAAAAGGGTAGATAATTCCTGTGTAACAATTTTAACTATGTTAACAGAGGTTTTTCTGTATTATTGTTGACTATGAATGGTAGTGTTGTTATAACTGGACTAAGAATAACTTCTGTTGGCCTGTTAAATTAGACAAACAAGATTTTTTTTTCTCCACTAATGTACCCTTTTGCCCACTGTGTTTTTTGTGCAACATCCTAAAAGTCAATATGCAGCAATGCCATCCTCAGTGTTAACCCCTGAAACATGTCAGCAGATAATCTCACGATTCAAACATTCTGAAGAAATTGGTTACACCTACTATTCAGCCTGAAAGGAAATCAGGCTCAGATTAAAATATATGGTCATGCTCCTACCTACAAATCAGAAGAGAAAATAAAATACAAAATACAATTCTAGATTACTGGCATTTCACTCAAAATTCTTCAGCGGAACAATGGTTTTTAAAGCTGGAGGTTCAGCCTTTACATGAACTATTCTAAAAGTAGTTCCCTTAACTGAAATTTTCTCCTACTCAACAGCTTTGCAGATTGAATTTCTTCGTCCTTGTCCTTATTGGTAAAATATTCAAAAGTTAGCTAGAATATTGCTACATTGTAACTGAGGTATTTGGGTTTTGGCTAGGAGCTGGTATCTTCAGAGAATATCCTCAAGGCTTGAGACCTCTATTGCCCTCAAGTTACTACTCTCCCAAAGTGTTTTGTTTCACAATTTTGAGTAGTTTCTTTCTCTGAGACAGCAAAATAAACATTTCAAACCCTTTGTTCTACTGTGTTTTACATGCTACAGATAAAGTAATATCAGCTACAAAACAGTTCTGTTTGCTTATTTGCTTTTAAATGTGTCGTGGACTTTCCATGGAAATAGCATATGATGCATTAACAACAGCAACAGATAACTTGGTATTTAAACCAAGCAGTCTTCTCTTCCTAATGCTAGCTATGATTTCAAGATGTTTCTTGTAGCATAATGCAGGTGAAAAGGGAAAAACAAAAATCTTGCACTCTGAAAACTAGGTTTCACAACTCAATTTTTAAAACTTTACTTAGGAAAAGAAAATCCCTCTGAGAAGACAAAGAACCTCCATTTCTTTTACATTTACTAGCAAGCCATTTTGATTACTTCCTTAGTCCAGGAGAAAATGAAGTCATATAATGGCCTGGATGTCATTGCTCTTAGATTTTACTATAGTTTTAGGAGCGAGCACTGATTTAACTGCAGCAGCTTTATACAGAGGCCAGCAATCATATGTCCAGGATAACAGTTTAAAGAATACATCTTCCGTTCTGACTGCGATGATTGTCATGCAAAGTCTGCCCCGAAGTTTATCAAGACTACCACAGAACAGTAGTTTGTTCCTAGAGGAAGAATAAACCATCAGCAATATTCTCTAGCAAGAAACTATGTTGAGCTGTCAAGTGCCTTTCTACTTCAGAGATATTTTGGATTTTTAAAAATGGCCAAACTGATAATTCGCACTGACTTGTTCTTTTTTTAAACAAGTAATGCTTTCTGACAGGACCCGCACATACCGTACTTGTCTTAGGTCTCACACTACAAAATAATTTATTTTTTAATGTTGAAAATTCTCATGTCTACACAATATCATCTTTCATTGTCAGTGTGGTCTCACATACTGTTTGTGTACATCTCAGCAACTCAGTCATTATACCACGTAAGGACATACAGGTTTAGGTATATGTTCCTGAACACTTTAACCCTACTGCAAAGATCTGGGACGTGTTGGATCAGTTAATGTGGCACATAGCTACTCACCTGTCAGACTCAGGTATAGATACAGATCATATTTAAATTTTATCAGGACTTCATTAAAGTCCAATAATATTTTATCCCCTGAATTCTTGTGGTTATTATGATATTTATTACAATTCTCCTGGTTTCCTGAGGGGTAGTTGAAATATGGCTTGAAGTTCCAGCCACAAAGACAATTAGAAGTTCTTGGTTGGGGATTGTGGATTGCGCATTGCTTCCTGTTGCATGAACAACGTTACAATCAACTCTGTAGTCCTAATCTAGAGCCAATGGTAGTCAGTATTCCAAAAATCCAGTAAGCATACGAGTTGGTGGCCTCTTAAATTCGGAGAGGAATACAGAGGGATATGCTTGGGGACCTCCAGAAAAAGAAGCAAAGAACAAAACGCTTAGAAGCAGACGTAGGAAATCAACTGGACTGGAAAGACTTGCTATGGTAGGAGATAAACAAATCATAAAGTCCCCCAGTGGAGAGAGAGATGCCACCAGAGGGGGAATTACTGTTAAGATACTCTGTAAGGGAGGGATCAAGGACACAAATTACTTAACAGTGTGAGGATCATTCTGAATCACACAGACACAAAAGACAGGCTTTGGATGACTCAGTGGTAAACTGGAGCTGCAGTGTTTCTGAACAGAGGTGGCTGTTCGGCAGATTCTGTACATCTGTGTATATCCAAAAATGGAAATCACATGTAATCCACAACTCAGCAGGCAAGATGACTACCAACATCAACATTTTCATATGAAATACACAACAGATGTCTACAATTTAGCTCTTACTTATTTTTGCATAAACTGCTCATTTTTAGTTCTCAGTAAGAGACAAGTTATTTCTCTTTTGATTCAGGAAGTAAGAAAACAGATCATCATTGCTGGTTCTTTTTTAAAACATAGTTAAAATACAGTAGTGGATAAAACTACATGAAAACAAAACCTTTCTGGAATAGAAAGCAAATATTTTAGGTCAGTTACCATGACTTTCACTGACAATAACTTTTGGTGAGATAATTGGGAATGAAAATTTTCATGGAATTGACTTAATTCATTAGGATTATCCTTTTTAAATCTGTCAAAATGAGAAGCATCCAGCCTTCAAATCTAAGGTATTTTCCTTTTCCGTATGGTTGAGAACAGTCTCTAAAGCAGCTCAAGGCATAACATATTTGCAGTCAAACATTGAACTGTAGGACAAAAGCTTTTTTGTTTCATAGGTGTCAACTGAAGAAAAGGTGGAGAAAAAAAAACCTTGTGCATAAACATGACAGTGAACACATGTTCACAAACTGCCATTTGGTATCAGCTTAAAGGGAAAAAAAAGGAAAAGGTTTATTTTCTGATATATGGCAGCAAGGAGTTGGAGAAAAGGTTAGAAAAGAGCTCAGAAAAAATAGCGGTTAATTTTTCCTACTATCTATAGCTTTTTCTGAGGGAATATACTGGACCACCAAATTTAATTTCATTATTAGATATCTTCCTTTTTGTATAAAGACTAATGGCCACATAACTTCAAAGAAAATGGTGATTCTTTAGAGGAAACAGACTGCAATGGTTACGTGTAAAGAAAAGAAAACTTGTGCGGTCCATATCTATTGATGGTATTTGATTTCTTGCTCCTGTTTTAATCCTGAAGTAGTAAAAGAATAAGCAAAAGAATACAATGGAAATTCTGAAAATCTTAATTCAGAAATTTCTCAGTATATTTTGTCATTTTTGATTGAACCAATACAAGCATGTTTAAAGAAGTTTTTCTTATCCAGCACTCTGCAGAGATTTTTTTTATTTCTTCACTCCTAAACATTTCACTCACTGTGATCATCTAACTTGACCTAAATACACAGGATTTCTCAGAACTCATTTGAAAAATCAAGGTTCAGTCTCCTTAACTCTTCTCAAACAAGACAATTTAATTACAAAATACACATCTGCTCGATTTAAAGTTTGCGAGTGACGGTGAATCTTCCACATTTCTTTGAGAGTTTTTCTGGGTTGATTAAGCTCCTTGTTAAAAACATGTCTCATTTTGTATTTGGCTACTGAATAACATTGACCTGGTTTTAGTCCCTGCTTTTTCCTGTGAGAGTGAACACTCTTCATTACTAACATTCGTTTTTTTAGTGAGGTAGAACAAATGAATCACTACCAAAATTACCTTTGGTCAGCTAAATAATTTCGGATCACTGAATCTTGCACTCTCATCTTGAATCATTTAAACATGCTTGTATTGCAAACATGAACAACAAGTGTAGAAGGCAACACAGGCTAACTAACATTGCACACCAAATGGAGTGACTCTATAAGTAAAGGCGGAGGTACCAAAACGTAGGGGAAAAGGCATTTCCGCTTAATTCAGAGTTGGGAGAATTGGATAAATCTGTGGATCCAAGAAACAAAAACATAAAAATTCATTCTTGATTTGGAAAAGGGACAAATCAATAAGAAAAGACTAATAGGATACATTTGGTGATTTTACACTTGAAGAGATGTAAAGCAAGCTGGAAAAATATGCATCATCCAAAATTTCCTCAACAGCTACTGACATGCTATTATATTGTGTATTGTGGTCTTGCGCTATTGTGCATGATAAAACTGAATTACTTGTTTGTACATATAGAAAATATAATGTGTTATTCATACAGGTCTGAATAACAAATCTTTTCAACAACCAACTTCTTGTTTTCCTATTTAATAAAAAAGAAAATTGTATACAATGGCCAGAAAAAAGGATCTGTAACAGCCTCTAACAGGATTGCATACATTTCAGCTTGTGGTTTCTGCTGGTTAGAAAAATGGCAGCAAACCTCAGGGATTAGTTTACATTATTGGCATTCATTGTGAAAAAGGCAGTATTACCTGTAATTAATAGGTATCAATTTTTATGGGCTATTAACTTTTGTTTTATCTAAATATTTACGATGAAGGAGAAAAAGATGTAATTTATAAGGGATTTTCAGTGCTTGTGAAGCAATCAGTTAAAAGACAATTCAACATTAAAAGTTGTTGCATTATTATTGTCTTCAATGTAAAAAAAAAAGAATATTTAACATAAACATTCTTATAACACAAGCAGGCAAACAAGGCAATCACAAAGCACAATTAGCAATTAATAAGTTTGTCTATTACTAAAAACCTTCACACATTATCTAGACTAAATTTCACACCTTAAAGAGGAAATTAATAGTTCCAATTTATAGATAAAAGAAACTAAGTCATATCAGGAAGTTTCATGGGATGCTTGACAGTTGCATTCTAAGGCTTGTTTTAGACCTTTGTAGGAAAATTATTTTCCAAATGTTTCACCAAACAATTATGAGAAAAGAGGATCTGCTTACCTTCCAAGTCTCTAGATTTTATTTTGAAATAGTCACAGCTTTAGTATGGGAAAGCTTAAGTACACCTATACTTCTGTTTCTCTGGGTTAAAATGAATACAATGGTAAATACCCTCCCTGAAGTAAGTGGAGATTTGTGAAAATAAAATTATCAAGTATCTTCACAATATGCAAGGGTGGGAAGTACTTCAGTATCAGTACACTTTCATCACCTACTTAAATTATTAAAGGTTGTAATTATTTTTGCAAATACAGACTTTACCTAAAATAGCATATTGACAGTACTACCAGAAGTGTCAAAACCTTGGGCATAAACCACTGCATGGTAAAATTAATGTCCTAACAGGAAGAGTCCCAGAAAGTCAAACACTCTTCCAACTTCGCTGTTATGAGCCTTTAAAAGTGTTGTCGTCTCAAAAGATATTATTACCATGCAAAGAAGAAAGTTCAATTTCCCTCCACTCCACAGAAGATGATACTAAACCAAGTGACTGTGAATGTAATAAAGCATCTTATGTATGTTGTTAACGTAAGCTCTGATGTCCAATGAAGTGTTTTGTGTTGCATGCTTCAATGGTTGTGAGACATTACTCCTTGCAATAGTAAAGGTCATGAGTCAAACACTTTTCATCTAATTGTAACATAAATCTTTGTTCTGCATTTCCCAAAGAATACCCGAATTATGTCCTATACTTGATATCAAAATTCCCCCTGTTGGTTTATGTACTATGATTCACGAGCAGGATAAGCATCACATTAAAATAGAGGCAAAGATTGAGTTACCGTTAAAAGCACGTCCTCCTCTTTCACACATGGTAAACACTGCAGTAGTGCCCAAATTTTTTTTTTTCCTGGATTGGTTTGGGTTTTGGGTGGGTTTTTCTAGCTTGGTATCAGTGATGCATTTAAAGAAATAAATATTGCTTAAACCTAAATATTATTGTAAGATGCAAGATCATTGCTAATGTTGATCATTGAATGTATCAACCCGATCTTCACGTAAACAGAAAGAGTTTCAGCATAAATATTGTGAAAGCTGAAAATAAGTTCCTGTATGCATCATAAAAGGTAGAAGAAAAAGATAAATCATTTTTTACTGAGACTTCTATGAAGAGGACAGAGGTACAAGTGATATGCATTCTTTTTACAGATACACTCAGGCAGGTACAGTCAAGTGGATTTATCAAACCAAAACAGGCCCTGCCTAATCATGCAGGCTTTGTGGCAGAAAAGTAAATCAGGGAATCCACTTCCCTCTGGTAACTGGAAGATATAAATTTTTAACAAGAATGTGAATAATTCATTATCTCCCCCATGAAAAAATACTTTAAATAATTTGTTAATCTTGGTAATAGTATGACAAAATATCTAGGGAGGAGAATTAAAGCAGCAGACTACTAAGGATATGATGTTCATTTTAATTAAATTATTCTTTCCCTACAGAGAACAGTTTTAAAGATCTCATGTGTCAAGAACTGAAGCTACAGTGTTATTGATCCAGGTTATATCTTGTGAACAAGAACAAATATATAACTTTGAGGTGAACATGCAGATATTGGCATACTAAAGTATTTATCAAAATTATTAAACACACAAATAATCCCACCTCCATTCACTCCACAACATTTAGAATACTTGCCAAACATACACATTTCCATTTCCTGTAATTTCAGTGCAACTGAAGGAGAGTTTAAATTTAAATTCTTTGCTATTTAGGGATTGCCTTTCACACCTGAAATTAAACATATGCAAATATACTATTGAATCAAGAACTTCATCCATCAGTCAGAACCGAATAAACCAAATGCATTTTTCCCTATCATGAATAATTTGACTTATAAATGCAACTGTTAGCAGCTATTCTTTCAATTAATCATTATTTAAGTGTGCACAAAACTTCTTATGAGATGTTTAGGGGAGACAACACAGGACAGACAAAAGAAAGATCAAAGTGGATGAGGGAGGAACAAGCATAGGAGAATAAAAGTAAAAGCGGATAAAAGATGCCAGTCGTGTAGGCAGGTGCTGGCCACTACAGCTGTCAGACAACCCCCCAGGCTTGATCACTATCCTAGACTCTTATTAAATCCCGTGTCCATCTTCTGTGTAAGTACACTCCCTGTCCTGAGCCTCTGTGTAAGTTGGTCACTGGAAAAGTTTAAACTGCACTAGCCAGCAAGGAGGATAAGGCTTGAGTGCCAGCTACCGCAGAGACTAAGTCGAAGACCAGTCATTGGAGAGAACAGCATTTTGCTAGGGTGATTGTGGGTCAGTTGTTACCTCATATCAGGTCAGACTGCCAGCAGGTAGCAGGAGACCAGCATCTGGGAAGACCCATGGTCAGCACCAGTGACTGGGTAAATGTCATACAGGACAGACTTCAAATCTCAGCTACTATTCCAGAGACCAGCAGACATGCATTTGTGAGCCGAGTGAGTGAATGTATGTGTATGTTCTGCTAGTCAACTTTGAGTTGGGCTAGCCAGCAAGTAGGAGCAGACCAGCATCCAGAAAGACCCGAGGACTGAGCCAGTGACTGGATAAGGAGCCAGGGAGCCAGACACAAATACTGGAGAAACTTACAAATTCCGTGCTAACATTGAAAAGATGTGAGGGAGTGTTAGTGCATCAACAGAGTGAAGGTGTGTGTATTTACCTCCAGCGTAGTTCAACGCTAATCAGCCAAGCACCACCAACTGCACCAGGTTGCCCATACTGTGCTGATTGTTTTTATGGGTGTGCTGGTAAAGGCTCCGCTCTCTGAGTTGATCCATATGGTTGTGGTTTTGCACTCTCTGTGTGCGTCTGTTGGTCTGTCTGCAGCAGTAGCTGCTCAGCCTGGCTGCTGGGACAGCAGCAGAAGCCCCTAGCTTGAATTTGGCACCAGCAGAAGGGAAACGAGAACCCTTTGTGGTGCCAAAGTCTGTTGGATTCTTACCTCTCACAGTCTGATGTTCACTTTGGTTTTAAGCGTTAAACCTCCTTATCCAGCAAGATTTTTTTTCTTCTACTGGCAACAATTTTGGATCTAGCTATCATGTATACTGCTAAACTAAAGCCTAGGCAACACTGACTCCACCAAGAAGTAGAAAATAGACATCTGTATTCCCAGCATACTCTGACAGTTTTCCTAAGCAATTCAAACAACTAGTCCTGAGAAATTAGTGACTAAACTAAAAAAGAAAAAAATAACTGACGTCCCTTTCTATTCCTTGCTGACTGCAATTCAGATTTAGATTTCATGCAATTCGAACTGAGCTTGCAGTGTAAGAGCATTTTTAGAAAGCAACAGAAATGTGTTCCTGTTGAAGGATTGTCAACTAGAATTACAGGTAGAGAAGGTAGACAAAAGAATTCATAGATCTCTGGAAAATGTACAAGGTAAATTGTTTGGCAGGATAATTATCGAATTATTTGTTTGTGTAAGTTGGACTTGTGCGATTGAGTTTTACACAAATACAAGACAGAGAAAGCAACACTCCTGTGTAACATACCAGGGTCTGTGCTACATTACACAAAATTCCAAAAGAGACTCCAGGCACATCCCTGCTGTTCACCATCCCTCAATATAGCAGTCACACAGAGTACCAAATGTTTGCAAAAAAGTTTTACAGTTGTTTTCTAAATACCTGTGCCCAGTGACTCCTCACACTGGCACTGGAGCCTGGATTTCTAAGAACACTTGATGTTACTTCAGATGAGAAAAACAGGGTCAGAGCAGCGATCATCATTCCGAAACACAAATATAAAAAGCTTAACACTTGGGAAATAACAGTTTTAAAATTAAGCTGAAGTACACAATGCTCCTGGAGGCCAGTTAAATCAAATTCTGATTAAGAAAAATCTTAAGGGTTCACTGACTTTAAAGCGTGAGCTGCTTTATTGAGAATTGTGTTACCGCTGTGGGTAGAAGTTGTTGTTCAGCTACTAAACACATACTATATATAGAATTTGACTTTCCCTTAGGTTTTTTATTATTTTTGTGGCCCATTCTTCATTGATCAAAGAAAAAAAGAGAAAAAAAAATCAATGAAAACATTTTACAAAAAAACCTCTACAAAAACTCAATGTAGGAAGAAAATGAACCTTAATTCAACATTGTAATTATCAAGCACTCTTAAGGCATAAAATTTCAAGGTTGAAAGCTCAGTTTCAATACTGCCTTCTAGTATTTATGCTTTAAAATAAAATCTGTGCCTCAGACAGTTACTTAATAAGAAAAGTTTAAATTGTCTCTTCTTCCTTGGACAGAATATAGTAGTTTAAATAAAAAAAGACATTAAAGTTCAAACCAACTAGCTCTTCTTCCCCTCAACCCCTCAGACCACCTTGTAAAAACATCAGATTTTATCATGATCTTCCTTCTACAAAAGTTCTTACACAAAACGTTCAATTTCTTTCCTACAGATACCTCCTAATTTAAAAATACAGTATGTTCAATATCATGTTTTCAATAATGCTATAATTGTTTTCAGCCTCTTCTTTGGGAAAAAAAATCTATGTAATTGTTCCATCTTTCTATATATTTCACTATTAATATCAATACCAGTGGGGTGGGGTTATTATTTGTTTGTTTCTATTTTAGTCTTCTGTCCACTTTCAAAAAAGTTAGACATAGATCTCCAACACTCCTTCAATGTTTTGTGACACTCAACAGCTGGATAGACAAGGAAAGTCAACTTAGAAACTTCAGAGAAGAAATGCTACAGCAAACTCAACAGTTGTAGTTCTCAATCAGGAAATTGCTAGCTAGTTTAGGGAAGGGGGGAAACTTAGTCTTTAGTATACATTTGGGGTGGAGCATGGATGTGGAAGGGTCTTGTAGAGATTAACTCATGGGAGACAGAGACATGGTGTGATTATTCCAAGAGCAGAGAAGGACACGAAAATGGCAAAAGTCTAGAAAATTAAGCTTCTTTAGTTCTGCTCCTCACTAAACAACAGTTTGACACTGCTGGCAATTTCCCCACTGTGCATGTGCGGCTGGAAACAAAAGATTAGAACAGTTTATTTTTTACATCCAATTTAGAGCTAGACATAGATTTACTGATTAATATATCAGACAAAATAAATCTTTGTCTCTGGAGTTTTTACTGGGTTTATTACCTAAGCAGCTGAAGAAGCAAGAACCTGGAAAAGGGGAGGAAGTAGGTAGTTCTGTCTTATTTATGGACACATTCTGCCTCCATCTCATCCATCCACAGCTGTTATCAAGAAGACAGGCAGTAATACGCTATTCTAAGTTAGAATTAATCACCTTTTCATTTTCTAGCTCTATTGAAATTGAAGGAGATAA
>Ga0065711_1034350_pt1 | contig 23930 bp, 13 predicted proteins | sample Hoacrofraction12_FD_59098 | JGI IMG/M metagenome (GOLD analysis project Ga0065711, IMG submission 59098) | Hoatzin crop microbial communities from Cojedes, Venezuela - Epithelial fraction 12 v2 (version 2) | ecosystem: Host-associated > Birds > Digestive system > Esophagus > Crop | place... | reverse complement strand
GCTCTGAGCAACCTGATCTAGTTAGTGGTGTCCCTGCTCGCTGCGGGGGGGTTGGACTAGATGACCTCTAGGGGTCCCTTCTGACCCAAAACTTTCTATGATTCTATGATATGTTCTTGTTGCTCTATTTTGTAATTTACTTCAAATGCCTGTCTGACTGTGTTTTCCTGTCAGTGACAGCAAAATAAAAAACAGTTCTTTGTGTGGTTTTACTAGAAACAGCCATTTAATTAAATATTAACATATTATGGTCTCTTGCTTTAATATACGGTACATTAATTTTCTATGATGCTGGCATGCTGTGCTGATTGATTTCTCAGTCTACCAAATGAAGTAAACCAGGGACTTTCCAGGCAGCTTAATTTTTTTCTAAAGGCAATGACGTTAACATTCTTTTTGAAAAGACAGTTATGAAAACTTGATATTTCATGAAATGTTTGAACTTTTATTGTCATATGTATTCAGTCTTGTCACTATAGTAATGATTACCTGTTATACACCACCTTTGTTAGTGAAAGTGCCACAACTTTACTCAATGGCAGTTGGTCTTTTGTTATCAAAGAGAAATTGTTTAAGAAACTGGAAGTGATAAATATCTTCCCATCATGGCAGTAATCATTATCAACCTCTGTAATGTAAAAAAAATAATCTATCTACTCTTATCATTAAGCTTTGTGTGGTTTTTGGTTGGGTTTTTTTGGTGTGTGTATCTGTGTTTCCCTTGAATTTTCTGTTTAAGTTTGTCAGGGATCAACTTCATTGTCCCGTAATAAGTTCATTTTTAAATTTTTGTGCAGGACCGTTTTGTGTCTACTTTGTGTGACCTGATAATAAGGAAAAAAAAGTTGCAAATCCTCTTTTTTTCTTCCCATTTGTGGATCAGTGATCAGCATGAACTACAAGATTTTTTTTGCTATTAATTGCCTTGCTGAAGCAAGGATTGCTGGACCATCCCTCTTGCAGGTTCGTGTCAGGAAACTTCTCCCTGAGCATCTGATGATTATTCTTATATACTAGTATTAGTGAAAATGGTTGTCCTTTTCTAGATTCACTACAGGATATACAAGAAGTTCTGCCGCTGAGAGTTTGTATGAAGTAAAGGATAAGAGGTGACAGATGAGAAGGGAGTGGGGAGGTGAAGAAATTATATGTTGGTATTGGTATACTGGTGTAAGAAGCATTCTAACAGATAGTTTTTCAGTATTGTCATTATACCTTCACTTAATTTTTGGTTCACTTACAGTGACCTCTTAGTGAAGGAATATTTTTCAAACACATTTTCATTGGTGTTGGTGAGGAATTCCTTCAAAGGACAAGGTGCCACACTGAAGAAAACATTAACATATTCTGAATTTGCCCTCAAGAGCATACTGGAATTCAGACTGGGCTTTTCAGGTCTTAATGAAACATAACTATGGTGTGAAGAGGGTATGAAGACATAGACAGGGAAGGAAGCAAAGACACAAGAGATGTGATTGAAGCTCTGGTCTTTGTGGCATAATTCTGCAGAACTCACTGCTGCATACTGGAAAATGCAGTTGAAATATGGCAGACTAAAGGATATTCTAGGAATAAAACACAGGATAATATCCTGGGCAAACAACTGAGGTCTGAGGAGTTGAATTAGAAAGGCAGCGATATCTGCAGCGTGGCTTTACCTAGTCTGAGTGTGAAAAGATTAGTGAAGTTTCCAATATAGATCCTGTCAATGTGGAAAGAAAGGAGGTAGATGAGCCTTTTATATAGCTGCAATATCTTAATTTTAGGACCATATATACAGTGTTTCTAATCCGTTACTTTTCAGAGGTTTTTCTTATTTCACTGCAATTCATACTTCAAGGGCAGAATGTGTGTGGTGAGGAAAGCAAGTAAAAGACTTATGGGCAACAGAGAGGTTCTGTTCTTGGTGTAGTAGTATAAATTTCTGTGGCCATGTGCAGTATGTTGTGATATGGGACTGCTTGTGAATGGGTAGCATTATGCAGCGGGAGAGATCTTCTACACTCTTCTGCTCATTAATTCAAATTTACTGCACTTTGTGACTACATTGTTTCCCTTTTGGTACTTTACAAAGGATATTGAAAGGGATATTGAAATACTGTAGGTTGATAAGAAGCATTTTCAGGCTGTGAAATTACAGAGATAATAGATAACGTTTAAGTAGAAAACACTTACCATAAATGATGGTTTACTGTTGTTTTTTTGTCAGATAGATATTTTGATGTATAATTTATGACACTTCTGTCAAACTAGTTTTACTGCACAGTCTTGATTTTTCAGCTATGATATGAAACTTAACTGAATTCTGTTTCTGCTCTATGTTCACATTTTAAATCTTCATAAACAACTGATGTAACACATCAGGGGAGGTTGAGATTGGATATTAGGAAAATTTCTTTACTGAAAGAGTGGTCAGACATTGGAATAGGCTGCCTAGGGAGGTGGTTGAGTCATCGTCCCTGGAGGTGTTAAAAAACCGTGTAGATGTGGCACTTTGGGATATGGTTTAGTAGGCATGGTGGTGTTGGGTTGACGGTTGGACTTGATGTTCTTAGATGTCTTTTCCAACCTAGGATTCTATGACATACTTAGCAAACATAGTTTTTGCATCAATTTCTGTTTCTTGTAATATGGTGGAACAGTTGCGGTACTGCTGCTTTCAGGCAGTACATTGTCCCAAAGGGTATCCAGCTCAAATGGATGATCAACACTTAACAACTGAAACCGCCCCTCATCTAGAAGGAAAAGTTGTTGCAAACAGTGGATTATTTGGCTCTGTGTATGGTGACTGTCATGATAATGTAGCTGCAGTGCAACCAGAATTTGCAGTAGTACCCAAGATACTTAGACTACCACCTATGTCAACACTGTTTCTCATTGATTGGAATGATTTTTACTGTAGTAAAGCGCTGAGTTCACAGGGCCCAGGCTACAATGCTCCTAGTCATCTAGCTGTGTAACCTGTACATTCACTAGTTGTGTTGATTTAGTAGAAAGCATAGGTTATTCAGACCAGCAAAGTGTCAAATCCTGCTTTAGTGCTTAGCTTTATTGTACGCATACTAAAAGGGTTCTCTCATGTCTGAGAACATGGTGGTGTTTACTTTCTGGAAGCACAAGATATGTGCTGTATGGGTTTGTTCTGTATCAGAACATATTCTTTTCTCTGCTTTCTTCCTACATCAGTTAACAAGGGTGTTTCTCAGCGCTCTGTTGCAGCAGTGTTTGGCAGAGCTGACAGAGGTTGTGCTGGATTGTGATGCAGCACAGCAGGCTAACCTAAGAAAACCACTAAGGCAAGCCATGGTGTCGTGGGATTCAAGATTAAGTTACTTCAATTTTCTAATCACTGGGAGGGCTACTTACAAGAGGGCTGTTTGCTGTGTCAAGTGGCAACACTGGGAACTGTAAATAACAAGAATGTGTTTGATCTGACTGAGAGTTGAACTTTTGCCTTCCTAATGCAGCATGCAAAGCATATTAATATGCTGAAGGTTGTGACTGTGATTCCCTTAGCAAAGGAATTTGCAGCTGCTTAACACAGCACAAGAGAATGCTATGCAGGGGTGACTGGTTGGAGACTGCCTGCCTGGCAAGGTATCCTATCCGTGATATGTCTTAATCTAGACATCTTGCCTACAAAATGAAAAGAAAATTTACTTCAAGGAGCTCAGAAAAATAATCCTTTCTATTCTTTGACTCTAATACAATCATTACATTCACACTTTGCATTCACAAGTCCTTTAAAAGGACTCAATAATTATTTTTACTGTTCAGACCTATCAAATCCTGAATACGATTTGTGTAATCTACTGAAGTTCTTTCTGGTTGTTATAAAATCCTCATCCTAGCACAGTTGACATGGTTAAAATACGTAGTAACTCACATTTTGTGGTTAACCAGGATAGAATTATAATAATGCCAGAGTCTATTAAAGTAAAAAGTCTATGCTTTTATTACTTAAAGGTCAGTGAAGTCGTCTGCAGTAACATGTGTGTTACTGTATTGTGTTTTCAGTCTTTAGATTTTCATATGAACAGATACTGGCACATTATGTATTGAAATTCATCACGAATATTGGGGAAAGAGTATTAGAAAATAATTCAAGTTTAACATTTTTATCATGCACTAACTCGCTACTACCAGCTTTCTGCAATTTGACTGCTTTTTCCCTTCAGCAAAGATTACACTATTCCGTAATTTTGTCAGACAAAACGGTAGTAACCTTAGGCAATTATGCTAAAATAACTTGCCAGCTACTCATTATTTTATTTTTAATATCTTAAGAAATTAAATGCTTGAAAAGGCAACAGACTAAGGAGCTGAATCCCTCCATTTATTCATATGACGGCTTCAGAGGAGACAGTAGCTAAGCAGTGTTCCTGTACTGCCCAGCAGCGTGCAGCTCTGGGACCCCTGGCCCTGAGGGCTGTGGTGGGCTGTAATGGCCCTGTGCAGCTCCCCAGGGCTTCCCCCCACCCTGCCCACGGCCCAGAATGCTATTTCAGCCCCCTGAGGCCATCTCTCCTGGCCTCCAGCTCCCTGCAGCCCTGCCCTGCCAAGCCAGGCATTCCCATGGGCAGACATCCTGGCCTCTCCCAGTGAGGTGCTGAGAGCTGGGGCAGCCCTGGCTGGGGGGGATGGCCAAGGCTGCAAGACCTGGCCCTGCCACCCTGGGGACCCCCTGCTGCTCCTCGCCCTGGGGAGCTGCCAGCCTCCCCTGTGCCCAGAATGAAAAGGCAAGGACTGACCTTGGGAGGAAATTTCATTCCCTACATCAAGTTTTCCACTGAGCTGTCTGACAGAGGCAGTTCCAATGCTGCTGCTGCCCGGCAGGACCTCAGTGTCCCGCGCTGTGTCTGAACAAGGCTGTAAAGGGACAAGTTGTCTGGTATCTGTCCAGTGCCTTGGTGCAACTTCCCTGTGAGAAGCTCTAAGTATTCTTCGCATGCTTGACCTAGAATCACCATCTCCCGTCGCAGCCTCTGAAGGGCAAGATTGTCTCGGCCAGTCAACAGGAGAGAATAACAGAAGTATCTGGTTTCTTGGAGGAAATTTGTCCTCATTTCTCATGGGAGTTCAACCTCCATGAGACGTTGGGGAGAGAGAAGGGAAGAAAAGCTATGGTAACTGATTGCTTGCTCTGAGTGGCTTAGTAGAAACTGTTGTTTATATGCTTCTTAGCTTGCACTCTGTGACAGATATGTTGCTGTACATGGGCAGAATAGCTGAAGTGCTGGAAGGTTCAGGGAGTCTCTTCCTGATCCAGCTGGACCCCTGCACTGGTGACTCCTGTCTTTGTCCAGACCATCCTGCTTGAGAAGCTTAATTTCGCAAGTGTTACCCTCTGTCAAGGCCTTGAAGAATTACTATTTTTTCTTTCAACAAGCACTCTGTCTACGGGCATCTATGCACAAACATGATATATGCACGTACAAAAACATCATCTCACTATCAAGTTGTAACTCCACTTCAGACATGTTGGGGAGAAAAAGCCAAGGACTTGCTTTGGTGGCTGTGTAGTACCTGGAGAAGGTGTCTTAATACCTTGGCCTTTGTCTCCCATGTGAAGAAAAATAGGGCCAGCAGCATTTTGGTCCATGAGAGGCTCTTGGCCTTGCTGAGCATCTCCTCTCTCCCTCTGGGAGGTTTGTTTCATGTTGAACAGCAAAGGATACCTTTCACTGATGTATACTTTATAATGTTTTATAGCATATTGCTTTCAGGTTTTTTGGTTTTGTTTTTTTTTTTTCCCCCAGGATTACTTTGAACAGGAGAGTACGTTATTATTATCAAGAGTCTTTGAAAATGTGCATTTCAAGTAATTTTCACAGATCTTACTGACATTATTCTAGTACGTACTGCACTGTACTTCCAGAAATGAAATACTGCCATCAGTAATGAATATGATAATCTTACCAATTCTAAGAGAAGAAATATTCCAACCTTTAAAATTCTCTTTATGTAACAAGTGTGTGACAGTCTGCCGATTTAAACAAAAGATACGTTTCATCCCACATTACCTCTTGATAGATAACTGACCATTACATCTCCTTGTTCTCTTTCATGATTATTAATAGCTTGGACATATTTCTTGTAATAACTCCCTGTAAGTAATTCTAGGCTCAGAAGTTTGTTTCTTTTGTAAATTAAGCCTATCCAAAAGTGATATCTCATTTCTTCATAACTAGAATCTGTCCCCTCTAGGGGCAATTTATCCTTGCAGCAGCTAACCTTTAGGCATTATTTTTTTCAGAAACTTATATTAATCATCTTTGCCACTTTCCCTTTCAGCCTTTCTCTTCCCAAAATCTACTGCTGCAGTCAGAACACCCACGAAGTTTTCCCGATATTGGTACTGCTAGTTTTAGAGGAGGAAGGGTTGTCCGAGACATTGTTTTATTATAACTTGATTGTTCGAACACCAGTCATCAACGATTGCGCACTGAAAACTCAAATCTGACTTTGCTTGTAGAGCAGGGGATGGCTGTTTTGTAGTCAATCTGTAGGACAGGTGTAGATACACATACATAATCACTGTCGATTGTCATCTGGGAGAGACCGGTGCAGTAAATAAAAATTAATATGAAGCAAAAAGGCAAAAAAGTAGACCTAATGTTTTTGAGTTTTCCTTGCACTGGTTAGAAGGGACGAAGTTATCTTGGCAAGAATGTCTTTCCAAGCCTCCATTGTGCCAACCGTTAAGCCTCGGTGCCAGTGATTAGAGTAAGAGACACCTACATTTAGAAACATCCCCTTCTGTTCTCATCTGCTGCTCAACCCATAGCTATGATTCCTCAGTTAACCGTGAGACGGATGAACTCAATGAGAGCAGAGTGACGTAGCTGCCAACTTCTGCTTTGCCAAAGTTATAAAGGCAAGCAGTATGCAGAAATGAGAAACTCATAGTAAGCTTGGGATTGTGCAGACTGCAAAGCTGATGTTCTGGGTGAGGAGACATACCGGACTGGCATACTCATTTAAGATAGATGTTTGGGGCTCCTTTTACATCAAACAATTAAGATGAGCCTCAGAGAATTTAGTGCTGTCCTTGTAGCTATAACTCACACTGATGGAAAAGTTGCGGTTCATGTGCTCAGTGGAAGACCTTTACAGACTATTTTAAACATTATTGAGCTAGGTGTTGCTGACAGATGCATTATTTCTTTTATATTGATTAAGAAATCTAATCAAATGGATTTTTTTATGGCTTCAAACAGTCTAAATGATTCATATGCTGCATCTTTAACAAGCTGTCTCAAATAAAGGATATTCTGTTAGAGCTATAAAAAAGTATTCTTGTTTTCATTGCTGTGTGCATTGTTGAAGAAAAGAGCATGAGAAAATTCACAGAAGATTCTGTGAAAGTACTTTTTTTGTGATTCAGGTACTATTATTTCATCTCATTTTATTCCACTGATACTGGTGATTGATGAACAGCAAAGAGGAGAATTTCATGTGACAAGTCTATGCTGTAATTTAATAAAAAAAGAAAATTTAACAATGCTGCACTTCCATATATACCCTGTAGTTTAGAAAAGTTATCTGGGATCTTACGGGAAAGCAATGAGGTTGACATGGATTAGCTATAATAAGACTGTTTAGGGTCCATCTTATTTCCATGTAGGTTCCAAATATGTATACATAGACATGTATCTATATATATACACATGAACTTCTGTATATTTTTATATATATAAAAATAGTGAGACTTTTAAATTTTGATACTAATGACTTGAAGTATGTGTTTAGTTTGCAGAGAAGAATTATTTCTTCTGATGTTAATGATTGGGGAAAGTAGATGGAAATAGACCCCTGAGATTTTAAGGTGAAACGAACTCTCACTCCAGTCCATCATCAAATGTGCCTGCAATTGTCTATCACTAGTGGCTGAATCTATCTGTAAAAACCTTTGGTGTAAGAAATTCTACAAAGATTATAAACTATATATTCCATCATTTACCTCTGTGTACTTTGGGAAGGCTATTCCTGATGTCTGTCTTGCACCTTTCTTGCTGCGACTTAAACCTCGTTGCTTTTTTGTTATCAGCGGTAGAGATCTCATTTTCCCTTTCAATTTTGCTGAAGGGATATTTGAAGACTCTAATCCTGTGCCCCTTCAATCTCCTCTTTGCTAGACTAAAATGGTAATACCTAGTAATACTTCCTCTGCCTTCTTACTCACTCTATAATAGAGAATTTTTTCCATGATTACACAAGCTACCCGTTCTGCATCCTGCAGTGTCTCACAAAGTGATTTGTATACCTCATCACCTCATCAGTATCATCACTTGATAGATGTTAGGTTTGGTCTCCGTTTATTATATTTTTTTTTCTTCTTTATTTTTTTTTTCCTGCTGACATTTCAGTTGTACAAAGGGCAATTTCTTTAGTCTTTTATTTATGGCATGAACCATTTTCTCATTTGTTTTTATTTATTGCTGCGTATTCTGGATTGTTTAACCTAATGCTGGAAACTGTTCTCCTAAAACTGTTTCTTAGACTTCATTATCTATCATTGCATATTTTAATTCTGTATTGGCTAAAACTGCATGATACTGACAAGCTACTTCCTTCAGCTGTGACGTATGAATGCCCATACTTCTCAGAATAAAATGAACTTGATTTCTTAGTTTTATTACTTTCTCTCCTAATCCTCCCATGATTTTTTTCCAATGCAGCTGATTTTCTTATCCCTTTCCAAAATATTGTTTGCCTTTAGAAATGTTTTCCATGATCACAAAATCATAATGCTTTTCTTGATCTGGATTAAGTTATTCTTTATAAGATCTTTATTTGGTTGATTTCTTCATAGTGAACAAAATATTGTGTGTGTTCCCTAAAATCATTAAAACTGAAAGCTGTATCTTGTTCTATATGACTGTTTTCCTGTATTGTTCTAACAGCGACTCACTTCCAGTTGCTAGGATTATTGCAGTTTTGCAAATCAGAATGTTAAGTGTTCCTGTACGAGTCCAAACGTAGGTGAAGAGACTTTTTTTTTGCTGGTTGGCTGATGATAGAGTAGACTATAGATCAGCTTCTCAGAATAGCTCTTCATTTTTCTTTTGTCATGCTAATTGTTATGGTTTCTGACTCCCTAGAAAATGAAAGGTAGAAATGCCGCTGCTTTGAAATGAATCCACTCTGAATTAGTATTATATTGCTGAGTCTGTTTAAACAGACAGAACATTATTTCTGTACTGGTTTTGGAGGAGCTAAAAGAACTGGTTTTGTCTGATTATTTTTTTTCTCCTGTCCCTGGCAGAATAGTCACTTTGGAAGAGATATTGGTGTACTCTACCCAGTTTGCAGATCCAGACATTACCTTGGGTCTTCAAGCTTTCAAAGGGTAATGACAAAGACAGGCTTATAAATCTTGTGTTAATTTAAGATATTTAGTCTTCTGTCTCTTAGATAGATATACTTTGGCACTTTAATTAACTGCTTGTTAATTCTAGACTCACACATTGTTCTGTGCAGAGGCTTTAAATAAGATATGCCTATAGTGAGACTATATTAACTGGCATATTTTAGCAGTAAACACATTCCAACTTTATGTTTTATGCATCCCATATATCATTCGGCTTGTGATTCAAAACACACAAGACATATTTCCAGGTTTCATGTACTGTAAATATAAGTAAAAGAAGCTCCTTGCACAAAAGTGCTGCAAAGTAATCAGTCACTGGAAGGCTAAGAAGCTAAATGGTACTTGGAAGACTGTAATTAATCTCTTGCATGCCAGAACAAGCGATTAAACTACTCCACCTCTTTTGCTTGATATGCAGATCTGACTGAATGGCAACATTGTATGATAAACACACTACTATAGCAGCCACTGGTTGAATTTTAAATATCCTATGTAGCAAGAGGAGAAGAATTTAAGAAAGAGTGTGCATGGGTGAAGAATTTCAGCAGTTTAGAGCCTGTCAGTGTTTTCATTGATAGTAGGAAAGGAAAAGACAGAGATGATAAGTTTTTGTGTGAATTGGTTCAGGTAGAAAACTGACCTCTCTTTGCCAGCCTATCTTTTTCCTCAACCTCAGAAAATCAACACACAAAGCTCCTGGTAAGTATGATTGGACAGTTATCCAAGTGCCTACTGAGAACTATGTGTTCCAACCTTCTCCCCACTCTCAGCATGTCTTCAAAATGCTATTCCTGTTGTACTATTACAAAAGCTACTCCCCTCAAGTGACTGTTGGTCACTTCTCTCCCTTCTGGCAAGCTCCACTCTTCTTCCGTCAGTGCTGGAACAAAGTCAGGTCACACTCTGGTTTACTGCCTGCTGAGGAGTTCATTCTCTGAGTATTCAGAGTGCTGTAGAATTAGCTTAAATTGATCATTTTTTCATGGTCAGATGCTCTGCTTCAGTGTTTGAAGTCAAGATGGACACTTCAGTCCAGGTCTTTCTAGATCAAGGCTTTGTTAGACACTTCTTCCTCTGCTCTTGTCATTCTTATTCAGCCAGCTGATTTCCTCTTGGTTGCAAATTCAGAATCATCTGAGACAAAGAAGAGTCCTGATTCAAACCCTGGTCAAAAGGGACAAACTTCTGTAATGGTATTTTTTTCTAACGGTGAGAATGACACAGGAATGAAGTGCACTTCAGTTAAATTCCATTCATTTGTTAAACGGAATCAAATTTCTCATTAGACATACGTACTAATAAGGTTTATTTGTAATGAAACATAAATACTTTAAGCAATTGCAGAACTTGGTAATGACTATGCATATCCTGTGTCAGTTTTTATGTGTCAGTATTGCAACAAATTTAACAAGATTAGTACAATTTATTTTGCTTCCTAAGTAGCTGAGAAATTGTGTTCTGTGCTGACATGAAGCTCTTAATTTTCTTGACAGCTTTTTGTATTCATTTGTTATTTCAGTTACATCCTAACATTTTAGTCTCTGGTTTAAGTCTTCATAATTTCTGCTAGATATTATAAAAGATTACCAAAGTCTTAGCCTTGATTGTCTGTGTATGGCAATGAAATATATGTCATTGGACTGCAATGTCAGAACTTCTGACATCATCAGGCTGATACTTTAACTAGCTTAGGGGAAAACTTTTCCAACACAGCAGAGAACCAAGATGGTGGCAAGTCACCTGTGTTTTTGAATTATCCATTTTATTCAGAGAAGAGCACTTTCTATCTAGAGGCAGAATATATCTATATCTTTATATGAAAAAAAAATCAACATTGGCTTAATTCTTTTTTTTTTTTTTTAGCCAGTATTAATGAATTTAGGGATTTTTCTGCGTCTTCCATGCTGTTCCCAGAGGCTTGGCAGTCAGCTCACTCTACTGGAAGGTTAGATTTACATAGTCTGTGATAATGAAATTTTTTTCAGACTTATTTTGACCCAAAGGGACATTCGTTCAATACTTTCTTCTGTGGGCTAATGTAGAAGAGAAAAAGTAGAATTTCTGTTCCAGGTAGCTCTACTGATATACTTGGAAGCCTGTAGCAGGATTACTAGTTGTAATTTTGAATACATGGGAGAGGAGATTTTGGCCAGAAGGTTTCAACTCTGAAAAGCTAATTTTCTATTATGTCATGATTGTTATAATTTCAAGTTGAGTTGGATGCTGTTATAGTTGATTTGGACCCCCACTTACAGTATGATGGCCCTGGATCAGGCTCCCCTGTGAAGGTGTGCCTTGATCCCTTGATTAAGCTTTCTACGTGTAACACTTAAATGGACAAATTTTTATTGCTACCTATCCCGGTTGATGGAGTGACTTTTATTTTTTCTTCAATGTCTTTGTTTACAATTATGTTTTTCTTGCTTTAAAACAACTGGGTGAGAGGAAGCCCATCTACAGATGTGGTCTGGACATTGTTGTTTGCTTTGTTCCAAGGGTTTGGGTTTTTTTTCTGTTTTGTTTTGTGTTGGTTTTTTTGCGCCTTGTAGTATATCCATACTGATAGGGATAACTAGTTGATTTTCCTGGTACAATACGAAGAAAAAGAAGTAGAAATTAAACAAATCAACAAGAAAAGCACAAGAAGTGAGAGTCTGGCTGTTACATTTACATATAGAGCTATGATGCCAGCTGTGTCTTTTGAATGACATTGTCAGGCAAAATTCTGGAGAAAAATATTATTTGATTGTTAACAGCAAAGCGTAAGGTGCTGAAAATTTTCACAGTCCTAGTGATATAAGAACCCTTCCCATGTTAAAACAGAAAAAAACCCCAAGCCTATAAAATAATAACCTGGCAATAACTGATGAGATTTGTTTCCTGGTTTTTATTTCATTCCTAGTAGTTGTGTATTATAGGGCTGATCAGCACACAGTTTTCTGAAGGTGTTGAAAAATGGAAGGACAAATCAATGTATTCATCTCCCTTCACTTTTTACAGATTTCTTATTTGTTATTCTACACAAAGTTTGCAAAACTGGGAACCTCTGCTTAGCTGCTTGTGAAAGCACTGAGTTTGCCTTCACGCTTGGTTCTTATTTCATTTTCTCTTCTTGGCTTGATTTCTCTTCTTGGTGTTGGAACAGTTGTGCCATGTGCTGTTATTCTGAAAAAATGATGGTCATACTTGCTAGATAGAAGTGAGAGGATTCCCAAGTACTTCCCTGGCCTTTTCCAGTCCTAGCCATCAGAATTTCAAGGATTTGTTTTGTTGCTGATGCTGCATGGCTTTATCCACATCTTAGCAGCCTGCTGCATTTGCAGCGTCAAGATCCAGTGTGGTTCAGAATCAGAGAGGGTGTTTCAGATGCAGTTGGGTGTTTTTTCCACCAGTCAAAAGGTGGTCCACAGCAAACCTGGGGACTGAATGCTCACTCCAGTTACTTGGGTTCCAGAGGGGTCTTGTGCTGGTTCAGATCAGATGCTGGCTTAAATCTAATGATCTGTTGACAGATTAGGAACACATCATCAATTTATACTTTTAAGCTAGGGAGAGTGTACTGTACCACCAACTTTGAACAATGTGTGTTCTTGGGTTTGGGTTTTGGGGGTTTTATCCTCCTGTGAATCTACCTGGAATACAGATCTCCCAACAGCAGATGGAAAATCAGTCACGACTGAATTCTAATTAAGAATCTCACTGCCTCACCAGTGAGTGTAAAGAAGGTGTAAGTGCTGTACACAATTTATAATAATTGTTCTTTCCTATTTCATTTTTCCTTTGCACCACTCTGTTGTCGAATTTGAAAGAAGTGGCATTTCTAACAAAATCCTTGTGGAATTTGCAGATTTCTTCCATCATCCTAACCAAGGTTTTCATACATGCTGTTGAATAATATTGCCCAGGATTTTATTTTCCCTTTTCTGCCTAGCTTCCTGAGCAATAACCTATACCATCTGTCGAAAGAATTTCTGCAGCATATTTCAATAGTCATATGAGGATTTTTCCATTACTTCTGATCTCATTAACACTTAAAGTCACCAGTACAATTAATCATTTTTTCCATTAATTTTCAAGGGTGTTTGTTTCTTACAAGAGTTTTCAACCTCAAACTTTTATTCCAAAGATACCAAGCAAAACACTTGATATGTAAATGTGGAATTCTAATGGTTAATATGGAATAGTCTGTTACATTGAAGCCTAGGTTTCTTCTGATGTCAGGTTTCTTCCTGGTTGATAGATGGGATGATCCTTATGCTTTGGGAGTAATTCCCATTTTAGAAACAACCTATTGTCCCAAAAATGCTTGACTGATGTATAACTCTTCCTCTTGACATTCTTCTGTGCTATTGGTAGTCTACAGCTCTTTTTGTCCTCAACAACTTTGTACAGGGCCTCCTATGGTTGTTTTTTTTTTTTGTGGAGTTTGTTGCTTTGCGCTTTTTTTTTTGTCTGTGTGTCATTCATTTCTTTGTGTTTATCTCCATTTGTCTACCCGACTGTGCATTCAGCTGTCCTGGTTTCTAAAACTGATTGTCCTGAAAAGCTTTCTGCAAAACATAATGACAAATATTTCTTTCTTTCTGATTATCCCTATGAGATTCCTTCTTTGCTCATGCCATTTGCATCAATTTTCCTGCTTTTATCATTACTCCTGACATACAGGAAGAAATCGTACTCTCATAAAGGCATCTTCTACAGTGTATTGACACAACTGCATTCACAGTAAGGGCTTTTATTATTTCATCAACTTTGACTAAGAAAAAAATCACAAGTAGAATTGTGATTTTTATAAAAATTAAAATCTGAGAGGCTAATCCTTTAAAAACCTTATGAAGTAACATGTTGCATGCTTACATAGGTATCTACAAGTTTACAGCAGAGAGGTAAGATAAAAACAATCTGGAAGGTCACACTTCAATCTCAGAGTATTTGCAACAGATTTTTTCCATTTTGATGTTTTTCAATATTTTTAATCAACATTTCCTTGAAATGAAAACTCATTCCATGTAAACAAAAGTATGAAATCATTTCTGTGTTTTCAGTTTTTAGAAATATTGTATATTTGATATCACACATTCTTTTTCTCTCAAACTTTCTTGGGAATAAAATTAAGTCTAGTTTTATAGTTTATAGCATATCAGTAAATTTTTAGAGAACACTTAAATTTTAAAAGAGGACTCCATTTAAAGTATCTCCTTGTTTTCAGTATTTTTATCAATCCTACTTGGCAGTTACTGGAGAAATATGAACAGTTTAATTCTGGCTTGAGAGAATTCTTACCCGGGAGATTTTATTTGGTGTAATACTCTCATGATATTTGGACAAGAATAACATGAATAGAGTTTAATTTTCCTGTCCAAACGAAGACAGACTGGATTTGATATGTTCATTTATGTTTTTGTTTAGTAATACTCTCTTTTGGTTTTTGCCAAGGCCAAAGATTAACTGACCATCTGTCTGTTTTACTGCAAAGCAATATCTGCTACTCATTATTGGCAGTTAGTTTTGCAGCAGAAATTCAGAGAATGTGGTCTGGTGTTCTGATGTATTCAGTGACATTCACAGAAATCTAGCAAATCCAATCACAGAACTAAAGGATACTTAGCAGAAGAAAAGTGTCATGAAAAATATTCACAACTACCATTATTTAAAAATATGGCAATGGTATGCTTCCGTGTCATACCACTTGGCCAGATTTACTCTGAATAGCTCAAACTTTTATTAGACATTTCCAGCAGGAAGTTGTAGCATCATTGGGCACAAGTCTAGAATATTTATGCCTGTGTGAGTGATCTTGTGTCTGTGCAGTGCATTAAGAAGACGAAGAGATTCTACTCCCATGTGTCACATACTATAGACTCACATCCATTTTTACATTATGTCACAAAGTCATAAATGTGTCATAAAAGTGTGCTTAGAAGCAAAAGGATAACTGGAGATAATCAGCTGTTCTCTGTTTAACTTCCCCAAACTGACAAGTTATTTAAATTCTTCTGTTTCCCTACAAGGTTTCCGGAATATTTATAGATGGAAAAAAACATCCATTCCAACAGAATCCACCATTTGAATTTTACTACTGTTACAGTTTGTGCAGCGTTTTTAGATCTTACTTCTGATTTTTCACATTTTGTTTTTATTGCTGTACTTAGATAAGCTGTAGATGTTCTTATCAGGGCAAGTTTCATCCTAATTCTTGTTCAGTTAAGGTTATGATCTTATATTCAACAAAATTCTTCATAAAGCTGCTGCAAGTAATTGGTCCTTGATCCTTCTTTTGTCCTTTATGTGTTAGCTCCCCCACGTTTTTGCCGTTACTTTGGAGCTTAAAGTGAACCCGGAGCTAGAGTGTAACAACTGCACTTCTTCCTGCCTGACAGATATTTTCTCAATGCATAATTCCTTCATGGAAATGAGTGAGGGTTGCTTCTGTTGTTCCATTGTCTTAACCAGCATGCCAAATTGTAGTAATTGGAGCTGCCTATTTCTAATGAAACAGCATCTTTAGAGCAACTGAAGATATGTTGTGCTGCAGATTGTGGTGTATATTTAAGAATACCTGTGTTAACTTTAAATATAATAAGACAGAGACTAGAAGCATCTACGTAGCTACACTTGGGCTTATTTTCTCTTGGGGAGACTCATGTTCTTAACAAGACATTATAATTTTTGCTGCTAATTGAGTAGGGATATTCTTTCAAGTTGCTTGCGTGGTTGTTCTCAGTGATGCTAGCACTCTTGTCCAGGGAGTAAAGCAGTTAGCACTAATATCCAAAGCTGTCATGGTTAGACTACTTTCTGTACACTTATGCTAGACTCGTAGAGCTGGGGTAGACGCTTTAAATTGACAGAGCAGGAGAGGGATCCTAATACTGCAAGTTTTTGGAAAGAATTTCCCTGTGGGACAAGTAGGACAATTACTGTGTATTGGTAGAGGGTTGCTATGGGATATCTTTGTGCTTTACTTCTTTTCATTTTAGGCTTTTATTTTTTTTCTGTGCATAAAAGGGAACTGGAAACTCTTTGAGTACATTTTCTGTAGCATTCGGACAATTCTCTGAGCCCTTCTATACACACTGCAGAGCATCATACCACATAGGTGAACCCATGCTACAGTAGTTATGTTACCTTTTGGATGTGCTGTGTAGACATAAAGGCTTGTTCAAGAATCTCTACCATGTTTCTGTGTTGTACTATATGCATAGTCCACTGTCTTGATTTGTCTGAAAGTTATTATAAAGCATCTTAGATTTGTCAATAGTTGGACTTCCTAGTTAAAAGCTCGTTTTACAAAGCTGGTTGGTATCAGCAAAGATTGGTTGCAGAATTAAAGTTTATTCCAAACTCGGTTATATAAGTAAGTGTACAAATAAGAAATCAAAGCATATCATCAGAAAAGCAAATATAATCAGGAAATTAAATAAAAAGATTTACATGCCCCGATAGGAAAGAAGCTGTTATGTTTCCATTTAGAAAACTGCTTTAAATCCAAGAGAAGATAATTTTATTAACAGGAAATGCTAATATAGACAAGAAATAGTATTTTAGTATTTCTCACATTTTAGGTTTTTTTTTAATTATCTTATTGTGTCACTGAAAGTGAATACTAATACATGGATAGAGAACAGCTATTAAATTGGTTCTTACCCCTCTCCAGCATGGTAAAATTAGAAAGATTGCAAGAGAGTGACAGCAAGTGGAGACACACATTGGAAAGTCACATATTCATGAATGGTTTAGGAGGAAAGGCTTCCTGATTTTTGTTTGTTTGCTTTTTCAAATCTACAGTGCCAACATTATGCTGATTGGTAGTTATTTTAATCCAATGGCAGGAGATATTTATTTCTAGAGTGTATAAAAAAGAAGTACTCAAAATAAATTCTTTAGAGATGCTAAAGATAAGTGTGCAGATGAATAATCCCATTTTTGGGCATAACTTCTAGTTCTGTTGCAGCGGAAGAACCTCTGCACTCAGAAGTAAATATTTGTACCCAGTTAACATTCTCATATCGGGTCTATTTCTCTGTACAAAAAGATATTTCTATAAGAAGATTACAGCCCAGTGTAAATACTGAAAAGTGGAGTTGACAGAAAATGTAGTTTGAGATATTTTGAGTGGTAGACTGTAATACAAAATGGTAAAATAATTTATTGATAATCTTTGTAAGGAGTAATTTTTAATTTGAATTAAAATTAACTTGATTGAATGGATATTTTCAATATGCACATTTTAATTTAAAATATTTGTATATTCATTCATAAAAATTTAATTGCAAAATCACCAACACTAACAACTTTTCAGTAATGTGTTTTAGTTCTTTCAAATTATTCCAAAGGAAGTTTCTAATCTAACGAGTAAGGTAGAAAAGTCTGTGCTGAGGAAGCAAAAATATGTCTACTTGATTTATGTGATTAATCAAGTACCAATTTAGAACCACATCTTACAAACCTTTTTTTACGTGGAGTGACATTGAAAGGACTCATCTGCATACAAGTTTTTGGAGTTTGAGGCACCATTTAATGAACTGTTTAAATGCAGACAAATTTTCAGGTAGTAAAATTTGTATTGCAGAAGTTTAGCTTTGCGTGGAATATTTAGTGCTATCAGTACTTCTAAACTGTTTTCATATGGAATTAGCAGGATGGAGAGATGTAATTTATCAAATGCAGTTTATTTCCTCTGCGCAAATAAATATATGTTTTTATCAGATTTAATATTGTAATTCAAAATTAATAATTTAACTCAAGATTAGTAATTCAGTCAACTGAAGGAACAGCAAAGCAATTTTCCCTCCCCCCGACTATCAAGTTGAACTTTTTGGAGGTGTTGCAGAAGGAGTATAAAATATTTTATTTTCATTGACATTATAATGGCACTTTGCAGGTGTCCTTAGACTCTAATCATCCAAGACTTTCACATATGCTACACACTGTGAACAGTCCCTTTGAAGTTAATTGGGTTTCACCAATTTACTCCAGCAGAGAGTGAAGCCCTGTTTACTGAATTTTAAATTAAATATAAACACATCAAAATATAGAACTGTACTTTAGCTCCTGGTAGTTCTGTTACGCATGTTGTAGGCTTTCTCAATTAAAACACATCCAATTAGATGTATTTAAAGATGAAATCACCCTCTGAGGCATTGGGTGTAGAAATAGATTAAAAACTAATTAAATGTAGTTCTCTGGAGACCCACTTTACTTTTCCCTCCCCCTAAAATCAGATATATGTCTAAATAAGGAGATCTGAAGGTTAGTGACAACCTCAGGGCTGTTTTTTATTTACTCTCAGATCACCTGACATCAGCTAGCCTGTTCCATTGTACAAAAAAGTTACCTTCGTTTTGGCCTTTTAGAGATAGAAATATGACTTCAGGTACTCCCAAAAATTTTATTGTTATTAAGGTTAAAGAACATGCCTTTTTAACAGCACTTTCCCAAATATGGTGAGGAAATGACAATTGAAATTTTCCAAAGGAAAGGAATGTAAGCCAAAGCATGACAGTATAGCCAAAATAACCCCATCAATGAGCAAAACGAAAGCATCAGAGCCATCAGAAAACAGGAATTTCATTTTCCCAGATGGATGTCTGCTTGGGGGTGAGCAGAATTTGAATTGATTGAATGACTTTGCAGAGAAAACTTCATTACTCTGGCAACTAGTTTAAAATTAAATTGGACTAAAATTAAATTTATAGTATGTAATGGGCCAGATCATATGAGATTTCAACTCAGTAGGAACTGGGCATTCAGTATTACCCAGAGCCTAGCTCAAAGTCTCCTTAACTCAATTTATGTAACTTCTACTAGTGGAAGATGGCACACATTATGAAGGATCACCATTGTGTCCACACCTGGAGGATATGAATCTGTATAGTCAGAATTAAAAAGACTGAAATATTTTTTCAGTGTTATTGAAAAGTGAATCTCATGCAGTGGAGCATGGTATAGAAGAAAGATCTTACTCAGCTGAAAGTGGCAAAACCTGAAAGTATTTTCAAGATGAAGTGTAAAGTTCCCATGTATTGGATACAGGCAGTGAGAGAGGTTGGAGAGGGACACAGGCAGAATGGAAAGCAGCTGGTGTGGGAGCCTCCAAAACTGCAGCTGGAGGTGGCTTGTCCAAAACTTGTGTTAAGCTCAGAGTCATTTGGTTACTATTATGCCTGTGAATGCTTATGAAAAGCAGAAAATAATCAAGGAATCACAACCAATATATGTCCAGGAGAGTAAGTTGTGATTTTCAGTGTCAGTGTATGTACTAGTCTGAAATAAAATTTATACACATAAATTATACTTGGATTTGTGGCAGCATTTCAGTCTTTTTTTTCAGAAGGGGTAAACATTTTGCTTACATTTTAAACAGTACCTGAAGTGTCCCTTTGATCCCTGTAGGTCTGATCAGATTTTATTTACTTGTGCCATAGGAACGTCAGCACTTCCCAAGCTCTGTGGCACAATCCCTAATTCAAGATTTTGATAAGAACACAGTCTAAAAATCACAGGAAATCCTCAAAAGGGCAGTGTCATTGGAAAGGTTTGCATTTGAATGAAATACCAGAGAGAGAAAATAAGTGTATAAGGATACATTTGTTCCCAGATTGCAATCACCTTTAGTGACAGCAGTGTTCCTGACAATGGTCTTGGCTGGCAATGGAGTCCTAGCTTCCAGATGGCTATTTAAATTACTCTTGGAGCAAACGTGTTGATAATGACATGTTTATTTCATTTCTGGACAAAATCTCTATAGAACTATTAATTGGTTGTTTACGATGTAGATTCCTATTGCAATGCCTTTTTTTTGTTGTTTTGATTTTTGTAGCTCAAAAATTTTACTCTTTATCTACTTGTAAGGCACATGCAGTAATTCCGGAGACGTTTTGAAACCTTTGATGGTTTAATCTGGAGGGAGCAGTGATTTATGGACCAGCAACCTGATACTGATACTGATGCTGAGGAGAGGAGGGGGTTAAGCTAATGTAGCTTTGGAGCTGGAAATGCAGCTATCTGCTTTGGAAGGAATGCATTCTAGTGAGAAGAGACTGCTGGCATATCCCTGGCATGCAGCAAGACAGTGGGAGGACAGACTGAATGACAAGGATTTCCTGTGACTCTCTAACAGTTCCGGCAAGTGTATTTGGGAAGTTCCCCCAGAGCAGCATCTGCATCACTGAATTGGAATTGAGTAGTGACAAATCTTCACTGAAGCTGCCTGCATGTTTCAGAGTCTAGTTTCTGGACGTTGTGGCCTTCTCCTTTCCTTATCCCTCCAAATGCTCTAGAAGCTTTGCAAATTGTTTAGTCGTGCCTACAGCCGATGAACACTACCAGCAAGGGACACAATATTGATACAGAAAATCGTTTTCCCCCTTACATGGGAGAGTCCTTCCTTGAAAATTTCCTGGATGATCCTAAAGTGCACAGTGCCACATGACCAAAGTCAGTGTTTAATCAAGTTGTCTTTAACGAGTCAGAGTATTGTACATCATGGACTTTTATGCTGTGTCAGACCTAGCTTAATATTTACGTGTTTAGTCTTCTCAAATTTTTATGTTTACACATCCATACAGCTATCCATGCAGCTGTCCATATATGTTGATGATAACCTGAGAAATAACAAGACATTCAGATTATGCTTTGGGCTATAATGTAGAGTCTTAAGGTACAAAATAAAGACATTAAAGGCACATTGTTTTTCTTCATGTGATTAAATGTTATTCCCATTGTCACTGTAGTGTGGTTTTTAATCTTTTGTGTAATACTTTGAGGGAATCTGTTGAATAGAAACTGTAACACTACTAATTTAGTGTAACAGTAAGCCTCAGCAACAAATGCTAAATAACATTCAGTAATGGAGTTTATAATAAATTTATGGAGCTCCTTACGTGCACTTTTCACTCTTTCTCAGTGCTAATGTGATTTTATATTAGCACTGTGATGTTCTTTCTCGTGATACAATAGCTATGGCAGTCTGCATACAGAGACTCCAAATAATTTAATGCTTGTTGAAAACAACAGAAAGATTTCACGGGTGTTGTATCAGGTCCTCTGCAAAACCAGCTTAAAATACCAATGCACCACTTCTCCAATATGCCTCTGTAGGACGAACATGTGTTCTTGAATTGGTGTCATCTGTGTGTACTCTATTCCTCCACACAAACAAAAAGGCAAATATTTGTCAATGTCCCTAAAGTAAAGTTTGTACTGGGTGTAAGGAGAAGAGAGTGAGGTAATTCAGTTATATTTTAAGAAGTTCACCGGGCAAGTGGTCGTAAATTGTTATTCCGTAAGGCAGGAGGAAAGACAATGTAATACAAGGCCTCACCAATGATGTTGAAAGCAGTGGATTCAGCAGTCTCTGACTCAAGCTTTATTTCTGATTCTCTTGCAGCTGAGCGACAGGTGTTTCTGACTCCACAAGATATGCATGCATACTCACAGAAATTATAAAGTGAGTGGGTATTCATTCACGCAAATGGTTCTGGGGACACATTTGTGCACAATGTTCTTCTCAAGTCTGTGAGATCAGAAAGATTTCATTTAAAAGTATCTGACTGTTGTTAGGAATGAAAATGTGGAAGGCTTTTCTCCATGTATGCGCAATCACCGTCTGTGGTCAGGATTTAAAAGGCAAAAAAAGAGAAAAAAGATAATACTTCAAGTTAAAAGACAGGGCCAAAAATGCTGGTAAGAGGGAATTGTCAGTTGGAGGTTCTGTCAGTTAATTATTTATTAACTGGACAAAGCACTCAGTAAAACAGTAGCAGGAAATTTTCTGAATTAGAGAATCTAGTAGGCCTCCATCATGAGATTTCTGTGAAGTATTCTAGATTGCTTTGTTTTGATCTTCTAAGAACAAGGACTTGCAATTCTTACAGAAATGTTTTTCTGAAAACTGTAGGTCCAATGTTTGTTTAATACATATGGCTTTAAGACTTCTCTGTAATGACAGGTTTGACATAATAGTATATGGTGATGGCATCAAATAGTACCTCTTTTGAGTATTGTTCTCTATTAACGTTTAATTTCCCCTGCCTGAATATGTATGTGTTGTCTTTTCCCGTGAGTGAGCCCAGTTTGTTGTTACCTATACTTAAATATAACCTATCAGATTATTATTTTAGTGTCTGTGACAAGAGAAGTGCAACAATATTTATATTCATTTGAGTTTTATTTATCTTCTAATGGAAATGTCATTGTACTATCCTACACGGTGGAGTCTTTAAAGTGGAATAATGTGTGCTGAAGAAAGCAGAGAAGGGAGAAAGCTGAAATCCCTTTTGTTCTGGTTTCGGATGCAGCCGGCAACAAAAGCGCCATGCGGCTGCCCCTCCCCCCGCCAGGGTGCGGAGGAGAATGGGAAGAAACAGGCAGAAACTGGTGGGTCGGGACAAGGGCAGTTTAACAGAACAGCAAACAAAGGGAACAGGAACAACAATGATACAGATAAGGGGAAAACACAAAACAAAACAGACCGCACAACAGAACCGCTCTCCCGAACCGCTGCCGCTGCATGCTCCCGAGCTGAGAGAGCGTTCCCGCCGCGCCGCCCCCCCCACTGGAACCCAGCATGGCAGCACATGGTATGGAATACCCGGCTCTGTCTGGCCAGGTGGGGTCAGCCCGCCCTGCTGTGTCCCTTCCTGGATTCCCTTCCTGGATTCTTGTGAAAATTAACCCTGTCCTGGCCGAACCCAGGACATTATCCATCCCTTATTCCATACCATCTACGTCATGTCCAGGTCCCCCATTGTCCAGTTGATCACCACCACTTCTCCTGTCTCTAGATATCATTCACTTAGTCTATGGATCATCACTCTAAAGTGTCCGTTGAGTTCATTTAATCCGTGACTTCGTGCTCCATCTGTCGTAATCGTCTTCCGTGGCAGGAGAGGTGATGTGTGGTGATGGGCGGTCACTTGCTGCATCCAGAGCTCACAGCTGATGTATCTGGTGCGGCCCATGCCCACAGTCTGCAGGTTGGAGACGTCGATCTCGATGAATTTGCTGGGTGCCTGTTGTTGAAAACCAGGTCCAGTCCCATCATCGCTGTGCTCTGCTAGGTCTTCATCAAAAAGTCCATCCTTCTTTAATCTGGACAATTCTTACTACGATACTACTGGTACAACATATAACAATTATAACAGTGATAACAGACAGTGACAGGGTTATTTAACAATTAACTTTATACAGTTTATTTATTTATGGACTATTCTCACCCAAAATCAAATCCCCATGAGGTACACATTGGACTTCCCCATCCTTCCACATTACCCACCAGGTACACCCAGGTCCTTGAGCAAAAGCAATCCTGCGGATGGGCTTGCCTTTGCCCGAGGCAGGACTAACCCAAACTGTCTTCCCTAAAATGTTCCGCCTGTGCACTATGGGGACTTTATCCACTTCTGCAGGGCGCTGAGGTTTTGACTGGACAGGACCAGCCCAGCTGGTGGATCCCCTGGTGTTAACCAACCAGGTGGCCTTTGCTAAATGGGTATCCCAATTTTTGAAAGTCCCACCCCCCATTGCCCTCAAAGTGGTTTTTAGCAGCCCATTG
>Ga0065711_1034349_pt1 | contig 23933 bp, 11 predicted proteins | sample Hoacrofraction12_FD_59098 | JGI IMG/M metagenome (GOLD analysis project Ga0065711, IMG submission 59098) | Hoatzin crop microbial communities from Cojedes, Venezuela - Epithelial fraction 12 v2 (version 2) | ecosystem: Host-associated > Birds > Digestive system > Esophagus > Crop | place... | reverse complement strand
TTGCTGAGCCACTCTCCATCATCTTTGAGAGGTCCTGGAGGACAGGAGAGGTGCCTGAGGACTGGAGAAAGGCCAGTGTCACTCCAATCTTCAAAAAGGGCAAGAAGGAGGACCCAGGGAACTACAGGCCCGTCAGCCTCACCTCCATCCCGGTAAAGGTGATGGAGCAGATCATCCTGGAGGTCATCATGAAGCAAGTGGAAGAAAAGAAGGTTATCGGGAGTAGTCAGCATGGATTCACCAAGGGGAAATCATGCCTGACCAATCTGATAGCTTTCTACGATGACATGACTGGATGGGTAAACGAAGGGAGAGCCGTGGATGTTGTCTACCTCGACTTCAGCAAGGCTTTCGATACGGTTTCCCACAACATCCTCCTAGGGAAGCTGAGGAAGTGTGGGCTGGATGAGTGGTCGGTGAGGTGGATTGAGAACTGGCTGAATGGCAGAACTCAGAGGGTTGTCATCAGCGGCGCTGAGTCTAGTCGGAGGCCTGTAACTAGTGATGTCCCCCAGGGGCCAGTACTGGGCCCAGTCTTGTTTAACTTCTTCATCAATGACCTGGATGAAGACTTAGAATGTACCCTCAGTAAGTTTGCTGATGACACCAAACTTGGAGGAGTGTTAGATACACCAGAAGGCTGTGCTGCCATTCAGCGTGACCTGGACAGGCTGGAAAGTTGGGCAGAGAGGAACCTGATGAAGTTCAACAAGGGCAAGAGCAGGGTGCTGCACCTGGGGAGGAACAACCCCATGCACCAGTACAGGCTTGGGGTGGACCTGCTGGAGAGCAGTTCTGTGGAGAGGGACCTGGGTATCCTGGTGGATGACAGGTTGACTATGAGCCAGCAGTGTGCCCTTATTGCCAAGAAGGCCAATGGGATCCTGGGGTGCATTAACAAGAGTGTGGCCAGCAGGTCAAGGGAGGTTCTCCTTCCCGTCTACACTGCCCTGGTGAGGCCCCATCTGGACTACCTGTCCAGTTCTGGGCTCCCCAGTTCAAGAAAGATGAGGAGCTACTGGAGAGAGTCCAGCGGAGGACTATGAGGATGATGAGGGGACTGGAGCATCTGTCCTATGAGGAAAGGCTGAGGGAGCTGGGCTTGTTCAGCCTGAAGAAGAGAAGGCTGCGAGGGGACCTTATTAATGTTTATAAATATCTGAAGAGTGGGTGTCAGGAGGATGGGGCCAAGCTCTTTTCAGTGGTGCCCAGCAACAGGACAAGGGGCAGAGGGCACAAATTGAAGCACAGGAAGTTGCGTCTGAACATGAGGAAGAATTTCTTCCGAGGGTGACGGAGCACTGGAACAGGCTGCCCAGGGAGGTTGTGGATTCTCCTTCTCTGGAGATATTCAAGACCCGCCTGGACAAGGTCCTTTGCAGCCTGCTGTAGGCGACCCTGCTTCGGCAGGAGGGTTGGACTAGATGACCCACAGAGGTCCCTTCCAAACCCTACCATTCTGTGATTCTGTGATTTTGTGAAATGTACCATAAACTTCAAAGCCTACAATGTATAACCTTAAGGAACATTAACATCAAAATCCTATGCAATTTGATAAAGGAAAAGATAAATAAGTTACTAGAGAAACTTGAATCCTTTCATAAATATAGACATTTACACTGTGTTTGAATTTTCAAATATCAGCCACAGTACCATTGGCATATGAATTGCCATGGCGTAAATCAAAACAAAACCTAAAAATGACAAAATAAAAGATTAAACAATCAGAAGAAACCAGGAAAACAATGTGAGATAGAACTGAAGTAAGGCATGAAGGTAATGTTTGAGGCAAACGAGGAATTGGCCTCCTGCAAGATCTTTAGCTGACAGAGCAATTGTGGGAAGCTGTCTTAATTGAATCCATGTTTTCAGGATTTCCTGAGTACTGTGTATGGACTTCTCACTCAGTTCAGTCAATTAATTTGAGTCTTTGTGTCGATACAACAGCAAAAGTACGTTGCAACCAGCAGAGCCACTCTTACATGCAGTGATATCTTCCTTTCACCAGGCATGAAAATACCAGCCTGAAGACCAAACAATGATTATGCTAGTTGTAGTTTTAGAAGTACAAACAAAAAATAAAACTAATATGACTTCAATGCATATGTCATTATACTCAGTTTTGTGAACAGCCAGAACACTATTTAAGCAAGTAACAAATACATACAGATGTCTAAATGTTTCTAGCCTTCTGATGCTTCTGAGTCTACCAGTTGTACACGTTGCATACAGTTTCTACCTGAACTGTTATATTAGCTCCAGTTATTTTGTGCTCAATAAAAATAAGATCATACTTTCTAGTCCTTCAGCATATACATGTATCTTGTGGTACACATATGCTAAGGAAGGAAAGGTTTACTTTTTGTTGTTTTTTCTGTTATTGCTGTGCTGTTGGTATTACTTTTACTAATAAAAATATTTTTAGACTTGAACAACAAAATATTGTGTTCTGGCTTCTTAAGCATCATAGCGAAAGTTTTGTCTAAAATGTTTGTGAAAAAATTTACTGTCATTGTTGGAGAAATGACCAGAGAATCCACAATTTCTTCCATACACAAAATGAAATGTAGGACCAAATGTGGTTTCTACGTGGTTGGCCTGTACACTTTAGCTAAAGGTCAAATTTAACGTGACATGCACCTAACAATACTGGTATCCATTATTTCTATAGTGACCCAGGGAATTAACTGGTACGTATCTTTTGCTTTAGTTCTATAAAGCTTTAACAGATATAGTCCTCTCACTTCCTGTTCTGGTTTTGTCCTTCTGGTTCAATTTTGGATTTTTTGTCTAATACCTAAGTCAGATTGTAATACACACACACACAAAGACACACACTCCTTTTAACAGAATAATATACGTGTGAATGTTCAAATAATACATGTTGCTGGCTGCAATAATCTCAGTTTAGAACTATCAGCTCTGGAGAGAATTGAGAGATAAAGGGATATCCTGCAGAATATGTTATGGTTCAGATAATGATTTTTACCTAATCACAGCCATTACATCATCCTGAATTTCAAGATGCTTCTTAAGACTTTAGTGACTGATATGAAAAGTGTGTTTGGATAACACAGTAATTGGCAGATACATGCCTGCATTTAAGAGTATGTACTCTAATATTGGCAGCTGTTTGACAATTTGAAATCAACATTATAAACAGGTGCATATAATGTAGTTATAGTTGCTGAGTCAATTTTTTTTTACAAACTATCAGGCACGTAGGCTGCTTCATTTGATTCTAAATAGAATAGTCATATTCTGTCCTTCCTGCATGGTTCTTTGTATGCATAAATTAATCATGTGAAATTATCAGTAAGGGTGAAAATGTTACCTTTACTATTAGATCTGCTGGAAATCCTACAAACTGAGGAGCAAAGCAAAGGAACCAAGCTATTATAATCAAATACTAATTGATTGTTGAAGAGATATGTTAATAGTTCTATGCACATCAAATAACCAACTATCCTCCAACTAGCATAAACAAAAAGAATGTTCTCCTGGCTATATAGACAGAATGGAAGTCTGGTAGCCTGTGTCTTGCATCTTTTCTTGCCTTAATGGCAAAAGTACTGGACCCAGAGGTGTAGCAGTGGTGGCTATCTAATAAATCATAGGAGAAAAAAAAAGACAGTGTGTTTTCATTAAAGTCTCTGACTATCTTCAAAGGTGTTACAAGAGTTGTGGAAACAGAACCAACAGATTTTATGCTGTTCAGTGGGAAACCCAGAAAGCCTGTGCTACATGGAATAGTTTTGCGTTACATATGCAGATTTCACCACATTAATCCACATACTTTGGAAATGTCATAGCAGAAAGCTTCCAAGATATGAATACAATTCCAGAGGACTTTCGATCTAGAATTTATACAGAAAATATGGTAATGAAAAACATGCAAAACTTTCAGCATAATTTTTGTTATTAAATGTAGCTCTTTTGTCCCGGTGAACTATGTTTAATATACTTTTGCAGTATTGTGAAAAGCTTATAAATTGTTATTGCTGCCTCCTTAAGAATAATTTAATATCTTTTTCTCTCTCTCTTTTTTTTTTTTTATGTGAGGGCATGAGTAATTAAGATATTGTCTAAGGATACAGGAAATCTGATTAACAGATCAAAAGGACCATCTGTGGAGATTGGGTTTAATGCCAGGGGGTAATTCTCTTCTCCACAATGCTTATGCATATCAATTTAATCCAGGAAGCTGAATGAATTTACTCTGAAAGATGACTTTCCTTATTTGGAAATATGTATTTTGAGAAAGTGTGCTGTTGAATAGTATTCAAGACTGTGATTCATAATATTTTCGTATATAATTAAATCATCTTACAGGTACAGAATGTCACTCTTCCAAACACAAGGGAGAACTATGTCAGATCTACTCCACAAGAAAATTATCTCACTGAATGATCTTGTAATGTGATCTGTAAGTAAGATTTCTGAAAAGTGGATTTTGCTTTCTATTTTCTGTATTTTATTTTTTGCCCAGTTCTTTATTGTTTTTTTTCAACTTGAGTTTGGGTGCTCCAAATCTTAATGGAGATGCCTACTTGAAGCGAATAGCTCATAGAATTTTCAAGTTGCATATGACTACGTTGCTCTTTGGAGTCACTAATTACATTTCACCTTGATAAATTAATGCTTCTTTGTTGAGACGTTTTAATGTATTCCTTTTAAAAAAAGGACTTTCTGACCGTATGACTTGTTGATCAGATATTGTATTATGCATTAAATGTATGTACATCATGCACATATTTTCTCTACCTGACTTAATCATTTTATTAGTAGTTCATATGTATTTCTGATTAACAATGTGTTGGGTTTTCTTCAACAATCCTAATAAATGGATAGCTTTCTAAAGAAATCTAAGGTTTTCAACTCTGGGTTGATGCCCTTACAGAATGTTTTTAGCTCTATTTAACATAAAGTCTGTGGTTAAGTACTTGCAAAACTGCCAACTGAGGACACACGTATACAGATATACGAACAATTAAAAATAGGGTCTATGATGTCTGTTGATCACCAGTACATTTCTTAATTTATGCTCTTACTGTCTGAGTTAGTATAGCCTCCAACAGAAACACAACTCTAGACCTCGCACCGAGGGCTACATATTATAGAATGTGACAAAAGAGAGGTAAGTTTGAAATAACCTATGGGACTATAATAATCTTGAATCACCTGCCTGTCACTTGATAGTCTGTCATAATTTATTCATTCAAGTTCAGGTGTTGTTGCCCAGTTCATGATAGCAGCTTTGAAATTCCTGTATATGTTTAGGCTACAAAAAGCTAGGGACATGAGTAGCCATACTGTCACAAGCAGATCTGTCGTGTTGCAGTGAAGCTACTGAAATCTGTAAAAATTAATAGAAACAGGGCCTGGAACAGATTTTTTTTTCAGGACATCATATGTTTATCTAATAGTGAAGGTGGTAAAGGAAAAGTAGTAGTTAAAACATGTGTAAAGAGGTAGTTTTGCTACTTGCTGTATCTTTTGTACTAAATATGGAATTATAATATTATTTAGCTTTTACTAATTTTATTTATTTACTGCTGTGCTCCTTCTAGTGAAAAAGATGAATAGAATATTTTAACAGCAAACGAACAAATGGATGCTTATTTACAAGGTGGTTCTTGCTCCTTGACCAAATAATGCATCAGCAAGCAAAGATTGCTCAAAAAGTCATGGGAACTCAGAGAAACTAGCTGTCTGATCTCTTCTTAACTTGTAACGGTGACTTCCCTTCTCAGTGTTTCTTTCAAAACGATTCTTGTTCCCTGTAAGAGAAACATTAAGTCTTGGACTGGAAATAGTCTGCTTCATGAGTGTCTAATATTACAAGATTATTAGCAGTACTGGCCAAAAATCCCACGTCTTGCTAGAGAAGAAAAACACAGGGCAGTATTTTGAACTAAATTCTCATACAGGAAGGAATATTAGAAAACTCCATTTGTTTAGTAGTTGGACTAATTGATGGACTAGCCAGTCATTGACAGGCTTGCACTGGAATGTGTACTGAAATTCAATGCAGATGAAACCCGTATTTCCAGTAGTAATATTTATTACAGTCTGCATAATTTTCATTTTAAAGAAACAGCAGTGCATCAGCTTCCAAAGATTGAAGTCACACTATGACAGAGAGTGAGAAACAGTTTGTCCTTCAAAGAGTTGACCATCAAAATACAGGATATAAGCAATGGTAGCAAGAGAGAGGGTGACAGAAGAGGCAACGGGAGAAGGTTACATGGGGAATAACAGATCTAAGTACCTGTTGTAAGTTTCCTACCCACTACTATACCCATTTTCCTATTTTCTTTATTTATTTATTTTATTTTCTCTTTAAGTGGCAGGGCTAAAACGTCCCTTTAAAACAGACAAAAAATTCTTATGTGCTACAGTACACTGTACAACACTGCCATCACAGCCACTGTCAAAATATATGTCAATATATTTAGAAAGAAATATGTAACAATCCATACATACACTTTTCCCACCACTACCACTACACAGAGAGATTATGTATAAATGTGAGCTAGAACATTATTCAGTGGGTATGAACCATTAAATCCATGATGGGAAGGATATTATAAATATCTCTGTAATGAGGAATTTTCACCTGTTTATAAGTCTATGGTAAAACTTGGAAAGGTTTTGAAAGGACAATCGCTTCTTCTCTGTACAAAAATTATTATCAGTGTATCTTAAAAATCTATCCAGTAATGTACAAGTGTCAAGTGCTAACTGATGTTGCACTGTACCTCTTGTCTGAAGTTAATTGGTTTCATTGTGTGTGTGTGTGTGTGTGTGCCTGCGTTTTACTGCTGAGAAGACTGTTTACTTTTAAATGTTAACTGGAAGTCAAATGATACGGTAAATCTTCAGTGTGATTTGATGACTTCAGAAGACAATATACAGTACCTTTAACTTGGGGTATAGAGAGGCTATTGTCATGTGATTTTTTCTCTTCTTTAATTCCCTGCAACACAGATCCTAGTTGCTGTTGATGATTATGATCATGTTACTGCACCTTAAAAATGCCAACAAAAGAAAGACCACCACAAATTTCAGTTTGTCATATTAAAATCTTGTAACCTAGCACTGGAATTTACCCATTAATCCAGTAATGCAAAAAAAGCCTGTTCTAGTTGTGGAATACTCATTTAATGTAATTTCTCTCATCCGTTATACTAAAGAGTGCATTTTTTATGTTAGGAACTAGTTGAACCTTCACTATCAACCTCTTTTCTGTCACCAGAAAGAATGAATTGCAGAACTTAGTGTCAAAAACATAAATGCCTTAAGTACCAGGAAACAGTTTTAATCCAAAATTTCAATAAATCTACCATAAAAAAGAATCTTTCTCTTTTTCTTGGAAAATCACAATTTGCTGAGTATCTAGATGTATATGTACTGTGGAGGCACAGCTTGCACAACTGATTAGATTAGAGCAACGTGAAATATTTCATAACCATACTCCAAACATTAGCAAGAGTGCTTGCAGTTCACTTCATTCTTGTCGTAGTACTAGTAGGAGTGCAAGAATAGCTATTAATACACTTCAACGTCTAAAATATACGTGATACTTACAAAAAAATCTCAAGCACCAGGAAAATGTAATTTACTTTGGTCACTATGACAAATGCCCTTATACTGGAGACACTTGCCACCCTCAGATTTAACTATATTGATCACACTACATCAGAAATTCTAAGGTCTTTTTTATGTGAAAGAGCTCCAGCAAATTTTATTAGTTCAGAGTTGCCTGCGTATCTTTGCTTGAATCTGGGGAATTCATGAGAATGGGTTAACACTATATTAGAATACATGAGAACTCAGACAACAACGAATCTTACCTGCTTAGAAAGTGATTTAAAACAAAATTCAAGCTGGGCTGCATATCCCACTTCAAAAATAACTGCATAGCTATTCCCACTAGTTGGTGATGATTTAAATTATTGTATTCTAATGGTTAAAACTAGGATTCCTACAAGTTATTCAGGATCTTGAGGAAGCCTATTTGAAGTCTGTGTTCCTGTACAATACATATATGAACCTGCCTATTCACAGGAATCTGCTGTGTTGACAATTTATGGAAGTGAAGAGCAAGTAAAAGGTATCTCTCTGAGAAAGTAAGGTATAGTGCAGGAGAAATGAATAGGTAGTGCAGATTATAAAAAAATGGATTTTACTTTCAAAGAAGAGTCATATATACTGTTTTGTTTATGTTTGTCTTCTTCTGAATTTTTCAGAAGTCCTGTGGCAATTAAATAAAAGCATATTGTAGTAGCAAACAACTTACCTAACTAAATGGAGGAACATGTTTATCTTCAGATTTAGAGGTGAAACATTTATGTTCCTATGGGCAGATGTGAGTGTCTTAAAGAAACAATGATGTCTAATTATCACATTCTGGTGCAACTTGGCATGTAGCATCTGCAAATGTAACACATATCACCACTGCATGTCTCAAGTGTGTTACATCTAGATTTTGTAGCTATATGCATACATCACTGTAGAAGTAGAGATTTATGGGTTTTATCATTGAAATTGGTTAGTTTGAGTTCCTAGCTGCTGGAAGGTTAGGTTTTTTGGTTTTCGTTCTTTTTCCCCCCTTAGATTTTTTCCTTATTTCTGTGCCATATATACATATATGTATTTAAGGTTGAGCATTAGCAATCTTCAAAAGCAGAATGAGAACACTAGCATTTGCAGAGTGCAGATTTTTCTTGATACTGGGATTTTTTTTGTTTCTTTTATTGTTTTCCTTTCCCCCCACCTCCAGCGTCAGTTTCTCCTACATTAGAGTTTCTGTGTCTTTAAATCGTACGGCAAAACTGCCAGATTGAACTTTACTTCAGTGAAATCCTGATGATTGCAAGGCAGGATTTTTATGATAAGTCATACAGTTTAATCCATTACACTTCAGCAGAATGTGTGTCATGAAAAATTATTTTAATAATAGTCTTTATTACAAATGGTCATTTGTTTTTCTGATCCTTTAGCCTTCATCTAGTCTTTACGCAGATATGGAAGTATAGGGTTCCTCCCTAGGAAAAAAAGAAAGACTGACCAAATTTACCACTTCAGTCAAGTACTGAACACTTTCTTTATGTCATTTTAAACTGAACCTTTACGTCCAGGATACCAGGGTTAAACTAAAAGAGTTACAAGAGGTGTTTCATAATTCTATTCAGTTTCTTCCAGTCATTAAATTTCAATCTTCTTCTATTTATTAAAATTACAACTTTAACATAGGCCCTTGTTATTCATATCTTCTAATGTTATTCACACCACCCACCCAATTACCCATACTTAGCAATTCTAAATGAAATCAATAGCTATCAAATGGAATCATGCTCTTCCTGCACTCTATTTCTCAGTCTTAATCAAATTATTTTTATTCCTCCTGTAAGAGCAACATTATTATGAACCTTCAGTGCCTATATTAACAGTAGTTCTGAACCTACAGAAATTTCTTCCTACACACGCATTCTAAAAATGTTCTTAATGAGTTCAGATTAGTCAAATCATCACCTCAACACACTTCTTCATACTAAAGCAGACCGCCAGTGTCCCCATAGAAGAAAGCTGGCGAACTTCAATCTATAGATCCAATCTGTCCTGTTTCTAGCCTCTTTGTTAAGAGATTTACTTTGTGTAGCTGAGCATTCTGACTGTCCTTGCAAAAATCATTGTGAAAAAGACCAATTTATGCCCTCTGCTGTGTAATTAGGCCAGGTGATTTTAAAAGGAAGAGGTTAAAGAAATCTGTGTCCTGACACTGCATAATACAGCAGGATCTCTGCCAAACTGTGCTGCATTTTATGCTCAGCAGCCTACCTCCTATTCTAGCCAACCTACATCACTAAGAAGGCTTTGTTGCTAAAGAAGTGTCCGGAACCACTGGTTTTCCTTCCCTCACCACATCATCCAAGTGGACACATCTGTTAAGAGAAGATTTTCCCCAGTAAGTCTTATCATTAATCTTATGCTTCATTTGTCTGGCTAAAATGCTCATTTACCAGTGTGACCTTTTTGAAAGACTGTCTAAAACAGAAATATCCAGAAAGATTATTTTCCTCTATCTCTTATTGCTACCAGCCACTCTTAACTGACATTTTTTTCACTTCTTGGAAAATAAAAAAATAGGGACAGACTTTTTCAAAGGTGATGATAGTTACATGGAAACAACTGATCACCAGTGATGTCTCAAAGAATCCCTTTGGGGAAAATGAACAAAATAGTTTGCGTAAGTTTGAAAAAAGAAGAGAAATACATATATTCACTTCAGATACTTCTGCACTGACGTGCATAGAATCATAGACTCATAGAATGCTTTGGGTTGGAGGAGACCTTAAAGATCACCTAGTTCCAGCGACCCTGCCATGGGCACCAACACCTTCCACTAGACCAAATGGCTCAAAGCCTCATACAACCTGTTCTTGAACACTTCCAGAGATGGGGCATCTACCATCTCTTGGGGCAACCTGTTCCAGTGCCTCACCACCGTCATGGTAAAGAATTTCTTTCTTGTATCTAATCCCAAACTACCTGCTTTTAGTTGAAAGCCATTATCCCCTCTCCTATCACTACATGCCCTTGTAAACAGTCCCTCTCCAGCTTTCTTATAATAGTCATTTAACTTATCTTTGCGTTTTAGTTTTGTGATGAGATAAATTTCCTTCTTACTCCTGCGTGCAAAGCATAAAAGCAATATATCACGGTAAATACTTTGCTTGTATTTATTTTAGCTAATTTTTACTGGTTTGGTTTTGTGGGGTTTACTTGCGAGCATTCATTCATAAGGTATACAAAATTGGCAGAATGGTGAAGTGCATGAATTGGTTTTGACTGTTGCGGTCCTTCATTTAGCAAAGCAATTGAGGATGTGTTTACTTACACAGCAGAAACAAACCTATGGATAGTAAGAATTAAGTCTTCCATGGCAAAGAACACTTTATTAGTGCTCTCATACATGTATAGCTGCCAAAGAATTTGGGCTAAGGAGACTGAGGTCATGCTGTCTGACAGTTTTCTTATAGGATGCACTAGTGATTTGTCAATTCATTACTGAACAGTTGTCTCAAGAAACTTGGGATCCTGGCTTTGTCAGTTTGTAGCTGTAAGAACGTTATATTGTTTGACTGTAGGATCACAAGATAATTCAGGCTGGCAGGGTGGTCTCCTGGGGACATCTCCAGTCTCAGACTGTGCCCAGAGCAGGCTCACCCAGGTTGTCAGACCAGGCTTCCCAACTGGAGTGTGAAACCCTCCTATGCTAGAGATAACCCAACCTTCTTTGGCCTCGGCTCCAAGGTTGGGAGATCTCCATGGGGAAAAGATTCCTCATTATCTCCAGCCTGACATTCTTGTGTTTCACCTTGTAACACTGCCTGTCACCCTCCCACCACACACCACTATGAAGAGCCTGGTCGCGTCTCCCCCACGCCTGACTACCGGTGCTGGAGATGCTGTTAAGCATTCCAAAACAGTCCCTTAGCATGGCTGAACCAGACCCAGTCCCACAGCTAGTCCTCACAGGACAAGGGATCCAGTCCCACCTGCTTAGTGGCCTCCACTGGTCATATTTATTGCCCTTCTTCCTCTATGGGAGGCCTCAAACTGGAGGCTAGTACTTTGTCTAAATGGAATTGAACCTGATGAGGGATATCAATGACAAGAAGAAGGGCTTTAATAAGTGCATAGATAACAAAAGGAAGACAAGGAAATATGTGGGCCTACTGCTGAATAAGGCGAGGAAGCCAGTTGCACAGGACATCGAAAAAGCAGAGCTGCACAATGCCTTCTTTGCCTCATTCTTTACCTTCAGGTAATTACAGGTCCCAGAGACCAGAGGGAATGTCTGGAGCAAGCAAGATGTACCCTTGTGTTACGGTTTAGCCCCAGTTGGCAACAAAGAACCACATGGCTGCTCTCTGGCTTGGGATAAAGACAATTTAACGGATCAGCAAAGGAAGATAACGATAATCACTCCTGAGTAGCAAAATTACACTCCCCCAGCCAGATCCCAACTTAAATACAGAGCATGACATTACATAGTATCAAATATCACTTTTGGTTGGCTAGTTCTGGTCAACCGTTCTCTCTGTGTATGCTCCTGGTTTCTTGTGAAAAGTAACCCTCTCCCATTCAAACCCAGGGCATTATCCGCCCCTTATTCTATACCATCTACTTCATGCCCACGCCCCACTCCTTCCAATTAATCACCACCACTTTTTCTATCTTTAATATATATAAAAATATATATGTACTTACAGATATCATACCGTTAGAGTGTGGATAATCCCTCTAAAATGACCATTGAGTTCATTTAATCAGTGACTTTGGGCTTTATCTGTCATAGCAGTCTTTCAGGGCAGGAGAGATGATGTTGCACCTGCAGCTTGTGGCTGGTGTATCTGGCATGGCCCATGCCCACAGTCTGTGGTTTGAAGATGTAGATCTCAAGAAAATAGCTGGGTGCCAGTTGCTGAATCCAGGTTTAGTTTCATCACAGCTGCACTTTGCTCGGCTTCTTCTAAGTTCATCCTTCTTTAATTTGGTTGTTTCTTACTGTAATACGATTGATATGACATGTAGCAACATATCACGATGACATACAGTGGCAGGGTTATTTAGCAGTTAGCATCATACAATTTAATTTACTGGCTATTCTCACTCAAAATCAAATCTACTTGAGGTATGCGTCAGAATTCCCCATAACCTATATCAAATGCGCCCATATGTTCGTACAAAAGCAATCCTGTTTGTGGGTTTGCCTTTGCCTGAGGCAGGACTTACCCAGATTGTCTTCCCTAACGTATTCTTCATGTGCACTATGGGGACTTTATCCCCTTCTACAGTACGTGCAAGTTTTGACTGGGCAGGGCCAGCTCTATTGGTACATTCCCTGGTGTTAACTAACCAGGTGGCTTTTGCTAAATATATATCCCAATGTTTGAAGTTTCCACCACCAGTGTTCTCAGTGTAGTTTTTAGCAGTCCTTTGTATTGTTCTGTTTTCTTGGTGGCTGGTGCAGGACAGAGGATGTGATACCCCTCTTAACGCCATGCTCTTTGGCCCAGGTGTCTATGAGGTTGCTTCGGAAATGAGTCCTTTCTTTCCGGGGTGCTGTGTCTCCATAGTACTTGCTTTTCAAGGCCCAGGATAGCGTTCTGGGTGGCAGCATGGGGCACAGGATATGCTTTTCAGCCATCAGGTTGTTACTTCCACCGTTGTAAGCACATGTCGCCTCCCTTGGCAGGTTTGTGGGATTGTGATAGAATCAATTTGCTAGGTCTCCCCATAATTATATTTTAGCCATTGTCCTCCATACCACTGAGGTTTTATTCACTTGGCTTGCTTGACTGCAGTACATGTTTCACATTCATGGATAACCTGTGCAATAGTGTCCACGGTGAATTCCACCCCTCAGTCACAAGCCCGTATATATGTTGCATCTCTTCCTCGATGGCCTGAGGTGTCATGGACCCACTGAACTATAAATAGTTCACCATTATGTTGCCAGTCCAGATCCACTTGAGATACTTCAGCCTTGGCATCCTGATTCACCTCCTGGTTATTTTGATGTTCCTAGTGGCCTGACTATTAGGGATGTGGGCGTCCACATGATGTAGTTTTACAACCAACTGCTCCAGCCGAGCAGCAATATCTTGCCACAATGGGACAGTCCAGATGGGTTTGCCTCCGAGCTGCCAGTTGCTCTTCTTCCATTGCTGTAGCCACCCCCACAAGGAATTTGCCACCGTCCAGGAGTCAGTGTAAAGATACAGCACTGGCCACTTCTTGCATTCAGGAATGTCTAAAACCAGTTGGATGGCTTTCACCACTGCAAACTGGCTCAACTCACCTTCTTCAGCAGTTTCTATGACTTGTCGTGTAGGGCTCCACACAGCAGCCTTCCACCTCCGATGTTTTAGTTCAACGTGACAGGTCCCATCTGTGAACAGAGCATGTTGTTTCTCCTTTTCTGGCAGTTTATTGTACATTAGGGCATCTTCAGCACATGTCATCTCCTCCTCTGGCGATATTCCAAATTTTTTGTCTTCTGGCTAGTCCGTGATCACTTCCAGAATTCCTGGGCAACTGGGGTTTCCCATTCAGGCCCACTATGTGATCACTGCAACCCATTTACTCCACATAGCATCAGTTGCATGCTGTGTAGAGGGGACCCTTTTCTGGAACATCCAGCCCAAGACCGGCAGTCAAGGTTCTAAGTGGAGCTGTGCTTCAGTGATAACAACTTCCGAAGCAGCTCAAACTCCTTCATATGCTGCTGAAATCTCTTTTTCAGTGGGAGAATAGCGGGCCTCGGATCCTTTGTATCCCCAGCTCCAAAACCCCAGGGGTCAACCTCGAGTCTCCCCTGGTGCTTTCTGCCAGAGACTCTAGGTTGGGCCATTCTCCCCGGCTGCAGTGTAGAGCTCATTTTTAACATCTTGTCCTGCCCAGACGGGCCCAAGGGCTACGGCATGAACTATCTCCCATTTAATTTGTTCAAATGCCTGTCATTGCTCAGGGCCCCATTCAAAATCATTCTTCTTCCAAGTAATACAGAGGGCTTACTATCTGGCTGTAATTTAGAATATGCATCCTCTGAAAACCCGCAACACCTAAGAAGTCTTGTGTTTCCTTTTTGCTGGTTGGTGGAGACATAGCTGCTGTTTTATTGATCACATCCTTTGGGATCTGATAACGTCCATCTTGTCATTTTATTCCTAAAATCTGGATTTCCTGTGCAGCTTCCTTGACCTTACTTGGTTTTATGGCAAAAGTGTCTTTCAGAAGGATTTGAACTATTTTCTCTGCTTTCTCAGAAACTTCTGCTATGTTGCCCCACATGATGATGTCTTCAACATATTGCAGGTGTTCTGGAGCTTCACCCTGTGCACTCTGGATCAGTCTATGGCAAATGGTGGGACTATGTTTCCACCCTGGGGCAGTTGATTCCAGGTGTACTGGATGGCCCTCCAACAGAAAACAAACTGTGGCCTGCACTCTGCTGCCAAAGGGATTCAGAATACTGCATTAGCGGTATCAGTTGTGGCATACCACTTGGCTGCCTTTGACTCTGGTTCATACTGATGTTCTAGCATGTCTGGCACGGCAGCACTCAGCAGCGGAGTGTCTTCATTCAGGCCACGGTAGTTTACTGTTAGTCCTGTTCATGTTTAAGGTCAACTGATTTTATCACCCTGGTTACACTATTTTGGTTCTATGTTCCAGTTGTTATAAGGAAACTAGTGTAGATTACCACATATAGGAGATAAGTAGTTATTAGACTACAATAAGATGTTGACAGATACTGACTTTTTAGTTTCTGACCAATGAATCCGATGCACTGAAAGTTTCAGTGGATTTACAGAAAAAAAAAAGAAACCTTCAAACTTATGTCTCCCCATAAGTAGCCAAAATAATGACTTTTTCGTAATCACATACCTTTAGTTTGGAAGTACTGTAAGACATTGTAAAACTGAAAAGTGCCAGTGCTGTGAATTCTGGATGCTGTTGTAAAAACATCTCGAATATTGTAAACTGACAACATTTATGTAAATCAAACTATATTTCTCAACCTTGCATATAAAACACAATAAACCAAACATCTAAAAGTATCATTTACTTCAGAAAATATATGGCTGAGATTTAGATGACAAAACATTTTTAAACACTTTCCAGATGAAAATAATAGCTATCAGAGCAGAAGACTGGGAAGGCATAGTGAAGGAAGGGTCTAGGAGTTTCCCTTTTATAATAATATGTTGATCTGTAAATATTCAAAGCAATTCTACAAATGTGATAGGAGGACTGTACACAGAAACAGTGTTGCTATGGCACTGCTAGGCCTGTCAAGATCACCTGCGTAACTGCCTTGTTTATATGGCTTACCAGCAGCAGAAGAAATATGATCTTTACTTGTTCCCAAACAAGTAAAAGATGCCTTCCAAAAATGGCAGATGCCTCTGTAGGTGAGTAGGACAGGTATTCCTGTAAGAGAACTCTCCCAAGGGAGTCTCAAGAAAACAGAAAAACAAAATTACAGTTTATAACAATTAATAATGAAAGCGACTGACCACTTGCCTCTCATCGATTTCTCCATGGAGATGTTTCATCTTGTCCTTATGGAAGGAAGCTACATGTGAAAATAAGGAGCTCATTGACACAGCACATCTTAACCGAACAGGGCTTCAAAATCGTAGAAGAGATGTGCCATCTTTTGGCTGCTGAAACTGGTTGAAAAATAAACAAGATTTTTGATCAAAGTATAATCGCTATTGAGTAATCCTTTACAGAACATTGGAAATAGAGAAAAACTTTTCCACACACATGCAAAAAGGAAACATTTTAATATAAAATAATTATTAACATATTTTTTAACATATCAGTTTCAATACATACTAGAATTGTCCAGTTCTTTAGTTTTAATGTCATTGAACTTTTAGCTTTTATCTGTTAAGTTCTGGTACATGAAGGAGTTAAAAAGTTTAACAACAAAGGAGATATGCTCTGAAGATTTTACTATTAATGTAGACCAGAAATATATATTTCTGACACTCTCAGTTATGTCTTATGAAAAGAATTCTAAAGTTATGTCTTTAACTATATTCCTGAAAACTTACTTGAGGACACAAAAGAGTAGCCTTATTTTTACTTTCATGAAAGCTGTTGAACACGCTTTTAAATTCCAAGCCTTTTTTTTATATATTTTATATGCTGAATTACAACTTAATTTTACACAGAAAAAGATTACTTATACTTGACAAACAGTATTTTATTTCCTTTCTTTTTCTGTATCAGAGCAATGATGCAGAATTTAGCAGATGCAAGATTAAATGTTTTTTTAACATAAATCCTGACTGGTCTTGCAGTTTTCACATGAAGCTTCTGCTCATGTTTGTGATATTATACTGGTCAAAATACACCACCATCAAAAATCCCTCAAACCCTAACTTTTTGTCTGAAGGAATTACTGTAGCATGCTAAGTAATAAAACTGGTTAGATTAATGTAGCATTTGTTTTCCGAGTTATTTTCCCTTTCTTTTTTTTTTTTTTTTCCATCACAGCAATAGGTCTGCAACTGCAGTACTGTAAGGGAACACAAGACCTAATTGAAAAACAAAAAATATATTTTCTTGAATTATATGTGGGCCCTTTCTCTCTCTCTCCTCCTCTCTCTGGGCCAGGTGAAATGCAAATACACAAATAACAAGCACTTCCACCCACATAAGACAGATAAACAGCAATGCCACTTGCATTGTTAAGTCTTGTGGCTCTTACAAGGTTGCCAATAATTGCCTCTTATTCTCTTACAAATGAAGCTAAAGAACCTGTTCTATTTGTTGATGTTACTTTAATTTTTTCTCTTTGTACTAAAGCTCCTACTTATCCCTTAACTGTTACATTGCCACTGTTGTTCTCCCAGGACAATTTCAATAAATATATATCTGTTAGAGATTACTCAAAAAAAAAGTATTTCTGCAACAGTATGTCTACAGGGTAATAGCTAGTTACTACTTAAAGGACAACTGCTCATTTAAGCAAAAAAAGAGAGGGCAGGTTATACCAAAACTATTTAAACTGCAGTGCTCCAAAGAGACAGAAATGGAAATGATTCTGATCTTCCTTATGTTGGTGGGGCATTTAGATCTGTTGTTCTTGTCTGTCTTGCATGATTTCAGCCTATAAAAGCCAGTTTATTCAGTTCACTAAGCCACAAAGGATTTACAAGTCTCTTACATAACGGGTGTGTGACCCACCAGCCTTTGCCCAGTAAAGCCGTTTTCAGCCTCTGTAGCCTGTGCTTGCACTAAACCTCATTCTTTATAAAAACAGCAAATACCAGTATGCAAATTCCAAGTCAAGTGCTGAAGAAATTACCCTAATACTTTGTAGCAGTTTCAGTAATTAGTTTATTTTCCAAACTGGATTCAAATCATGAGTGCTGAAGTGTCTTTTAAAGGGATTACTACATTTTATTTTCTTGCAGGGAAATGAGTCTACATGGGTTCTTCTGCTATTTTGTAATAAGCTTGTGCCAAATCACCATCTTCACCTGAGGCCAAACAGAAGAGGTCATTATTCTCCTGAGAAAAGGATCAACAGCTTCTGAGCAATTCTGGCAGGATGCAACCTACCTTCAAACTGAAAACCTTTACCACAAAAACAATGATGAAAGAGATCAAAATAAGGAGTTGTTATGGCAACTAGCATACTGGGGAGAAGTAAGTTGAGAAATTTCAAACAGATAGAGAAAAATATAGGAAAAAATAGTGTTACTAATTACCAATTTGGTGTCTTGAAGTGTGATTTATTTCTGCAGTGAACTTCAGCTATTTGGCTAGTGAACAGTGAAGGAGGTTTTGCTACCCGTTTCCCATCCACAAGGCACAGAGGGAATATCGTATCTGTGTTCTGGTTTGCAATGGGCCAGGGAGTTCTTTCTGACATAAAAAAAGCAAAACTCTATGCTTTCCTTTCCTATTTCTTCATGAGACAAAGGGAACTACAGAGCTAAAGGTCATCCCTTCCCATCTAGGGCCCTGAAGAGCATGAACAGAACAGTCTCTGTCATCCAAGAGTCTCTTACTTGTTTCTCTTTCTACCACATCTTCCTGTAAGACATTATTTCTTCTTCCAGTACATTTTCATTAGAGTCAGTGTTGCAGGTGTTTGTCAAGAATTTCCACAACCTTTTGTTTTGTGTATAACATGATACTACGTAGTCTATGCATTACAAAGCAGCTTACTAAACTTGCAGAGCTAAAAAACGCAAAGTTAAGAAGCACCAGAACATTTTAATACCACCATTGGGCTCTGTGCAGTGCAAATCTTTTTTTGCACATTGAACTACCACTGTTGGAGCAACAGGGTTATGGAATCAGACCACTTTGTAAGGTAAAGCAACGTTTTAGAAGTATAGGCCTGGCTCAGCCAGGTTCTTAACAGAAAACAAACAACACTTAAAGGAGTAAATACTTACAGCATAAGAATTTGAAAGGAAAATAATAGAGACTTGGTACTGGAAGAACTTGAGCTGGATCTTAAGTGTTGAGCAAGGCTTGGCTGTGAACTGTGTAGACTGTAGTCCTTGTCTCCTCTTATCTGCTTTGTCAGGAAGTCTGCATTATAAGAACAAAAATTCATCTTGATCCTAGAGTCACAGAAGATGACAAGAATTATAGACAGGTCTTAAAGCTCATATCTTTCATTTCTTTTATTCTAACAAATGACGCTTAACAAAATGGAATAGCTTTATCATATTAAAGGTCACCAGAGAAAATTTATTTTGGATCTTTCCACTACAAATTTCTCTTTTAACCATAAACATTTCCTCACCTTCAGTATTGTATTGATTAATAGCCTTTTTAGGACTCCTATGTCTCATCAGATTTTTTAAAAATTTTATTTTGTTTAGTCTGTAGGAGTCTATCAGCTTTCAACTTAATCTGAGTGTCACAGACAGATCATCTGGGCTTTTGTTGCATTTGGCAGTAAGTCTTCAGTGCCACAAGTAAGAAAGTATTAGCTGTATGTTGCCATGTTCCCAAATAACAGAAAATAGTTGAGTGTGACAAGGTTTCTAGAAGGACTTACTGGTTGAAAAGTTGACTTGAGCTTGCTTAAGACTATCTCTTAGTCTTCTTTCTATAATTAAGAATTCCTGTTGGTAAAACTGTTACCGGCCATCAGCTTCTTCTGTACTGTATCCAGAAGTTCATCAATAGCCTTTGTTACCTTATTACTTCTGCTCAATCCTTAAGCTTGCTTATCTAATACAGTGTTCAGCACCCCAAATACCGTGTTCAATTTTGAACCCTTCCCTACAAGAAAGACATTGAGGTGCTGCAGTGTGTCCAGAGTAGAGCAATGAAGCAGATGAAGGGCCTAGGGAACAAGTCTTATGAGAGGTGGCTGAAGGAAATGGAGTTGTTTAGTCTGGAGAAAAGGAGGCTGAACAGAGAACTTATCGCTCTCTACAACTACCAGAAAGGACATTTACAGTGAAGTGCATGTTGGTCTCTTCTCCCAAGTAACCAGTGACAGGACAAGAAGAAATAGCCTTAAGCTGCACCAGGGGAGTGTATTTCTCTACTGAAGGGATTGTCAAGAATTGGAACAGGCTGCCCAGGGAAGAGGTTGGATGACCATCCCTGGAGGTATTTAAAGGAAGTGTAGATGCAGCACTTAGGAACATGGTTTAATGGTGGACTTGACAGGACAGGTTAGGTTTCTGGTTGAACTCAGCGATCTTAAGTATATTAAGGGTATTTTCCAACCTAAATGATTCTAGAATTCTAACAAGGCATAGTTAAACAGTTACCAAATGTGGTACTTTTTGGTCCAAAAGTCCTTCTACAAAATATCTTATCTAAACCTACTCCATTTTAGGCTCTTTTCTGTTCTTAGCCTTGTAAAGGAAGAGAGAAGAAATGAATTAATGACCATCAAGCCATGCTTTTCCTGGGATTTTGTATTTGGCAGTGCAGAGTCCAGACAGAAGCATTTCCCATGAAATAGATTTTAAACACATTTGAGCAGGAGAAACTGCACAAATACATATCTGTTCACACTCTTATCTCTAACATATGCAATAATCACTCCTGAGACTGGTTAATACAAATCCTGGAGTGGTCAGCACTAAACATTAATTGAAGTAAACCTTTACCTGAGAGAAAAATCACATTTATTTAACACTATTAAAAAGAATTTTTAGTCTTCAGAATGCAAGAACTCACCATCTCTAAGAGAATACCACATTTTGAATGCAGGAATGGTCTTGTCATTTCTGGATGTAGAGAAAAAAGGTTTTTGCTTGTGGAAGCTGTTGGATGAGAAATACTTTCTATGTCAGAAAACTTTCTGTGTTTTTGGCAGCATGCGTAAAAATGAATCTGTTACATAACTGACATTTACCTTCCCATGTCAGCAGACCAAGTAGCAAAGTTCTTGTTGACTCTTTTCCCAATTCAGAACATTGCATAATAACATCAATTGTATTATTTCTTATTTATTTTTGTTGATATATTTTTAGGGCTTTGCTACAACCAGTTGCAAGCCAGAAGTTTTCTTCAAGAAAATACTCTCCACTTCACTTTACAGATATGAGAAAGTAAACCTTTTTGTAGTAAACTGGAAAGCCAATGGCACCTTTTCCCATGATTTCTATTGAACTGTGAAAAATTTATAGCTGGAGAAGACTAGCAGTGTTATCTCTCTTCTGGGATACTCTGCTTTACAAAGAACATTTTACAGCATTTCATGGTTTATAAATAGAAGTCATGCATGACCTCATGAGTGATAAAGTTCTTTATGTTCATATCACCTGTGTTTTGTGACATTATGGACACTTTTTTGTATGCTTGTCACAGCACTTTATATGAATATCTTTGTCTGCTGTCTTCACCAGGATCAAATCAAAGCCATAGACAATCACAGAAGGCAGGAAGCATTGTGTGATGTGAGAAACAATGATATCTTGCAATTCAGCAGATGTAGTATCAGTTTGCTGAACAACTTCTTTTACAAGAGCCTAGTTCTGTGAACAGTCAGGCACAGTATCAAGCACTTGTAGTGTTTTCATTAACTTCAGTCAAATGCAGAGGCTCAAGTCATTACCTCTTTGTGCCTAAATGCCCAGCTACAAAGCTTTAAAAAGAGAAAATACAGGATGTGATTCCTTTCATAAATATGACAGTCATCATCTAAGGTGTAAAAGAAACACAACCCACTGCTTTTCCAGCACTCTGGTGGAGCTCAACCAGCATGTAGTGAACCAGTAGCTGGCAGGGGCGTTGTGCAGGGAAGATGGTCTTTCTCTGCTGTGGTCTAGGTTCCTCAGCTCTATCTGCTGCACAGGAAGGATTTTTGCTAGCAGTTATCAAGATATTTTAGGAGGATTACTGAGTGAAATTCATGTACGTCTTTGGTATCAAATACACTGACATTCATGACCTTACAAATAGCTAGTGATCCCAAAATGATGTAGTAAACTTGTCCTACTGAAGACTCTGTGAAGGCAATCAGCCATAGGCATGCAACAACTTACCCCCCTCCCCATTAGTAATAAAAATAAACAAATAGATCATTGTCAAAATTAATGAGGAAATTAATCATTTTTGTCAGTTTCTATAAAAGCAAGACAGTTGGTGGTCTTTCTTTCCCCTATCTCTCTGTTGTTTTCTAGAAAAAAACGAAACATATGATGATCACTGCATAAAACAAATGTGTAGAGAAGAATTTTTTATACAGTCTCAGGTGAAATATAATTATCTATGCAGAAGCTGTTTTCTCTGATTAAAACAGCCAAAATGTTTTCTCTTCACTTCTAGGAGGACCAGGTCTGCATATTACTGCTTTAAATTAATCTCTCAGTTTTGATAGGTTTGATTCCAGTCTTTACATCAAGATTTCTCTGTCTGTTTTAAGTACATGTGTGAAGAAAGGCCTCTCTTTATTGGAACACTTCAGAAATTTCCAGCAGCCACAAGGTGATTTTTAGCCAAGAGTTCCTCATAGAAAATACAGTTCTGTATTCTTGCGCAAGGAAATTAAATTTCCCAGGGATATATTTATTCCCCAGAGTTGACATAGGGCAGTATACTGGTTCTTAGCAACTTGACTAGCAGCAATGTTCAGGTCTTGGTTCCACGGTCAGTTTTCAAACCCATCTGTAAGTGCTTATATACGTGTATGGGGGAGGTCGAAGCGGAGGGAGTCTCTGTGTGTGTGCGTATTTGTATTTATGAATATTGGTTTTGCTGTATCTGGAGAGAAAGCGAAACATATTCAGCTTCATCTCAAATCCTCTTTGTTATATTGTCTGAGAGTCTCTCAATACTAGGCAGACATCATAGCAAATAAAAAGAAAAACTTTCTAAGAAGGATTTGAGGTCATCAAAAATTAGGATGGATATATTAGGAAGTTTAGATAATGTATAACATGAAGGTCTAGTTTACATACAGCACATATACAACGTTGCTTTGCAGCTGCTTTCAGACTCTTTCCCTATAACCCTAGCAGAAGTCAGCAAGGTTGGGTAATGCAGCTAGCAAGCAGTACATTTACTTGATTCCAGCCACTCTGCTAACACTGGATAGACTTCCTTCTTTCTTTATAAGAAAATGAACTTTTCCTAGCTTACTATGTGGGTAGGAAAGCAGACATTTTACCTTTATTATCTGAGTGATTCTTTGGCTCACTTTTTCCCCCCTGTCTTCTTGAAAGAAGGCTTTTTACTTCAACTGCAGCAAGCCCTCTGCACTGACACACAATATACATTACATGAAATCTTTGCTTTTATTTCATTCAAACCCACTGTAATCGATGGCCTTGCTGGACTTGTCGAATGCAAGACAAAAGACAAATGGACTGAGGTGTCAAGAGCCGAAGAGCTAACAAAGGAAGTAAATAACTGGCGCTTATCTTATCAGACAAAAGTAAGGGGGGATAGCCCATCACTGTAAACTCGGTGATCTGTGGGGCACTGCTGCGGAGGCTGCGCAGCCAGAGATTGCTTCAGAGATTGCTTTGGATAAAGCACAGATGGCCGCCGAATGCACATACCAAGATGCCCACTCCGAAGGCGTGTCACAATGCTGAGTCCCGCTTCTGACGACAAGACATTCCATGTCAAGAGCCATTCGATACACAATAATTGACTTACTCCCACTTCGCAAAGAAGATTTCCAAACGTATAGAAATTGGCACTTGAAAACTCTCTTTGGGAGGAGGAGCCAAGCGAGAACTTCACCTGACGGACGGGTCGACAGGCCTGAACCTCTCTTCCCCCACCAAGAAGGGACGCCTTTTTGGTAAGAGTCGCGCCTCTGACTTTGTCAGACGTATCCCCGGGAACACATTGTTAACTAAAGCGCTAAACTATTACTTTGAGCTCAACTTTTGTAGACAGTG